>Ga0193743_1000508_pt1 | contig 30579 bp, 27 predicted proteins | sample L2c2metaG_FD_143038 | JGI IMG/M metagenome (GOLD analysis project Ga0193743, IMG submission 143038) | Soil microbial communities from a riparian zone of the East river system, Colorado, United States - L2c2 | ecosystem: Environmental > Terrestrial > Soil > Riparian zone | place: USA: East River...
GGGCGGCATCTTGGCGCTCTTGCTGCGAGGCATGCCTTTTTCGATGAGCGCGGGAGTCGGATTCATTGCGGTGTCCGGCGTTGCGGTGTTGAATGGATTGGTGCTGGCGGCCTTCATAGCGCAGTTTCGAAAGGAAGGAGAGCCGCTTGAAACGGCGGTCTATCAAGCCACGCTAGTACGTTTACGGCCGGTTCTCATGACCGCCGCGGTAGCGAGTTTCGGATTCTTGCCGATGGCTCTTTCCACTAGCTCGGGAGCAGAGGTACAGCGTCCGCTGGCTACGGTCGTTATCGGCGGAATTGTCACTTCTACATTTTTGACATTACTCGTGTTACCAGCTATTTATCCTTGGTTCTCCGGGCGGCTTTCCAGGCAGCCGGTGAAAGTTAATTCCTGGTAAAATTAGCCAGACTCTAAATATCCGCTCTATAGGAGATTATGAAAATCCGTCGAACCGCTTCTCTCACCACTTTGGCACTCGCTTCGATCCTTATGGTGGCCGGAACCACCACACTTTTCGCCGGCGAAATACCGGCAGAAGGTTCCAAGGCTCCCGACTTTACGCTCCAATCCCAGGAAGGCAAATCCGTCAGCCTGCATGATTTCCGCGGGCAGTGGGTGGTCCTCTATTTCTACCCCAAAGATATGACCAAGGGTTGCACAATTGAGGCTCACAATTTTCAGCGCGATCAGGCACAATATGACGCTAAGAAAGCCGCTATCGTCGGCGTGAGCGTGGACACGGTCGATTCGCATCAGCAGTTCTGCACGAAGGAAAACTTGACCTTCAAACTGTTGGCGGACCCGAGTCACGAGGCCGTGGAGAAGTACGGTTCTCTCGGACCCAATACGATTGCGGCGCGCAATACGTTCATCATTGATCCGAAGGGCGTTATCCGGAAGGTTTACGTAAAGGTAAGCCCCATGCCGCATAGCGAAGAAGTTCTGGCGGAACTCACCACGCTCCAGAAGAGCGGCGAGTAGGCGCGCGTCTATCTTCTTCTTTAAGAGCCCTCCTCTTGACTTGGTCGCCAGTTGACTCGGTCAAGCGGAGGGTTTTTTCGTGAAAAAATACGATGCGACTTTATCAGATGGCAGATCCCATCCGGTACCCCCGGATGACGACTCAAGAATTGCGCGAGACATTCCTGGTTGAGGATTTATTTCAACCCGGCGTGATCACCACCGTGTATATTGACCTGGACCGGACCATAGTCGGCTCCGCCGTTCCGGTGAACGGGCCGCTTCGCCTGGGTACTTACAACGAGCTGAAGAGCACTTACTTCACCGAGCGGCGGGAGTTGGGGATTTTGAATGTAGGCGCAGCCGGTAGCGTGATCGTTGGCGCAAAGCGGTATGAACTCGACAAGCTGAGCTGTCTGTATGTGGGACGCGGCAATGAGTCCATCGTATTCGAGAGCGCCGATGCGGAAAAGCCAGCCGAGTTCTACTTATTGAGCTATCCCGCGCACACGGTTTATCCAACGGTTCTGATCCGGCTTTCAGAGATACAACCAGTGGATTTGGGCGCGGCTGAAAATTGCAGCAAGAGACGCCTGCATAAATACATTTACCCGGATGGCATTAAGAGCTGCCAATTGGTAATGGGATTTACGCAGCTTGGTGCGGGAAACGTTTGGAACAGCATGCCGCCGCACACGCATATGCGGAGATCAGAGGTGTATTTCTATTTCGATCTAGCGGAGAAAGAGCGCGTGGTGCATCTGATGGGTCCGAAGGACGAGACGCGGCATTTGGTAGTAGCGAATAAGCAGGTGATTGTGTCGCCCGGATGGTCTATTCACGCGGGTGCCGGCAGTGCGCCGTATACCTACTGCTGGGGGATGGGCGGCGAGAATCAGGAATTCACCGACATGGATGCGGTGGCGATTTCCGATCTCAGGTGAGCCTAGGAGTTAAGCCCACTGCCGTTTACTTAGGGCGTTCGTGAGTATGGGACATCGTGGGCGCTTACGCTTCCGGCTCTGATTCGGCATTTCGGACTAAGTCCGGCGCAAGACAAAGTAGGGCTGGTTGATCAGCTCGACGCCGAGTCCTGGATAGAGTGAGGCCTCGCTCTTACTTTTCCTGACTTCGAAGTAATATTGCAGCGGAAATTCGGCGTTTGTGTAAGTGGCGGGAATGGCGGCGCGGTAGGCGTGTCCGCGCCCTTCCATAGCCAGGATCTGGAAGCGTTCCGCCTGGTCGACGTGCCGGTAGAACAACCGGACCGAATCTACCTCTCCAGGTACGGCGACGGTGATGTCAACTGCCTCTCCCGCACGGAAACCAGCAGGCGGCTTGTGCGTGCAATTTGGCGTGACGCGGCCGGGACGCCCCAATACCTGCTTGATCGCGCGCGCCACATTTGGCTGGGCATCGCCCGATTGCGCCTTCTCCAACTGTTTCCGCACAGCTGCGATATCGCGGTCGATGGCCGGCAAACGATCCAGCCAATGCCCGCGCAAATTCGGCCGTTCGCCGACGGTGATATCCGGTAAATAGACAGGTTTAGCCACCTCCGCTAACGCTGCCCACGCCGCACGCGCTTTACTATACTGCTCCAGGGATGCTTCGAGCGCGGCGCGGCTGTTGGTTTTTTCGTAGACGCGGTAGAGCACTCCGCTGCGGAATTTCGCCGCGAAGAAGCGGCCCAATCCAACCTGAATGGTTACATCTATCGCCAGCCGCCGGTATTCCGGCTGCCCCACCAATGACGTTTGCCCGCGAGACTTCTCCAGGTCTTTGCTTGCAGCTTCGGCATAGTCTTCGATCCACTGCGCGACCTCAACCGGTGAATATTTCCCGTCGCTCTCGCCTTCGAGCAGGGCATCGGCAAAGTCATTGATGCGCGAAAACAATTGCGGATCGAAGGGGCTAACATTGCCGAACACTCGCGGCTCCGGCGAATCGGAATAAGGGCTGCGCGATTTACCGTCTACCAGCGATTGATTGAAATAGATCTCCGGCCAGTAGCTATTGTTAGCGGCCGATGCGCCGTGCGCGGTGGTCACAATCGGCAAGATCCGGCTTGCGTTGGCCAATGCGGATTCGGCCGCAGCCGCGCTGTCTCCAAACTGATTGTGCAAATACCGGCGCCACGCTTCCGGATCGCAATCGGGATTATAAAGGAGCCGGCCCCAGACGCGCGTGCCATACAGATACTTTTGCCAATCCCAACGCGGCTTCAGCGAAGCGTCGGCGTAGGCGCAGCGGTCTCCCGCAATACCACTTCCCCGGCGGCCTTTAAACGAAAGCGGCTCGCAGATTTCCACGCCGTCGCTGCCGCAAAAACGGAAGGCGCGGGAATAAGCCGCCGCGCTGCGCGGGTCGCCCCACAGAAGCAGGCGCTGCGAACCCGGCCAGATGCGGTGGGTGACGCTGTAAGGGCGGTCCTCTTTGAGCAGGTCGCCGTAGCCGTAACGCAGAAAGCTACGTGAACCGGCGCTCAACTTCATCAGTTCGGTGGTCTGCTTGCCGGGGTGAGGCTGCTCCAGTTCGCGAATTTCGGCCTGATGGTAAGTCATGCCGATGTGCTCGGCCCAAAATTTGGGCGACACGCGGAACGGCAGGCGTGTGGCGGCGCCCAGATCCAGCATGGTTTGATCCATGCCTTTCGGATGCATGTCGATCTCTACTTTGCGGCCGCACGTCGCCACGCCGTCAAAAACCATTTTCCAGAAATCGTAGCTGCCTTCCGTCACGCCGCTCTCTCCGTGGACGCGGAAGGTGATGCCGCCGATGGCCGGGCAGGATTGCAGCAACAATCTAACAGCGTCACGGCAATACGAGCCATGATTCGCCTTGGTTACTCCTTCGATGGTGTAGTTCGGATTCGGGCTATCGATCCATTCGTAGCCATGCATCCATAGACCCAACTGGAAATGCATCCCGCGCGCCACAGTCTGTTCGCTGATAAATTTGAGCATGGCCAGATTACTGTCGCGTTCGGCATCGGGCAACTGCGGCACGCGAACCTGATAGCCGGGCACGGGTAGCAGGAACGGATAGGAGAAAACAAAATACGCGTCGGTCACCTGGCGAATAAAATCGTAGCCGATTCCCAGTGCAAGGTTGAAGCGATTGAAGCGCTGCGCGGCCAGGGTGGTGAGATAGGCCGGCCACATTTCACGATCGTTGTACCAGGGCTTGTCTTCGACATCGCTCGTGAACAGCCTGGTCATGCTTCGCACGGCGTTCGCGGGTTGTTCCGCGGTTGCTTTCACGGCAGCGAGCGCGCCGAGCGGATCGTTGGTATGCTGCACGCGGTCGGCAAGATCGAGCAGAGCGTACGTAAGGCCCTGGGCATCGTGACCGCAGGCCAGCAGGATCTTCTTGTCTGCGGCCGAAGCAGGTAACAGCCCGAGCGCTTCAGGAACCGCGGCGACCGTCGCGCGCGAACGTTTCAGAACATCAAGGCTAAAGGTGGAACTTGCGCCTGCCGCGACGATGCAGAGATCGCCTGCTTTCGCGCCGGAAATGTTCGCGCATCTAAAAACAGTTACCCTGCGGGAAGAGAGAGCTTGCTCCAGTTCCCTGGCCGCCCAGAGCGATTGCGCTGCCTGTGCAACCGGATCCGCCGTATCGACCACGATCGACACGCCGCGGCCGTCTGCTTGCGCAACACCTAACGCCGCGGCCGAAACCGCGGAACTCTTGATAAACTGCCGTCGATTGACCATTTCTTTAGAAAACGATCATACTTCATGGACGTCGACGGCCACGGTAGATGAGGACGCCGATCAGGTTGCTCAGCAACACCGTTCCGCCGATTTTCGCGGCATAAGAAGCTCGATTGGAAACCGCGATGATGGGGTACACGGAAATAAAGACGGCAATCAAACTCGACGCGAGGCCCGCTATGGAGACGGCTTTCAGCCAGCCAGGGAAGCTGCGGCGCAGCTCCCACGCGCCGAACAGCGGAAGAGCAAATAGCACCGCGTAACTCAATCCGTAATGCACGATGGAGGCGTTCTGCAGCAGTTGCATGGTCTCCTGTTCGCGCACACCGAGCATGCTCAACAGCAGCATGGCCAGCAGCAGCGCGACCATAAACAGGATGGAATTCACTGGAGTTTTCCAGCGTGGATGCAGAGCCGTGAACCAGTCAGGCAGCAAATGATCCCAACCCGCCGTCATGGGCAAGCGCGTGAGCCCGGTGAAAATCAAACTGGAACTGGCCACAGCGCGCGCGAGCAGAAGAAGTATCGCAAATCGGCCCACCTCCGCGCTCCAGCCGGCTGTGCCGAAAGCGAGCCGGAACGTTTGCGGGATTGGCCCAATGAGGTTGATCGGCTGATCGCCCACAAACGCCAGCACCGAACTGGTGCCCAGAATGAACATGAGCGCAATCACCGGGGCGGAGATCAAAACGGAGCGGCCCACCGTGCGCGCGGCGCTGCGGCATTCACCGGCCATGATGGCCACATATTCAAAGCCGCTTAACCCGCCCACGGTCATCTGGCCGAAGATGGCCAAGGAGAACCAGTTCATGGGCGGCCTTTCAAAAGGAAGGGGAGTATACGGACGCGGGTGTCCGCTGAACAGGGCAAAGAAGGGGAGGCACAGGAGAATCGCGTATGCCGCGCAGATCAGCACGCTTCCAGAATTGTGCAGCCATTTGGCCACGCCCAGCCCTCGAATGGCTACCATCCCGATGAACAGGGTCATGGCCGTGATGAGAAGCGCGGAGGCTTTCCTGCTCCCTGGCAGCCACTCGGCTGCCGGACCGATCAGGTACGAAAGATCAGTGGGAATGACAAATAGGACCGTGGGCACAACGAATATCGCGTACACCCACAGATTCCAAGCCGTCAGAAAACCAAAAAACTCTCCGAAGCCGGACTTGGCCCATTGGTACAGACCGCCTTCGAGCGGCATCTTGCGGCTAAGAAAAATAACGACTGCGGCCAGGGGCAAGTAGAAAAGCGAAATGGCCACGAGCCAGAAGACGCCGTGCGCCTTTCCGAGTTTGGCGGCGACACCGACCCATGAAGAGCCCACTACGCAAAGAATTTGCGCGAGCACCAGATCGCCCAGGCCCAGTTCCTTCTTGAGTCCGTGGCCGGCGTCCGCGGACGACACGTCAGCTTTTGCCGTGCTCGCCAAGTTTACATAGGATGGCACACGCCAGCACGGAAAAGAAGGCCGGCGCTACACCTCACGATAAAAAGCTGAGAAAGTCTTCTACTTCGGTTTTGCTTCCCAACACCAACGGCACACGCTGATGAATTCCAGTGGGTTGAATTTCCAGAATCCGGCGCTCTCCGTCAATGGCCATGCCGCCTGCCTGCTCGGCAATGAACGCCAGCGGATTCGCCTCATACAGCAGGCGCAGTTTGCCGCCGGGGTGGGTGGCCGTGGGCGGATACATGAAAATTCCACCCTTCAACAGCGTGCGATGGAAATCGGCGACCAGCGATCCGATATAGCGTCCACCATAGCGGCGGCCGGCGGCACCGCTCCGCAAACGCTTTAGATATTCGGGATACGGCTTGGGGAACGCGTCCGAGTTGGCTTCGTTCACTGAGTAATACGTGCCGTAACAGGGCATCCGTATGTTTTCGTGAGTCAACACATACGCGCCGATGGCGGGGTCGAGCGTGAAACCGAATACGCCGTTTCCAGTGGTATAGATCAGTATGGTTGACGGGCCGTAGACCACGTACCCGGCGGCTACCTGCTGCAGACCGGGTTGCAGAACCTGGGAATTCTTGTCGACCCGCCGGAAGATGGAAAAAATAGTTCCCACGTTGACGTTTACGTCAATGTTCGAAGAACCATCCAATGGATCGAAGACGACCATGTACTTGCCGGTGTCCGTCGCGCGGTCAAACGTAACCGGTTCGTCGTTTTCTTCCGAGACGAGCACGGCCACGCTATCGCGGACGCCCAGACAGTGAAGCAGAACTTCATTGGCGTAAACGTCGAGCTTTTGCTGTACCTCGCCCTGGACATTCATGCCGCCGGAGGCGCCGAACGTATCGGACAAACCGCCGCGCCGGATCCGCGACGCCACCATCTTGGTCGCCAGCGTAACGCCCGACAGTAGCCACGAAAAGGTTCCGTCCGCATTGGGGAAGTACGTCTGCTGCTGCAAGACGTGCTGTTGCAATGTGACGATCATAGGCACCGTTCTTATAGCCGGCAAATAAGTAACTCGCGTTCGAAGATCATTTCCGGCGGCAGGTGATCGTGCAGATCGATAAACAACTCCTCATGCCCGATTACTTCGGAGCGCCAACCGCTGGCATCGATGGACTGCAACTGGTCGAATTTTTCTTTTGGAAAATCGAGGCCACTCCAATCGATGTCTTCATACCGGGGCATCCAGCCAATGGGGCTTTCCTTGCCGGCCGCCTGGCTGCGGGAACGATCGACAATCCATTTTAAGACGCGCATATTCTGGCTGTAGCCGGGCCAAATGAAATTTCCGTCGGCGTCTTTCCGGAACCAATTGACGTGAAAAATGCGCGGCGTCACGCTGAGGGTGCGCTGCATGGCGAGCCAGTGCCGGAAGTAATCGCCCATATGATAGCCGCAGAACGGCAGCATGGCCATTGGATCGCGGCGGACTTTGCCCACCGCGCCCGCGGCAGCCGCGGTAGTTTCAGAGCCCATGGTGGCGCCGATATACACTCCGGAGCTCCAATTGAAAGCCTGGTAAACCAACGGCGTGGTGGTGGCGCGCCGGCCTCCGAAAATGAATGCGCTGATGGGTACGCCCTTCGGATCTTCCCAATCCGGATCGATGGAAGGGCATTGCGAGGCGGGAGCTGTGAAACGCGCGTTCGGATGCGCCGCTTTCCGGCCGGTCGCCTTCCCGATTTCGGGCGTCCACTCGTTGCCCTGCCAATCCAGGCACTTGGCTGGTGGCGCATCGGTTAAGCCTTCCCACCAAACTCCACCTTCAGGCGTTAGCGCAACGTTGGTGAAAATAGTGTTCTTTGCCAGAGTGGCGATGGCATTCGGATTGGTTTTGGGAGAAGTACCAGGAGCCACGCCAAAGAAGCCGGCCTCCGGGTTGATGGCTCGCAACGTTCCGGTCTCGTCGGGTTTAATCCACGCGATGTCGTCGCCCACGGTCCAAATCTTCCAGCCTTCAAAACCTTCGGGCGGAATCATCATGGCGAAATTGGTTTTGCCGCAAGCGCTGGGGAAGGCAGCCGCCACGTAGGTCTTTTCACCCTGCGGATTCTCCATGCCCACAATCAACATGTGCTCGGCCAGCCAGCCTTCGTCCAGCGCTATGTTCGAAGCGATTCTGAGCGCAAAGCATTTCTTGCCGAGTAGCGCATTGCCGCCGTAGCCCGAACCGAACGACCAGATCTCGCGCGTTTCCGGGAAATGAACAATGTACTTTTCCGGGTTGCACGGCCAAGGCACATCTGTTTGCCCAGGCTCAAGCGGCGCGCCCACGCTGTGCATGCAAGGCACGACGCGCTTCACGTCGCGGTCGATTTCCTTAAACACGGGCAGGCCGATCCTGGCCATGATGCGCATGTTTACCACGACGTAGGGTGAATCCGTCAACTCAACGCCGATTTGCGACATGGGCGAATCCAGCGGGCCCATGCTGAACGGCAGCACATACATGGTGCGTCCGCGCATGCAGCCTTTGAAAAGAGACTTCAGCTTACGCCGCATTTCAAACGGATTGACCCAGTTGTTTGTAGGGCCGGCTTTGTCTTTCGAAAGAGAGCAGATGAAAGTGCGGTCTTCCACGCGCGCCACGTCATTTGCATCCGAACGCGCATAGTAACAGCCTGGCCAAAGGTCTTCGTTCAACTTCACGAAGGTGCCCTTCTCGGACATCAGCGCGCAAAGCGCATCGTATTCCTTCTGGGACCCGTCCACCCAATGAATGGCTGCCGGCTTAGCGAGGTCCGCCATCTTCTCCACCCAACGAATCAGGTGCTTGTTTGTACTAAGCGGCTCAGCATTTCGAGCGGCAGTTTTGAGGGGTAACGGTTTTGTCATATTCGTGAAATAGTGACAGTACTTGATACTGTATCGTGCCCTAAAGTTCAACGCGGCGGAGCCGCAGCGCGTTGAGGATAACAGATACCGAACTGAATGTCATGGCGGCACTGGCAAGCATGGGGCTTAGGAGCAAACCAAATACCGGATACAAGAGCCCGGCGGCGATGGGCACTCCCAGCACGTTGTAGACAAAGGCGAAAAATAGATTCTGCCGTATGTTGCGCATGGTGGCCCGGCTAAGTGTGCGGGCCCGAGCGATGCCCCGCAAGTCACCCTGCACCAGAGTGATGCCGGCGCTTTGCATGGCAACGTCGGTACCCGTGCCCATGGCGATCCCCACCTGCGCTTGCGCCAGCGCTGGCGCATCATTTACGCCGTCTCCAGCCACGGCTACGCTGCGGCCTGCGGCTTGGAGTTTTTTCACGGCTTGCGCCTTCTGTTCCGGAAGCACCTCCGCCTCCACGCTATCGATCGAGAGCAAGCGAGCGACAGCCTGGGCAGTGACCCGGTTATCACCGGTCAACATCGTTACTCGGATTTTTTCTTTATGCAGCAGCGCAATCGCCTCGGCCGTTGAGGATTTGATCGGGTCGGCAACTCCTATGAAACCGGCTGGACGGTTGTCGATGGCTATCAGCATCACCGTCTCACCCTTGTCGCGCCGAGCCGCGGCTTCCGCCGGGAAAACATTCGGATCGAGCGACAAAGCTTCGAACAAAGCCGAATTGCCTACAGCCACAATCCGGCCCTCGACCTTGCCTACCACACCTTTGCCCGTGGTGGATTGAAAGCTGGTTGTCCTAGATAGATGGATGCCCTGCGCTTTTGCGCCCGCCACAATCGCCGCCGCCAGCGGATGTTCGCTCGCTTGCTCCAGGCTGGCTACCAGGCGCAATAACTCCACCGGATCTTGTCCCGGCACGGGCCTGACTTCCGTCAAGCGCGGTTTGCCTTCGGTTAAGGTGCCGGTTTTATCCACTACTACGACGTCTACCTTTTCCAGAATTTCAAGCGCTTCGGCGTTGCGGATCAGCACGCCCGACTGCGCTCCCCGGCCAGTTGCCACCATGATGGACATGGGCGTCGCTAAACCCAGGGCGCACGGGCACGCGATGATGAGCACCGCGACGGAATTCAACAAGGCATGCGCGAAACGCGGCTCCGGACCCCAAATGGCCCAAACCGCAAACGTGACCACAGCAGCCAGCACGACCGCCGGCACGAACCAGCTCGCCACGACATCGGCCAACCGTTGAATGGGCGCGCGCGTGCGTTGCGCGTCGCTTACCATCTGCACGATCCGGCTCAAAAGCGTCTCCGCACCCACGCGCTGCGCCTGCATAATCAGGCTGCCGCCGCCATTCAAGGTGCCGCCCGTCACCTGACTTCCGGCTTCCTTCTCAACAGGAATCGGCTCTCCGGTGAGCATCGATTCGTCAACGCTGCTGCTGCCTTCGAGAACGATTCCATCCACCGGCACCTTCTCGCCCGGACGCACGCGCAGCCGGTCTCCCACCATGACGTGATTGAGTGGAACATCCTCTTCCCTGCCCGCGCGAAGAATGCGCGCGCTGTTGGGAGCTAAGCCAAGCAATGCCTTCAGGGCGCTACCGGTCTGGCTGCGGGCGCGCAGTTCCAAAACCTGCCCCACCAACACCAATGTCACAATGACGGCCGGCGGCTCGAAGTACATCGGCAAGTTTCCGCCGTGCAGCAGCGCGGCGACGCTATAGAGATAACTCACGCCCGTTCCCAGCGCGATCAGCGTGAACATGTTGAGCTGCCAGGTGACCACGGATGCCCAGCCACGCTCAAAGAACGGCCAGCCTCCCCACAGAACGACCGGGGTCGCCAGGGCAGCCTGCAGCCAAAGCAGGTTTGCGCCGCCATGAGGAAACAACATCATGCCCAGTAATGGCGCCGTCAATGCAACGCATACCCACAAGCGGCGGGACATGCTGACCATTTCCGGGTTGACCTCTTCTTCCGCGGTTACTTGCGACGGCTCCAACGCCATGCCGCATTTCGGACAGCTTCCAGGGCCGATCTGGCGGACTTCCGGGTGCATGGGACACGTGTATTCGACGCCGCCGGCGACAGTTGGGCTGACCGCGGACGGTGAGAGGGAGACCAGTGAAATAGGCGCCTCATGGACCGGCGTGGCCGCTTCCTTGGGCAACAAGAACTGCTGTGGATTTTCTTTGAACCGCGCCAGGCATTTGAGACCACAAAAATAGTAAGTCTGTCCCTTGTGGGCGTAGTTTCCGGCCGCTTTCTCCGGCAGGATCTTCATGCCGCAGACGGGGTCAATCACCTTTTCCGCCGCTGCTGTTTGTGTTTCGTTCATATACCCCCCACCCCTATCTTACATCCTCCCGCCCGGAGACTTCATTGGAGGAAGTTCTGCAGGGCGATAGCGCTGGTCCAGACGCTCTCCAGTGTCCGGATGTACGCGACTCGAAGCTGAAACAGCGTCCTCTGCGAGACGATCACCTGTGGATAGGCGGCGCCCATAGCGCGGTATTTCACGAGGTAGAGCTGATATGCCTTCTCTGCCCGCGGGATGATTTCCTTCTTATAACGGTCAGCCCGCTCGCGATCGGCCACATAACTCTGCAGCAGCGGCTGCGCGTTTTGCTGTAGCGAAAGCAGCACGCGGTCGATTTCACTGGTTGCACGTTCCACATCGGTCCGCGCGACCTGGATGTTCCCTTGGTTGCGATTGAAGATGGGAAGCGTAACTCCAGCCGAGACAAAGCCCTGCACGCCCACGCGTGCTCCGGCCGTATTCAGCGGCTCATTATTCTGTTGCAATCCGGCGCGCAGGGTAAGGTCGGGCACCACCTCCCGCCTGGCGCTGCTCAGTTGCATGCGCGCCTGCTCTACATTCTGGCGGGCCCGTGCAACAGAAGGACTGTCTTTGATAATGCGGGCCAGCAGATCGTTTTCTTCCATGGCGGGCGGATTTTCCAAATCGCCAGTCAATTCGGTTAGCGGCAAGTCGGGTTTGGTCGCGGCACTGGCCAGAGCGCGGAAGGAATGAAGCAAAGCTTGCTGCGCAATCGAGTAGTCCACTTTGGCCTGTTCCGCTTCCACTTCCGCCTGCAGAACATCCGGCGCGTCGGCTTGGCCCACGTTCGCCAGCTGGTGCGCGGTCTCGACTGTATCCGCGGCGAGGCTGAGTAAGTTCTTGCGCACTTTCACAATCTCTTGCGCGGCCAGCGTCGAATAGAAATTCTGGCCGACGTCGCTCAACACCCGATAGCGTTGCTCGGTGACACCGATCTCGGCCGATTTCCCTTGCTGTTCAAACACCTGCCGGCGAAGCCGCAGTTTGCCGCCCAAGATGAAGTTCTGTTCAATGAAAGCGCCTTCTTCCCCGCCCTGGAAAGATCCTCCGCGAATCTGTTCTCCCTGATAGCCGATGGACGGATTGGGAAGCAGACCGGCCTGTGTTGCCTGGCCCGCCGATCGCTGAATCATGGCATTGGCCTGTTTCAACGCGGGGCTGTTCTGCACGGCCCATTGCTCGAAGTCGGCCAAGCGTAAGACTTTGCCCTGGGCCGCGGTTTGGCCCATGACGCTGGCGGGCAGACATCCCAGAAATAGCGCGGCGATGGAAGCAGCGGAATTTCGTGTCATTTCGCGGCTCCGCTCTGGCGTAGTTGGGCCATCACCTCGTCGTACTTTTCGGGCGGGAGCACGCGCACGAAGCTCATCATGCCCTGCATAAAGCCGCTCCATCCTGGACGCAGCCCGTGGTTCTGAGGCTTCTTCACCTCATCATCCATCTGCATCATGGCGCCCTCCATGTAGGCGTCTTGCGGAAATCCGGGAACGCTGTTGGCATTCGGGCTCACGTCGCTCCCCATCTGCATGCCTCCATGCTGCATGCCCTCGTGCTGCATGCCTGGCATGGCCGCCATGGCTTTCTCCTGCGACAGAGGTGTGTTGCCGGTCGCTTGATCGTTCGTCGAACCAACGCCTAACCCGCGGCCTAAACTCGGGCCGTAGTCTTCTCCACCCGGGGCGCCAGGCGAACCCCTGAGCATGCCCATGCCTTCTTCCATGCCGACACCGGCCGGCATGCCAGTGCCTAGCCGGGTCATCGGTCCAACGTTCGAAGACATTTGATTCATCATGTGGTGGGGCAGATGGCAGTGGATCATCCAATCTCCTGGATTGTTCGCCATGAACTCCACGTCTCGAGATTGCGCCACGCCCACCAGCACGGTGTTGCCCGGATACCAGGCCGCTTCCGGAATGCGGCCGCCCTCCGTGCCGGTTACGTAAAAGGTGTGCCCGTGCAAGTGAATCGGATGATGGTCCATCCCGAGATTAATCATGCGAATCCGCACGCGATCGCCCTGACGAACGATGAGAGGCGTCGAGGCGGGACCCGATTTTCCATTGAACGTCAACCAGTTGAATTCCATGCTCATCGTGTTCGGAACGGTGTTGTTGGGCAGCACCGCGTACTCTTGCAAGGAAACAACAAAGTCTTTGTCTACTCGCGGGGTATGGGCAACTTTGGGATGCATGATGAAGGCTCCCAGCATGCCCATCATTTCCTGCATCGCCATGTGCGAGTGGTAAAAAAAGGTTCCCGCCTGGTTCAGCGTGAATTCGTAAACAAAGCGGCCGCCCGGCTTCACGGGATCCTGACTGATGCCGGGGCCGCCGTCCATGTTGTGCGGAATTTCGAAGCCATGCCAGTGCATTGACGTGGGCTCCGGCAAATGATTGTCGAATAAGATGCGCACCCGGTCGCCCTGCGTGATCTGAATGGTAGGCCCCGGCGCGCTTCCGTTGAAGCCCCAGGCATCGATGATTTTTCCCGGTGCAATTTGCTGCCTAACCGGTTCAGCAATCAAGTTGAATACTTTCACGCCGTTATCGAGCGTAAACGGCAAGTCGGCCAGATCGGGCGACTGCACTGGAATCCTCTCTATCGCCTGGGATTGCTGAGCAAAGCCAAGCTTCGAAGCGGCAGCCGCCGCCCCTAAACCAAATACGCTGCGCAAAAAATTGCGTCGACGGTTCATCCTTGTTCTTCCTTTCTTCCTGGTTCTCTACTGGCCGGACGGCCTTTGTAAGAAAGGGAAAGTCAGATGCGGAGGATGGAAATGGAAGAGCGGAGACTTAGGCCGGGGCGGTCAGCGGACGCAGCGGGCGCGAGACGTGCGTGGAAATCGAGCACCGGAAGCAGCACGCCGCCGCAGTGATCCAGTATGGCTGCGGGCAGAACGACACTAGCGGCACTGCTTGCCTCCGTGCTCGCCGGGCTGAAGGCAGGCGAATTGGGAGGGCACGGCTTTTCGGAGTTTTGACTTTTTTGATCGCCAGGATGCGGACAGCAGGAGTGCTCGCCGCCATGGGCGCTCTGGATGGTAGCTGCGTGAGGAGCGGCCTGCAGTGAACAGACAGCCAGACATTGTGCGTGAAGGATCGATGCGAGCATCGTCACGATGGTCAAGCACTGGATCAGCAATCTGCTCATCTAGTTCGTATCCTAGCGCGAATAGCGCGCGAACAAATCCAGGAGCTCTTCATACATGGCATCGGCGTCCGCCGGCTTGCCTTTGATCGCGGCCGTAGCACAATGCCGCAGGTGGTTCCGTAAGAGATTTTGACCGACGCCCTGCAACGCTTGCTGGACCGAGGAAATCTGCACCAGGATATCGGCGCAGTAGCGATCCTCCTCCACCATCTTGTGGAGTCCGCGGACCTGTCCTTCAATCCGCTTGAGGCGCTTCAGGTTTGAGGTTTTGATGTCGGGCTCAACCGCGACGGCGTGACGGGGCACTAGCCAATAATAACACGATACCCCATACCCCTATTTGAGAATCCTGAGGGAGCAACGGGCTGCACGCAGCGCAGCGCCGGCTTAGGTCCAAGTGCCGCTTACTTAGGGCGTTCGTGAGTAATGGAACATCGTGGGCGCTCACGCTTCCGGCTCTGATTCGGTATTCGGACTTTCGAAAAATGAAGCTAACTATGGCTGCGATTTTTCGACCGGTCAGGTTTCGAAAGCCGCATCCGCTGGGCTGGCAGTATCGAGGCTGCGGCTGCCGTACTATTGTGACCAATCGAGATTTGCATTAGTCGCTGCTCCGGAAGAAGCTGCCTAGGTTGCCGCTGGCGATGGCGCCGAGGGGATTCATCTCGTCTCCGGAGTGCCGGTGTTCCGAGGGAGCCAGTTCGTGCCGCAGCCGTTCGAGGGTCATGCTCTGGAGGATCACACGGCCGGGACCGGTCAACGTTGTCAGGAACAGCCCTTCGCCGCCGAAGATCGCCGTGCGAATGCTGCCCACCATTTGGATGTCGTAATTTACGCTGGGCTCAAACGCCACCAGATGCCCGGTCTGCACCTGCAGCATCTCGCCGGGAGCTAAGGTGAAGTCGACGTGGTCGCCGCCGGCGTGGACGAACACCAAGCCTGGCCCTGTGAGCTTTTGCAGAATGAAGCCTTCGCCGCCAAGCAAGCCAGCGCCCAACCTTCTCACCATGGCGATGTCAAGGGTGACCGAGCTTTGCGCGAAGAGAAAGCCGTCGCGCTGCACCATGATCGTTTGGCCCGGTGTCAATTCGAACACCTGAATCTTGCCTGGGTAGTGGCCGGCGAAACCCACCTGCCCCGCTCCCAGGTCGGTTTTGAAATAGGTGAAAAACAGCGATTCCCCCATCAGCTTGCGCTTTATGGCGCCCAGAATCTTGTCGCCAATACTCTGACCCGACATGCGCGTGGCCCATTCGACGTTGGCCGTTTTATAGATCATTTTGCCGGCTTCAGCGAAAATCTCCTGGCCCGGCTGCAGATGCACGCGAGCTATCTGTAGATTGTGGCCTTCGATATCGTATTTCAGCGGCAAAGCGGAGGGCGCCATCGGATACGGCGCGCTCGAAACCGCGTCGCCCATGGGCTGTCCGCAATTGACGCAAAACCGAGAAGCATCGGGTACCTGAGTGCCGCAGTTCGTGCAAAATGCCATGATGAACGATCCTGGTACTGGGAATGTTTTAGTGCTTTCCCTATGCTACGAAAACGGAACTTCGGGCGTTCAGTGTGTGAATCGTCCTCAGCCTTTGACGAAGTCGAGCGAGGCCGAGTTCATGCAGTAACGCAGGCCGGTGGGGCGGGGACCATCTTCGAACACATGCCCGAGATGAGCTTCGCACTTGGCACAGCGCACTTCGGTCCGGTCCATCCCCAGGGAACCATCGAGGGCCGTCTGTACATTCTCTTTGGCAAGCGGCTGATAGAAACTGGGCCATCCGGTACCCGACTCGAACTTGGTTTCGGACGAGAACAAGGCGTTCCCGCAACAAATGCAGCGGTAGATGCCGTGCTCGTGATTATTCCAATACTTTCCGGTGAACGGCCGCTCAGTCCCGGCGTGGCGCGCCACCTCAAACTGTTCCGGGTTCAATTGCTTCTTCCACTCCGCGTCCGATTTTTGCACCTTCTCCACCTCTATCACTCCTTTTCGCTGGCCTGCATCCGTAAAATCGACGAGCTTCACCTCTTTGCCGCGCTTACCGGCAAAGCCGAGAGCCGCCGTTGAGAAGCCGCCCGCGAGCGCTATTCCAACACCAGCCGTCGAGAAGAAACTGCGCTTCAAAAACGTTCTACGTTGCATATCTACATGGTAGTTCGAAAGAAAGGCTAATAAGTTACGCTGCTACCTGAAACAGTCACCTCATAGAGGCTGGTGTCCTTGTATGGGCCTGGAAAATCCCCCAAATACTTCAACTCATCGCCATCCGCCATTAGTTTCCGGAGCAGCCAGTCCTCAGGGTAACCGGGCGTGCCCAGAACCAGGAACTTGCGGTGTAACTGAATAAACTGCCGGAAAGGCTCCACTCCGGCGCGAATCGGAAAATACCGCTTCAAGACGGGGATGCCTTCAAAAATGGTGGCGTGCGCGTATTGAATCGCAAATTGCGTATCCGTCAGATAATACAAGCGCGCGGCGAGGCCGGGGCTGGCGTACTTGTCCATCTCCAGAAAGGTCAGCCCGCTGGCCGCCACCAACGGTAACTCCGGCTCGACCGCGTCAATAGGAGCCGTAGCGGAAGCAGAGTGGCGGTGAAGAAGCTGCGCCGCCGTGGAAAGCACGTTTTCGGCGGGAATGTATAAGAGCAATACGCAACCGGCCGCGACAGCCGCGAGCCGGCTTACATTCGTATAGGCCGCGATGAAAAAGACCATGCCTAAAGCGAGTCCGAAGGCTGCGGGAGATCCGTAACGGTCGAAAAAGGCGCCGTGCGAGCGCATCAGGACCAGGTTAATCACGGCCGGAATGGCAAGCGCTCCGAGAATAAAGGCGGTCTCCCATCCGCGCGGCAGGACCTTATCGGGGACAGAGGACCGCTCCCGCCGGAAGGCGATGAGCAGCGCGGCGCACAAAGCAATCAGCAGCACCGGGCCTTCCGGCTTAATGTTGACGAAATAAAAACTGGCAATCCGGTGCAGCGATGCTTGGAAGGCTACCGGAAATACGCTGCCCTCAAAACGAGCCACTAACGGGATGTAAATAAATGGGAAAAAAGCGGGGATCACCAGGGCGGTCCATAGGCTCCAATCCGGTTTGCGGCGGCGATACAAGCGCACTAACTCGGCAAAGCCGAAGGGGGCCAGGTAAAACACGGCAAAGAGGTGGCTGAGCATCATGCCGAGTACCGCGGCGCCCAGCAGAGCGGTTGACCTGGCGCGGCGGGCCGGCTGCACGGCATTCTGGTAAGCCAGCGCGGCCATGCCGAAAAATCCGATGATCAAGCCATAAGGCCGCGCTTCGGCCGCGTAGTTAAAAAAAGGCGTGGACCAGAATGCCAGCATGGCGAGCAACCCATAGGACGGCCGCAAACGCCGGGCCACCCAAACATACAGGCAAAGGCTGCCGGCCAAAAAAGCCAGGATGGAAGGAAGCCGGACCGCGTAGGGGTGATCGCCCAGGAGCGCCAGAGAGCCGCGCGTGGCGAGGTATAGCAGCGGAGGATTCAGGTCGAGATGAATCTCCTCCCAAAGCCGGCCAAGCGAGGGTGCCTGCGCGATGTAGTAGGTAAATAGCTCGTCGTGCCACAACTGGCGCATCGCCATTACGGCGGTCACCAAAAGGTAGAAAGCGACCAGCCCCAGCAATGCCAGTTTGGTAAGAAAAGAAGGAACTTCGACACTTTCCAAGCGGTTCCGGCCCCGCTCCAGGGTCCGCATGAACCCCTGAACTCTTTCGTCCGTTTCACTTTCCATGGGCAACCTTGCAATGGTAGCGGACTTCCCCTAACCTGAAAGCATGCCGATTTTCGAATACGCTTGCGACGATTGCGGAACCAAATTCGAGAAGCTAGTTCGCCGAAGCGCCGAAGCCAATGCCGTGACCTGCCCCTCGTGTGGACAAGATCACTTAACGACGCAATACTCGACGTTCGCCGCCAGGGCGGGAAGCGCTAAGAGCAGCAGCCCCGAAGCAGGCGGCGGTTGTGGCGCCGGCGCCTGCCAGGGCGGCATGTGCGGAATGAATATGAACTAGGCGAGCCTCAGAGTTCACTACCCGCTTGCGGGAAATAAGAGCAAGCTTTGTGAATGGCTTCCAGCATGCCTGGAAGGGAGCGCGGCTTTGTAATAAACTCCGAAGCCCCGAGCGCCAGGGAGTTCCGTCTGTCCGCAAGGTGAGCGGACGACGTAAATACCACAACGGGCAGTGATCGCAAACCGTCGCTCTTCCGTATCTCCGCCAGAATCTCTAAACCGGTTCTGCGCGGCAGGTTTAAATCCAGCAGAACCAGATCCGGGCGCGGCGCACCCCGGTGTTTTCCAGTCTGTTTCAGGAAAGCTATCGCTTCCTCACCGTCCCCGACGCGCCACAACCGCACCGGAACTTTGGACTCGCTCAGCACGGTTTCTAGCAGAAAAGCCGTGATATCTTCGTCCTCTACGTGCAACAGAACACGGTCACGCATTGTATTGTTTGGTCTCCGACAACCTTTCCTGAAGAAAATTTCAGCTCTGCTGAACACACTATATTCGCTTTATCGTCAGCAATGTAACTAGATCTTTATAGGTTTCGATGAATTCCGCAAAGGAAGAATACTGGAATATAAACAGTAAGATGAATTACTCTTAGAAAACGCTCCTGCGGAAATTGCTTATTTTGCGCCTTGACTTTCGGCCTTTATTCGCCAACACTAGGTACAGAGGAGACCTTGCAAATGGCGCTTACCAGGCGGCAAAAAGAAGTGATGGATTTTCTCTCCCACTTCATCCAGCAAAACGGCTACAGCCCTAGCTACGAAGAGATTGCCGCGGGTTTGCGCCTGGCATCGCTGGCGACTGTACACAAACACATTCAAGCCCTGGAAGCGAAGCAGTACTTGCGCAGGAGCTACAATCACAGCCGCTCACTGGAAGTGGGTGATCGCTTTTTTGCCGAAGAAAAGTCACGCGTTCAGCAACAACCGGACCAGGCGGCCGTTCCCTTGTTGGGGCGCATCGCAGCCGGCGTCCCGGTGGAAGCGATCGCGAATCCCGAACCGCTGCACTTTTCCGATTTCACCGGAAACGAAAGCACCTTCGCGTTGCAAGTTCGCGGCGAATCGATGATTGAAGACCATATTTGCAGCGGCGACTTTGTCTTGGCGGAAAAAACCGACACAGTGCACAACGGCGACATCGTGGTGGCGCTGGTAGATGGAACGGAAGCCACGCTGAAACGCTACTACCTGGAACTGGACGGGCGAGTCCGTTTGCAGCCGGCAAATTCGGCCATGAGTCCCCTGTTTGTAGATCCCGCCAGCCTTCAGATTCAAGGCCGGGTGCTCGCCGTCCTGCGAAAATATTAGGGGCGTCCGGTCACCTCCAGCGGGTTTAGAATGCTAAACTTCGGTCAGTGGCGGACAATGGCACAGAGCAAACAGCTTCTACCCCGAGTCTGGGACGAAGGCTGATTTTCTGGGATTTTCCCAGGGCTTCGTGGCAGTATGATGTGGTTGTTGCGCTCATTCTGATCTTCATTTTCGCGGCTCCGCGCGAACTTTTCCAAGACCAGCCTAAAGCATCCGGCATTGTCCTGATGTCATCTCTCCACGGCGCCAACCGCATTTTTATTGAGACAGCCTTACTCGGCGGCGTACCCGAGGAACAGCGCATGCAACGCGCGGAAGCCCTCATACGCCGGCGTACCGGGAAGAACTGGCGTGTAGAGCGCTTAGAACCTATTCGCGACCAGGCGGAGCAGGAAGTCAAAGGCTTCATTGCGTACACCGCCCAGCAGAAATAACGGTCTTTCCACTTTGAACATGAAACACCTGTTAACAGCGTGCTGCTTCCTCTTCTCGCTTGTTTTTCCGGCGGCTGTTTGGAGCGCGGAGAGCGCCGCGGACATCCTGGAACGGATGGACCAAGCCGCTCCTGGATTTCAAGCCATGTCGGCGAATGTGCGGATGACGACCTATGTCTCCGTCATCAGCGACAAAACCGTGGAAGACGGCACACTCCTCATGCAGAGGCTGAAGAAGAACGGAACAGTGCGGGCCATTCTCGACTTTTCCCACCAGAAAGAAGCCAGCGCCAATAGGCTGATTGCCTTTCTGGGAAATATCATACGCATTTATTATCCGAATGCGAACACCTATCAGGATTACGATGTTGGCAAAAACAGCGACGCTTTGAATCAGTTTCTGTTGCTCGGTTTCGGCTCGTCCGGCAAGGAACTGGCCCAGGGCTACGACATTAGCGCCACGGGTACTGAAACCTTAGGCGGCCAAGACACCACTAAACTGGTGCTCGTACCGAAGACCGCGAGCGTAAAAGAGAAGCTTGCCAAAATCGAAATGTGGATTCCGGCGAATTCGGCTTACCCGATTCAACAGGAATTCTACGAGCCTCCGCCTTCGGGGAACTATCGCATTGTGACTTATAGCGAAATGAACCTGAAGCCGGCAATCAAAGGCAAGCAGCTGGATTTCAAACCGCCTGCGGGAGCAACGAAGAGCTCCTGAGCCCAAGAGGCTTCTTTTGATGAACGGAGCAAAATCAGCAGCGGGCAGGCTGGCTTTCATTGACTGGACGCGCGGATTGGCCGCCGTGGTGATGATTCAGGGCCACGTCTTTCATTCCTTCACGCGCACCGACCTGCGCGATAAGGGTCCGTTCATGCTTTCGCAGTTGCTGGGCGGACTGCCGCCCGCCATGTTCCTCTTCCTCACAGGCATCACGTTCGCGTTCCTGATGCATGGCGAGGAAAAGAGGGAAGCCAGCAGTTGGCAGCGAGTCCTGGCGGCGCTGAAGCGATCGCGCTACCTGCTGATGCTCGCGTTCCTCTTCCGCCTCCAGCTTTATGTGTTCGGTTTCCCGACCAGTCCCGCCGTCGGCCTGCTGAAAGTGGACATCCTGAACTGCATGGGATTTGCCATGCTGCTGTTCGCTCCCATGGCCGTGTTCAGCACGCGCGAACGAATCCGGCTGTGCACCGTTCTAGGCTTGCTCATCGCCGGGTTGGCGCCGCTGGTGAGCAGCATGGACATGTCGGCGATTCCGGCCGTGCTCCAACATTATCTGGTCCCCAATCTGGAGGATTTCGGCTTCTTTCCGTGGGCCTCCTTCCTGGCCTTCGGCATGGCGGCGGGCAGCGTTCTGCGCGCGATCAAGCCGGAGGATATGAGCCGCGCCATGCTCTGGATGCTGGCGGTGGCCCTGGCTTTGATCACCGGCGCGCACTACGCTTCGGATTTGCCTTACTCGTTCTATACGAAGAGCGATTTCTGGCTCAATAGTCCCTGGCTGACACTGATCAAACTGGGCGTAACTCTGGCCGTGCTGTCGGCGGCCTACTTATGGATCCAGTTGGGAACGGGAGTACAGCGCTGGAGCGTCTTCGTGCAATTGGGCACGACCTCCCTGCTGGTCTATTGGGTGCATATCGAAATTGTTTATGGCCGCTGGCTCGGCATATGGAAAGAAGGCCTGAGCGTTCCGCAGGTAGTGGCCTTCACGGCCGTGCTGCTGGCGGCCATGGTCCTGCTTTCCATCGGACAAACACGGTTTCCGCAAATCCGTACGTTCTTTAGGCCGGCTTCCGTTTCGAAACCGCAAGCCGTCTCCGGAGACTGAGAACTCCTACGGTTGCCGCGCCGGGCGCGTGCGCTTCCGCTAGACTCAAGTTGAGCGGACCGAAGAAGACATCATGCGTGTATTGGTAGTGGAGGACGAGAAGCGAATCGCCGATTTTCTATCGCGCGGCTTGCAAAGCGCCGGCTATGCGGTGGACGTGGTAAATACGGGGGGAAACGCGATTGAGCGCGTACATTCCACCGAATACGATCTGGTGGTGCTGGATCTGGGCCTGCCCGATGTAGATGGGTTGCAGGTTCTGACGAAAATCAAAAACCGCAAGACCATCCCGCCGGTCCTGATTCTAAGCGCGCGCGATTCCGTGGACGACCGCGTGAAAGGCCTTGAACAAGGCGCGGACGATTATCTGGTGAAGCCGTTCGCCTTCGTTGAGTTGCTGGCGCGCGCCCGCGTTCTGCTACGGCGCGGCCAGCCCACGCCCGAACGCTTGCAGGTAGGCGATTTGAGCTTAGACTGCATCCGCCGCAAGGTGACCCGCACGAATGAGGTCATTGAACTCGCCCCGAAGGAGTTCAGCATTCTGGAATACATGATGCGCAACCGCGGCCGCCCGTTGAGCCGCACCATGATCGTGGAGCACGTCTGGGATATGGATTACGACGGGCTCACCAATATCGTCGACGTTTATATACGGCACTTGCGCAGCAAGATCGACGATAAGTATGTTGTCAAGATGATCCATACCGTACGCGGTATAGGGTACATGCTGGACGTACCGGACACGCCGCTGGCCGCCGTCCCGGAAACGGCATAGCGCATGTTCCGGGAGCGGTTCCCCCAACTCAAATTTTTCCGCACGCTGCGGGTCCGCTTGGCAGGCATTTTTCTGCTGCTCCTGGCGGTGGTTCTAGCAGTGGTAGGAGTGGTTGGCACCGCTACGGAGAAGACGGTTCTCGAGAACCAGAGCAACCAGATCCTGGCCGACGAGTTGGGCGCGCTGAAGGGATACATTCGTTTCGAAGGCGGAAAACCCTATTGGTTCGTGGACCGGGGCGATCCGGAGGAGAATGCCGCCTACGCCCAACTGGACGACGTATTTGTGCTCGCCAATGAACTGGGCGAACTCGATGCTTTGTCCGCTATTGACCCCTCGCTCTCACAGTTAGGCGATCGCCAAACCATCCTGAAGGAACTCGCTCAGGTGGAAAAGACGCACGAACCGGTGGTAAAGACGCTCTTCAGCAGCGATCAGGTTCCCTACCAAATCATTTCAAGCGCACTGATCGACAAAGCGACCGGAGGCCGCTGGTACGTGGCGGAAGGGCGGAGCCTGGCCGACGACTTTGCGATCACGCAGCGGTTTAGGCGGAATTTCCTGATCTTTCTACCGGCCGCGCTGCTGGCTTGCGCGGTGGTCAGTTGGTATTCGGCTGGCCGCGCACTGCGGGCGCTGCAGGCGGTGGACAGCGCCGCGCAAAAGGTGACGGGGTCAAACCTGGGTTTACAGATTCAGCGGCGCGGAGCCGACGACGAACTGGACCGGCTGATTGATTCGTTTAATCAGATGAGCAGCCGCCTCAAGGCTTCATTCGATCAGACACGCCAGTTTTCCACCGATGTCTCGCACGAATTGCGCACCCCGCTGACCGCTATTCAAGGACAGCTCGAAGTCGCGCTGCTCACCGGCCGGACCAAAGAGCAACTGCAGGAAGCGATTGAGAACGCCTTGCAGGATGTGGAACGCCTCGCCAACCTGGTGCGCGCTCTCCTGCTGCTTTCGCAATCCGAATCGGGCCAGTTGCCCATGAACAAAAATGTGCTCGATTTGAGAGAGCTGGTGGGGGACCTGGTGGATCAATTTCAGATTCCGGCGGAAGCGTGCAACCTGACCCTGACGCACACCACCGAGGAACAGGTGTGGTGCGAAGCGGACCGGACCCAGATTGAGCGCGTGGTGACGAATCTGCTTTCCAACGCAATAAAATACACGCCGGGGGGCGGATGGGTAAAAGCGTGCGCCGAACTGGCGGGCAGCAACGTCCGCTTGATTGTGGAGGATTCGGGAGTAGGCATTCCAGCGGACCACGTGGCGCATATTTTCGACCGGTTTTATCGCGTACCCGATCCGAATCCGGAAAAAGGACTGGGATTGGGACTGAGTTTCGTGGCCACAATTGTCAGAGCGCACGGCGGCTCGATTCAAGTCGAAAGTGAGATAGGGAAAGGCTCGCGCTTTGAAGTCCTGCTGCCCGTAGGCACGGCGCCCGGCGTGCACGAAACGCCAGTGCTGCAGAGCGAGGGTCGAGGCTGATGAATCCGCTTACTCATCTGCTGACGGCGGCGGGGCTTGCGTTCGATTCGATCCGCGCGCACAAACTGCGAAGCTTTCTGACGCTGCTGGGTGTGATTGTCGGCGTGGCCAGCGTGATCCTGGTGGGCGCGGCCATTGACGGGTTGGGCGTGTATGCCGAGCAGATCACGGCGAAGGCTTTTGGCACGGATAGTTTCTTGGTGGCGCAGATTGCATCGGTGAGCCGGCTCACCGGACGCCAACTCGCGGACAAGCAGAAGTACAACAAACGGATACGCATGGACGACCTTAGGTTTCTGCGCGCCACAACTGGCGACGAAGTGCTCTACAGTCCTTATCAGCAGCGCGTCGCAGATGTGAAAGCGGAAAATCAGACCTATGAAAGCGCCAACGTGATTGGCGTCTCTTCAGACATGCCGGTGATTCGTGACATCCCGGTCGGCAAGGGCAGGTTCTTTATCGCGGTCGAGGAGCAGCGGCGCGTTCCCGTAGCGGTGATCGGCGACGACATTCGACTCACGCTTTTCGCGGGACGGGACCCGATCGGCTTGACGATCAAAGTCTCAGGAATTGATTTGACCGTGATCGGCGTATTGGAACGGCAGGGTTCGTCGTTCGGCCAGAGCCTGGACAATCCAGTTTACGTACCGAGCACTGTGTATCAATCCATGTTCGGCGGCGGCGCCAGTATGGCCGTCTTTGGCAGAGCGAGACCGGGCACCGGCCTCAGTATGGACGCGGCGCTGGACACCACGCGCACAGCTCTGCGCAGCCACTTTCACGCGCGGCCGGGCAAGCCGGACAACTTCGATAACCTGACGCCGGATTCGGTCCGCTCTTTCACCGATCAAATACTGAGCGTGATTGCCGCAGTGGTAGTTCCCGTCACCAGTATTTCGCTGGTAGTGGGCGGTATCGTCATCATGAACATCATGCTGGTAAGCGTGACCGAACGAACCCGCGAAATCGGCATCCGTAAGAGCCTGGGCGCGCGCAAAACCGATATCATGCTGCAGTTCCTGACTGAATCCCTGATGCTTTCCCTGGCGGGCGGAGCGTTGGGCGTACTGGCGGGCGCGATCGCGGCGTTTGCGGTAGGAAAACTATCGGGTGCAACACTGGCGATCACAGCGCCTTACGTGATCATTTCGATTTTCGTATCTAGCGCCGTCGGCATCGTCTCAGGCTGGTATCCGGCGAAGAAGGCCGCGAGCCTGGACCCGGTTGAGGCATTGCGAGCCGAATGACCACACCGGTGCGTATCAACGCCAGGGCGACCTTCGCCATGGCGTGGGACGCTATCTCCAGCCATAAGCTGCGTTCGGGCCTGACCATTCTCGGCATAGTGATTGGCATCACCACGGTGGTTTCGGTGGCGTCGCTGCTAGGCGGACTCAAAGGGTCCATCGTGGACTTTTTCCAGGAGTTTGGGCCGAATAGCATTTTTGTCAGCCGCTTGAGCGGCGACCCGAGCGGCCAAAACGCTCCGCCCAAAGAGCGCAGGAGGCGCAAGATTCAGCCCGAATACGCAAACTATTTGAAGAATACCGTTCGATCCATTGATGACATTGCACTGAGCGTCTATATCATCGCGCCCCCGGGGCGCGTGATGTCGGCCAAGGTACCCGGATTTGAATCGGACAATCTGAATGTGTCGGGCGTAACGGCGAACCTCTATAACATCTCGCCGCGGTCGGTAGCCCAGGGACGGATCTTTACGGAACTGGAGGGGCGGCGCGCATCGCGGCTTGTGATGCTCGGTTCAAGCTTGGCGGATGCGCTATTTCCCCGGAAGGACGGGGTGGGCCGGAAGGTTTCCATCGATGGTGTCGAGTACACGATCGTCGGTATTTTCGCGCAAGCAAAGGGTGGATTTTTTGGTGAGAACGGCTTGGACCGGCAAGTGATTATGCCGCTGGCGACCGCGCGGCTTCGCTATCCGCAGTCGGACAATTTCTTTCTGACCGCGAAGGCGAAAGAGGGCCAGCGCAATGACGCCGTGGAAGAAGTGCGGGATGCCCTGCGCCGCCTCCGGCGCGTTCCCAGCGGCAAGCCTGACGATTTCGCCTTGAGCACGCCCGACTCCATCATTGAAAATTTCAACAAGATCACGGGTATGATCCTGCTGGTTTCTATCGCTATCTCGGGCGTAGGTTTGCTGGTAGGCGGCATCGGCGTAATGAACATCATGCTGGTGAGCGTTACGGAGAGGACCCGGGAAATCGGCATTCGCAAGGCGGTGGGAGCGCGCCGCGGCGACATTGTGACGCAGTTTCTGATAGAGGCGACGACGCTGTCCGGCGTCGGCGGGATTTTCGGCGTCATCTTCGCCGTGCTAGTGACGCTGCTGGTGAGCCTGCTGGTGCCGGCTTTGCACACTGTTGTGTCGTCCTGGGCGATACTGGCGGGCTTTTCCATCTCGGTGGCGATTGGCGTGTTCTTCGGAGTGTGGCCCGCCGTCAAGGCCTCACGGCTCGATCCGGTTGAAGCCTTGCGCTACGAATAAGGAGTGAAGGGTGCGCGCGAGTTTGCTCCAAAGGCGTGGCAGTGGCCGAATATCCTGAGCCTGGATGCGCCGTTGATTGCGGTGCTCTGGCAGGTCCTCCTGATGCAGAGTCTCGGCGTGCGCGTGAACCGGATGGAGCCGCTGGTCTTGGCGCTATCCGTCTGGTTCCTCTACATCGCCGATCAACTGCTGGACGCACTACAGCCGGAAACCGGTGAATGGCTACCGGTGCGAAAGCTATTTTACCGGCGCTATTTTCGGGCAGCGTCAGCAGTCGGAATGAGTTTGGCGCTGCTCATCCTGCCGCTTGCCTACTTCCTGCTGCGGCCCTCCACATTCCACGGGGGGTTGGAACTTGCCGTTGCGGTTATCTTGTACTTTTGCGTGATCCATGCGGCCCCGCTCCGCTGGCGCGGGTTCTGGCCGCGCGAAGCCGCAGTCGCTTTATTATTTGCGCTCGGCACGTTCCTGGCGGTTTGGTTTGCCGGCGGCAAAAGGAATGAGTCACTGGCAGGACCGACGCTGCTATTTGCGCTGCTGTGTTGGGCAAACTGCGCGGCTATCGAAACCTGGGAGTGGCAGTTCGCGGGGGAACGAGCAGGCTCCCCGCCGGGCGCTTCCACGCGATGGACCGGCCGGCACCTTGGGCTTACAGGCATGGGAATTATTTTTGCCGCCGGGGGCGCCCAACTGGCCGCGCTGGCGCCTTTGGAATTCACGCTGGCTTGCGCGGCAAGCGGCGGCGCGCTCTCTCTACTCGCTCTATTTAGATCCCGTCTCCCGGCGGACATGGTGAGCGTGGCCGCTAACCTGGCGCTGTGCAGCCCATTATTCGTGTTGGCGTTTGGCCGGGTGCGTTAGGTGGCTGCCATGAATTGCGATCGTATTGCTCGCTGGTACCGGTACGGCGAATACCTGACGCTCGGCCGGGCTTTGGAGAGACGGCGGCGCGAATACCTAAGTGAAACAGATGAGGCAAAACACGTTCTGATACTAGGCGACGGCGACGGCCGGTTTACCGCGGAGTTCCTGAAATGGAACCGCACGGCAAGGGTGGATTCAATCGACCTTAGCAAGAATATGTTGCAGCTGGCTTCCCGCCGCATTGCCGCGCTTCCGTTCGAGACGCAGGCTGTGCGGCTGCGCCACGCCGATGCGCTGACAACTCCGTTCGAAAGCAAGTACGACTTGATTTTCACGCACTTCTTTCTGGACTGCTTGAGCAACGCTCAGATCCAGGAACTCGCCTCCCGAATTTCGCACGCGGCGACGCCGGACGCCAAGTGGATCGTCTCCGAATTTCAGACGCCGAACCTGGCCGCGGCACTATTTGTCAGAGCGCTGTACTTCGCGTTTCACCTGCTGACCGGCTCGACCGTCCAACGCTTGCCGGCCTATTCCAGCGCGCTTACGAGCAATGGATTCGCGCGGATTGCCTGCAAAACGGCGCTCGGCGGCATACTTATTTCGGAATTCTGGAAGCGGACATGATAAATAAATAATAGGCATGAAGTTTCTACTTCCGGACTTTGGAGACCTGGTTTTTTCGATAGCCGTCGTTTTCGGCTTGCTGATCGTGGTTTTCGAAACCCTGGAACGCCGCCGCGAGGGGCGCCAGGAGCAGTTGGTGCTGCAGGCCATCGACCAGGAATTCCGCGACTTTACTAAGTTTGGACGGTTTTAGAGTTACTGCTGTTGCTGGGCCTGCTGTGCTTGTTGCTGATGGGCCTGCTGACTTTTTTTCTCGACTGTCTGGTCGCTTTCGAGAAACTTCGACCACTCCGTATCGGAGGCAAACTCCTGGTCGGGCGGTAGCACCGCTTCCGAGGGAGTAACGCGCACGCGGACCTGCAGATCGCTGCGCGCCGAGCCTTTCATGATTCCCATGGTGGGAGGGACGTCGGCATAGTCGCGCCCGATCGCGGTGCGAATGTGGCGGCCGCCCGCGAGCAGATTGTTTGTCGGGTCGAAACCGACCCATCCCCAGCCGGGCAGCAGGGCTTCCACCCAGGCGTGGGTGGCGCCGTCGGCTGAACGGTCGTGATACCTGGAATCGTGATGAAGATAGCCGCTCACGTAACGGCACGGAACACGCAAATTACGCACCAGGGCGATCATGATGTGCGCAAAATCCTGACAGACGCCCTGCCGGGTCCGCATCGCATCTTCTATGGGAGAATCGACGGAAGTGCTTTCCTTACGGTAGGCGAATTCCCGGAACAGATCGGCATTCAGCTTGCGAAGAACGGTCAAGGGGTCGCTTCCGTTGCGAGCGCGCACGCCCAACTTCCCGGCCAGCTCTTGCAATTCCCCCGATGGGCGGGCGAACTGGCTGGGCATCAGCATATCCCAATAATCGTCGCGCTCAATCATGGAATCCAGCTCGTTCCAGGAGTCCGCGGGGAGAGTTTCCGGCATATCGCCGGGCGCATCCACATCCACCAGTGCGTCGGCAATGATCGTCAGCTGCTTGTGCGGCTCCGGAATATCGAAGTGATGAATCACATTGCCGGTGTGGTCGTTGTAGGAAAATATCCGGACGCGCGGATTCACTGCAAGCTGAAAAGTAAAACAGCGCTGCGAATATTCACTGCGCGGATGCATGCGTACTTCCATGCTGCTTTGCGAAATCATCCGGCTGTACCGGTAGCGCGTGAAATGTCGAATTGCGTAAAACATCAGGCCTCGAATGCAGTCTCAATCGGATAATCGATATACACGTCGTGCACCGCGGCGTGCAATTTCTGGCATTGGTCGACAATGCTCTTTAGAAAACGCGGGAAATCTTTTGAGATGATGTCGTCGATTTGGGCATACGCCAGGGAGGAATGCAGACGGCCGACGATCATCTCGATCTGGCCGGCCTTGCGCGCCCGTGAAACCTTCGTAATGGCGTCGAGCGCCTCCGTCATCTTTTCGGTCGAATAGCGGACGGTATATGGAAATTCAGGATTCAGGAGGAGAAACTCGGCGATAAACGCCGGTTTCAGATCGGCCGTGTAGACCTTGCAGTACGCTTCAAACGCCGAGCAACTGGAAAGCAAGCCCACCCAGTCCAGATCGTCCGCACCCTCCGAGGTGGAGTACACGGCATCCAGCAACGCGGGAAGCGCCGAGGCCCGCTCCATATATTTGCCTAATTGGATAAACTGCCAGGCCTCGCCATGATTCATGCTGGCGTCAGTAACTCCGACGAATTTATACATACCTTCGCGGATGGCGGTGAACAAGCGCGTCACGTCGGAATCGGAGCTCATGCCAGCCGAATTCTGTATCACCTCATGATAAAGCTGATTCAGACCTTCCCACATTTCGGAGCTGATTTGCTCGCGGACCTGGCTGGCGTTCTCCCGGGCAGAGGTGATGCAGGAAACAATGGACGATGCATTGGAAGCGTCCGACATCAGCTTCAGCAGAGCCGCTTGCGGCTCCAGCGTGGCCGCCTCGTCACCCAGGCCGAGTTGGCCGAGTACGTTGTGCCAGCGCTTCTCGGTGGAAACTTTTCCCGGATTCAACATGAGGTTGAAGTTTGCCTCCAGCACGCGGGCGCAATGATTGGCGCGTTCAAAGTAGCGGCTCATCCAATACAAACTGTCCGCAACGCGCGAGAGCATCGCATTTTGATAGATCAATTCTGCAGTACCCAGGTATCTTTCGAACCCCCGCCTTGCGAAGAGTTCACTACCAGCGATCCTTTCCTCAAAGCGACTC
>Ga0193743_1000510_pt1 | contig 30494 bp, 40 predicted proteins | sample L2c2metaG_FD_143038 | JGI IMG/M metagenome (GOLD analysis project Ga0193743, IMG submission 143038) | Soil microbial communities from a riparian zone of the East river system, Colorado, United States - L2c2 | ecosystem: Environmental > Terrestrial > Soil > Riparian zone | place: USA: East River...
GTTTAGGATCCCCTGCTAGATCTCAACTAAGTCGTCCGCAGTTGCCCTAACAGCGCCAGTCAACATGCTTGCTCTCTCGGCTGCAGTGATTGTTTGTAGGGTAGGTCAGTACGAATCAGGTAATGATGACATGATTAGGGTGTTGAAGCGGGTGTCAGATAGACTTGATCCCATTTTGATGAGATTGTCGCGATGTTGTAGCATTGTCTGGAAGTGTTGCTTTAACTCCGTGAGGTGAGCCTTTGGGTCTTCATTTTCACTGAGTTTCATGCTTGAGAGCTGATCTTCGGCATCTAGCAAGTACAGGGTGCTTTTTGTAGTCGCGTCGGCTTTTATGACCTCCCACATGTCTTTGGCGGACATCAAGTCCTTTATTTTTGATCCAAGACGTACTGAGGTGGTCGAAAGGATGATGTGCTGAGCAAGGTATTCCTTTTTCTCAAAATCCGCTAGCTTCATCTCCTTACTTTCTATTTGCTCCTCCATAGCAGGTGTTTTTAGGTCTGATAGGAAATATTCACCATTGACCACTGCATACGGTTTCGGTGCAACCGCAGTACCTTCGACGTGTCTCCACAGCCCTTTCGACCCCATAGCTTTCTGTATCCTCGGTTGGTAGTCTGACCAATTGCTTCCATCGTCACGGAGCTTGGGAATCTGAAGCGTAGTCGAGTTGGAACTGGAGTTTAGTTCGACATTGTGTCTCCAGGGCCCATAACCTGTTGGAATAATATTTACAGCTAGGATATAATAAGTCTCAACTTGAATAGAAAGTTGTGTTATATTGGTATGCACCTAGGATATAATAACTAGGTGTCTATGAGTAAGGTATATAATATAAATAAGAATCCACTCATGTCTCAACTTGAATAGAAAGTTGAGACATGTACGAAAATCCGTCACTGTAATGTTGACGTGATTATGTAATATAAGGATGTCCGGTGATTGATAAGATAAAAGATATAAAATATGAGGCATAAAGGAGATAATTACTCGTATATTTCAACAACATCTCCGTCTGAATTCCGAGCTTAACAGCTACAAGTTAATGGTCACTTACTCATGCCAAACATTTTTCAACATGGCTTAGCCCTAAGTGCCTTTGTGTGCCTTTGGCTGGGTTAAAAATTCTGACAAATCATAAAAACATTTATAGAGACCAATTTCCAAAAAAGTAATTCAATATCCTCAATATCTCAGCATTTGCAAATGGCCATGATACTTCTGTTGTTCTTAAGTCTATAGCTGAATTATTTTCTGAATTGTATAAAATAATAATACCTCATTTCAATAATTTTTAGTATGTATAATTGTTTGGAAATTGGCCTCTATGAGTATTTTTATGATTTGTCACATTTTTGTCACATGTTTTCTGTAGATAAACTTTTTGTTTTTCTCAAGATTTATCTCTTTGAAACAGCCTGGAAACATGATAAGTGGTTTCCAGCCGTTTCAAAAGAATAAATTAGAGAATGTATCTACGGGAAGGATGTGAGAAACATATAATATGTTTCTCGGATTTTCTCTCCGTGGGAAAACTCTACAAAACGTGTCTATAAATGAGTTTTTTCGGGGGAAACAGTGAGAAAGAATGGCTGCTTGTCACGCGGCTATGTATTATATAACCTACCATAAAAATAGACTGGCAGCACATCGAGAAGGCCTGAATTCGAGGCAAGGTATATATTTTAGAATAACGTTGTGATAGGTTTCTGCTCTCTGTTGCCAGTGCTGCCCCCTTTGGCTCTCTCAGGCTGAACTGGCACTTATTACTATAGTCATTCACCGATTATCTTTCTGCTGGTTTCTGCCTTCTGCCCATGGCGGCACCACCTCACCTACACCTCGTGTTGGAGTAATATCACTAATTTGATCTCTCAACCCTCCTTCCTCTTATCTGACTAAATAATTCCTTTCCTATCGTGAGTTTATGCACTTATCGAACGCTAACTTGAACTTATAGTTAGGATGTTGAGCCGGCTTGCGGATATTCCATTACCACCTGCCTTCAACCTTGATGGCGTGAAGTGGACGATTTCAGGCATTATCCTGCTATCCTTTCTTTACACCTACGCCATTTTTCAGCTCACCAGTCCACCTCTCTCCCCGCGTCACGACATCCCGGAATCTCGATATCTTGCTCGAGCAAAGCGACTCCAGGCCTCTCGAAAAGCTCAGAGGGAATTAGAGCAGGAACGAAAGCGGATTGTTGAATCAGGATCGTTTCGTCTTCTGGACCTTCCCCCGGAAATAAGCTTCCTCGTACTCGCGAACTGCACCGACTGGCCCAGGACGTATCTATCACTCGTACTGGTCTCACGACGGTGTCAACAATTGACTTTCCATGCACTTTTGCCACACACACCTATCAGGCTTATCATTCCAGAGCAGATTCAATCGTTTGGTTCCTTGTTGTGTAATAGACCCAAGTTGGCTACCCTTGTACATCATCTCTGGGTGACGCCGTATAAGCAGGATCTACTCAGACCTTGTGTTGACATAGTTAAGAAATGTCGCAACCTGAAATCACTTACTTCCAATGCGTCTGTTGTACTGGAATCCATCACTTTTCGAAGGAATCGTCTCAGTCATCTCGATTGTATGGATTTGACTTTACTTTCGACAAGCACCGAGAAGTGGGCGAGCCTTTTGGACGCCCCTAACGCGTTAGCGTTCTTCCGACAGCTGACGCACCTACGTCTGCTTGGGGATCGCTTCCCTACGAATATTCCACTACCTAATCTTACCCACCTTTCTTACGGAAGCGATACCGTTAATATTAATGTGGATACCGGGATGACAATGATGGAGGATCCAGTAGCATGTCCATCACTGCACACTGTTATCGTCACGAAATTGAGGACGTCTGGAGAGTTACGCATTTCAAAAGCGGCACATTCCCGATTTTTCACTGTTGAACTCCCTCCAAAAAGAACAGAGTTGGAGTTGTGGTGTGATAATGTGAGCCGGCGGGGTATGTGGGCGCTTTGTGCTGATCCCTGTTCCCAAGAATAGTGCCATCACTTTTGAACGACATTTAGATATAAATAATTTCCGTAGATTATCATGTTTTTGTACGTTACCCTATACACTTTCAATACACGAAAATTCGGGATATATTTACAAAAAGAACGTGTGTTGAAACCAGCAGACAAAGTTAATATCTTTAAAATGGCCCAAGTCATCTTTCTGTTGGGGGGAGGTTTGTACTGTACAGAAAAAAGAAAGCTCAACGGGTTGTCATCCAAGCTCATCCCAGAGAAACTCGAGCTACGAATACAAGGAAGAACACTAGCAACACACGAATTTTCATAACAGCCAGCATAAGGCAAAGCTAGAGTCAGTCCTTGTCGGACTGACTGTCAACTTGTCAATCAGTCATCAAGTGTGCCTGGTGGATCCGATGCTCTCCGATGCGACATAAATTGAAGCACGGTGTTATATCTACCGCAGAAGTCACCTGCGGCCGCTGTTCACCAAGTACTCCCTGAAATAAATTGGGTGTCCCATAGTATAGCCTAGGTTGAACCAGCCTAAGTAAGAGCCTTTGACGTTGTAAAATGCACTTTCTAAAAAAAAATTCGGCAGAAACCGGGGGAAGAGTCCCAAATCGAGCTTTCCGTCTTGGCGCTGCCCAACATCATACTTAACCACTAACTAACGGCAACCGACGAGATTTCTAACGACCATAGCCAGCTCGCCCTTTCTCATATCCCCGCGCAGAGGGGGGGCAGAGACATGGGGGCTGGGCAAAGGAAATGGTCAGCAAACTCTGTGATCGGTACTTTTTTTCCCCCCTCTTTTTTTTCGAGGATTGCGATCTACATTTCTCATTGTGGCTCTTGAAGCTGGCGCAGGAGGCGGTCTTGTAGCTAGTATTGCTACGTGTCCTCTAGATGTTATCAAGACCAAGCTGCAAGCTCAGCGTGCGGTACAAGGGCAGCAGGCATATTTAGGCGTCTTCGGTGCGTCCTGCATTTTATTCCGTCTCAACATCTAATTTCATTGGATTGTGATTAGGTACGGTCAAGTCTATTCTTACTGAGAACGGGTTTCGTGGCCTCTATCGCGGATTGGGGCCTACGATGCTGGGATATCTACCCACTTGGGCTATCTATTTTGCGGTGTATGATGGTATTAAGACTTTGTTTGGAGCACCGCCAGATGGAGGCTTTTATTCAAAATCGAACGAGCGTCTTTATCCCGCTGCTCAAGTGAAGGGGTACCAACCCGTGATTCGTGAGCATCCTTGGGGGCTACATATCTTATCGGCAATGACGGCGGGGGCGACGAGTACGATTTGTACAAACCCTTTATGGGTGATTAAGACTCGGTTTATGGTGGGTCTTCTTTTCTGGATTGATGGGTACTTGCGGATCTTATTCATGATATTCTGTGCGATAGACGCAAACTCGGGATGAGGTTCGCTATCGACATACCTTGGATGCCGCGTTAACCATTTGGCGCACGGAAGGACCTCGTGCTTTTTATCGTGGACTCGTTCCTAGTATATTAGGGATCCTGCATGTAGCAGTACAGTTTCCTCTTTATGAACAGCTGAAGGTTTGGTCGCGTGAGTCCTCTACAACGTCTGCTTCCCATTGTACCTAAATTTCTTTTTTTTCCATCAGATGGCGACTCGGACGCTCCTCTTACAAGCCAAACTATCCTCATCTGTTCCGCTATTTCTAAAATGACAGCCTCTATAGCGACTTATCCTCATGAGGTCGTCCGAACGCGAATGCAGACACAACGACGGCCTATTGCAGATGACATGTCCTCTGACGGGATGATCAAACGGCACCCACGAGGAGGTATTGTATATACCACCAGGAAATTGATAGCGAAGGAAGGATGGACATCGTTATATAAGGGACTGTCGATTAATCTGTTTCGCACAGTACCTAATAGTGCGGTTACGATGTTAACGTGAGTACCTTATTCTATCCTTTTTCAGCATATCTGATTAATCTGTGGTTTGAAAAGGTACGAACTGCTCATGAGACATCTCTCTTCGCGAGCTTGACCAGGAATTGATTGTATTCAACATACCATTTCCTTCCTTCCGTTCTTCACCTCTTCTTTCTGCGAATAGTGGGCAATTTTATATCATTGATCCGCAGTTCGCTACCCAATTAACTCTTTTGAGTACCGCTCGCATACACAGTCTCGACCTTTTCAACTTACTCGGCAAATCACTCAGGTTTTCCCCCACTTGAGTACAACTCTCCCTTTACTAGTGCGATATTATATCTACCCTAGCATACCTAGAGTCGACTGTATGTATGTACAATAATATTCCTCCTCGATTCACTCTATTCTCAATTCTTGCACCCGTTCAACATGATCCTTCATTTGTTTACCTGGAACCAACCAAAACAAAAAGAGCAACTTTCAATATGTAGGCATCATCATCAAAAAAAGAGAGCGAAGGGGACTTGAATATATTTCAAAAACCTTTGAACCACCTAAAGTTGGTCGAATCTCTTACCATTTATCTGCTCATTGGTTCGATGGTCAGGAGGTTCAACCAAATTCAAAAAGCAGTCCAAAAAAACTTATATGTACCGTGTACGTGGGAGATATGAGAATAGTCATGGGATTCCGGCTTGGGCAACGCGAACAAAATCACGCGCAAAAAACACTTGCTGAGCCCGTGCGCAGTTATCCACATGAGCTCGGAGCTCATGTACTGGGTATAGATAGTTTTATGCCAGAAACTCGGTGTTGATAAAGGCCATCATGGCGGCAGCTAGGCTTTTGAGCCATGATGCATGATAGTCGGTCAACACTGTAACTAAGTGCTTGAGTGCTGAGCGCTGACGTTCAACTCGCCCGGTTTAAAACCTTTTGAAGGTTGCTAAAATAACCTGAGTAACTGCTGTAAAAAAATTAAAAAAATTAAAAAGTCCTGGTGTTGAAGGGATCCATTTTCCCAATGTTCGAGGTTAAAGTCTATCACGCATATACCAGCTGATGCTTAACGTTTAGAACATCTAAAGGCCTGAGGGGACGATTATGATGATGAAAACCCTCACCTGACGGGGTTTAAGTACGAGAAATGATCCTTTTTTTTTTTTGGGAAGACTGACTATCTTTGAAGTGTAATAAAAAAATAAAATCGTAAGATATACAAAACCAGTTCCTATGAATAGGCTTAAATAAAGGACGTTATAGTACCTATCCTGGCAAAGATGGCAAGCCTAAATGGCAGCTTGCATATACAGTCGAACCCCTCATAAGGCATACCCCTCGGTGGACGGCCCAGGGTATGCCTTATGAGTTTCGAGAGATACGCTAAAAATAGACTCGAAAAATGGTCAAAAATTCAGAAAAAATCGGAAAAATATATAACTGCAGATTCGTGCTAAATTACACTACAAATATGGATGTAAACTAGCTTTAGCATTTATATCCACGATAATATCTATGATTGCTCGAAAAAAAAAATCAGTTAAAACAGCATTTTTCATGCGCCTGGTCTCCTCAAGGCGGAGCTAGGCTCAATCAAATCCCCTCTCGTCCACAAGTGGACGATCTTGGTACGAGACTAAAGGCGAAGCTGCCTAGTGAATGAACCCAAAAGAGGCTCAATTTTCCGGGAAAAGGGGTCGTTCAGGTCATTGGTATATTTTCCGATGGTTGATACCGCCTTGAGGACCTCAACAACAAGTTGGATGAGGCTCAACAAGACCAGAGCAAGCTTTTGCATTCAGTTCATCCCTGCGAACTTTGAAACCCTGTGTAATTTTAGAAAGACCTTTCTTGAGCACACTTGAGAGGTTTTGGAGTCATAAGGAATAGATGTTTTCAAGTTGAATGTTCATTGTTTGAGTTGTTCGCTGCCTCCGGTGGCGCCATCACTGTGATCAGTGTGATGGGCCTAACACCAAACTAATTATATGACCAGGACTATGTCTAAGTAGGTATACCTATGCCTTTTGCCAGTCGAGGGGGTATGCCTTATGCCTTATTGCGGACCTATGCCTTATGCTATGCAATTCCCCGGCCATAAGCTCAATTAAGCAACCCACCCACGTGAAACGTCCAACACGTGGACGTTCTTGGTACGAGATTATTCCCCCGCCCACCGAATTGGTGGACAGGTTGGAGCTATGCCTTATAAGGGGTTATGCCTTTTCAGAGGTATCTGATGAGGGGTTCGAACTGTACCCCATGTCACGGAGGTATTTAAATGTTTCAGGTTTCGACCTGGATAAAATCAGTAAAAAAGAAACGGGGGGTTTTTCTTTTTTTTAGGCGTTGGTGTGACTGGGGGTTCGTGTGTGGGTACTTGGTTAGTGGAGTGTCGTTCACTTAGTGGCACCCTAGTTAAACCATATATGCAAGCTGCCCTGATGTCAATGATGAATTTGGAGAGCCAAAAGGGAGGTCCAAGTTGACTTTAGCTTTTGGGAAGGTTCATTTCATGGTATCATCAGAGTATCAAACTGGGAGTCACTTTAGTGGCCATGAACGCTGCATGCGTAACAATTGAGCCGTGTGTGGCGTGAGTGTAAGCTTTGGCCGGCTTATGGACGTTGGCATAGCAGTAATTTAATATTGGGATATTGAAAAGTATCTACAAAAGCTTCCGATAATAATTGCTCCAAACCATCAAATTCCAAGAAAAGGAGATTCCAATTTATTTGTGCATGTGCATGGGTGTTCAATATCGATGGACTGTAGTGATGGACAAAAGGGAGGAGCTACGGGTATACATACAACACCAAGAAAAAAGGGGGAAAAAGAGGATTGCAACAAGAAAGTAATGGAGGGGGAACTTGAATGTGTTCGCTGAGAGCAAAGAAGAAGAGAGGAGAGAAGATCAAGAAAACTGTTGTCAAAGGAATTATAGTGGATAAGGTATATACGGGTTGCTGTGATGGTTTGAGTTCCGTGCGTTCAAGAAAGAAAAAAAAAGGGAAACAAGGGGAAGACGAAAGGGATAAGTTATATTACAGATCGCTTGTAAATAGAAGGAAATAAAAACACAAGCGATCTGAGGAAGAAGTTTGGACCATTCGCACGGAAAGACAATACAAGAGAGAAAGAAGAGAGAGAATTTGAAGGAACGTGTGTGTATTCCGAATCGCTGACTTGGAATTTCTGGTCCAGTATGAGAAAAGAAAGTGTCCTGGATTGGGAAGATTTGCTGGTTCATCTGGTGGTCACCCATTCTACTCATGTCGTCATCGCGAGGACACTAACAACACATCCGCATCCACCCTCGGAACCCCCCAAACCCCACCCATGCATGCATCCGATATCCACCCAGTATCGAACCATCAGAACCAATCCTCGACCTCGCTCCCCAAAAATAAATCCATGGGCTACCAAAACCCAAATCCAGAACCAAAGAACCACAGACATGCATGCGACGTAACGCCAAAAAGACGTTTTATTTGAAAGGGAAAAGACGTAAGGGTAAGTTCCAGAAACGTTAGGATAACGTAAAAGGAACGAGGGGAAAACGTTATGAGATGGCGTAAGCGAAACAAAAACGGTTAACTGTGGAGTCTTTTTCTTTTTCTCTTTGCAGTTTGGATGCGGAGGTGCGACTCGGGTTGAGTTCGCTTGGCTCTGTGATTGTGATTGTGATTCCGGTTCTTTGTGTTACCGTTTTTTGGCTTTTGGCATGGCAGGGAGGCGTTTGTGAGGTAGACCGCGGTGTTTTTTTTTGAGCATCGTGAGTGGCAGGGAGGAATAATGGGTTTAACAGAGATCAAGCAACCTGGGCCTGGGATGATATCTTTACCAAATCCAAGATAACACGATAACACGAGGTACCGCCGGTAGATCAAGACAGCCCGAGTCACTTGCCAAACTGCCAGAAAACCCATGCTGGAAGGGAATGAGCGAACCGAAAGCAAGGGAGGGGGATTTAGGGAATGTGGAGGGCCGGAAAAAGAAAACTTGCACCAAAAAAAAAAAAAGGAAGTTTGATGTCGGTGTTTCATTAGGATTTTGTTTCTTTTTTGGCAGAGTTATAGTTCCTTGCTGGGAGGACGGATATAAGTATGGTATGGTATGTAAAAAGGAAGTGTAAAAAATATAAAAAGACGGTGATAAGAGGGAGTTTTTAACAGAGTACAAGCCAATGAGAAGAGAAAACCAAACCAGAGAGAAAAAAAAACCAGAAGATCAAGACAACAGAAACGAAAGAATAAGGTAATGATTTCAAAAAAAAAGCGGGGAGCAAAGAGTTCGTGCGGAGTTTAGTGGGACAAGGCTGGAGGCAAGGTGATGGAGGAGTATGAAGAGGATTGCGGGATCGCGTAGCTTATAGTTGACTTGGTTGGAAAGCTTGCAGAATAGACTGATGAAGGTGTCGACTAAGCAGGACGGGGGGAGTGGTTCGGACCGGAGAAGAATAGGTGCTGTATGCAGAATGCGACAAAAAGGTATGAGTAAAAGAGATAGTGTACGTTGCAAGAGAAATCACAACAGCGATGACCAAGAGGGGATCTACCAAGAGGGAATAGAGAAAAAAGAAAGAGAAAAAAAAAAAAAAAAACAAACCAAGGAGAGAATTGGAACTACCAAGAGAAAAAAGAAAAAAAAAAAAAAAAAAAAAAAAAAAAAAACACACGATGGAGAGAATGTGAACTTGTGTTTTTTTCTCTGATTTCTTTTCAAGTCCCTTGAAGTCGCGGCTGCGACTCCACTTTGACTTCTCTCGATGAGCTTACACTCCGTATATCCCTCCCTTCTTCTGCCAATTCTCTGGTAATAACCACGTTTCCCACATCTTGTGCTTCACGTTCAGCGGCTGTATCGGGGCTGTCACCTTCATCTACCGACGGACCCGCAAAATCGGGTTTTCGCAACATTTTACGGAAGGCATCGGCGATGATGGCCGCATCTGCACCTGAGAGGGGACCGCCACTGTCGCTAATGGTTGATGCGGCGTCAGTTGTTAGATTTTTTGTGGCAATTGACGGCGATACTCCTGTTGCTACTGCTGGGATCCCGGTATGAGGTGGGAGTGGCGGAGAACTGGGACTGTCATATCTTTGAATCATGTCTTGGTTACCTCGTGCAATCATCGGAGAAGCTGAGCCCATTGAATTCCGATTTGAGTCCTTATCCCTTCTTCTGCGGATGCGACGGAGGATGAGGAAAACGAGGGTGCACGTGGCTGCTATAGCTAGGAAACCTAAGATGACTATGACGGCAATAGCCCAGCGAGCGAAAGGTGAAGATGAAGGTGGACGCTGAAGGCTTCCAGTGGGTGTGGATGTGGCAGTCGCTGAGGCGAGGGAAGCTGCATATACGGATGAGGAAGCAACTGCAGCTGCACTAGATGATGAGGCAGTTGCTACTGAATCGAGAACCGTTGTTTGGACAGCTGTGAAGATGGGTTGGGGGACTTGATTGCCGTCGAGAGTTTTATCGCTGCGAATGATAACCCAGTAGTAAGGGAAAGAGACATTGGAACCTGACCAATTTAGACCCTCTCTGCCGAACCAAGTATCGTTTACTTGAGCACGAATGACGCCTGCTTGGTTTGTTGGGTTTGGTTGGTTGACAAAATGAAGAATCTGTCGTTGTGAATCAGCACGAAACAGAAAAATATCGACTCGGTTGGTTTGGGTGATATCCGGTCTACGAGAGTTCCCTGGGAGGGAAATTTTTTATTCTTTTTAAACGGTGAAAGGAAAGAACAGAAAGGGAGACATACAAACGAAAGTAGCCCATTCTTCTTGAGGAACAACTGTGTCTGTTGTTGGAAAGCAGGAAATAATATTGTTACCAGAGTTGATTTGACAGTCTTGCTCTGCTTGACTGACTTGAGGCAAGTCTACGATGGTTTGTCGTGAAGCGAGTACTCTACGACGCTTAAGAGTTGGTGTGGCTGTCTGTTCTGGCCAGAGATCCAGCTGGGAGCAAGAAGCGGACATGACAGGGACGACGACGATGAGCACTGTGCCAAGGGAACAACCTCAACAAAACATCTCTCACGCTGGCTAGACCCCCGGATACTTATATATTATATATACAACAATTATGTAATCGTGCACTCTTCATTATTCACATCAGGACCCATGAGTTCAGACGGTGGGGAACCGTAGTTTTGCATCTAAAAGCTCTGTTAAATACACCCATCGAACACAAAAACACACAACATACCTCAGTCATAAGATCAGCAATTCGTTGTTGGCTCCCTGCGTCCTTATCATCGTAGCCGGCTTGGTCAAACACAGCTAGAATACGCCGTACGCAACCTAGTTGAAGTTCATATCGATTTCTATCTTCATCAGAGAGTGGCTTTGGAGGGTTTTCGAGATACGGTGGGAACTACTCGAACATTAGGGGAAAAAGTAAATAAAAATAAATAAAAAGGACGTACGCCTTGGGCAAGTTCCGAGAGGGGTTCGTACAAGATGGATTTACTCATCAGTTCTCCCATCATGTTTTCTAGCAATCCAGCTAATTCCTTGTCATCCCCACCCTCGCCAAGACCCAAGTCACCTAGTGAACTAAGGAGAGTTTCAAGAGATTCAGCATTCGGTACTGGACCACCACCGTTTGGCGATTTTCCATCAGCCTATTGCAAGTAGTTTGTTAGTGAAGCTTTGAAACAAGGAGGAAAATTATAATTGACCTGAAGATTGGATTCGCTCTCTTTGAGTTTATTCACCGCCTGTTTGATCTTATCCTGGAACCCACCACCACCACCACCACCACCACCACCAGTGCTGGTTTCACTTGCGGAAATTTGACCCGCTCCCGGATGACCATCCATACCTTCAATTAACATCTGCTCCCATACAGATTTTAGCGCTTGAGCACTCTCTGCTGAAGGTCCGCCATCATCTGTGGACGTTGTTGGATTCTCGGCTTCGGTTGATAGTTCACGCATGAGGTTTTCCATCCCCTTTGCGAGCTCTCGTGCAAAGTCCAATTCTTCTTCTGATTCATGTGTGGTACCTAGGTTTGTAGAACCTAGGTTAGATGTAGGTACCGCATCTACTCGGGTGTTGTTACGGGGACGTCTGAATGTAGTTGCGGTACTTGCTGTAGGTGGAGGGGGTGGTGGAGGTGGAGATGACAATGAGGAAGATTCGGGTTGGGAACTGTTAGTTATTTTTTGGCCTGGTGCAAATTGGGAAAGAACATCTGTGATGTGTTATGTTGGTATCAGTAGTAGTTGAGTGCTGCTAGGGAATATGTACCGTCGAGTTCATCTAAATCATCGTCGTCTGGATCTGTAGGCAAAGTTGGGAGACTAGGTTTGGTGGTGGAAGCGGACATCCTCTGTTGGTTTGATGATCAATTCTCAAAAAGTCTGATATGTATCATCCGGCATATTTAGACGCCGGCTGCAATTATCATGCGTATCGATATGTGATGAACAGCCTCAATCGTTCAAGGTACTGTAGAGCCATACAATCTTGGGACGTTTAATGACCATCTGCTTGTTAGATTATTAGCGTCGAAATACAAACTAGAAAAAGCTGACAGTTAATTTTTTGCTTTGAAGAATATCAACTGCATTTGATGGTCATCAATGGAAAAAAAAAAAGATTATTGGTTGACTCTGTGTACATTTTATCGAAGAAGAAACAACTAAGGAAGGGATAATAAGAAAAAAAAAACTGTATCAGCTCCCAATCAGTTCCCTCCTCAAGAAACTGTTGGTCCAAGCGTGCGGGGCTTCTTGTTATGCATTACGGCTTTTCTTCATGTATCCCATTCTATCGTCCTCCCGTCCTCAATTGTCCATCCCACTCCTTCTCTCAGCGGTAGGCGTCGAAGTACTCAGTAGAGACGCACAGGCTTGCCCATAGTGGTCTTGATATGCAAGGACTTGACGTTCTGCCAGTTTTTCTTGAGGAGGGAGACGAGGAAATTGATGCCTAAATAGTTGCGAGGGGTGATTAAGAAATCTCAATGATGGGAACAGGGTATGGACGTACTCAACATCACGTTTCCTAGAACCTGGTCATCGGTCATTTGGATGTGGCCGACAGCGACACCCAAGCAAAGAACTTTCTTGAGTTGGAATTTGATAGTGGATCGAACCTCGGTGATTTTATTATTGAGATCTTCACTGTTAGAGACCGGAGTAGGGAACTTTCCAGCTGGAAATAATTGAATTAATAGGCCCAACAAACCGAACTGACAATAAAACAACCTTTGGAGAGACCTGGACCAAGGAGACGGGGAATTTGCTTGATAAGAGCTTCGGACGCAAGGAAAGCGTCGTATTTCTTAGCGAGCTTCTTGACAAGCTTCTTGTTCTTGTTCAACCTGCATCTTAATAAGGAGGTGGACCAAAGCTATACAAGTCCGAAGACGCACTTTTTCAAATCGTCAACAGACATGTACTCCAGCTCTATTTGCTTAGCACGATCGATATCAGCAGCATCTGCGAGAATGCAGATGGACATGCGAGGACGGGGGACATTAGGAAGTCTGTATACAAGTAAAAGTTAGTCCAGTCCGGTGGAGAAAGAAGATACTACTAACTTGACAGTTCCTGAGAAACGCTTGTCTCTCTGGGGGTCGTAGTTCTTGAGGCCGATCTGTAACTCGATGGTCTCTACAAAGTTGCGCTTTTTTTCGCCATTCGCGTCGGCAAGAAGCTCTTTTATAGAACCCCGCACGCTTGACACTGAGAGTTTACTACTATAATAGATATGAATATCAAGGATCTGAAGTGGATATCAAAGCCGTTAACTTACCTCATACTAAATTTTGAGGAGGAGAGAGATAAGTTGTTTGTGACGGATGGTCTGTTACTGTCCGTGGCGTGTTGTCCTATACAGTTGTGACATCTGTGACTGATGCGTGGGCCTCTCTCTGCTTTCCTTTTTTTTGATTCATTATGGGCGATCTCGATGCAGAGTAAGCCGCGGAGCGTATGGTGGCTCAGATTCACGCAGTAGGACCTCCACGTCGACGCCCGACCGTGGACTACAAATTCCCTTCAATTCTAATGAATGAAACAATCCTCCAGGATGTCCGTCTCTATACTGATTCATCTGATTCAATTATCAACCACTTCACAATCAGCCTCATTGCCTTCGCCTATCTCAACCGCTTCTTCCAATGGAATTGTCAGCCCCAGGCGCTGAAGACCCCGTCGCTCCTTCTACCTCCAAATGATATTGAGAAACCCGTAGGAGAGTTTCTTTCCCCACATTAGTAGAGAATTTCCAATGAGATTGACCGGTGTTGGTGCGAAACAAAAAGGAGACCTTGGCGCTTTCCTTGCAAGACGAGATGAGGATGAGGATCAATGGCCTGTACTTTACGACTGCGAGTATCCTTTTTCCTAGCGGTAGCTAGACACCTACACTTGGCTCTTACATTTCTGCATCGCCTTCGTTCCTTTACGTGTACATATACTCATCCGACTTATGGTTCTCGAGTAGAATCTCGGTTGAAAGTCTATGACCCCAAGCCAAATAAATATGTACATACATCCGGGCATATTTGTGATGCTACGGTATCATTAGACCGCCAACATGGACGATGAGACTGCAGAGATTGAGCTGGTGAGTAAACTTTATGGCGATTTACATATGTAGAAGGTCTGACAGAAAGCTTTCAGTTGCAGCAAAACCTGAACAAAACACGACAGTTATCGAGGCGAATGACCAGTATGAGTTTTTGTTACCTTTTGAACTGCTGAGTATTCACCTAATCAGATGTCCTTGACAGCTTCGATACCCGACTTGCAAAACTTGAGAAGTCAATTCTGCCGCTGTATACCGCTACCCAGATCTTAAACAGAAGAAGGAGCAGTAAGTAATTACGGTGTCCAGAGGGATCATGCTGAGGGATTGCAGATATCGATAAAACGTTGGCCAAGATAGAAGATGCGTCGAATAGTAAGGCAGACTTGGCAGCTGATGAAGCCCTCGTCCTCCGAGGGTAAGTCATATTTCAAGAAATCTGAAGCATTTGCATAGTGATCATCGTTTAACAGTCCACAATCGGGACAGATAGGTGTCTACAAAGATGCTTTGGAGCGATTGAATACGAGTATTGCCTTCAATGCATCGGATCTTGACTTAAAGAAAGCGGTAAGCTCATGTTTGATTATAAGCTCAACGCCTTCATCGCTCATTTATCCGATCCAGGCTCGTCTAGTTGAAACCGGCGCAAAAAAGCTAACGCAGTTCTATACGAAAGTTGTTGCAGAAGGCTCATCTGGGGCAACCCCCACCCCGGGGTCCGAAATGATGATGACGTCTTTCCCATCATCTCTGATTCCGACGTTGACGCCAGTGGTCTTGTTTCTTCGTACCTTGCCCCTGCCATCGACACATCCTTCTCATCCAGCAGCATCGGCTATTTTGTCCACACTAAAAGAAACTCAAAAAGGGTATGCAGATATGAGAGGGAATTGGAGCGTCAAATGTTTGGAAGGCCAGGGAAAGAAGCTTGTGGCGCGAGCAGAAACGATCGATTCTTTGACGATAGGGAGGGAGTTTACAGAATGGGTCGAGTTAGTGTTGGGAACTTCAGAAGTATGTGATCGTCAGGTTGTCGTTTGTCCAACTCTCATTGTTGGTGTCACAGGAAGAGTACAAACTTTTGAAAGAACTTAGCCCCTTGTCAAACCCCCAAGTGGTTGCATCCGCATATGGGAGTCTGATGGCTCCAATTCTGAAATTGTTCAACTCCGTCTTGGCTCAGCTCCTCACTCTTGTCAAAAAAGCGTTACATAAATATAATTTTCTCGCCTTGTCAGTATATGAAGGTTTGCTATCCCTTCAACCACACTGGAACGACCTACTCTCGCGGCGGGGACCGGACCATGCTGAAGATAAGAACGAGTTCAAAGATGGGATGCTTGCTCTCCGTGCACTTTGTTTACGAAGCTTCCCGGAGTTTCTAGCCGACTTGAAATTGGGAGCAATGGCAAGAGGATCAGATACGGGTACAAAGTTGATGGATTTCACTGTTTCAGTGAGTGTTTCCGTTTCTCTGTTACGAGATTCATCCCAATACCTTTATGTCAGACGGTCAAATATATCGAGAAGATTCCACGTGTTCAAAGTGCCGTTGAATCTGCCCTCCATGCACTTGGAGATGGAAATTGGAAGATGGGAGAGGGCATCCAAGTGGGCAAGGGCATCAAGACGGACGAAACAGATCACTCAAACATTATTGAACATTTTGTTCGTAAGTCCTCCACACTTTCGCCTTGTGTTATCGAGCTAAAAGAGTCTAGATGACGTTGTAACTACTGCCATCAATAGCCTGGTGACTCTTTCCCGTACCTCACGACGCCCCGCTTTCGGATCCATCTTTCTCCTCAATAATGTATCTTACCTGCGGCAGCGCCTCCTGCTACAACCCAGCGACCCTAATCTCCCTATTTTTATCCCGCAACCCACCGAAGAAGCGCTTAACTCCAATTGCCGCATCGCAAAAGCAAGGTATTTTGACTCCAACTTCTCACCCTTGATGCAGGCCATTTCGGAAGATCCTAGAGACAAGTCAAATCGGGCAGCAGCAAAGGAGAAGTTTACACGATTCTTTGATCTGTTAGATGAAATTATCGAACGACATAAGTTCGTGGAGGTGTTGGAAGACGATATTGAGGGAAGAGATGCGATCAGAGACGAAGTTGTCATGATTGTCATACCTTCGTTCCAGAAGTTTACACAGAAACAAAAAGATAAGGAATTCAGCAAGAGTATGTTGCTCCGTCATGCTTCTCCTTTTCTCATTTTGATCTTTTGTTTTTGTCCTTAGATCCTCAGAAATGTGAGTTAAATCCACTGGCGCTTGTGTGACGGATCGAGTTGAATTTGACATTCTAATAGATATTAAACGAACGGTGGAAGACGTTGAAAGTCAGTTAAGGAACTTATTCCAACGATAATAGATCTTCTCTTCTGCGCTTGTACGTTATGTGTTTCTCTTTTGTGGTGCATTATTACTTTTCAGGAGCGTGAACGTTGTTTCCCTTATGTGTTTTAAGACATAACTCTGGTATGAAGATTGCATTCATCCGACTTAAAACGTCCTTAGTTTCATCCTCCGAGTCGATACCAAAAACTTGTACTTGTTTAAATGCCATTAGTGCTATGTAGATATTCATTGAGACGCTCCGACTCGCTTCCCTCCTTGCTCATACGAATCCAACCTGTATCTGAGGTTGGGCTGTTCCTCAGATCAGTGTATGTGTCATACAGACTGAGGTGCAGGCTACAAATACTGCCTAAAATGGGACACATTGGTCCATGTGCTAAAGGGAATAACGCCAGCTCCAATTATCATGCGCAAGGAGATATGCTGTAAATTCAATTCAACGGGTGTTAACATTCTTGAGATTAAGTGTATAGTGGTAAAATAATATAACGGGTAGTATAAACTTATTCTGGTAGCGATGAGATACAAATACAAGTATACCAATATTACAGGAGATTAACAATTGGCTTTCTGATCATCAAAGGCCTAAATCAGCCACAGCACTTTGCGACAACGGTGGCTTTGAAATAAGCCATTTCTGCCAGATGATTTGATATGTTGGAGTCCAAGTCCAGGGAGGAGCGGGAGTCACGGGAAAAATGACATTGTCTGGAAGCATACGCGAAATGCGACAAATCTCCTGCGTATCTTGGGGATCGTATAGATTCCTGAGTTTAGATGCTTCTTTTATTGTTGGATGATCCTATGATAGATCCAAGAAGAGAAGTATTGAGGACAAGGGATTGGGGCAGTGGGCATCTCAACTCACCGAGCCTGGAAACACCATCCGATGCCACTTGCAATATGCCTTGGGAGATACGTAGGGCTTTTTACATCTCTTGGATTTGAGATTACCAGTATCGCGGTAGACGGGCAGGAGTGCAGGAACGTAGTACATAACAAGCGGAGGTAGCTGTGGCCCCGATTCCGATGCCCCTGGCAGTGTATTGGGATGCAAGTTGCGTACCTTGGTTCCTGTGAAACGAGCATCAGAGCGTTGTAGTTCTTTTTGTCCACGAGCCGCTTGATTCCAGTATTTCTGTTCTTCTGATGCGGTAGGATAAATTGTATAGGGTGATTGTAACAACCGAGTTAGAGATGAACGGATTCTGCGTTTAAGAGATGATAGCCATGAGTAGATGGGCTTCAAGTTCAAGTTCCATGGGAGGAAGAAGTTCCAGTGGCACAGGTGGCACAAGTGGCTCGGAGACAGAGAAGGTTTCCAAGAGCTTGAGGAACTTGTTATGACCAAGTGCTTGGGTGAGAATGATCTTAGAAGAAGATATATCCGATGTTCATTTGAGTTTGAGAAACATTTCCCAAGGAGCCGCTGTCAATCCGAGATCTCTGAGTGTATACTGGGGTGGCATTGGGAAGGTGAAGCACATACCTCGAATAGGCTTCCCAACGGTATCTGAATTTGACGGTAACGCATGATTTACAGCTGGGTTGTGAGGACGGTGGACTGAGAGTCTAACAAGGTATTTATAATGTTTTTTTGGTTTCCCCTTTTGGCGGTTGCTTGTAACCGGGCGCCAATATAAGGGACAATAACGTTATAGTCTGCCTCATGGTTACCTCGAGACACAATGGGTGGCCCTGTCTGATCACAATTTGAGCAATACAGTGTACAAGTTTTGATAGATTCAGATTCAAGTCTTCCGTCTCTTGCTCCTTCCCCTTCCATCCTCCATATCAGCCTCTCGTTTACTCTTCTGTCCCGCTATACGCATAACCTCTTTCCTCCTCTCCTTATCCTTCTCACTCTTCTTCGTCTCCTCCTTCTCCAACCTCTTATGTCTCTCTGCCCACTTCTCACCCTTTTTCTCCTTCCTCCTAGCCACTTGATCCTTCCTCAAAGCTCGTATTTGTTGCATCAACGCTACAGCTTTCTTCTCCTCAGGTTCCATCACTATTGCTCGTTTTTGAAGGTAAGTTTGTGTTTTTTGTGGTTGCATTAGTTTAGGTTTGGATGCGTAGGGGAGAGATGATTGGAGTTTTTTAGGGATTATTAATGGATTGAAACGACGTGGGGGTCGGTCAATTTTTTTGTAAGTTGAGTTGATGGAGAGAGGAGTTTTGAGGCTTTCGTCTCGTCGAATTTGACCAGTTAGACGCATTCCGGTCCACTGGGATTTGTCGGAGAGGAGGAGGGAAGTGACCGGGTTGTAGAATTTGCGGGGCTGAATTGAGTACCAGGCTCGTAGGAAGATGATGTCTGTGTGAAGGAATTGAGTATCCAGCGAAGGAAGGAAAGTAAATAAATATACTAACCGCTTTTGAGCACTTTGTCTTCAAAAGTAGCTCTGAAGGCGCCATCTGGTTTTGGTAGAGCTTTTTTCACTTGACCTCTGATTCCAGAAACAGTTCGGACATTGGCTCCTTCGAATTTGGCGACCTCGAGTGCACTCGAGAACATATCTTTGATGAACGCCGTGTTCTTGAAGATCTTGTATGGGACACCCGTCAACTTGAGTTTTTTGACGATCTTGGTCGAACGATCAATGTCCAAGACCACACCGGTAGCAGTGACTCTGAATCCAGGTGTGTCTGCCGAAAGGGAATTAAAAGCGCAGAAACCAGTATTGGGTAGGGTAACTGGACCATAGAACGTGGCGTAGCAGTGCATATGCTCTGGTGTGTATTTAAGCATTCGCATACGGATGGAGTGGTCGTCAAGAGAATATATAGGGATACTTTGAAATCGTCTCCAACCCAAAGAGAAAATGAGGGGATCGTTATTTTTGAGTGTACGTGGGTACCATCTATGTCTTTTAATACGGACTTGGAGATATCCGAAACGTTCTTCGGCAGGTAGGAGACCTCCTACGATGATGGGATATGTGGGATCAAAGTTTTCGATCATTTCACAGGGGACGTCGATGAGTTGGATACGTAGGTATTGGCCTGGTCGGTAACCTTCGATTAAGAAACGGGAATCGGCGTCTATGCCTTCAAATTCGGCACGGTTGAGAGCTAGTTGGTCGGCTATTTCGTTCTTTTTTTCGGAGTAAAAGTCGAGATGGGAGGATTCGGGGTCGTCGTATTGTGCATCAAATTTGCGTTTGAGAGCTTCTTTTTTGGCAAGGAGAGCAGCGGCGCGAGTGGAGGCGGGGTCGGGGGCTTGAGATCTTGGGGGTTGTGACTCGCCATCTGCATGCCTGGCGTTGTTCTCATCGTCATCAGTGCCTTGTTCGCCATCATTGCCTTGTGCGGCTGGCCCATCGTCGTCTTCTCCTGTAATGAAGAAATGTCGTATTGAATCAAGCATTTCTTCGTTCTCCCATTTTTTCAGACTTTCTGGGTCAATGTGATCTTTTCCAGAGTCTAGGGCTTCAGAGTCGTGGGTCTCCGTCTTTGCGACCTGGAAGAGGTCGTCACCATCCATGGGTTCGACGTCATCCTCTTCTTTTTTGCCGTAGAGAATTTCTTCAGGAGAGAGTGAACTAGAATAGATGAGTTTTATCCAGTCTTTCCGCCGTGCTTTGCGTGATGAGGACGCAGCTTGTTGAGCGCGCTCTGAGAGGTTCAGTTTCCATTTGGGTATTGATTCGTCGTCTTCGGCTTCGTCGTCCATGTCTTCGTCACCTTCGCCTGGGATATTGTGATCGTCGTGCATTCGGATACGCTCATCGACATCACCTAAATCAGAGTCGCTTTCAGCGTATTCGATGTCTATACGTCCTTTTGTGCTTGTGGAGGGAAAACTTCGAGTTATTGTGCGATGATTGGAACGACCGGTGTTCCTACCATCTGGAGTGGTATCTTCATCTTCCTCTCCACCTGCATCGTCATTATCATTATCGTCATCTCCAGAATCGCTGTTCTCTTCGGAACTGAGGCCTTCTTCATCGCTGTCTTCGTCGCTGGAATCCTCGTCGTCATCTCGTGACGGATCTACGGTGAGAATTTTTGAAGATGTGCCGAAGAGACGAATGTTGCTTTGGGCCACTTGGTCTTCGAGAGTTGCGCTTACGTCTTGAAGGTCCATTACCATTTGCTCTCCTTCACCTTGCGGGACTATTAAAGAGGTTTAATGGTCAAGATTCGAAATGATAAGTAAGGATATAGCCTACCATCTGCGTTTCCTCTTGTGAAGCTGCCAGGGACATTTACCCACACGGCATCCTTGTCATACATGACCCCTCCGACGTCGCTCATTGGTGCATGGATGAGCAGCTTCTTTTTTTCACTGAGTTTCCGTTTCTTCTCTGACTCTGCGGTTGGAAGTGGGCAAGGGTCACCCAAAACCGTAACGGTGTTCATGTCCAAGTCGCCAACACCCGGAATGTGGACTTTAGTGCCTAAACGAAGATTTGTTCCTCGTACATAACCATAGACAGTCACGGTACGATCACATTTGCCTTTTGAAGTTCTGATGAGTTCTCGAGGTGTGAGATCTTCGATACGGTCCGCGAGGACGTATGGATGGGTGTTTCGGAAGATGAGAGGACGGAATTTCATGACGGAAATGAAGCGAGAGAGGTTCATGATTTCTGTGTCTGGATAACGACCATTAAGAACGCCGGAGAGGTAGAAGAGTTTTGCGCCTTGGTATATTTCTGTCCAGAAACGGTTTTTGAGGGCTTTTTTTGTGGCTTTGAGTGTTGCGGCTTTTTTTATGAGGTCTAGGTGGGTGAGGATGCCGATGACTTTTGGGAATCCGTGTGATTGGAGGATGTTGAGGAATTCAAATGTTTCCTGTATGTAAATAAATTTTTTAGAAAAGGGAATAATGTTACTATTACATACCATCTCGAAACCGAAAGAGCCGTCTACCATGAGCAGCACGAGATCGGCGATTTTTCCAATGTCGATCATACTGTTGAGATCATTGTTGCATTCGACAAAGGTGAGGCGTCTCTTTTTGCCGCTGACCACTGTAATTGGGCCTTTTGCTTCATTCAAGGTTTGTTTTGCGTAGCGTCTAACAAGACTTTTGAGCAGGGTAGTTTTACCAACACCTGGAGGACCAACTATGGCAATGATGACCGGTGGTGGGTCATCATCGGGTGTACGGTTGACAAGGGGTACATGAAGACGAGTTTGATCGCGCTCGACGTTGCGGCGACCTTGACGGTCTGCCCTTCGACCTGATTTTGGAGCAAAGGCCTGTGAATTTGTGTGTGAATTGATGATGATATTTGAGATGAGAAAAAAAGAGCAAACTTTTTCATTGAAGCCATGTTGTTTTTCTTTTTCTGTTCCTTTGAGTTTTTTGTCTGCCTTTGCACCGGACTGTGCTGGGCGATGGGCCTTATGAGGTCGGTCGTCCATGAGGGCCGAAAAGGAAGATAACGCGGTGCACGTGACTGAACGCGCTGTTGTTGTTGATTCGGTCAGTTTGACTTCTCTTTGCGATACCACATGAGAGCCCACGAAAGAGCACCCGCCTTTGACATCAGCATTCGTGGCGACGAACTCGAGTATAACCGCATACAACTCGAGCACAATCTACAACACACTGAACTCTCGTTCCGTCTCTCGTCGACCAGCGACGACGAGCAACATCATCCAAAAATTAGGCATCATCGTCGCAAAAATAACCCTAATGAGAGTTCGGTGGAATATCCGCGGCATCTCTCAGAGCCTTCGTTCCATGAATTTCCCTCCATAGTTAGGTCAACAGGCGACCACTATGCGGACGAGGACAGTCAGTTACATCCTTGGTCTTATCGTATAGGCGACGACGACGAGGGTATCAATCCTTACGGCGGGGATACTGTCTCCACTGCGGCACACCATGCAAGCGCACTCACTCTCAGTGCTGGTTTAGGTGGCGGCCGTGGTGCACGTCGGGACGTCAGTTTGAGCGGTGCTGAATACGACCCGGAGAGGCCGTTACATGCAATGATTGCTGGCGTCAACAGTAAACATAGCATGTTCGACTTGGACAGGTCCAAATCGAAAGTCCAGGTATTTAAATTTTCTACGTTGCCAAACTTTTGCCTAACCACATCTATAGGGTACTGCGAGTATGACATATGATCCTATAGTGGTTAATAACACCGCTGAACTGGATAGGATATTGGAATCTGGTCGTGCACCTCCACCTTCTTTGCGGTCATGTTCTGCTCGCGTTGCGTCTCCGACACCTTCAGCTTCCTCTTCAATGACTGAGGAAGTTCGTGATCAAGTCCAGCCACATCCCTCTCCTCGTCCTAAGCTCACTGATCACCTTCGTCACGTCTCATTTTCTCCAAAACGTCCCAGAAATGCTCAATCCAACCAGCCCAACTCAGGCTCTCCCTTTCCTCGCCCTAGTAGTCAAAAGTGGGAAAACAACGCGTCCATGAACGTGCCTACACCCCGTCCTGCACGAAAACACAACGCATTCCCTTCTTTCCCCCCTTCTCCAGCACAATTGGAGGTTCGTTTGCATCCCGCGACACCTTCAACAGCTGGTTCAAAATTCTCCAGAATGGCACGTGGGATTAACAAGGAATTAGAAGCTACTCAACAACAATTGGCTTCGGAGCGACAAGCCGCAGCTCTTGTTGACCGTAACCCGTTTCATGATGTTGCCAATCAGTCGGAGCCAGCGACATCTTTTCGTCGGCCTACACCTCGCAAGTCATCTATGCGAGATACTTCGAGAGGAAAGGTTTATTTACCCGATGTCACTGGATTGACCAACGCGGTTGACTCTCCAGCGAAACCTGGGGCCGAATATTATCCTTATAGAACTGATAATCGTCCAAGAGACAGCGAGGGTAAGCGGAATTATACCCGTTTACTATGCTTAAACTAATCAGTATTTTGCTAGCTCGTTTATTGCAAACGCTCAGTGCTCTGCAATATCAACTCAGAAATTTAGAAGATGAAAACAGTATTTCGCGTCGGAGAGTACGTGAATTGGAGATGGAGTTGGAAGAATGTAAGAGGCATGTTGCCAGAGAACGTACGAAGTTGATTGAACGAGAGGAGTTGAATGATATTGGGTATGGTAAAATAACCCAGAATAAAGGGAAGGGAAAGGCGGTGGAGCCTCCCGTTGATATTGATGATGAGCGTTTGCATGAGAGGTATAAAGAAGCTGTTGATGAGAAAAAAGGTTTGTGTCCTCATTACCTGCAATTACCCACCATTTCCTTACCTTTTTCGTTTTAGCTCTTGAAGCGCTAATCAATTCCTTGCAATCTCACCTCACCCGACTCACCTCTGAGCTTGCTTCGCATCAGTACCTGTTGACTGAACTGCGGAACCTCAGAGATTCGGATTCTCGAGCTTTGAAAGAGAAGGGTGCTGATATTAACAAACTCGAAGAAGAAGTTCAACGATTAGCTGGGGAGATCGAAGTTTTGCGTGGGGTTGTTGAAGAGGGTTTGAAAGAAAGGCGGGCATCGAGAGAGATTCATGTTGAACATTCCGTGGCGGATATTGCCATGTCACAGGACTTGGAGGTGGAGGAGGAAGGGCAGGAAGAAGGGAATGGGGATGAAGATGTGGCTGGGGAAGATGATAGCGATGAGATATTGAGTGATGAGGAGGAGGAAGATGCTGAACCTTTTGATCCTGTGTCTATCCATGAAGCATCATCTAGGGTCAACCAAGCTGATAGGACTATGCGCACCGATTTCGCCACACTTGGGTCGACGAACCTAGCGGAGTCTACGACTAGTCGACGGCTTGTGGATAAGGAAGAACTGGACCATATCGCTGCTGAAGTGGAGGAGAGGCGTTCGAATCGTTCATCGAGTTCGATGGGATCGCAATCTCAGCGGGTCTATTCGCCTTCTATCAAAAGGGACAAGCGAGCTACTGTCGAAGATGAAGAGGCGTATGAAAGGCTCCCGCAACCATCCAACATTCTCCATCATTCTCAAAGTCGTCTCCAGACTGCTCTTCAACCTGAGCCTTCATCTTCCCATCCTTCTGTTCCCGCTGCAGGGCATGTTTCCAAACAGGCTGGTCCAGCTCGCTTTCAAGAAAATCTTCAAGATGAACCAGAAACACCTTTCCCTCAAATCCGAGGTGAACATTTGGAGCGCCTTTTCTTCTCTGCTCCTGAACATAATGCAAAGACGTGCACCGTTTGTTATCGTCGTCGTCATCGGACTGGGAATTCGCCTTCTTGGTCGTACCCGAGACAAAGTGATCATGCTCGGAATGCTGAACAAGAGGACCAAGATGAGGATGAAGGGTTTGTTGAGGGTTCTGAAGAGGCGGCTGATGTAGAACGTGCACTGAGAGATGGTAAGGGGAAGCAGCGCAATTATGTTATGTTCTCGAAAAATCCAGATCATTGGCGGCAAGCGGGACGAAAGGAAGGACTTCCGCCTCAGACAGTTGTTGCCAGAGTTATTCGTGAACTCGAGGATGATTTCACTCATTATAAAAGGTGCGCGTGTTGGATTATAAAAAAGATATATTGTCGGTTGATTGATCGCCATTACAGTGTATATGTGGAACTAGCGGATCAGTACAAGGTCATGGATGCTGTTTCTGATGTACCTAGAAGGAATATGCTTGCGCGGCACCTTCGCGAAGTGGTTGATATTCTGGAACAGAAGGTCAGTCTCCAGTTTCTCGATGTTTTTACCATTCGAGTTGATCTTGGTGTTGTGGTTTAGGGAGACCAAATAGCGTCCCTTTACGATCTCCTGAGCTTCAAGGATAAGCCTACCGTGGATTCCATCATTCCGGATAAGGCTCGTTCAGCATCTCATAATTATAATGGTGCTTGGGATAAACCTCTCACGTGCAACCGCTAGGGATGTATGTCTCGAGGTGCTTTGTATGTTACCGTCCATCTTGATCTGTGAGATCGCTATTTTACTTTGACCTACCATGCTATTCGTATAGCTTTCTGTACGCCTGTAATCCAACTGTTTTCCACAAATATCCATATGTAATCAATTTGTTATGTGTACTTAGGAGGGATTGTGCATCCTTTCTCATACCATGATGATTAAAGGAGGAAGATAGCAATATTAATTTAGAGACGAAACAAAAGTTGAGAATTGGGTACAGAGGAGTGCGAAAGCCCTTTAGCTTGATTCGCTGTACAATTTATCTTGACAAATCGAAAGCGGCATTGATGAACGCTTCGATTTCTTTCTTATGTTGCATCTAGGTGCTGAAGTCAGTGCCGGAAAAACACAAGAATTCTGCGATACGTGCCTTGCTTCCAGTAGCGACTGAGCTTGTGGGTTCACGACCAGCATAGAAGGGGTATTTGCCTCTGTGGTGTTGGGTTTTGCTGGCAGCGGTATAGATACGCGGTCCGACATAGCTCCAGGCACCATTGTTCAATGGTTCCTCCTGTAAAAAGTCCCCATTGAGTTGGTCCCCTTAGATTTGAGCAAAAAGGATAAATGAACTCGCCTGGCACCAAAGGAGACTGGCGTTGGGGTATTTATCAAGATGCGGGGTAATCTAGAAAAATATCAGTTTCAATTTTGAATTTCCATGTGCGAACTGCGAACCAGATCGTAAGGGAAGGGAGAAAGCTGTTCGATGCGGCTGATGGCGATATCTTTAATGCCCCTGTCTTCGCGAGCTTGAGTAAGGGCAAAGTAGACTTGACCTATGGATCGAAGTGAATCCCAGTTCAGCAGAAAACCGACGGAGGACCTACCAGTGCAAAGAATGTGACGTTTGATTTCCTCGGGCACGACAAGGTTTGAATCGTGCGTCTCAGGAAGATAGCGTTGGAAATTGGTGTCCCCAACCATTTCTTGAAGATCCGAACGAGCTTTAGGGTGACGCAGCAAGCTCTTGGAGAAGAACACGATGAGCTGTTAAGAAATTAGTATGAGATGCGCTCAATAACAGGTAAAATATGATCTTACAGGTTTTCGGAAGTCACGATGGATTTGGCGACGAAGCACATGGAACTGTGTAATCTGTTAGAAGAGACGACCGAAGCGTGGAGAAGATCTTACGTAGTTCGAAGGAGTACTGCGGGTAGTTGTCATAAGTATGGCTGTAGATGATGATGTTTTGAAAGCTTACGTAGGATAGACCACTTGCATATTGCAATCCTGGTGTTGGCGCTCAACCTTTTCAGGAGACGGGAAGTGATGAGGGTGGTCGTCACACAGTTGCAAAAATCGTTCAATCCTTCCACTGGAATGTTCTGGGCCCTGTCCGTCATATCCGTGAGGCAATCCAACGACCAATCCTGTGCGCTGCAACCATTTCCTTTCACCAGCAGCAATGAACTGATCAATGATACACTGAGCATTATTGGCGAAATCACCAAATTGTGCTTCCCACATCGTGAGGGAATCCGGGGAAACAAGAGAGTATCCCAATTCGAAGCCTAGTGTGCCGAATTCCGAAAGCGACGAGTTGCAAATAACGAATTTAGCCTGGCTAGTGCCGAGGTGATTCAGTGGAATGTATTGCTGTTCATTGATCTGATCATGGATCACAGCATGGCGTTGAGAGAAAGTTCCACGTTCGACATCCTGCCCAGACACACGAACGTGAATCTTTTCGAGGGCAAGAGAACCAAAGGCGAGTGCCTCAGCAGTGGACCAGTCAATATTCTTGCCCTCCTCAACGGTTTTTCCACGCGTAGCAAGGATACGAGCGAGGTTACGATGCGGCGTGAAACCGGCTGGATAGGACGAAATGGTTTTGCCGATTCGTGTCAGAGTCTCCATATCGGAGCCGGTAGGACGAGTCGGCAATGTGCTCTCAGCAAGCTGTTTAGGGGAAGGGAAACCCTGCCATGCGGCAGAGAGCCATTCCTTGCTGGTGGGTACGTAGTCCTTTGAGGCGGCAGCAGCTTTTTCCATCATGCCCCAAACCCAGGTTTTGTGATCTTCGATATCTTTCCCAGTAAATGTGCCGCGACCGACAAGAAATTTAGTGTACTGGGTAAGTGGCGTAGGTTGGTTCTTGATAGCTTCGTACATCCGAGGTTGTGTGAAACTCGGTTGATCCGTCTCATTGTGTCCGTAGCGTCTGTAACACACAATGTCAATGACGACATCTTTCTTATATTTCGCACGATAATCGGCGGCCAGCTGGCAGACAAAGTTGACTGCCTCTACGTTGTCACCATTAACGTGGAATATTGGGGAGTCAATAGATTTGGCAATATCAGAAGGGTATGGTGTCGAGCGCGAGAAGCGAGGGTCGGTCGTAAAACCAATTTGGTTATTGACGATGAGGTGGATTGTGCCGCCTGTGCCATAGCAAGGAAGACTGTGGAGTCCCATAGTTTCATAGACAATGCCTTGACCAGCAAATGCTGCGTCTCCATGAAGAAGAACACCCATAGCCGTATTGTGTGTTGCTTCGTCGCCCTCAAAGTGCTGAATGGCACGTGTTTTTCCGAGAACGACCGCATCCTCAGCTTCTAAGTGAGAAGGATTGGCGACTAGAGACAAGGATACTTTCTTGCCAGATGGAGTAGGCCGAACGTAGTTGGCACCTAGATGGTATTTGACATCACCAGCAGGCCAATCATCGGCTTCGTCTCCAGAAAATTCGTTCAGGATGCCTTCGATCGGTTTACGGATAACATTAGCAAGAACGTTCAGACGCCCACGATGGGGCATGCCAATGGTGATATGCTTGACACCATTATCCACAGATCGGTCAATGAGAGCCTTCATGCCAGGAATTAGGGCCTCACAACCTTCAAGTCCGAAACGTTTTTCATTGGGGTATTTGCTGGCAATGAATTTTTCGAAGGACTCGGACCATATGAGCCGATCGAGTATCATTCGCTTTTCATCGACTGTATAGTTCCATGGCTTGGGAGTCTCAACTCGTTCACGAATCCAATCGCATTGCTCCTTATCGGGAATGTGGACATACTGAATACCAACAGCGCCGCCTAGTGAAAACATGTGATATAGGAAAATCGAATTAATATAGGGACTGACAATAGATGCGTTTGCAAAGCTTGATGATGTCACACAGCTTCATAGTCTTGTGTTCTTCTGTGGCAAAATGAGGAAGGATACCTGGACCAAGGGTGATTTCCTTTTCCAAGTCACGCTCTGTGAAGCCATAACGGCTGAGTTCAAGTTCAGGTGGTTGAACGTCAGCTAAGTCGGCGTCAAGGATGCCTAGAGGATCGAGCTCGGCGACGTGATGTCCGCGTACTTGGTAGGCACGAACTAAAAGTTGCACCTATGACTTTGTTACAATGATATGTAAAAAGGGAGGCTTGAAATTAAACGGACCTTCAAGTGGTCGTCCAGCTCAGCCCCGCCTTGGCCTACATGTAGTGCCGGAGCACCATCAGCGGGATGAGGCAAATGGCTTGGAGGAGGAGGCTGAAACGACTGTGCGCTTGTAAGTCCTTTATCTAGTCCTGTAAAATATACATTCCATGAAGAATGGACAGATTTTGGATCTTGCTTCCACAGCCGGTACATCTCATCTGCGTAATAAGCATTGGTCCCGTTTGCAAACGGGTCATTAGTGGAAGGTGCCTGGGTAGCAGCGACTGCAAATTTTCGACGAGGTTGGACTGGTATCGTTCTTGAGCCTGTAATCAGTCTTCCAATGACTCGTCTGGTCAACATGACGACTTTCTCAACGGTTCGGGAGAAACGAGAGACACATCTCTTCGTCATCACATCACAACGCCGTCACGTCACACCCGGTTTCAACCGCTTCAGTTCACCCGGAACCCGGGGCATTTTTCTGCCATACATCATGGTACAAGGATTTTTGAGTTATATATACACAAATGCGTGCACTTTGCTGATGCGGTCCTGCTTATAATTCTTTGACCGGAGCGGTCATGGAGGAAAGATTCTCTTGGTTTGAATGTTTGTAACGCCCAACTTCAATACTCTAACGACTACTGTCGATTGAATCTTAGGGCTGCGCACCGTACCGTAACGGTAGTCGGCCCGTAGGCATACGGCCGTACTTTTTGGTGTTCGAGCCTTTCACGCAGTCACAGCTGGTCACGCATTCCCAGGCCCCACTGCCTGTTGCCAACAACCTCATGCAAAGCCGTAACAGCAGCCCGCCACAGACTCTCAAGGCTCCACCCATACCTGAGGCTTCTGGCAAGGCCCAATGGTCCGAGGCTGATGAGATCGCGCTCATTGAGTATATCACTGAGCACAAAGCTGAAGCAGGTGATGGCATGAAGTTCAAGGCATCATTTTGGAGTGGTCACTATGCAGGTACCTAAGGTTGGAAATGACTTATATTTATGGTGAAATTTGCTGGCCAACCTAACTCAGGTTCTTTGTTAGGTTGAATTGAAAAAACCAATCAGAAGGTTGATTCAGTCTGGTGATTTGGGACCTGTCTCCAGTACTTTACCCTCCCCCACACATTCCGAGCGGATCCGACCAGTCCAACCAGATTCCGACCATTCCAATCAAATTCCGACCATTCCAACCAAATTCTGATCAAATTCCAAGCAGGAAATCACTATTTTAGGGTAGGTTAGGGTTAGAGTTAGGGCTAGGGTCCAGTTAGGGTTCAGTTAGGGTTCAGTTAGGCTTAGGGGGCATATTTAAAAAATTGAAATTTTGAGTTTTTAGGGTTCCATTCCTAGCACATTCCTACCAGTCCGAAATTCCTACCAAATTCCGCTCGGAATACACCCAAATTTACTCGGATCC
>Ga0193743_1000511_pt1 | contig 30477 bp, 23 predicted proteins | sample L2c2metaG_FD_143038 | JGI IMG/M metagenome (GOLD analysis project Ga0193743, IMG submission 143038) | Soil microbial communities from a riparian zone of the East river system, Colorado, United States - L2c2 | ecosystem: Environmental > Terrestrial > Soil > Riparian zone | place: USA: East River...
ATGAGGAGAGTGCGGCTGGCACTTGTATGAACCCGTGATCCCATCTTTGCTAATCTGCTCCGTAGGCAGCATGGCTATCCAATCCATCAATCCCGCCACCGGAAAACTCCTCCGCAGCTTCGACGCTCTCACTGAAGACGCCATCTCCGAAAAGCTCTCCCTCGCGCACGAAGCCTCCCGCACCCTCCCCTCCATCCCCGTCGAGCACCGCGCCCTCTGGATGAACAAGCTCGCCTCGCTCCTCGAGCAGGAGACCGATGAGATCGCCCCCACCCTTACCCTCGAGATGGGCAAGCCCATCCACGCCGCCCGGCAAGAGGTCGCCAAATGCGCCACCGCCTGCCGCTACTACGCCGAAAACACCGCCCGCATCCTCGCCCCTGAGCCCATCCCCACCGAAAACTCCAGCTACGTACGCTGGGACCCCCTCGGCGTCATCCTCGCCATCATGCCCTGGAACTTTCCCTTCTGGCAGGTCTTCCGCTTCCTTGCGCCTGCACTCATGGCCGGCAACGTCGGCATACTCAAGCACTCTCCCAATGTCCCCCAGTGTGCTCTGCTCATCGAATCTCTCGTGCGCCGCGCCGGCTTCCCCCGCGGCAGTTTTCAGACACTTCTTGTCGAAACCAATCAGGTCGAAAGCATCCTGGCCGACCCGCGCATCGCCGCCGTCACCCTCACCGGCTCCGTCCCCGCAGGCAAGGCGATAGGAGCGCAGGCCGGATGGCTCATCAAAAAGTCCGTCCTCGAGCTCGGCGGCTCCGACCCCTTCCTCGTCCTTCCCTCCTCGGATCTCGACGCCGCCATCCAGACCGCCATCCGTGCGCGCCTCATCAACAACGGCCAGTCCTGCATCGCTGCCAAGCGGTTCATCGTCCACGAGTCCGTCTACGACACCTTCCAGCAGCGCTTCGTCGCCGGCATGGAAGCCATGAAGATCGGCGACCCCATGAAAGAGGACACCGACATCGGCCCGCTCGCCACACAAAAGATCGCCGAGGCCCTCGAAGCTCAGGTCAGCGCTGCCGTTCAGGCTGGGGCACTCCTTCTCACCGGAGGCCAGCGCATGATCGGCGACGGCTACTACTTCGAGCCCACTGTCCTCATCAACGTCCCACGCACCAGCGCCGTCTATCGCGAAGAGCTCTTCGGCCCCGTCGCCATGCTCTTCAAAGTGGCTTCACTGGATGAAGCCATCGAGCTCGCCAACGACACCCCCTTCGGCCTGGGAGCCTCCGCCTGGACCCGAGACCCCGTCGAGCAGCAGCGCCTCATCGCCGAGCTCCAATGCGGCTCCGTCTTCGTCAACGCCATGGTCGCCAGTGATCCGCGCCTCCCCTTCGGAGGCATCAAGCACTCCGGCTACGGCCGCGAGCTCTCCGCCGCTGGCATGCGCGAGTTCCTCAACGCCAAAACCGTAGTCCTCGCCTCGCCCGCACCAAATTCCCGCTAGAAAATGTGCCCGCAAAAATTGATTTGACTGCAATCCCAGGCGGGCATACGATTCGTCCGTCGTAGGATCAATCACCTTCCCTGCGAGCACCCCCTTCGGCCCCAGGCCCACTCCAAATCTGAACTCCCGAGCAATGTTCTCGGTGAGCCCCTCTTTGCCTCGCGATAGTCCAGGCCCAGAACAGAGATTTTAATTGCGCGATTTCGACCATCCGGCATCTTGCCCGAACTCGATATAAAGGGAGATTTACGAATGAAACGTAGAGACTTTCTCAAATCAACTGCGGCCGTAGCAGGCGCAGGCGTTGCCAGCCGCCTTGGTTTTGCTCAAAACCCGACAGAGCCAGGATCACAACCCAACATCATCTTTATTCTCGTTGACGAGCTCCGGTGGCCGTCTGTCTTCCCCTTCGGAGTCAATGACGCCGAGAGTTACTTCAAACGCTTTATGCCCAACCTTTACAAAAACATCTGGAAAAAGGGCGTCAAGTTTTCGAACTATCACACTGCGGCAAACGCCTGCACACCCGCTCGTGGCACCATCATCACTGGCCTCTACTCTCATCAGAGCTGGCTGATCACCACGATCCTGAATAATCCCATCTGCCCGGTCCTCAATCCTGCATTTCCCACTTATGGCAAGCTGCTTCGCAAAGCCGGCTACACCACACCCTACTTCGGCAAGTGGCACGTCTCCATTCCTACTGGTCCCAGCGACACGCAGTCCTACGGATTCGACTGGAACAGCAATCCCGATCCGACCGGCAGCAACCTGCAGGGCACATACGGCGACCTCAGCAGCGATCCTCAGTACCACAACGACGCATATACCGCGAACCAGGCGGTCTCCTACCTGCAGCACGTCAAGACTACCGATGCCCCATGGTGCCTGACCGTTGGCTTCGTCAATCCCCACGATCGCGAGTTCTTTCCCGCTGGAACCGAGTTCCAGACCTACACCGACCTCTTCGCCCGCTACAACAAGTTTCACTCATCCGACCAGCTCGCGCAGTTCATTGACTACTCCACGACTGCACCGCTGGTCCCCTGGCAGACCAATAAGCTCAAATCACCTCCTTCCTTTGGCTATCCCTTCCTCCCACCCAATTGGGAATCCCCGAAGCAGTACGCGCAGCGTAAAAAACCCACTACCCACACCTTCATCCAGGAGTTCCAGGCGGCTGTCTGGGGCGGCATCACCGCGGACCCGTTCCAGCTCGGCTTCCGCGTCAAACCCTACGGCAATGACGATCTCGGTCTGGGTATAGGCGAATCGCCTTTCAACTATTGGCAACGCGGCCTCGACAGCTATACCCAGGTCACCCAGATCGTCGATCAGCAGATCGGCGCCGTCATCGATCAACTCCAGAAACTGCCGCAGAGCGTTATCGACAACACCGTCATCGTCTTCGCCTCCGACCATGGTGAATACAGTGGCGCCCACGGCATGGTGCAGGGCAAGATCGGCACCGTATACGAGGAAGCTCTCCATATCCCACTCATCGTCATGGATCCCAGCGGCCGCTTCACCGGCGACACCAACACCGTCCGCACCGGCCTCTGCTCCTCCGTCGACCTGTTGCTCATGCTCGTCACCCTTGGCTACAAAGGCAACACAGCATGGCTCACTCAGGCTCCCTACAATCAGATCTACGCCAACCGGCACGATATGTACTCCATGCTCAAATCGCGCTGGGCCTCTGGTAGACCCTACATCCTCTTCGCCACCGACGAGATCGCTCCCGGATACTTCAACTTCAACGAAGCTCCCACCAACATCCTCGCGATGCGCACCAACGCCAGCAAGGTCGGCGTCTACTCCGACTGGAAGCCTCTCTCAACCACCATCGACCCGACCACCGTACAGCTCGAGTTCTACGATTACTCCACCAAGGCAGGTCAGCTCGAGCTCGCCAACCGCCCCAATGACTACCGTGCCGAGCAGGCCTACGACCAGCTCACACAGAACTACATTCCCAATGAGCTCGCAGCGCACCTACCCGGCAATCCCCTCGATCCCAGCTCCCTGCGCTTCCAGCAGATCAAAGCCGAGATCGAACATGTAGCCTTCCGCGATTTCATAAAGAACCAGTCGGACACTACATGGAAGAGCGGCAACGGTCTCTTCAAATTGCTCGGCTTTGGTGGCCCCTTCTAAAAGGAGTAAGTTCCAACTGAAGTCCTTCATCGACGCCATTGCTGGCCAGCGATTGGCGCCGAACTCAGATTAATACCCCTTAAAACCTTCAGGCCGGCAAGACCATCTCGGTCTGCCGGCCTGAAAAGTTTTCGCTACGATTAGCTGCGAATAAACTCCAGCAGATCAGGATTGAGCACATCCGCGTGAACCGTCAGCATTCCATGCGGATATCCCGGATAGATCTTCAGCTTGGCGTTCTTGATGATCTTCGCCGACAGCACACCCGCATCGGCGTACGGAACAATCTGATCGTCATCGCCATGCATCACCAGCGTGGGAACATCAATTGCCTCGAGGTCCGAGTTGAAGTCGGTCTCCGAAAACGCCTTGATGCACTCGTACTGCGCATTGGCCGCGCCAATCATGCCCTGCCGCCACCAATTGCCCACCACGCCTTCCATCACCTTCGCACCCGGACGATTAAAACCATAGAACGGAAGCGGAACCTGCCGATAAAACTCCGCACGATTCGCCGCAAGTTGCTTGCGCAGATCGTCGAACACTTCAATCGGAAGCCCGCCCGGATTCTTCTCGCTCTTCACCATGATCGGAGGCACAGCGCTCACCAGAACCATCTTCGCTACACGCCCCTTCCCGTGCCGGGCGACATACCGCACCACCTCGCCGCCACCGGTGGAGTGCCCGATGTGAATCGCATCCTTCAGATCGAGAGCAGTCGTCAGTTCCGCCACATTGGACGCGTAGGTGTCCATCTCATGACCGCCCGAGGTCTGCGTCGAACGTCCATGGCCGCGCCGGTCGTGAGCGATCACGCGATAGCCCTTAGCCAGGAAGTACAGCATCTGGTTATCCCAGTCGTCCGCACTCAACGGCCAGCCATGATGAAAGACAATCGGCTGTCCCGTGCCCCAGTCTTTGTAGTAAATATCGGTTCCGTCTTTGATCTTCAGAAACGGCATGTTCGTTCTCCTCTTTTTGAATGGATGGTGAGTCGTTGAAGGGGCCGTCGTAAACTCTTCCGATTATGCTCCAGCTCAACCCTCATCACTCAAGCCGAACCGCTCTGTCTTGTTAAGAAATGGTTTCCGTCACCTTCCACGCGTCAGGGAGTAAGGCGCCCGAAGCGATCGGCGCGACCAAACCGCATCCTTCTCACTGCTGAAGACAAACTTCAGCTCCCCACCCTGCATCAGCTCTTCGTGCGTCACATAGCTTCGGTCGAGCGACCGGCCATTCAGCACAACGTCCTTCAGAAACCCATGGGCATCGCTCATGCCATCGCTCGAAACCTTCAACACTTTTCCATTCGGCAGATGAACGACAGCACGCTCCACAAACGGCCGCCCCAGAACATACTCGTTCGATCCCGGAGCCACCGGATAGAACCCCAGCGAAGTAAACACCATCCACGCCGACATCTGCCCCAGGTCATCGTTCCCCACCAGCCCATCCGGAGCCGGCTTGTACTGCGAGTCCACAATCTGCTTCAGCCGCGCCTGCGTCTTCAACGGAGCTCCCGCATACATGTACAGATACGGCAGATGATGACTCGGCTCATTCCCATGGATGTACTGCCCGATCATCCCCGAGATATCCTCCACATCCGCATACCGCGAAACATCCACCTTCTGATCGAACATCGCGTCCAGCTTCGCAACCAGCTTCTCTCTTCCACCCAGCAGATCGATCAGCCCCTGCTCGTCCTGCGGCTGATACCACGAGTACTGCCATGCATTCCCTTCCGTAAATCCGCTCGCCGCGCCTGCTCGCGCCGGATCGAACGGCTTGCGATACTCCCCATTCGCCAGTCGCGGCTCCACAAATCCATCCGCCGTGTTGAAGTTATTTCTCCAGAATCCTGCCCGCTTCTCGAAGGTCGCGGCAACAGTGTCATCGCCCATCGCCCTGGCCATCCGCGCAATCGTCCAGTCGTCGAAGGCATATTCCATCGTCTTCGAAGCCGCTTCGCCGTCATTGTCCACCGGCACATAGCCCAGCTTCATATAGTCGCCAAGGTTTCCATAGGGAGCGTAAGTAGCGCTCGCAACCATCGCATCCAATGCGGCCTTCGTGTCGTATCCGCGAATCCCCTTCATGTACGCATCTGCAATGACCGGCACCGCGTGGTAGCCAATCATGCACCACGTCTCCAATCCGGAAAACTGCCACACCGGCAGAATCCCGAATGGACTCTCCTGCTGCGACGCAATCAGCGAACGCACCAGATCGTTCGTGCGTTCCTCCGGTTCAATCAGTGTCATCAGCGGCTGCTCGGCGCGATACGTATCCCACAACGAAAGCGACGACACGAAGTGGAACCCCTCGGCACGATGCACCTGATTATCCGGCCCGCGATAGTCGCCGTTCCCGTCCATGCTCGTGCTCGGCGCCAGCATGGCATGATAAAGCGCCGTGTAGAGCGACTTCTCCATCGCCGGAGATGCATGGAACTCCACCCGTCCCAGTTCCGTTCGCCACATCTGCTGTGTCGCCGCGCGAACACCGTCGAAGTCGAAGCCCGGAACCTCCGCATCCATATTGGCAATCGCGTTCTCTTCGCTCACCGGAGAAATTGCGACCTTCACAATCAGCGGTGCAGTCGACGGAGCAAAATCGAAGGCCACCTCCAGCCCTCGTCCTTCTATACTTTGCGTATCCTCTGGCGAATTGCCGGGCGTCTTGAACCCGCGATACAACGGAGGATCTTCGCGGTCATACAGCGCATGACCCGACATCGCCACCGAGAACCGAATCGCGAAATAGAGCTGTCGCCCAGGAGCCCACCCACGCGTCTCCCGCATCCCCGTCACCGTGCCGTCCTTGCGAATCCGCACCCTCGACCAGAGCACCTTGCCCGGATAGTTGTAGATGCTGCTTCTCAGATCCAGCAGCAGATGTCGCTTCACCCCATCCGCAAAGCCGTAGCGATGCACTCCCACCCGCTCGCTCGCCGTCAGCTCCGCACGCACACGCGCATCTTCCAGCGTCACGGCATAATACCCAGGCTCGGCATGCTCGCTCGTGTGTGAAAACCGCGAGCGATACCCGGGCTCCGTACCATCCACGCTGCCCGGCTCCAGCGGAACCTTCTCGCCACTCACCGGCGTCAGCAGAACATCACCCAGATCGCTATGCCCCGCGCCCGAGAAATGCGTATGCGAAAACCCCAGGATCGTCGTGTCTTCGTACCGGTAGCCCGCGGCCCACTTATAGCTCTGCTTGAAGGGACGGATCTGCGTATCGGGAGAGAGCTGGACCATCCCAAACGGAGCCGCTGCCCCCGGAAACGTATGGCCCTCCGGTCCGGTGCCAATCATCGGATCGACGAGTTTCAATGGATCGGGAGCTTGGGCAAAAAGGAAGGACCCGCCAGCCAGCAGAGCAAGACAAAGCAGCTTGTGCATGCTTTCAACTTACGACACCCACGAAAAGGGTGTCATCCTGAGCGAGCGGAGCGAGTCGAAGGACCTGCGGTTAGAACAATGCCTGCCCTGCTGCCGAAGCACCATGGCAGGCATCCACAAACTAGTGCTTAACCGCAATCGCAGAGATCTCGATCTTCGCCCCACCAATCAACCCAGCCACCTGAACCGTAGCCCGAGCCGGCTTCGGATCCGCCATATCCTTGATGTAGACCTCGTTCATCTTCTTCACATCGTTCAGGTCGGTCACATACACCGTCACCGAAACAATATCCGACATTTTGAAGCCGGCCTTCTCGACAACCTTTTTGATCGCCGCAATAGCATTCGTGGTCTGCAGCGTAATATCGGTCCCGGTCACCTTGCCGTTGGCGTCCGGCCCCTGCTGCCCGGCGACATAAAGGGTGTTACCCGCGACGAATCCATCACTGAAGGGCATGCCCTGCTTAAAGTCGATGGCCTTGTTCTGGGCCAAAGCACTGCCCGAGGCGCAAACGGTCATCACCCCAGCCAGCACAAGCACATGCTTCCGGACGAGCGAATACAGCTTCTTCATCATGCAATCTCCTGTTTGGTGTTGCTTTAGGCATCTTCTCATCTCTTCCCGCATCTCGGCATCTCTAAGCCAATATGGGAAGCCCCGAAAGAGTGCGCTATTCAGTTTGCCTGGTAAGTTCGACAGTCGGACTGTCAGACCCGCAGTCCAGGCAATGAATCATGGCTTTGTCATCTGGGCCAAAGGCAACGCTGACTCTTGCCAGACCGGCTCGATCTCCTCCCAGCTTCATCTGGAAAGTAAGAGTATGCCCTTCAAGCTTCGCATGCAGCAGAGTATGAGGCTCTACGGAAAAAACGCGTCGTGATTCGCCGTCAATCGCGTAGAAGACAACCGTACCTCCAATCTCGCCTGCATCCTCGGCGAGCGTGAGAGTAGCCGTGGGCAGACCATTCGCAAAGCCCCGCCAAACGCCGACCGGAGCCGCTTTGCTCGACTGAGCTTCGAGCGAGACTCCAGCAAGCGCGACGGCACAACCGAGGACGATAGAGATCTTCTTCATAGTGAACCCTCCTTTTCGATTGGAGCCCGCACTACACCTGTTTGGCGGTTGCGGCCATGGCCAGCGTTCCTCCAAGCCCCATGCTCTCGATTGCGGAAGAAGGGACAATCACCATCGAGCCCTTCTCGCGCATGGACTCATAAAGCATATTCATCCCACGAAGATGCAGAGCTCCCGGGTTGCCTTCGTAAACGCGAGAGGCTTCGGCGAACTTCTCGGAGACCTGGACCTCCGCGTCACCCAGAATCACGCGGGCTTGGCGCTCTCGTTCCGCTTGGGCCTGCTGCGACATCGCGTTCTCAAGCGACTGCGGAATGCGCACATCGCGAATCTCCACAGACTGGACCGTAATTCCCCATGGAGTCGTCTTCTCATCGAGAATCTTCTGGAGTTCTCGACCGAGTGTCTCGCGTTCCGTAATCATCTGCGCAAGCTGATGGCGGCCAATGGACTCGCGGAGAGCAGTCTGCGAGCCAAGACCGATCGCCTGCGTAAAGTCTTCCACTTCAAGAATCGCCTTCTCGGCATTCCACACCAGCCAGAAGATGATCGCATCGACATTCACCGGCACCGTATCGCGAGTGAGCGTAGATTCTGCACTGACAGTCGTTACCCGCACCCGTTGATCGACAAAACGGCTCAGCCTCTCCAGCACGGGAATGATGAAGACAAGACCCGGACCCCGCAGACCGCGATAGCGTCCGAAACGAAGTACAGCTACCTTCTCCCATTGATCGACGACCTTGATGGCAAACAGGAAGTAGATCCCGACCAGAACTCCAACAAAGAGCGGAGCGCCTGAGTGGACGAAATAGGAAGCGGCGAAGCCAAGTAACAGAGATACACAGAAAGCCAGAAGACCGACATTGCTGAACGGATTGCGTTGGAACACGGCTACCTCCTCTTACCCTCAACTTCGGATGACATCTGCTGCAAAGCTTCGAGAAGCTCATGGACCTTGAAACCTGCTGACCCTGCCCGCGCGACGAACTCCGTGGCGAGTTGCGAAAGCATGCGCTCGCGCTCGTCCTTCGAATGTTCAACGCGGCCTTCGGCCACAAAGGTGCCCGTGCCCTGCTGGGTATCGAGGATGCCGCGAACCTCCATCTCTCGATAGGCGCGAACCACCGTATTGGGATTAATGGCCAGATCGACGGCCACACGGCGAACCGTAGGAAGCTGGTCGCCCACCGATAAGGCTCCCGTAGCGATCGCAGCCTGGACCTGGTCGATAAGCTGCCGATACACGGGGACACCGCTTTGATGGTCCAGCCGGAAGGCGAACTCAAGACTCGCGGATTTACCTGATGGCTTCACGGGAAAGTAATGTATTAGTATACTAGTACATTGTCAATATGAATTTTCCGATGCTTCTGACAACCATCTTCCTGTCAAGTTCCTATCCCATTCAAGTCCAACAAAATAAGGTACTTATTGTGTGCCGATTTGCTTAGTCTCATTCGTTATACTCGAAGAAGAGATCAAGGCTGCGGAGTGTTCCGCGGCCTTGATCCTTTTTTATGAATGGATAGTGGTCTGAGTAGGAGCTGAGATACCTGCTCTCAAACGAGGTCCAGACCTAAGTCTCGTTTATGGAAGACTTTGCACAAAATAGGGGGGAGGGGGACCCCCAGGTGAGAAAATAGAACCGATGCCGCACGAGCCCAACAACACGATCGCAGTCGCCATGTCGGGAGGAGTTGACTCCTCGACCGTCGCGGCCATCCTGCGCTCCGAAGGGCACAACCTCGTCGGTCTCACCCTCCAGCTCTGGAACCAGCGCCGCCTCGCCGGCAAGGAAGGCATGCCCGAGTCCGTTCAGGGACGCTGCTGCTCCCTCGATGACGTCTACGACGCCCGCGCCGTAGCCGAGCAGCTCGGCATACCCTACTACGTCGTCAACCAGCAGGAGCGCTTCGAGGCCGACGTCGTCCGTCCCTTCGTCGACGAGTACCTGCACGGACGCACGCCGATCCCCTGCACCCTCTGCAACAACCACCTCAAGTTCGACCAGCTCCTCCTGACCGCGCGCCAGATCGGTGCCGACTGCATCGCCACCGGCCACTACGCCCGCAATCACTACGACGAGGCCCGCGGACGCTGGATTCTCTCCCGGCCCGCCGACACGACGAAGGACCAGACCTACTTCCTCTTCGGCCTCACCCAGGAGCAGCTCTCGCGAACCCTCTTCCCTCTCGGCGAGATGCAGAAGCCCGCCGTCCGCCAGATCGCCCAGGACTCCGGCCTCTACGTCGCTCAGAAGCCCGACTCGCAGGAGATCTGCTTCATCCCCGGCGGAGACTACAGCACCTTCCTCAAGGCCTACCTCGACGAACAGAATGAAGAGATGCCTGACCTCTCGGGCGAACTCGTCACGACCTCAGGCGAGGTCATTGGCCACCATCAGGGAATCCACAGCTTCACGGTCGGCCAGCGCAAGGGCCTCGGCGTCAGCTCGCCCAACCCGCTCTACGTCCTTAGCATCCACCCGGACTCGCACCAAGTCACCGTCGGCCCCGACGAAGGCCTGATGAGCCGCGAGCTGACCGCCAACCGGCTGAACTGGATTTCGACTCCCGGCCTGGCCGAGGGGCAGGAGTTACGCGTCACGGCAAAGATCCGCCACCGCCACACACCCGCGCCTGCAACCCTCATCGGAGCAGGCAACGATCTCGTCCGCGCCGTCTTCGACGATCCGCAGCGAGCCATCACCCCCGGCCAGGCGGCAGTCTTCTATCGGGAAGATGAGGTTGTAGGCGGAGGCTGGATCCTCTAAGCCGCCGTACTCAGAGACGCGGCTCTTTTTCTTCGCGATACGGCTTCGCGCCGGAGCCGAACGGATTCGCGTCGGGCACCGTGTTATCGGAAGCCGAGTATGCCGAAGACGCCCGGTGGTTCTCCCTGCGTCCGGTCAAAACGTCGAAGCCGGCCTTCAGGCCGTTCATAATGCCATGAAACTCGCGGGCTGGAGCCGTAACGGTCTTATGAAGTGAGGAAGCAATTCCCGCGGTCGTGTCCAGAACGGATGTAACCATGTCGTCGACGCGCACCGTCTGGTTCCGCGCCCGGTGATTGACCTCCGAGATCGTCTCGTCGAACTCGGCCGCCTTGGAACGAACGACATGACTGGTCTCGACGAGGTTGTCGGTAAGAACTCTAAACTTGGGCTGAAGCTCCTGCATCATGCCCTGAGCGCCATCGATCACGGGCAGAGTCTTCGCCCGGATCTCTTCCACGATTGTCAGAAGCTGTTTTCTCGCCTTGGCGGCTCCGATTGCGGCTCCAATGACGACCGCCGCCTGAGCGACCATGGCAATCGCAACCATGGCCACAAAAAACATTAACAGCCGCGAGTTGCCGGACGACAGCGAGCCCGGATCCTGCAGCCACATTGCAACGATCATCATGCAGCCTCTCCTCAAAAAACCAGGGCCTGACCACAGGCGGAGGCCCGCTCCTTACGGAACCAGACCTCTGCAAACCTCGCTGCTACGACGAGGAAGAGGGTTCCTCGGCGTGGGTCGAGCTGGCATACGCCTGTTTGCCGGCATCGATCGCCGCAGCGACCTTGCCCTGCTGCTCCTGCACCAGCCCCTTGCCCTTCTCGACGTACTGCGACCACTGCGTGCGGCCGCGGTCATAGTACTCTTTGCCGCGATCAGCGTATTCATTGATGTGCTGCTTGCCCTGCTCGGCGAACTCCGAAGCCTTCTCGCGACCCTGCTGGGCATACTCGGCAGCCCGATCCCTGGCGTCCGCTGCGCTGGCCAGCAGCTCTTCGCGCGTCTCTTTTCCAGACTTGGGCGCGTAAAGAACGCCTACCAGGGCTCCGAGGCCCAGACCTGCGAGAAACCAACCCAATCCACCTGCGCCGTTGTCGTTAGCTGACATTGCCTTCTCCTCTTTCTTTCATATCCCGGTTTCCAATCCGGATGCGGAAGCCGCTCTGCTCATCGCAGTTATAACGCATTATCCCCTCGAAGTTGAATCGCTTAGCGAGAAACGGGAATAGGGCCCGCTCCAGTGGGTTTCTGACGGCATCGCCGTCGAGCCGGCGCGCGCGTCTCTAGGAAGGTGGATGCCCCTGAAGGAGTTCGGGTTGCGCGCCACCTTCCTCTCCTGCCCCCTACCCCACCGCTGCCCGCAGCCGACTTTGTGCGTCTTATTCTCTATCCGAGGATCGCCCCCGGCGGGCACTGGCGAATCTAACCAGACACCCATTGATTTAAAGTTTTATGGGTTTAGAGTCATCACAGCAGTAAAAGAAAAGCGTTCGTTGCACGAAAGAGACAAGGTCAGATGAACATTCACGAGCTTCGCCACTCAGCATGCACCCTCGCCACTGTAACCGTTCTCTCGCTTGGCCTCGGCCTCGCCGGTTGCAAGAGCTCAACCCCCGCGACTCCTCCGGTCGATGATGCCAGCCTGACTGCTGCCGTGCAGAGCCGCCTCTCCGGAGACGGCGCGCTTTCGACCGAGTCCATCCAGGCCGGCGTGCAGAACGGCATCGTTACCCTAAGCGGAAATGTCAGCAACGAGGCGGCTCGTTCGCTCGCCGCGGCCGACGCGGCCCAGGTGAACGGGATCAAAACCGTGGTGAACAACCTTGCGGTTCAAGCCCCCGCGCCGGTCGCAGCTGCCGCCCCGCCCCCTGCACCAGTTCCAGTTCCGAAGCCGAAGAAGGAGAGGGAGAAACCGGTGATGAAGTCACGACCGGCCCCGATCGAGCGGCCCGAGGTGGCTCAAGCGCCAGCCCCAGCACCAGCTCCCGTGCCGGTTGCCGCTCCTCAGCCTCCTCCACCGCCTCCACCTCCGGCCTTCAAGACTGTGACCATCCCCTCCGGAACGGCCATCCCGATACGCATCACGCAGACGCTCGATAGCGCGAGCACTCAGCAGGGACAAACCTTCTCCGGCACGCTGGCCACCGATGTCATGGCCGACGGCCTGGTCGCCCTGCGACAGGGAACCGCCGTCAGCGGACGCGTCACGGCTGTGCAGGAAGCTGCGCACTACAAAGGCAACTCCCTGCTTTCGGTCGAGCTGGTCAGCATCAACCGCCACGGCGATTCGCTGTCCGTCTCGACCCAGCCCTACAGTGTGCAGGGCAAGGGGCGCGGCAAGAACACCGCAGCGAAGGTGGGCGGCGGAGCAGCCATCGGAGCCATCATCGGTGCCATCGCCGGCGGCGGCAAAGGAGCGGCCATCGGTTCGGCGGCTGGAGCGGGCGTAGGGGCCGGAGCCAACACCGTCACTCGCGGCGAGCAAGTGCAGATCCCCTCCGAGAGCCTGGTGAACTTCACGCTGACGAACACGCTCTCACTGCGCGTTCCAACCTCCGACACGCTCAGCACCTCTCGCAGTGGCCAGCGCAGACGTCCGCTCAATCCTTCTTCGGACCAACCGCAGGACCAGCCACCTCCGCAGGATCAACCGCAGTAACTGTTTTGGCATCCTAAGCATTAACCCGAGCGGGCCTGATCGAGATGGCCCGCTCTTTACTCCTCGTCTCCGCTCGTGGTGTAGACTCGAAGTCTCTCGAGACAGCCGAACCCGAGCGAACGGGTCAACTTCTCAAAGCGTTACAACCACCGCGAGGTGTCCGTCTTGACGCAGGCAGCAACCAATTCCGGAAAACAGCCCAAGGGCTATCTGACCTTTACTTTGCATGCGCATCTGCCTTATGTGGTGAACCACGGAACCTGGCCGCATGGTATGGAGTGGCTCCACGAAGCCGCCGCCGAGACCTACCTTCCGCTGCTTCGCGCGCTGGGCAACCTTGAACTGGACGGCATCCGCTTTCAGTGCAACCTGAACCTCTCGCCCATCCTGCTGGAACAGCTCTCGCATCCTGTCTTCATCGCGGAGTTTCCCAATTACCTGAATCGCAAGATCATTGCCGCGCGCGAGGACGAGGCCTTCTTCATTCAGTCCGGAGAGAGCCATCTGGCCGAGACGGCGCGGTTCTGGCACCGATTCTTCCAGCAGGCGCTCGATGACTTCCGCGCTCTCAACAAGGACATCGTCGCCGGGTTTCGCCACTTCAACGACATCGGGCTGATCGAGGTCATCACCTGCGGAGCTACACACGGGTTTATGCCCCTGCTGGGGACCGATGAGAGCGTTCGCGCGCAGGTCCGAACCGCCGTTTCAACGCACAAGCGTCACATGGGGCGCCATCCTCGCGGCATCTGGGCTCCCGAGTGCGGCTACCGGCCAGCAGGCTTCTGGAACTATCCGGTCGGCATGGTGGATGGATCGCCGGCTCCTGCGGGCTTCGACCGCATCGGCGTCGAACAGGCTCTCTCGGAGAGCGATATCGAATTCTTCTTCGTTGACACGCACCTGGTGGAGCAGGGTCATCGCGTGCCCTCGCCCTACGAGCTTATGAACGGGGGCGTGCCCATCGACGAGCTGACCATCGCGATGACCCACAAGGACTATCGCTCGCTCTACCAGCCCTACTACGTCGACGGCCCTTACGACAAGCGCTACGCGACGACGATCTTTCCCCGCGATCCGCGCACCGGCATCCAGGTATGGTCGGGGGATTCGGGCTATCCCGGCGATGGCGTCTACCTGGACTTCCACAAGAAGCGCTGGCCGGGCGGTCACCGCTACTGGAGAGTGACGGGACCGCGCGTCGACATGGGCGACAAGCAGCCTTACTACCCCAAAGAGGCAGCCCAGCGGGTCAAGTCGCATGCCTCGCACTTCGTCCACCTTGTCTATGAGGCACTGAAGTCCGGCTTCAACGACTCCATTCCACCGATCCTCTGCGCTCCGTTCGACGCCGAGCTCTTCGGCCACTGGTGGTTTGAGGGAGCTTTGTGGCTGGAGGCGATCGCCCGGATTCTGCACGACTACGATACCGGCATCGAGATGATCTCCTGCGCCGAGTACCTCGATCGCTATCCACGAGCCGGCTTCATCTCCATGCCCGAAGGCTCCTGGGGAGCGGGCGGCGGCAACGAGGTGTGGATGAACCCGGATACGAGCTGGACCTACACGCATATTTATCCGGCGGAGCTCTTTACCCGTGAGGTGGCGACGGCTGGGCTGTGGCGCGACTCCGAACTGGGAGGCCGCATCATGCGCCAGCTGTGCCGTGAGCTTCTGCTGCTGGAGTCTTCGGACTGGCAGTTCCTGGTGACGACGGGTGCGGCGCGGGACTATGCCGAGGCGCGGTTCAGCACGCACAACGACCAGTTCAACGAGGTCAAGAGCTTTTGGCAGACCTTTGAGAGTTCAGGCGAACTGACCACCGCACAGGAGGCCCGCCTGGCCGAGATCGAGCGCCGGGACAGCGTCTTCTTAGACATCGATCCTGGGCTCTGGGTCGCAGGGGCAAAGCAGGAGAAGCATCATCGCCGGCCAGAGACGGCCAAACCTCCGGTCTCCGCCAACGCCCTTCACGCCATCGCACGGACCGAGCCTGTCGCCTGAGATCGCCCACCTGAAGCCAGCCGCCTAAAATAACAGGGTGACCGGCACAGCACATGGTGTCCCCGGCAAGACAAGATCGGTTCTGGTCTTCTGGCACCTTCTCTCACTGGATGCTCCGGCTGTTGCCACGCTTTGGACGTGGTTCATCGCACGGGTTAACCATGTCCAGCTTCGCGCCGCCTCTCTTCTCGCGATGGCGGCGGCAGTGTGGACGCTGTATGCCGCGGACCGGCTACTGGATGCACAGACCTCCGGCGATGAGGCTCTGGAGGCCCGTCACTACTTTCATCGAGAGCATCGTGCGGGCTTTCTGACAGGAATCGCCGTCGCTTCGGTCCTGCTGGCGATCCTGCTGCCCCGCATTCCCGAGGTCGCCATACGGCTGTACCTCATCCTTGGCGGCCTGGTCTTCGGCTACTTCGTGATCATCCATGCCACGCGCAGCGCGCACCGTCTTCCCAAGGAGATCGCCGTCGGGATCTGCTTCGCAGCCGCGACCTTCATCCCTACGGTCTCGCGCGAACCCGTTCTTCGCCTGCCCCTTTTGGCGCCGGCACTTCTTCTGGCCGGCCTGTGCAGCCTGAACTGCCTGTTCATCTATGCCTGGGAGCATCCGCAGCCGAACGGGCAGACTCCTCACCCCATCACGGCCTTCGCGCTGCGCCATCTTCGCGGGTTTGCTATTAGCCTTGCCGCAGCGAGCACGGCTTTGATGCTGACGGATCGCCATGCGCCCTGGCCTCTTTATGCCGCAGTGGCTCTCTCGAGCCTCGCTCTGATGGCGCTCGAGCTGCGCCGTCATGCGGTACCTGCGCTCGAGCTGCGCGCCGCCGCCGACCTCGCACTGCTTACACCGCTGCTCGTTGTCTTTTTCAAGGAGCTCCTGTGAACACGCGGATCAGCTTCGACCGCATTGCCAGGCCGTATCGGATGCTCGAGTACCTTACGCTCGGACAAACGCTGGAGCGGACGCGGATGCACTTCCTGGCCCGGCTCGGTTCAGCGCGCAATGCTCTTGTGCTGGGCGATGGCGATGGACGCTTTCTCGCACGTCTGCTTGCGCTCAACCCCGGGCTGCGCGCGACGGCGATCGACAGCAGCGCGGAGATGTTGCGGCTCCTCCGCGAGCGTTGCTCTCCGTATGCAGACCGGCTGGAGACACTTCACTGCGATGTAATGCGCTTCACCCCGGATTGCGAGACGAGCTATGACCTTGTCGTCACTCACTTCTTTCTGGACTGCTTCGAAGAATCTCAGCTTGAGGCGTTGCTGAGCCGCCTCATCCCTGTGCTCGCACCTGGAGCCGTATGGCTTGTCTCTGATTTTCGTATTCCCTCGGGCGCTCTGCGTTTCCCGGCAAAGGTTCTAATCCGTGGCCTGTACTTTGCATTTCGCATCCTGACGGGGCTTCGCACGACACAGCTCCCTCAGCATGATGTGACCTTGTCCATGGCTGGCTTCGAACGTGTCGACCGGAAGTTCTTTCTTGGCGGGATCCTCACGACAGAGATATGGCAGCGAGGCTGCCGCCAACGCGAGGCCGACCCGCAAATCCGCTGAGCTCCGCGCCACCCGCCGAAGGCTTTTCGCATCCCATTGAAAGGACATACACTTCAACCTATGGTGCGAACCCTCTTCGCCGCCTCTCTCCTGCTGCTCACCACTGTGGCGCTTCGCGCCCAGACGGGCATCGCCACCAACTCACCCAACGGCAAGCCTATGTCGGAGCGAGTCGTTGCCTACGACATCGACGCCCGGCTCGACACGGACAAGAAGACGCTGGACGCCACCGAGACGCTGACCTACCGCAACCTGACCGGCCAGCCCCTCACCACCTTTCCGTTCCACCTTTACTTAAACGCCTTCCGGCCGGAGTCCACCTTCACCGCCGAGACGCGAGCAGGCGGAGGCTTTCGCGACTCGCTGGGCGATGCTTACCCGGCAGAGAAGATCGGCGGTATCACCGTCTCGCACGTCGACGCCGATGGGTACGGCGACCTGACCGCAACGTTGCACTTCACCGCGCCCGACGACGGCAACCTCGCGGACCACACAGTCGCGGAGATCACTCTGCCTCGCCCGCTCGCTCCCAACGAATCGGTAACCTTTCACCTTACTTTTCACGACAAGTTTCCTCTCTCGGTCGCGCGCAACGGATATAAGCGCGACTTCATCATGGGAGGCCAGTGGTTCCCCAAGGTCGGCGTCTTCTGGCATGGAGCCTGGAACTGCCACCAGTATCACGCGACAACGGAGTTCTTCTCCGACTTCGGCACCTTCAACGTGCGGCTGACAGTCCCGCGTAGCTACACGGTGGGAGCGAGTGGAGTCCCCACTGGAAATCAGCCGAACTCAGACGGGACCAAGACGCTGAGCTTCTACGGTGAGGATATCCACGACTTCGCCTTCGCGGCCAGTCCGCACTTCGTCGTCTCCGACGCCATCTATCTTTCCTCGCTTGGCCCGGTGCAGATCCACGTGCTCGCGCTTGCCGCGCACCCGCGCATCGCGCAGCGCTACCTGGACATCACACGCGGGGCTCTGGGTGAGTTCGAGAGGCGCTATGGCCCCTATCCTTACAAGGTCATCACCGTCGTCGATCCCGAGCCCGACGCGGAGATGGAAGGGATGGAGTATCCCACACTCTTCACTGCCGACGGATCCTGGACAGGCATCTTCAAAGTGGCAGAGCTCACGGCCGAGCACGAGTTCGGCCATCAGTACTGGTACGGCATGGTCGCCAGCAACGAGTTCGAGGAGGCCTGGCTCGACGAAGGCATCAACACCTATAGCGAGGTCAAGGTGCTGGCAGCCCTTCTTGGCGCGGGAACCTCGGCTGTGCGGGAGCGCTATGCAAACCTGGGTGACGGAGCTCTGCAGCGCAGTGCCTACCTCACCGCGCCGGATACGGATCCGGTGACCCGGTTCGCTTGGAAGTTCCGCAACGAGCAGTCCTACGGGGCCGTTACCTACGGGAAGACTGCGACCCTGCTAATGACGCTCGAAGGCATCGTCGGCAAAGACACAATGGACGAGGCCATGCGCACCTACTTTGAGCGCTACCGCTTCACGCATCCGACGACGGAGGACTTTCTCCGCACCATCGAGCAGGTGGCCGTGGCACGCGGCAAGGCCACTGTACTGACTCGCAGCCAGGTTGCTCCGGCCGACTCGACCCTGCCCTGCATCCCGGTTGAGGCGCACCCCTCGAACCGAGGTTCGCTGGGCACAACGACGACCTTTACTCAGCTCAGCCCCTTTGTTCCGTCTGAACCTTCCACCGGCACGGCTCCTCCGTGCACACCATCGCCGGCTTCCGCGCTACCGGCGGCCTCCGAACCTTCTTACGCTCCCACCAGTCTGCGGCCCTTCTTTAATCAGTCCGTCTACGGAACGGAGATGCTGGACTACGCGGTCGATGGCTTCTACTCCGAACGAGTCCGCTGGTGGGAGCCGGTGACTCGTGGAGTAAGCAAGGTGCCGTATCTTTCCACCGTCTCTCTTAGGCGCAAGGGCGACTTCATCTTCCCGGTGACGGCCGAAATCGTCTTCAACGACGGCACCCGTGTGCGCGAACACTGGGATGGAGTCGACGAGTGGAAGCGCTTCACTTATACGCGCACCGCGAAGGTTGTCTCGGTTGAGCTGGACCCCGATCATCTTGTTCCACTCGACCGCGACCTGTTCAATAACAGCATCACCAGAGACACAGATAAAATCCCGGCTCACAAACTAGCGGCGATCTGGGCTGTACTTCACCAGATTGCCGCACAGCTCGTCGCATGGATCGTATGAGTTCCAGACCTCAAGCCCTGTTTCTTTGAAAGGCTCGCTTCATGGCTCGAACCCGCAGCATCTTCTTTCACGGTCTCGGTATTACGCTTCGCCGTTTTCCCGCGTTCCTGTGGACCTGCGCCGCCAACCTTGGTCTAGCGCTCGCCTTCTGCTTTCCTCTCTACAAGCAACTCTCCGGTCTACTTGATCACTCGCTGGCTTCGCAGCGGCTGGCTTCGGGCTTCGATCTCTCCATCATTCTCTCCGCGGGCATGCAGTTTCACGGCAATGCAGCAGGGGAAGCGAACGCGATGACCAGCCATGGCTCCGTACCGGTGTACCTTCTGCTTTATTTCTTCCTCGTTCCCGGAACTCTGTTCTGCTACATCACCCGCAGCAAGGCCAGCCTGAGCAACCTTCTGCGTCAGGGCATCCTGCACTTCTGGCGCTTTGTCCGTATCACGCTGCTCACGCTGATCGCGGCAGGCATCATTCTGGGGCCGCTTGTCGTGCTGCAACAGCGATGGGCAGAGTTCGTCGACGACCGATTCGTAGGACGGACATCACTGTTTCTTACCCTGGGCGGAGCTCTCGTCGTCGTCCTCGCAGCATCGCTGCTGCGGCTTTACTTCGATCTGGTAGAGGCGTACACGGTTCAGCTTGGAACGCATGCGCGGCTGTCGGGCCGTCCTGACCGCCGCGTTCGCCGCACGCTGCGCCCGGCGTTTCGACTGCTGCGCAGGAACCTCGCGCGCGCCTGGGGCGTCTTTCTGCTGCTTACACTGCTCGGCTCGGCCATCGCTTTCTTCGCCACCCGCACGGCGATGCACATGCTGGCGCAGCCTCACGCCTGGCCTATGTTCCTTGTAGCCCAGGCAGGCCTGTTTGGAATGCTGTTTACCCGCTTCTGGCAGCGCGGAGCCGAAGCCTCTCTCGTGCTGCAGCATCCGATTGAGCCGGAAGCGGAGTCTTTCGTCGACCGCGAAGGCTATACTCACAGCCGCCCCATTCCCACCATTGTCCCTGCTGTCCCACCTCCCGTTCCCTCAGCTTCGAAGCCGCAGTATCCCGCCGCCAACCCTGATCCCGATCGTCCTCACCATGTCGAGATGTTCTACAACACGGACCCGCTGACCCCTCTTTATCCAGCGCCACTTTCGCCGGACGATATGCTGGCGTCGACACAAATCAATGAGCCTGCAACACCGGCCGATCCCATCCCGAACCCCGAGCCCGCTCCGCCATCGCTCGACGAGCCTGACCCCGGCGTCTTCCATCACGAACCGACCCGCACCCGCGAAGACGCTGACTCACCCTCTCCGGACACCTCGAAGAAAAGTCCGGAGAAGCCCTGAATAGAACTCTTGTTACCTCTCCCGTTGGGCCATTGAAATTAACCAGAGCTGCGGCCTGTTCTACAATCTGGATTGTTATGAATCTCTTCTTTCTTCGGCATGCCTCCGCCGGAGTCCGGCGTCCGAATCCAGTTCTCGATCGCAACCGTCCGCTCGACAAGGACGGCAAGCGCTATTGTCTGTATCTGGCGCACGTCCTCAACGATCTGAAGTTTCAGGTCGACCTCATCGTCTCCAGTCCGCTGAAGCGAAGCGTGCAGACGGCATCGCTGGTGGGCACCGAGATCGGCTACGAGTCGCAGATCCTGATGTCGAACGCGCTTACCCCGGAGGCCACCTTCCAGGACTTCCAGCGCCTGCTCTCCGAATGCCGTGGATACGAGAACCTGATGGTCGTCGGGCACAACCCCAACATCACGCAGTTCCTTGCGGGCCTTCTGGTCACGCCGGGCTCAACGTCGCTTCCCCATATCCGGCTTCGCAAGGGATCGCTGGCGCGCGTCGTGATGGATCGCGGCCCGGCTACGTTGCAGTGGCTGCTCGATCCGCGCCCCGTGCGCGCGCTCTATACCACCTCGACTAAGAGCTCGCGCCGGAAGATCTCGCGGAAGTAAGCCGCCTCCTTCTTGACCGACCAGGCCTCCAGCTCCGCGCCGCCGCGGCCCGGAACCAGCTCCAGCACAACCCTCTTGGGGTAAACATGCACGCGTATGCGCAGGATAGCGCTCGCGCGGTCCTGATTCAGCGCCACGGCCACCCGCAACAGAACGATCGCGCGCAGAACATTGGTGTGCTCCTCGATCGGGATGGTGCGCATCACGCGATCCATCGCATCGGGCCGCGTCTTTCCCAGGTAACGGGCGAGCGCACTTACGATGGCTCTCTGCTCGGGCGAAAAGCCGAAGATCTCGGAGTTGGCAAGGATGTATTGCGCGTGGCGGTGGTGGCCCTGGTGGTTCATGAACTTGCCCACATCCTGCATCATCGCCGCCGACTCCAGCCAGAGCTCGTACTCTTCGGGCAGATCGTGCACGCGCGCCAGAGCTTTGAACAGCTCGACGACATGCTGCCTTACCGGCTCAACCTGCTTCTGCTCGATGCCGTAGCGACGGCAGACCTCCAGCACACCCGCCCACCGCTCGCTCTCGATCTTCTGATGCACCGAGGCGCGCAGGTCCACGTCGCCCAGCATCTGGGCCAGTATCCCATCCCGAAGTCCCAGTGCCGAGTAGCGGAACGACCTCAGGCTAAGCCGCTCCATCAGGCTCGCATAGACCAGCGCGCCGCCGACGATGATCTCCGAACGCCGGGGTCCGATCCCCTGGATAGCCGCCCTCTGCTCATCGCGCATCTTTACCATGCGGTCAGCCAGGGCGCGAACCTCGCCGGCATCAGCCGTCAGCGAGCCTACATGTTCCACGCGCCGCTTTGCCAGAGACCGCTTCTTCCCCTTGGAGCCCGCCTTCTTCCGCGCATAGCCGCTCGCCTCGGCCAACGCCGCTGCCGTACCCGAGGTCGCAATCACCAGTCCCGCGCGCGGCGTACCAATCTTCCGCATAGCCTTCTTCAGCTCGCGGTCGATGTACTGCTTCAGGCGCACAACGTCTTCTTTGGCCGGTGGATCGATGGTAAGAAACTCCTGCTGCAACCGGACCGCGCCCAGGGGAAGGCTGGCCATCGCCTTGATGCGCCCACCGTCCGACACCGTCACCTCACAGCTTCCGCCTCCCAGGTCGATCAGCACGCAGCGGCCCCGCGCACCGACCTCGTGGGTTACGACTCCGAGGTGAATCAGCCGGCCCTCCTCAAGACCCGAAATCACCTCAACGTTCCAGCCTGTCGCCGAACGCACCCATTCAGTGAAGGCTTCGGCGTTGCGGGCATCTCGCATGGCGCTGGTCGCCACGACGCGAACCTTATCGGCCACATGCAGCTGTACTGCTTTGTGAAATCTTTTCAGGGCCCGGATCGTCGCCGCCATCGCCTCCGGAGAGATCGTGCCCGTCTGGAAGACGCTCTCGCCCAGCCGGGTAACCTCGCGGTCTTCATGCAGCGTCTTCAGACGATGCGTCTGCACCTCGGCGATCTTCAAACGACAGGAGTTAGACCCGATATCTACAGCGGCAAACGTCGGCATTGCACCTCATCTTACATTTACAGAGACCTGAAAAAACATCACCACAAGCAAGATACATCGCTGAATCGCCAATCCCATTAGACGAAGCGGTATCCGCCCGGCTTCCCCGGAGAGATCGTTAGATCCATCCTTTTCCCGAGCGGCCATTTATCCTAGAGGAAGCGTCCAGACCATGACCAGACCATGACCAGCCCAACCCTCTCCGCGCCTCTGGCCTCCCCCACGTCTTCTCAGCTCGCGTCTTCGGATGGGCCGCGCCGCTCGACTGCGCTGATCACGATCCTCTCCCTCTGGCTGGTCATCTTCTTCGCTTCGCTCTTCGCTCCTCCTCTGCTGGACGATGCCGACGCCACTCATGCCAACGCCGCGCGCAACATGGTTCAGACCGGCGACCTCGTCACCCTGAAAGTCAACGGCATCCGCTATCTCGAAAAGGCCGCGCTGCCCTACTGGCTCGATGCCCTCAGCTTCCGCGCCTTCGGCTTCAATGTCTTTGCCGCGCACCTTCCCGAAGCCATCGGCGTTCTTCTACTCGCCCTGTTGGGCTTTCACTGGAGCCGCCGCGCCTACGGCGAGCGCACCGCCTTCTACTCCGGTATCTTCATCCTCACCTCGGCCGGGGTCTTTCTCTTTACCCGCATCTACATCCCGGAGGTATTGCTGTCGCTCTTTCTCGCGACTGCCCTCTACTGCTTCCTGCGTCTGTATGAGCCCGACGTCGAGCGTCCCAGCCTCTACGCCTACGCCATGTGGACCTCGCTTGCGTTCGCCGTGCTCACCAAAGGCCTTGTCGCCCCGGTCTTCTTTCTTGGAGCTGCCGGGCTGTACCTTGCCCTGACCGGAGAGTGGCGCAACCTGGGGAAGACCAGACCAGTAAGCGGCCTGCTGCTCTTCTTTGCCATCGCCGCGCCATGGCATATCCTCGCCGGCCTGCGCAACACCGGTGGAATGAACGGCCACGGCTTCTTCTGGTTCTACTTCGTCAACGAGCACTTCCTGCGCTTCCTGGGCAAGCGCTACCCCAAGGACTACAACAAGCTGCCCGGCTATCTCTTCTGGAGCCTCCACCTCGTCTGGCTCTTCCCCTGGAGCCTCTTCGCTCCGGTCGCCTTCCTTCAGGGCTGGCGGCTGCGCAAACAGCATTTGCTCGCAGTCAGAAACTTCGCCGCAAAGACGACGCTGTTGCTCGTTCTCTACGCCGCCCTTGTTCTGGTCTTCTTCTCCATCTCGACCAACCAGGAGTACTACACCTTCCCCGCATATCTCGCGCTGCTGACGCTCCTTGCCGTCGCGCTTACGCGATCCGAGGCGAACTATAGCCAGGACGATGCCTCCCGCCGCTGGATCATAACCGCCCACGTGACCTACACCGTCATCGGCCTCGCCGCAGCGGTAGCGTTGGCCTATGGCCTGTGGAGCTCGCGGAATCTTCCCTTTGTCCCCGACATCGGCGAGCTGCTCGCTCACCGCGGCGTCGGCGACTACACCCTGTCGATGTCGCACTTCTTCGACCTCACCGGGCCCAGCTTTGCCGCCCTGCGGCTTCCGGCATCTCTGGCGGCGGTGGCTTTCGCCGTTGGACCCGCCATTGCGTGGTGGCTGCGCGCAAAGCACCGGCATCTTGCCTCCACCACCGCGATCGCCCTTACTTCGACTGTCTTTCTGATTGCGGCGCACATTGCGCTGATTCGCTTTGGCCCGATGCTCTCCTCGGCCAATCTCGCGCAGAAGATCCTTCAGCTTGAAGACGATCATCGCGTCGCACGCAACAGCGAGATCCTGCTCTTCGGCGACCAGTCCTACGGCTCTTCGATCCCCTTCTACCTTGGCAAAGTCGTCTACCTCGTCGACGGGCGCTCCACATCCATGCTCTTCGGCTCTACCTTCCCCGACGCTCCGCCGGTCTTTCTGACCCATGAGGACCTGCTGAAGCGCTGGGGAACCGGCCAGCGTAAGATCCTCTTCGTCCCCCTGGAAAAGCGAGACGAGGTCGACCGTCTTCTTGGCGGAAATAAGATTCTTCTTGCAGAGACCTCGGGCAAGGCTCTGTTTACCGATCGCCCTCTCGATCAGTCTCTGGACCATCCGTGAATATAAGCATCGCCCAACTCGTCGCCACTCACGCCGGCCCGGCCGCTGAGATGCCGGCTGTCGCTTCGTCCTCGCCCCTCGAAGCGGCGGCCGGGCGCAGGCAACGATCGTGGAGCGGACAATCGATTGCAGTCATCGTCCTCGCCTGGATGATTCTGCAGATCGGCGGCCTTTTCACCCCGGGCCTGCTCGATGACGTCGACTCTATCTACACCGAGATCGCCCGCGAGATGCTCGTGCGCCACGACTATGTCACCCCTTACATCAATGGTGTCCGTTTCTTCGACAAGCCTCCGCTGATGTACTGGATGGCCGCCGCGTCCATGCGCGTCTTCGGTGCCCACGACTGGGCCGCCCGTCTTCCTCTCGCCGTCGGCGTGCTTGCGCTCTTTCTCTCCGTCTATGCTCTCGGCATTCGCCTCTTCCGCTCCGCCTCCCCGGCAAATGCTCCGGATCGCGGAGGATTCTACGCCGCCCTCGCACTGGCCACCAGCCTTGGACCATACCTCTACACACGCTTCTATATCCCCGACATCCTGCTCGCACTCTGGATGACCCTGGGGGTCCACCTCTTCCTGATCGCTCTGGACCGCATCCACGACAATCGCTCCGCTCTCGTGCCCTGCGCGGGCTTTGCCGCCGTCATGGCGCTCAACGTCCTTACCAAGGGGTTGATCGGTCTCATCTTTCCCATCGCCTTCGCTCTGGCGTACCTCGCGCTCACCCGTCAGCTCCGGCTGCTCCTTCGGCTGCATCTGACGGTCTCCGTCGCTGTCTTTCTGGCCATTGCCGCCCCCTGGCACATCCTTGCCGCCATGCGAACCCCTGCCATCAACCTTCCCCCAGGCCTCGGCCTTCCCCAGCAAGGCGGCTGGGCATGGTTCTATCTCTACAACGAGCACATCGCCCGCTTCCTCGGACGACGCATCCCGCATGACTACGGCCAGGTTCCCATCCCGCTGTTCTGGCTCCTGAGTGCTCTGTGGATCATGCCCTGGACGGCATTCTTCCTCCCCGCCTGCGTCGGCCACATCCGCAACCTCCGCCTCCGCTCCACCCTCTCCACACCCCAGCAGGAGGCAGCACTCTCCCTTCTGCTCTGGATCCTCCTCGTCCTCGGCTTCTTCACCCTCTCCAGCCGCCAGGAGTACTACAACCTCCCAGCCCTTCCCGCACTCGCCCTGATGGCCGCCGGACTGCTGGCCCGCGCCGACACTGACCGATACGCCGAACACTCCTCCGCGCGCTCCAGCGCTCTTGCCTGGACCCTTTGGTTCCTCGTCCCTCTCACCGTCTTCGTCGGCCTCGTCTGCGGATACTTTGTCTTCGCCGCGCCACGTCCCGCGCCCGGTACAGACATCGCCTCTCTACTGGCTGCAAACCCCACGTTCTACAACCTCTCCCTGGGCCACATCTTCGACCTCACCGGAGCCGCGATGGGACTCTTCCGCGGGCCGCTGGCCGCAGTCGCCCTCAGTATGATCGCCATCGGCCCGGCAAGCTATCTCCTGCGCCGCCGCGGCCTGTTCTGCACCGCCAACCTCACCCTGGCCGGCGCGATGATTGTCACCCTGCTTGCCGCGCATGAGGGCCTTGTCCGGTTTTATCCCATCCTCGGCTCCCGCGACCTCGCCATGGCGATCGATCGAGCCGGCATTCAGCCCTCTGACCGGATCATCCTCGACGGCGAGCTCACCTCAGGCTCGTCGCTGATCTTCTACACGCGCCACCAGCTTCATCTGATCAACGGAAACGTCAATGGGCTCTGGTACGGAGCCTTCTGGCCCGATTCGCCACGCGTCTTTGAAACCGAGGACTCTCTGCACCGCCTGTGGTCCGGTCCCGGCCGCATCTTCCTGTTCACCTACAGCCCGGCCACCCGGACCGGCGATCTTACGCCCTTCGGCCCCGTCCACACACTGGCCTCGACCGGCGGCAAGACCGTTCTCACCAACCACTGAGGAAACAACGGCCAGGCCCCCTACGGAGCCTCTACCCGGCCTCCCTCGCGCAGCCGATAGGTCTGTCCGCGATAGTAGAACCGGTCTCCCCCATAACTGCCCACCCACAGCAAACTCCCCAGCAGGTCGCGCAGAGGGTAGATCAGCATCCCGCGCACCCAGCCCGAATCTCCCATAACCCGCAGCACAACTCCGGCCTGCACCCAGCGATTCACCACCATCACAGCCAGCCACACCAGCCCCAGGGCCGTATGACCACTCAGTACTCCCCACAGCAGGCCCAGCAGGCCAAACGGCATCGCGAAGGTCAGACCGCTGCCCAGATGCCCCCACGGACGCGAGCGCCGCGTACTCTGCATCCATCGCAGCTGGTTTCTAAAGGACACCTCGAACGGCGTATCCTCCACTAGCAGCCGGATCACATGCGTCGCCAGCCGCACCCCCACTCCTCTAGTCGCCAGTCGATTGCCCAGTACAAAGTCGTCCGCATAAAACTGGCCCAGCTCCTCGAATCCCCCGGCCAGCGTAAACGACTCCTTCCGCACCGCCATCGTCACACCCAGCGCGAACTTCGTTCCCTCTATCATGTCGGCGACCATTACGCCCGAGCTCATCTCCACGCTCTTGCCCATTGCGTCCAGCTGCGAAGAGAACCGCGCCGCCGAGCCGCGATGGACAGTTCCCAGGTAGATGCTCGAAGCCAGGCCGACCCGCGGATCCTTCAGGTTCTGCACCATCTTTCGCAGGTAGTCCGGAGTCACGCGAGCATCCGCGTCGCTGGTGATGTAGATCTCGTGTTTCGCCACGGAGTCCATCTTTGCCAGCGAAAAGACCTTCGCGTTGTGGAACTGGGCCGGCGGCTCTCCGCAGATCACGTATCTTGCCTCCACCGCCGGATATCGCTTCCCGACCTCCTGCGCCAGCCGCAGTCCGGCATCACCGTCATGCCGGGCGCAAAACAACAGCTCAAACTCCGGATAATCCTGCTGGAAGAAGCTCTCGAGGTTCTGCTCCAGCCCCTCCTCGGTCCCATGCAGCGGCTTCAGCACGCTTACAGGAGGAAGAAAGTTGGAGACTCTGGCAGCCCGGTCGTCGCGTCGCCGGCGCACCCCAAACCGAATCGCCGCCCCGATAACCATCAGGCAGTAGATCGTTGATGTCACCGTGCCGATCGCCGCGATCCAAAACAGAAGCTGTACCAGCTGATTCATTTCGTTCCTACAGACCTGCAACTCGCCAAACATCGACGCACTCGCAAACATCGAGTTTATCGCAGCCGGTAGGGGAGGAGCCCGGCAAATGCTTTCCCATGCGAACCGGGGTCTTTCCGTGCTTAGTGGGCTCCAACCGGTGCCTTCCCCGGCTTCACCTTCTTCAGCATCCAGACAGCGGCCACACAAGCAAAGCTTAGCAGTGAAAGCCAGCGAAAGACATCCACAAAAGCCCAGCTGGAAGCCTGGCGTAAAAGTTCACGGTAGAGCGTGGCCTGCGCAGGCGCTGCTGCGTTCGCCGGCCCGAAGTATCCCGACAAAAATCCCGTCGTGTCCTGCACCGAGTTCTGGAACTGCTGACCCGTAATCGGGACCGAGTTGACGATCAGGTTCTGATGCACCGCCGCCCGGCGCGTCAGAAGCGTCTGCGCCACCGAGATCCCAATCGATCCCCCCACGTTCCGCATCAGGTTAAACAGGCCGCTGGCATTGCCCATCTGCTCATTCGGCAGCGTTCCATAGGCGGCCGTGGTAATCGGCACAAAGACGAAGCTCAGGCCAAAGCCCGTGATCAGAATGGGAACCAGAAGGGTTGTCGGAGAGACTTGCAGCGTAATGCTGCCGAAATACAGCGTTGTGAGCCCAAAAATCACAAAACCGAAGGTAAGCAGATACCGTGGGTCCACTTTATTGGAGAGGTACCCAATGACCGGCATGCCACAGATGGCTCCCAGGCCGCGAGGCGCAACGACGACGCCGGCGGTAAAGGCGGTGTAACCGAGCAGTTCCTGGTAGAAGAGCGGCAGCACCGTTACCGTCGAGTAAATTGCTATTCCAAATAAAAAGATCAGGAGGCACCCAATGGCGAAGTTTCGATCCTTGAGGATCTTGAGATTGACAAGAGGATTCTTCTTCGTCCAGGAGATCCGTATCCACCAGAGGAAGGCGGCGATCATGATGGGGAAGGCGACGCGGATCCAGGTGGCTCCGAACCAGTCGTCCTCCTGGCCCTTGTCGAGGATGATCTGCAGGAGGCCTGTCCACACGACCAGGGCTCCGAAGCCTAGGTTGTCGAAGGCAGGTACCTTGGCGTTCTTGATGTAGGGGGGATCGTGGACGAAGCGGCCGATCATGATGACGGCGAGGATGCCGACCGGGATATTGATGTAAAAGGCGTAACGCCAGGAGTAGGTATCCGTGAGCCAGCCCCCCAGGGTCGGCCCCAGCACCGGAGCCACCACGACTCCAAAGGCGAAGACGGCGGCGGCGGCTCCTCGTTTGGCTGGAGGAAATGATTCGAAGAGAATCGCCTGCGAGAGCGGCTGCAACGCTCCTCCCCCGGCTCCCTGAACGATGCGGGCAAGCAGCATGAACCCCAGGGTTGGAGCGGCTCCGCAGGCAAAGCTGGCGATGGTGAAGATAATGACGCAGGTGATGAGAAACTTCTTCCGCCCAAAACGCAGTGAACACCAGTTACTCGCCGGCAGCACGATCGCATTCGCAACCAGATAGCTGGTCAATACCCAGGTCGCTTCATCGTTCGAAGCCGACAACGATCCGGCAATGTAAGGCAATGCCACCGAAGCGATGGCGGTGTCGAGCACCTCCATAAAGGTGGCCAGCATTACCGAAGCCGCAATAAGCCAAGGGTTTACGCCTTGCCTGGCCTCGGCAGAGTGGTCGGCTGGTAGAGTCGCAGCGCTGGACATCGTCAAGCCTTTCGGTTGGCGAAACTAACAGATGTTGGGACTCTTGTTCAAATCCCGATTCGAAAAACGGAAATCACCCCGTAAAAAGAGTAGGACGCACAATGAATGATTTGAGGTGGATGAACCAGAAACTGTGGCATTTTCTTCGTAAAATGGCCCACGACTCAACCGGCACCAGCATCTCAATCCTCACTGGCAGTGTTTTCAGGCCGATCAGATGCTTCAGACAGGACATCTCCTACCCGCCGCCTCATCCTCAAGGGCGAGCCAGCGGTTGGCAAAGCATGCTGCTTCAACGATAAACAAGCACAACAAAAGTAACTAATTGAAAATAAATTAGTTGCCTCTCATGTTCAGGCCGAGCTGGAAAGCTGGAATGAGATGCACCTTCTTGTTGCAAAGAACATCATATATATTGACAGTAAGTGACTCAAGGTGAGAACATCTACTGGAGTCAATAAGATTCCGGCCACTACCAGCCTGTGGCCAGCGATGGGGAGAGACAAGCAATGGGAAAGATTATTGGTATTGACCTCGGAACGACCAACTCGTGCGTGGCCGTCATGGAAGGCGGCGAGCCGAAGGTAATTCCGAACGAAGAGGGTGGACGTACAACTCCGTCCATCGTCGCCTTTACGAAGAGCGGTGAGCGCCTCGTGGGCCAGGTGGCCAAGCGCCAGGCAATTACGAACCCTGAGAA
>Ga0193743_1000512_pt1 | contig 30477 bp, 26 predicted proteins | sample L2c2metaG_FD_143038 | JGI IMG/M metagenome (GOLD analysis project Ga0193743, IMG submission 143038) | Soil microbial communities from a riparian zone of the East river system, Colorado, United States - L2c2 | ecosystem: Environmental > Terrestrial > Soil > Riparian zone | place: USA: East River...
CGAGACCGTCTCGGTGCCCTGGGCGGTGATGAAGTGGACCGAGTTCTACAAGCACGAGTCCTGCGGCAAGTGCACTCCGTGCCGGGAGGGCTGCTACTGGCTGTTGCAGATCCTGGAGCGGATGGTGGCCGGCGAGGGCACCGAGGCCGACATCGACACCATGCTCGACGTCTGCGACAACATCCTCGGCCGCTCGTTCTGCGCACTGGGTGACGGTGCGGTCAGCCCGATCACCAGTGGGATCAAGTACTTCCGGCAGGAGTTCCTGGACCTATGCAAGGCCCAGCCCGGAAACGGCGGAGCCCCGCGTGACCAGCTGGACGATCTCGTGGGAGCACAGGCATGACGCTGACCCAGGACACCGCTACCGGGAACAAGCCGGTCCCGGAGGGCCACGTCCGACTGACCATCGACGGTATCGAGGTGGACGCGCCCAAGGGCGAGATCCTCATCCGCGCCTGTGAGCGGCTGGGCATCATCGTGCCCCGGTTCTGCGACCACCCGCTGCTGTCCCCGGCCGGCGCCTGTCGCCAGTGCCTGGTCGAGGTGGAGATGGGCGGCCGGCCGATGCCCAAGCCGCAGGCCAGCTGCACCATGACGGTGGCCGACGGCATGGTGGTCAAGACCCAGCACACCTCCAAGGTGGCGGACAAGGCGCAGCAGGGCGTGATGGAGCTGCTGCTGATCAACCACCCGCTGGACTGCCCGATCTGCGACAAGGGCGGCGAGTGCCCGCTGCAGAACCAGGCGATGAGCAACGGCCGGGACGACTCCCGGTTCATCGACCGCAAGCGCACCTTCCCGAAGCCGCTGGCAATCTCCACCCAGGTGCTGCTGGACCGCGAGCGCTGCGTGCTCTGCCAGCGCTGCACCCGCTTCTCCGACGAGATCGCCGGCGACCCGTTCATCGAGCTGCTGGAGCGCGGCGCCAACCAGCAGATCGGCGTTGCCCAGGACAAGCCGTTCCAGTCCTACTTCTCCGGCAACACCATCCAGATCTGCCCGGTCGGCGCGCTGACCAGCGCCGCGTACCGGTTCCGGTCCCGGCCGTTCGACCTGGTGTCCACGCCCGGCGTGAGCGAGCACGACTCCAGTGGTGCCGCTATCCGCATCGACACCCGCCGAGGGCTGGTGCTGCGCAGGCTGGCCGGCAACGACCCCGAGGTCAACGAGGAGTGGATCGACGACAAGGCCCGGTTCGCCTTCCGGTACCTGAGCTCCAAGGGACGGATCTACCGGCCGCTGGTGCGTGGCGCGGACGGCGAGCTGGCCGAGGCCTCGTGGACCGACGCGCTGCGGCTGGCCGCCGAGGGCCTGCTGGCCGCGCGGGCCGGCACCCTGCCGGTGCCCGCGACCACCGCTGAAACGCCGCTGGAGCTGGCCGAAGGTATCGAGGAACCGGCCGAGACGGTCGAGGTGATCGAACCCAAGGACCCACCGAAGGGCATCGGAGTGCTGGCCGGCGGCCGGCTCACCGTGGAGGACGCCTACGCCTACGCCAAGTTCGCCCGGCTGGCCGCGCGGACCAACGACGTGGACTTCCGGGTCGGCGCGCAGAGCGCCGAGGAGCTGGAGTTCCTGGCCACCCACGTGGTCGGGTCCACCCCGGAGACCGGCGGGCTGACCTTCACCGGGCTGGAGCACGCCCCGGCGGCGCTGTGTGTGGCGCTGGACCCGGAGGAGGAGTCGAGCATCGTCTTCCTCCGGCTGCGCAAGGCCAACCGGCACCGGGGCACCCGGGTGTTCCACCTCGGCCAGTGGACGACGCCCAGCGTGGCCAAGACCAACGCCACGCTGCTGCCGGCGGTGCCGGGCGGCGAGCCGGCGGTGCTGGCCGAGCTGGGTAGCGACGTGCTGGACTTGTTGGGCCAGGCCGGGTCGGCGATCCTGGTCGGCGGCCGGGCGGCGGAGGTGCCGGGGCTTTACTCGGCGGTGTCCGCGCTGGCCGCGCGCACCGGAGCGAAGGTGGCCTGGATCCCCGGGCGGGCCGGTGACCGGGGTGCCCTGGAAGTCGGTGCGGTGCCCACCCTGCTGCCCGGTGGTCGGTCGGTGACCGACGCGGCCGCGCGTGGCGTGCTGGCCGCGGCCTGGGGCGTGGATGAGCTGCCCGCCGAGCCGGGTCGGAGCACCGAGGAGATGCTGGCCGCGGCGGCCGACGGCGAGCTGGCCGCGCTGGTGGTCGGCGGGGTCGACCCGTACGACCTGCCGGATCCGGAGGCGGCGTTGGCCGGGCTGCGCGGGGCGGCGTTCGTGGTCAGCCTGGAGCTGCACGAGTCGGCGGTCACCGAGCTGGCCGACGTGGTGCTGCCGGTGGCGCCGGACGTGAACCGGGACGGCAGCTATCTGAACTGGGAGGGGCGCCGGCGCGAGTTCGGCGTCACCCTGCCCGAGCCGGGCATGCTGCCGGACTGCCGGGTGCTGGACACCCTGGCGGTGGAGATGGACGTGGACCTGTTCACCCAGACACCGACCGCGGCCGCCGCCGAGCTGGCCAGGGTTGGCCTGGTTGGCGCGGCCCGACCGGCCGGCCCGGTCGCCGAACACCAGAACGGGACGTCGAATCGCGCGGCGCCGGCCGACGGGCAGGCGGTGTTGGCCACCTGGCGCCAGCTGCTGGACGTCTCCAGCCTCGGCATCGACGAGCCGCACCTGGCCGGCACCGCGCGGGCGCCGGAGGCCCGGCTGAACGCGGCCACCGCGGCCAGGCTGGGGCTGGTCGAGGGCCAGCCGGCCGTGGTGGCCACCGAACGGGGCGCGATCTCGCTGCCGGTGCGGCTGGCCGACCTACCGGACGGGGTGGTCTGGCTACCGGCCAACTCACCGGGCTCCCGGGTCCGCGCCACCCTCGGCGCCGGTCACGGTGACCTGGTCACGGTCACCGCGGGAGGGAACTGATGGACACCGTGCTGGCGCTCTCCGAGGAGCAGACCCAGCAGCTGCTCGCCCAGGATCCGATCTGGCTGGTCATCCTCAAGGTCGTCGTGCTGTTCGTCTTCGCGATGCTGATGACCTTGATCATGGTCAATGTGGAGCGCAAGGTGGTCGGCCGGATGCAGCACCGGCCAGGGCCGAACCGGACCGGCCCCAACGGCTGGCTGCAGTCGCTGGCCGACGGCCTGAAGCTGGCCTTCAAAGAAGACGTCAGGCCGATCACCGCGGACAAGGTGATCTTCTTCCTGGCCCCGACGCTGGCCGCCATCCCGGCGTTCGTGGCCTACTCGGTCATCCCGTTCGGCCCCGAGGTGTCCATCTTCGGCCACCCCACCGTGCTGCAGCTGACCGACCTGCCGGTCGGCATCCTGGTCACGCTGGCCTGCTCCTCACTCGGCGTGTACGGCATCGTGCTCGCCGGCTGGTCGTCCGGCTCGCCGTATCCGCTCTACGGCGCACTGCGCTCGGCCGCCCAGGTGATCTCCTACGAGATCGCCATGGGGCTGTCCATCGTGGCGGTGATCCTGTACGCCGGCACGCTGTCCACCGCCGGCATCGTGGACGCCCAGGAGAGCGGCTGGTACATCTGGCTGCTGCTGCCCAGCTTCGTGATCTTCTGCATCTCCATGGTCGGCGAGACCAACCGGGCCCCGTTCGACCTTCCGGAGGCCGAGTCGGAGCTGGTCGGCGGCTTCCACACGGAGTACTCGTCGCTGAAGTTCGCGCTGTTCATGCTCTCCGAGTACGTGGCCATGGTGAGCCTCTCGGCGATCGCCACCTCGCTGTTCCTGGGCGGTTGGCGGGCCCCGTGGCCGCTGAGCCTGTGGGCCGGGGCGAACGAGGGCTGGCTGCCGCTGGTCTGGTTCATCGGCAAGATGCTGGTCTTCCTGTTCGTGTTCATCTGGCTGCGCGCCACGCTGCCCCGGCTGCGCTACGACCAGTTCATGCGGATCGGCTGGAAGGGCCTGGTGCCCGTCAGCCTGCTGTGGATCCTGATGATCTTCGCTATCCGGACCTGGCGGACCAGTGGCGGCGGCCAGGGGGCCACCACGCTGGTGGTGATCGCCGTGGTCGTGGTGGCCGCGCTGATCTTCGCCTTCCTGGTACCGGACCAACGCAAGCCGGAGCCGCCGGAGGTCGAGCCCGCCTCCGACTTCCCGGTACCCCCGCTCGATCTCGCGGTGCCGCCCCAGCCTCGACATCGGCGGCGCACCACGGCCGGGTCGGGCGCCGACCCACTGGGTGGCGCCGGCCCGACCGAGCCAGGCGCGCTCGCCGGTTCGACCCGGCCCGCCGCCCCCGCTCAGACAGGGAGCAACGACGATGTTTGACGCATTCAAGGGCTTCGGCGTCACCTTCTCCACGATGTTCAAGAAGGTGGTCACCGAGCAGTACCCGGAGGACTTCCGCCCCACCGCCCCGCGCTACCACGGCCGCCACCAGCTCAACCGGCACCCGGACGGGCTGGAGAAGTGCGTGGGCTGCGAGCTGTGCGCGTGGGCCTGCCCGGCGGATGCGATCTACGTCGAGGGCGGCGACAACACCGAAGAGGCCCGGTTCTCCCCCGGGGAGCGGTACGGCGAGATCTACCAGATCAACTACCTGCGCTGTATCGGCTGCGGGCTGTGCGTCGAGGCCTGCCCGACCCGGTCCCTCACGATGATCAACTTCTACGAGATGGCCGACGACAACCGGCAGAACCTGATCTACACCAAAGAGCAGCTGATGGCCCCGCTGCTGCCCGGCATGGAGCAGCCTCCGCACCCGATGCGCCTTGGCGACGACGAGAAGGACTACTACGTCCTGGCGCCGCACCAGGCCGCCGACCCGGATATCAACGACGCGGTTGAGGAACAGGTCAAATGAACGCGTTGACAACCGTGCTCGCCCAGGGGGCCGCCGACGCCGGCGCCACGGTCAGTATCGGCGAGGCCATCGCGTTCTGGGTGCTCGGTGTCATCGCGCTGGCCGGCGCGCTGGGCATGGTGTTCGCCCGCAACGCGGTGCACTCCGCGCTGTGGCTGGCGATGACCATGCTCTGCCTCGGCGCGCTGTACATGGTCCAGCAGGCCCCATTCCTGGGCTTCGCGCAGATCATCGTCTACACCGGCGCGGTGATGATGCTGTTCCTGTTCGTGCTGATGCTGGTCGGCAGGGACAGCTCGGATTCGGTGGTCGAGGTACTGCGCGGCCAGCGGTTGGCCGGCGCGATATTCGGCCTGGCGTTCGTGGTGCTGCTGGTCGGCGCGCTGGCCGGCGCGCTGGGCGAGGTGGCGCCGGTCGGGCTGGCCGGGGCCAACTCCAGCGCCGGCGGCAACGTGGGCGGCATCGGGCGGCTGGTGTTCACCCAGTACCTGTTCCCGTTCGAGCTCACCTCCGCGCTGCTCATCACCGCCGCGCTGGGGGCCATGCTGCTGGCCTTCTCGCAGTCCAAGGCCGCCGCCAAGCGCGGCCAGCGGGCCACCGTGGAGGCGCGGCTGCGCGGCGAACACGCCAGGATCTCCCCGCTGCCCGGCCCCGGCGTCTTCGCCACCGCCAACTCGGTGGCCACCCCGGCGCTGCTGCCGGACGGCTCGATCGCCCCTGAGTCGCTCTCGGAGCTCATCGAGTCCGCGCCGGCCGACGAGCCGGAGCTGCCCACCCACGACGCGCATGCGCTGACCGGCGGGCGGGCCGTCCAGCCCGAAAGCGGATCCGAACTCAACGGGGGGACCCACCGATGACCCCGACCTACTACCTGCTGCTGTCCGCGCTGCTGTTCTCCATCGGCGCGGTCGGGGTGCTGGTGCGCCGCAACGCCATCGTGGTGTTCATGTGCATCGAGCTGATGCTGAACGCGGTGAACCTCACCCTGGTCACCTTCTCCAGGATCAACGGCCGGCTGGACGGCCAGGTCATGGCGTTCTTCGTGATGGTGGTCGCGGCCGCCGAAGTGGTGGTCGGCCTGGCCATCATCATGTCCATCTTCCGCACCCGTCGGTCCGCCTCGGTGGACGACGCGAACCTGCTCAAGTACTAGGAGTACGGAACGTGTGTAGCTCCCCGGCCGCGGCGGCGGCATGAGTACTCAGTTGATCCTGGCCGCCGTGCCGGAGGTTGGGCCAGCCACCGGTGTCGGTGAGTTGGCCTGGCTGCTGCTGGCGTTGCCGGCGTTCGGCGCCCTGGTGCTCTTCCTGGGCGGTCGGCGGACCGACGCCTGGGGGCACCTGCTCGGCTGCCTGACCGTGATCGGCGCGTTCGTGGTCGGCCTGCTGCTGTTCCTGCAGGCCCTCGGCGCGTCGCCGGAGCAGCGCACCACCGAGCTGCACCTGTACGACTGGATCCCGGTGAACGCGCTGCAGGTGGAATTCGGGCTGCGGCTGGACCCGCTCTCCCTCACCTTCGTGCTGCTGATCACCGGGGTCGGCTCGCTGATCCACATCTACTCGATCGGCTACATGAGCCACGATCCGGGCCGGCGGCGCTTCTTCGCGCAGCTGAACCTGTTCATCGCGGCCATGCTGCTGCTGGTAGTGGGCAACAACTTCGTGCTGCTCTACATGGGTTGGGAGGGCGTCGGCCTGGCGTCCTACCTGCTGATCGGCTTCTACCAGGACCGCCCGTCGGCGGCCACCGCGGCGAAGAAAGCCTTCCTGATGAACCGGGTCGGCGACGTCGGCCTGGCGTTGGCCATCTTCCTGCTCTGGACCCACCTGGGCACGGTGAAGTTCAACGAGGTGTTCGACCGGATCGGCGAGCTCAGCCCGGGCGTCGTGCTGGGCATCTGCGTCCTGCTGCTGCTGGGCGCCTGCGGTAAGTCCGGCCAGTTCCCGCTGCAGTCCTGGTTGCCGGACGCGATGGAGGGCCCGACCCCGGTCTCCGCGCTGATCCACGCGGCGACCATGGTCACCGCCGGGGTCTACCTGGTTGCCCGGTGCAACCCCATCTACGACATCAGCGCGGACGGCCGGCTCATCGTTGCGCTGATCGGCACCATCACGCTGCTCATCGGCGCGGTCATCGGTTGTGCCTACGACGACATCAAGAAGGTGTTGGCGTACTCCACGGTCAGCCAGATCGGCTACATGATGCTGGGTGTGGGGCTCGGCCCGGCCGGCTACGCGCTGGGCCTGATGCACCTGTTCACCCACGGCTTCTTCAAGGCCGGGCTGTTCCTCGGCGCGGGCTCGGTGATGCACGCGATGAACGACGAGGTCAACATGCGCCGCTTCGGCGGGTTGGCCAAGTACATGCCGATCACCTTCACCACCTTCGGGCTGGGGTACCTGGCGCTGATCGGCTTCCCGTTCCTGTCCGGGTACTACTCAAAAGACGCCATCATTGAAGCCGCGGCGGCTCAACCCGGCTGGCGGGGTGTGCTGATGGGCGGGCTGGCCATGCTGGCCGCCGGGCTCACCGCCTTCTACATGACCCGCCTGGTGATCATGACCTTCTTCGGCGAGGCGCGCTGGAAGAACCTGCGCACCGCCGACGGGCACGAGTACCACCCGCACGAGTCACCGGCCGTGATGACCATCCCGATGATCATCCTGGCGATCGGGTCGGTGGGCGCCGGGTTCCTGCTGCAGTCCAACCACACGTTGGCCGGCTGGCTGGAGCCGACGCTCGGCGAACTGCGCGAGTCCGAGGGTGGCAGCATCCCGCACAGCGTGGTTGCCATCGGCACCCTGGTGATCTCCGCGCTGGGTGTGCTGATCGCATACCTGGTGGTCGCCAGGCGCCGAACTCCGGTCGAGCGGCCCGAGCCGGTGGCCTGGCCGGTCCAGGCGGCCCGGCGGGACCTGTACGCGAATGCGATCAACGAGGCGCTCATCGCCCGGCCGGGCACCTGGCTGGCCCGCGCCCTGGTCTACGTGGACAACAAGGGCGTGGACGGCGTGGTGAACGGGACGGCCGCGCTGCTCGGCGGCACCTCCGGCCGAATGCGGCGATTGCAGACCGGCTTCGTGCGCTCCTACGCACTGAGCATGCTCGGCGGTGGGGTGCTGCTCATCGCGGCGCTGCTGGCCGTCCGGTTCGGGACGCAATGATGACTCAGACAAAGAGGCCGGCGTGAATAGCTCGCACAGCGTGTTGCTGCTTCTCCTGCTGCTGCTCCCCCTGGTAGGCGCGGTAGCCGTGGCGCCCCTGAAGGACAACCCCAGGGCGGCCAAGTCGCTGGCCCTCGCGGTCGCCCTGGTGGAGCTGCTGCTCACCGCGATCACCTGGTTCTCCTACTCGGTGGCGGGCGCCGCCACCGAGCGGTTCCAGCTGGTCTTCGACATGGCCTGGATCCCCACCTTCGGCACCCGGATCACCCTCGGTGTGGACGGCATCGCCCTGGTGATGCTGGCCCTGATCGCGGTGCTGGTGCCGATCGTGATGGGTTCGTCCTGGGCGGACCGACTGCCCGAGGGGCGCACCGCGGCCGGGTTCTACGCCCTGCTGCTGACCACCCAGGCCACCCTGGTCGGGGTGTTCGCGGCCACCGACGTGTTCCTGTTCTACGTGTTCTTCGAGGCCATGCTGATCCCGGTGTACTTCCTGATCGGCCGGTTCGGCGGCCCGAAGCGGCAGTACGCGGCGGTGAAGTTCTTCCTCTACTCGCTACTCGGCGGGCTGATCATGCTGGCCTCGGTGATCGGCTTGTACGTGGTCAGCGCGCAGCGCCTGCCGGCCGGGACGTTCAGCTGGTCGGCCCTGCAGTCGATCGCCGCCTCGGTGCCCGAGTCGGTGCAGATCTGGCTGTTCCTCGGCTTCTTCGTGGCGTTCGCCATCAAGGCGCCGCTGGTGCCGCTGCACACCTGGTTGCCCGACGCCGGTGCGGAGGCGCCGATCGGGGCCGGTGTGCTGCTGGTCGGCGTGCTGGACAAGGTCGCCACCTTCGGCTTCCTGCGCTACTGCCTGCCGCTGTTCCCCGCTGCCTCCAAGACCCTCGCGCCGCTGGTGCTGGTGCTCTCGGTGATCGGGATCATCTACGCCGCGCTGCTCGCGGTCGGCCAGAACGACATGAAGCGGTTCGTCGCCTACACCTCGATCGCCCACTTCGGCTTCATCTCGCTGGGTATCTTCGCGTTCTCCACCCAGGCGTTCGCCGGATCCGTGCTGTACATGGTCAACCACGGCATCACCACCGGCATGTTGTTCATCGTGGTCGGCATGCTGATCGCCAGGGGCAACTCGCGGCTGATCACCGACTACGGCGGGGTGGCCAAGCTGACCCCGGCGCTGGGCGGGGTGTTCCTGCTGGCCGGCCTGGCCTCGCTGGCGCTGCCGGGCACCAACTCGTTCGTCAGCGAGTTCCTCGTGCTGATCGGCTCGTTCCCCCGCGAGCCGGTGTACACGATCATCGCCACGGTCGGCATCATCTTCGCCGCGCTGTACGTGCTGTGGGTCTACCAACGGCTCTTCCAGGGGCCGGTGCGCGGGAACGCGGTGCTGGCCAGCGTGCCCGGCCCGGGCACCATGACCGACCCCGGCACGGCGGCCGGCGAGGCGAAGAGCACCTTCGCCGACCTCACCAAGCGGGAGATCGGGGTACTCACCCCGCTGGTCGCGCTGGTGCTGCTGCTGGGCATCTTCCCCGGCCCGGTGCTGGACGTGATCACGCCGTCGGTGACGGCGACCATGCAGGAGGTCGGCCTGGCTGACCCGGTTGGAGGAGTGACCCGGTGACGGTCCAGATGCTCGGCGTGTTGGCGCAGGGGCCGATCCAGACACCCTCGGTGGCCTACTTCGCGCTCTCCCCGGTACTGGTCATCCTCGCCGCCGCCTGCCTCGGAGTGCTGGTTGAGGCGTTCCTGCCCCGGCACCAGCGGTGGGCCGCCCAGGTCAGCTTGGCACTGCTGGCGCTGGTGGTGGCCGGGGTACTGCTCGGCGCCTACGCCAGCTCGGGCGCCCCGGCGATCAGCACCGTCGCCGGTGCGATCTCGGTGGACCGACCCACCCTGTTCCTGTGGGGCACGCTGCTGGCCCTGGGACTGGGTGGGGTGCTGCTCATCTCGGACCGCTCGGTCGAGCCGGGTGGCGCGTTTGTCACCGACGGGCCGATCCCGCCGGGTACCCCGCAGGACCGGATCACCGCGTCCCAAGCGGGGATGCAGACCGAGGTGCTGCCGCTGACTTTGTTCGCGCTCGGCGGCATGATGTGCTTCTGCGCGGCCAACGACCTGCTCACCATGTTCGTCGCGCTCGAGGTGCTGAGCCTGCCGCTGTACCTGTTGTGCGGGCTGGCCCGGCGGCGCCGGCTGCTCTCCCAGGAGGCGGCGGTCAAGTACTTCCTGCTCGGCGCCTTCGCCTCGGCGTTCTTCCTCTACGGGGTGGCGCTGCTGTACGGCTACGCCGGCTCGGTGAAGCTCTCCGACATCGCGATCGCCTCGACGGCCTCGGAGCGGTCCGACACGCTGCTGTTCAGCGGCCTGGCCCTGCTGATGGTGGGTCTGCTGTTCAAGGCCTCGGTCGGCCCGTTCCACACCTGGACCCCGGACGTCTACCAGGGTGCCCCGACGCCGGTCACCGCGTTCATGTCGGCGGCCACCAAGGTCGCCGCGTTCGGCGCGATCCTGCGGGTGCTCACCGTCGGCTTCGGCGACACCCGGTGGGAGTGGCGCGGCGTGCTGTGGGCGGTGGCCATCGCGTCGATGGTGATTGGCGCGGTGATCGGCCTGACCCAGACCGACGTCAAGCGGATGATCGCCTACTCGTCCATCGCGCACGCCGGGTTCATCCTGATCGGCGCGATTGCAATCACCGAGCAGGGCCTGTCCGGCACCATGTTCTACCTGCTCACCTACGGGTTCACCACGTTGGCCGCGTTCGGTGTGGTGAGCCTGGTGCGGGACGGCAACGGCGAGGCCACCCACCTGTCCCAGTGGGCGGGGTTGGCCAAACGCTCGCCGGTGACAGCCGCGGTGATGTCGTTCCTGCTGCTCGCACTCGCCGGCATCCCGCTGACCAGCGGGTTCACCGGGAAGTTCGCGGTGTTCTCGGCTGCCCTGGCGGACGGCATGGCCCCGCTGGTGGTGATCGCGCTGATCGCCAGCGCGGTGGCCGCGTTCTTCTACGTGCGGGTCATCGTGCTGATGTACTTCAGCGAACCGGCCGCCGACGGACCGACGGTGACCGTGCCCGGCGCGTTCACCACGGCCGCCATCACCCTGGGCGTACTGATCACTTTGCTGCTCGGGGTGGCCCCGACGCTGGCCTTGACGTGGGCCGGTGGCGGGCCCTTCGTAAGCTGACGGGTGTGGGCGGAACGAATCGGGTGGCCGGGGTCGAGTTTCTCGACGCCAACCTGGCCGAGGTCATCGACAGCGGGCTGACGCGAGTCGAGGAGTTGCTGCACCGCGAGGTGCACAGCCAGTACGACTTTGTCACCGAGACGTCGCTGCATCTCATGGAGGCCGGCGGCAAGCGCTTCCGGCCGCTGTTCACCCTGCTGGCCGGTCAGGTCGGGCCCCGGGGCGACTCGCCCGACGTGGTCACCGCCGCCGCCGTGGTGGAGCTGGTGCACCTGGCCACGCTTTACCACGACGACGTGATGGACTCGGCCACCATGCGCCGGGGCGCGCCGAGCGCAAACGCCCGGTGGGACAACTCGGTGGCCATCCTGACCGGCGACTATCTGTTCGCGCACGCCTCCCGGCTGGTCGCCGACCTGGGCCCGGATGCGGTCCGGATCATCGCGGACACCTTCGCGGAGCTGGTCACCGGGCAGATGCGGGAGACCAGGGGCCCGAGGGCCGGCGAAGACCCGGTCAAGCACTACCTCGCCGTGGTCGCCGAGAAGACCGGATCGCTGATCGCCACCGCCGCCCGGTACGGCGCCATGTTCGCCGGCTGCCCACCCGAGCAGGTGGCCGCGCTGCGCCGGTTCGGGGAGATCATCGGCACCGCGTTCCAGGTCTCCGACGACGTGATCGACATCGCCTCGCCGGAGGAGGACTCGGGCAAGACACCGGGCACCGACCTGCGCGAGGGCGTCGCCACGTTGCCGATGCTCTACGCGGCGCAGCAGGCCGGCCCGGCCGCCGAGCGGCTGCGCGAGCTGCTGGCCGCCCCGCTCACCGAGGACGCCCTGGTGGACGAGGCGCTGGAGCTGCTGCGCTCCAGCGACGGGCTGGATCGGGCCAGGGACACCCTGCGTGAGCAGGCCACCCAGGCCCGGGACGAGCTGGCCGTGCTGCCCGACTGCCCGGCCCGGGACGCGTTGGCCTCGCTCACCGTGTTCGTGGTGGACCGGACCGGCTGAGCGGCTCCGCCTCCGCTGCGGCCGCCGGCCGGTTCCGGTTCCGCCACAGGTCCGCGGTGAAGATCGCCAAGGCGACCCAGACCAGCACGAATCCGGCCAGCTCGCTGGCCGGCATGGGCTCTCCGTTGACCAGCACCCCCCAGAGGAACTGCAGGGTAGGGGTCAGGTACATCAGGGTGCCGACCGTGGCCAACGGGATGCGCCGCGCGGCCGCGCCGAACAGCAGTAGCGGGATCGCGGTGATCGGGCCGCCGATGATCAGTAGCGCGGTGTGCCACGCGCCGTGGCCGAACGAGCCATGGCCGGCCGCGCTGAGCCAGACCAGGTAGCCGACCGCTATCGGGGCGAGCACCAGGCTCTCGGCGGTGAGGCTGGCGGTGGCCGGCAGCGGAACCGTCTTCTTGAGCAGCCCGTAGACCCCGAACGAGGCGGCCAACGTCAGCGCCAGCCACGGCGGCCGGCCGTTCTCCACGCTGAGGATGAGCACCGCCACCACCGCGAGCCCCAACGCCACCCACTGGGCGCGGCGCAACCGCTCACGCAGCACCAGGACCCCGAGCAGCACGCTGAGCAGCGGGCTCATGAAGTAACCGAGCGCGATCTCCACAACGTGCTGGATGCCGACACCGTGGATGAACAGCCCCCAGTTGGCGGCGATCGCGATGGCCGCGCCGGTGACCATCAGCCAGCCGCGGCCGCCCAGCCCACGCAGTAGCGACCAACTACCTCGGTACAGCGTCAGCACGCCGACCATCAGGACCATCGTCCAGACGATCCGATGGGCGAGGATCTCCACCGCGCTGGCCGGCTGGAGCAGCCCCCAGAAGGCCGGGAACAGGCCCCAGAGCGCGTACGCGGAAACGCCGAGTGCGATGCCTCGTCCGTCCGTGGTCCGCTCCCCGAGGGGGTCGGCTCCGATATCCGCGCAGGTGGTTCCCGGGCTGATTCCAGGCTCGGATGGACAGGGCCTCGCTGCGTCCGCCACTCACCCATCCGAACATGCCACCCGCTGCGCTGTCGCCTGGGTTGTGGCGGATTTCTCCAGGTCGGTTTGGCCCAGAGAGCGCGTTCCCGGCGCTGCGCCCAAACGAGTCGGCGCGGCTGGCCGCACAGCCGTGGCCTCAAGCGGATCTTTCTGTGATTATCGTGCGTGATCGTGCCGATCGGCACCGGTGACGCGGGGTGAACGTGGCCGCCTGGCGGGTGCGGAGGAGGGCAGGGCGATGGCAACGGTCTTGGGCCGGGGCTGGCTGGTCCCGTGGATCATCGCGGCCGTCGTTGTGCTGGTCGCGCTCATCGCGGTCTGGTTCGTGGTCCGCCGGGCGCGCCGGCGGAGATCTCCGGTCGCGGCCCCGGCCGACGCCGCTTCGATGGCCGCCGCTCCCGCCGCTTCAGCTATCCCGGATACCGATCGGGCGGAGCCCGCCGCCGCGCCCGGCACCGCGGCTACCCCGGATGCTGCTCCGGCCGCTTCAGACACCCCGGACACGGCTCCGCCGGAGGCCGCCGTCCCGACAACGCCGGAGGCCGCTTCGGCGGAGGGTGCCGCCACCTCGGCTAACCCACCGGCGGAGGTCGTCGAGGCGCACGCCGCTGTTGCTGGTGCGCCAACCGGCCTGGCGGCCGAGGAGCCGGAGAGCGGGTCGTCCGCCGGACCGGCGGCCGACGAGCCCGCGGAGACCGGGCCGCCACAGGCACAGCCCGAGGAGCCCGCGCAACCGACCAGCGACGAAGAACCGGCCTCGACGGCCGAGGTCGCCCAGCCGGAGCCCCGCTCGGCCACCGACACCCAGCCCGAAGCGGATGTCCCGGCCGGCGAGGCAAAGACCGATCCGGAGCGCACCGAGCCGCCGCCGGCAGCCCCCGAGCAGCCCCGGTCGCCGTCCTGGCTGGGCGGGGCCGGGTCCGACTCGGCGCTGGCTGCGCTCGACTCGGGCCGCTTCGTGACCAGCCTGCCCGAGGCGGCTGGATCAGCGCCGGCGGAGCGGGCTGGCCGGAGCATGCCGATACCCAGGCCAGCCCCCGACGACGCCGGCCCCACGGACGACGTGGGCACCGCGCCAGCCGCTGACCCCGACGCCGGCCCGTCCCAGGTTGAGGCCTCCGAGGAGGCCACCGCCGCGCCCGGGGTAGCCGTGCCCGCCCAGGGCGGCCCGCGAACCGACCCCGTGGCCGACACCCCCGCCGAGACGCCGAGCGGCAGCACCGCCGAAACCCCCACCGGCAGCACCGCCGAAGCGCCCGCCGACGCCCCAGCCGACTCCGCCGAGGAGACGACTGAGCCACCAGCGGGGCAGCCAGATACACCAGGCGACTCCGAACATCCTCTGGTGCCCCCGCTGGTACCGCTCTTCGAGCCGGAGGACGCCGGGCGGCAGGACGCCGAGCCGGAGAACGCCGAGCCGGAGGACACCGGGCCGGAGGACGCCCCGGCGGAGGACGCCGAGCTGGCGGAGGACGCCGAGCCGGAAACTCCCGACTCGGAAGAGGCCGCGCCGTCAGAGGCCGCGCCTTCGGGGGAGGATGCCGAGCCGCCGGAGGAAGCCGCCCCGTGGGATGCCGCGGTCTCCGAGGGCGCCACGCCATTTCCGGGAGCCGCTCATTCGATGCCGGACGGGTCCGCGCCGTCACCGGAGTACCGGGTTAAGGCCAACCTGGCGGTGAAGCGTTACTACACCGATCAGTCGGCGTACTTCGCCCGCACCGAGGCGCAGGTATGGTTCCGCACCGCCGAGGACGCCGAGCGGGCCGGCTTCACCTCGTCCGGCTAACCGCTCGTCCGGCCAACGGCCCTGCTCAGTCCCGCGGCGGGACCGGGCTCAGTCCGTGCCGACGGTCCAGGTGTCCTTGCCGCGCAGCAGCGTGCCCAAATCGGCCTGGCCGGTGGAGCGGGCGTCCTTCAGCTGCTGGCGGGCGCCGTCGTCGTAGGCGAGCCGGTCGACGTTGCGGAACACCCCGGTGACCGTGTGGGTGAGATCCTGGTCGGACAGCCGGGACAGGGCGAACGCGAAGCTGGGATCGTCCCGGTGCTCGTCGTGCACCACGACCGCGTCCTCACCGACCTCGGCGATCGGCGCGACGCGCAGCCCGTAGCCGTCCTCGGAGTGGACCACGCCGAACTCGCCGTCCAGGCCGAACCGGATCGGCTCGCCGTGCTTGAGCGGGATGATCCGCTGCTTGGCCTCGTCGCCGCCGCGCCGGATCACGTCGAACGCGCCGTCGTTGAAGATCGGGCAGTCCTGGTAGATCTCCACGAACGAGGTGCCCCGGTGCGCGGCGGCCGCGGTCAGTACCTCGGTCAGCTGCGCGCGGTTGGCGTCGATGGTCCTGGCGACGAAGGTGGCCTCCGCGCCGAGCACCACGGAGAGCGGGTTGAACGGCTGGTCGAGCGAGCCCATCGGGGTCGACTTGGTGATCTTGCCGACCTCCGAGGTGGGCGAGTACTGGCCCTTGGTCAGCCCGTAGATCCGGTTGTTGAACAGCAGGATCGTCATGTTGATGTTGCGGCGGACCGCGTGGATCAGGTGGTTGCCGCCGATGGACAGCGCGTCGCCGTCGCCGGTGACCACGAACACCGACAGGTCGGGACGGGTGACCGCCAGCCCGGTGGCGATTGTCGGGGCGCGACCGTGGATGGAGTGCATGCCGTAGGTGTTCAGGTAGTACGGGAACCGGCTGGAGCAGCCGATGCCGGACACGAACACCACGTTCTCCCGGCGGAGCCCGAGCTGCGGGAGGAACCCGCGCACGGCGGCCAGCACCGCGTAGTCACCGCAGCCGGGGCACCAGCGGACCTCCTGGTCGGAGGTGTACTCCTTGGCGGTCTGCTTCTCGTCGGTGGTGGGGACACCGTCCAGCCCACCGAGCGAAGGTAAACCCAGATCCAGAGCGCTCACAGCAACTCACCCTTCAGCGCGTCGAGGAAGAGGTTCTGCAGCTCTTCGGCCTGGAACGGCAGCCCCGACACCTTGGTGTAGGACTTCACATCAACGAGGTAGCGGCCGCGCAGTAGCAGCGCCAGCTGGCCCAGGTTCATCTCCGGGAGCAGCACCGTCTTGTAGCCGCGCAGTACGTCACCGAGGTTTGCCGGCAGCGGGTTGAGGTGCCGCAGGTGCGCCTGGGCGACCGAGAGGCCCATCGCGCGGACCCGGCGGGCGCCGGCGCCGATCGGGCCGTAGGTCGAGCCCCAACCCAGCACCAGCAGCTCGGCGTCCCCGTCCGGGTCGTCGACCACCAGATCAGGTACCGGAATGTTGTCGATCTTGGCCTGGCGCAACCGGACCATGCGGTCGTGGTTGTCCGGGTCGTAGGAGATGGAGCCCTTGCCGTCGGCCTTCTCCAGGCCGCCGATGCGGTGCTCCAGCCCCGCGGTTCCGGGCACCGCCCACGGCCGGGCCAGGGTGTCGTCGTCGCGCTGGTACGGCCAGAACTCGCCGGACCCGTCGGTGGCGTTCGCCTCGGTGGCGAAGCCCGGGTCGATCGTGGGCAGGTCGGCGACGTCCGGCACCTTCCACGGCTCTGAGCCGTTGGCCAGTGAGCCGTCGGAGAGCAGGATCACCGGGGTCCGGTAGGTCACCGCGAGCCTGGTCGCCTCGATGGCGGCGTCGAAGCAGTCGCCGGGCGAGCGTGGCGCGATGACCGGCAGCGGCGACTCGCCGTTTCGGCCGAACATGGCCTGCAGCAGGTCGGACTGCTCGGTCCTGGTGGGCAGCCCGGTGGACGGCCCGCCCCGCTGCACGTCAATGACCAGCAGCGGCAGCTCCAGGGCGACCGCCAGGCCGGTGGCCTCGCTCTTCAGCGAGATACCGGGACCGGAGGTGGTGGTCACGCCCAACGCGCCACCGAACGCGGCGCCGATCGCCGAGCCGATGCCGGAGATCTCGTCCTCGGCCTGGAAGGTGGTCACGCCGAAGGCCTTGTGCTTGCTCAGCTCGTGCAGGATGTCCGAGGCCGGGGTGATCGGGTAGGAACCGAGGAAGACCGGCAGGCCGGACTGCTGCCCGGCCGCCACGATGCCGTAGGCGAGCGCGGTGTTGCCGGTGATCTGCCGGTAGGTCCCGGTGTCGAGCGGGGCCGGGTCCACCTCGTAGGTGACCGCGAAGCTCTCCGTGGTCTCGCCGAAGTTCCAGCCGGCGCGGAACGCCAGGACGTTGGCCTCGGCCAGGTCGGGGCGGCGGGCGAATTTCTCCCGGAGGAACCGCTCGGTGCTCTCCGTCGGCCGGTGGTACATCCAGCAGAGCAGGCCGAGGGCGAACATGTTCTTGGCCCGTTCGGCGTCCTTCTTGGACAGGCCGGTCTCGGCCAGGGCGCCCCGGGCCAGGGTGGCCATCTGCACGCTGTGCACCGTGTAGGCGGACAGCGAGTCGTCCTCCAGCGGGTTGGCCTCGTAGCCGACCTTGGTCAGGTTGCGTTTGTTGAACTCGTCGGAGTTCGCGATCAGGATCGCGCCAAGCGGCAGGTCGGCGATGTTCGCCTTGAGCGCGGCCGGGTTCATCGCGACCAGCACGTCCGGCCGGTCACCCGGGGTGAGGATGTCGTAGTCCGCGAAGTGCAGCTGGAAGCTGGACACCCCGGGCAGCGTGCCAGCAGGGGCCCGGATCTCGGCGGGGAAGTTCGGCAGCGTGGCGAGGTCGTTCCCGAAGGCGGCGGCCTCGGAGGTGAACCGGTCACCGGTCAGCTGCATGCCGTCGCCCGAGTCGCCGGCGAACCGGATGACAACGCGATGGCGCTTCTGTACCTCAACCGCGCGATGGTGGCCGTTCGTCCCGGTGGACGAGGGGGAGCCGTCGTTGGTTGAGGCCTGGACGGTGGTGTCCGGGATGGTCATGTGTCGTCTTCCGTCGACTGCGGATTTCGTGCAGGCACTGCCCCGCCTAAAGGGTAGTCCCCTTGCCGCTGACTGTCGGACACGTCTAGGGATACGTCACATCGGCGTTCTGATTTCCGGAACAGTGGGTGAACGTCAGATCACTTCGTTCCGGAGACCCGAGCCTTCAGCGCGGCCAGCCGCTCGGCGAACGCCGGCGACTCCAGCGAGGCGACCTGGGCCCGGATTTCCAGCTCGACCGCGTCCAACTGGTTGGCCTGGCTGGCCGTCACCCGCATCGTCCGCTTCGTGGTGATCACCAGGTCCCGGGGTGCATCGGCGGCCCGACCGGCCAGTTCCACCGCGGTGGTCAGCGGGTCGTCCACCGCGCGCCACACCAGGCCGGCCCGCTCGGCTTCCTCGGCGCCCAGGTTCTCCCCGAACAGGGTCACCGCCGCCGCGCCCTGCGGGCCGAGCACCCGGTGCGCCATCCAGGTGTACCCGCCGCCCGGATGCAGCCCGAGCTGCAGAAATCGCGAGTCGAACCGCGCCTTGGGCCCGGCCAGCCGCAGGTCACAGGCCAGCGCGAGGTTCACCCCGGCGCCCACGGCGGCCCCGTTGACCGCCGCGATGGTGGGCAGGGTGCACTGGGCGACGGCAAGAAAGCCCTGGTAGATCGTGCGCAGACCGTCTTCCTTGGACGCGCCCAGCTGGCTCAGGTCGGCGCCCGCGCAGAATGCCGGCGGCTCGCCGGTGACCACCACCGCGCCCACACCCTCATCCCGCTCGGCGGCCCGGATGGCCTCGACCAGCTCGCCGGCCAGGTCCACCGCCATCGCATTGCGCCGCGCCGGGTCCGACACGGTGATCACCGCGACCCGTCCGTGTCGCAGGACATGGATCCCCCTGGCGGCGGGGGATGCCTGCGCCGAGGAGGGATCCGCCGGTCGCGGGGTTGTCGGGGCTTGCGTCGTCGCGGAGTCAGCCATACCGCCATCCTCTCGCGCCCCGCGCGGAGCCGCCGGGCGACTTCCCGGGCCCGCGCTTGGCGCGCGAGTGGGGCGTGGCTGGACCGGCGGGTGGCTGGCGTCGCGTGCGTCACGCCGAGTGGCGGAACCGGCATGAGCGCTCAATCGTTCACCGCACGAGGAACGGGATCGGGCGGTCCCGTTTCACAGAAGGAAGTGAAGCGTCGTGCACAACCACCACATGAACGGTTTGAAAACCGCCGTTCTGCTCGGCGGGCTCAGTGCGCTGGTGCTGCTCGTCGGGTCGCTGATCGGCGGCCAGACCGGGCTGGTCATCGCGCTGGTCATCGCGCTGGGCATGAACGGCTATGCCTACTTCAACTCGGACAAGCTCGCGCTGCGGGCCATGCATGCCCGGCCGGTCACCGAGGCCGAGCAACCCGCCATGTACCGCATCGTGCGCGAGCTGGCCAACGCTGCCCGCCAGCCGATGCCCCGGCTCTACATCAGCCCCACCGCCGCCCCGAACGCGTTCGCCACCGGCCGCAACCCGCGCAACGCCGCGGTCTGCGCCACTACCGGCATCCTCGAGCTGCTGGACGAGCGGGAGCTGCGCGGGGTGCTCGGCCATGAGCTCTCGCACGTGTACAACCGGGACATCCTGATCTCCTGCGTCGCCGGCGCGCTGGCCTCGATGATCAGCTTCATGGCCAACATGGCGATGTTCGCGTCGTTCTTCGGTGGCGGCGACGAGGACCGCCCCAACCCGCTGGCGATGCTGCTGATCATGTTGGTCGGGCCGATCGCCGCCGGCGTGGTCCAGATGGCGGTGAGTCGGTCGCGGGAGTACCAGGCGGATGCCAGTGGCGCCCAGCTCACCGGCGATCCGCTGGCGCTGGCCTCGGCGCTGCGCAAGCTGCAGCTGGGCACCCAGTTGGCCCCGCTGCCACCGGACCCCCAGCTGGTCTCCCAGTCGCACCTGATGATCGCCAACCCGTTCCGGCCCGGCGAGCAGATGGCCAGGCTGTTCTCCACCCACCCGCCGTTGGAGGACCGGATCCGCCGGCTCGAGCAGATGGCCCGGCACTAATCCGGCGCCTTCGCCACCGCGTACCGCAGCGAGACGATGCCCGACGGATAGGGCTTCGCCTCCAGCAGGGTGAGGGCCCCGGTGTCCTCGGTGAGCAGCTGCCGGCCCCGACCGATCACCACCGGAATCACCAACAGGTGCAGCGTGTCGACCAGGCCGGCGGACAGCAGCGACCGGGCCAGGGTGAGGCTGCCCCACAGGATGAGGTCGCCACCGGGCTGGGAAACCAGGCGGCGCACCTCGTCCGTCGGGCTGCCGGCGACGACGGTGGCCGGCCCGAACCGCCCCCAGGGCGCCTCGGCCAGCGTGCTGGAGAAGACGACCTTCGGGATCGAGTTCACCCGCTCGGCCACCATCTCGCCGTCCGCGGTGGGCCAGTACTCCGACAGCATCCGGTAGCTGACGCTGCCCAGCAGGATGGTGTCGACCGCATCCAGGATGGCGAGGTTGTCCGTGTCAGGCCCGCTGTAGTCCGACACCGCATCGAAGAAGTCCAGCTCGCCGTTCGGTCCGGCGGCCAGCCCGTCGACGCTGACCAGCTCCTGCACGATGAGTTTGCGCATGGACACCCTTTCGCTCGCCTACGAGGTAGACCGATCGAGTCGCCAAGAACCATCGGCCCGGCGCAGCCAAATCTCCTCGACGGCCCGGTTGCGGCTCGGCACGCTGGACGGGTGGCGGACGGCGGAATCGAGTACGACGGTTCGGAGAAGTACGAAGTGGACGACGACCCGGCGCGGATCGACCGCGACGCGGTGTGCGCGTTCCTGAGCAGCGAGGTGTACTGGGCGCGCTGGCGGTCCGTCTCGGTGATCCGCGAGCAGGTCCGGACCGCGTGGCGGGTGGTCGGGGTGTACGCCCCGGACGGTTCGCAGGTCGGGTTCGCCAGGGCGTTCTCCGACGGGTGGGCACAGGCCTACCTGGCGGACGTGTACGTGCTCCCCGAGCACCGGGGCCACGGCCTGGGCAAGCGCCTGGTCCGGACGATGATCGACGAGGGCCCCGGCGCCAAGTTCCGCTGGTTGCTACACACCGCCGACGCGCACGGCCTCTACCACCAGTTCGGCTTCGCCCCGCCGGACAACACCTACCTAGAACGCCCCAGCACCCTCGCCTGACCAGCCCACCCAACTTCCCGCGAGTCGGCGCTCTCAGCACACCGAGTCGGCGCTCTCAGCACACGGGCTGGCCTCGCCGGCGACTCAGCCGGTGGCCCCGGCGGCCAGGGCGATCGACATCACGTACTCGCCGTAGCCGGACTTGCCCAGCTTCGCGCCGAGGGCGTAGCAGGCGTCCGCGTCGATGTAGCCCATGCTCAGCGCGACCTCTTCCAGACACGCGATCCGGATGCCCTGCCGATGCTCGAGTACCTGCACGTACTGGCCGGCTTCCAGCAGCGAATCGTGCGTGCCGGTGTCCAGCCAGGCGAAGCCCCGGCCCAGGTCGATCAGGGTGGCGGTGCCGCGCCGCAGGTAGGCCTGGTTGATGTCGGTGATCTCCAGCTCGCCCCGGGCGGACGGCTTGATCTGCTTGGCGATCTCCAACACGTCGTTGTCGTAGAGGTACAGCCCGGTGATCGCGCGGTTGGAGCGCGGGTGCGCGGGCTTCTCCTCGATCGAGATCAACCGGCCGGTGGCGTCCGCCTCGCCGACCCCGTAGCGCCCCGGGTCCTTGACCGGATAGCCGAACAGCACGCAGCCGTCCAGCTCGGCGACGCTGCGGCGCAACTGGGCGGGAAAGCCCGGGCCGTGGAAGATGTTGTCCCCGAGCACCAGCGCGGCGCTGTCGTCCCCGATGTGGTCGGCGCCGATGAGGAACGCCTCGGCCAGGCCGTTGGGCTGTGGCTGCTCGGCGTAGGTGAGGCTGATGCCGAGCTCGGAACCGTCCCCCAGCAGCCGCTTGAACTGCGGCAGGTCGGCCGGCGTGGAAATGATCAGAATTTCCCGGATGCCGCCGAACATCAGCACGGAGAGCGGGTAGTAGATCATGGGCTTGTCATAAACCGGCAGCAGCTGCTTGGACACCGCGCCGGTGACCGGATACAGCCTGCTGCCGGAGCCGCCGGCAAGCACGATTCCCTTCATCGCTGACCAACCTAGCGGCCGGATCCGGCGATCGCCTCGTACGAATTAAGGAGCGCGGCAGGCGGCGGCGTGGGACCCTCCCGCGTCCTCGGCCAGCCGTTGGGCCAGCGCACGGACCGCGGCGCGCAGTTCATCCGGGCTGCGCACAGTGAATCGCCAGCCCAGGCCGGCCAGCATGGACGCCAGCCCGTCCAGGCGCTCGGCGCGGCCACGCAGCAGCGTGCCGTCCGAATGAGCTTCCAAGGTTCCGACGGAGCGGGGCAACCGGGCCCTGACCTCGTCCAGCGGCCGATGCAGCACCACCTGCACGGGCGTCGCCCACGGCACCTCGCCGATGCCGGCGACCACCGTGCCCACCGGGTCGAACCCATTCGGCGGCGGGCTACCGGCGCCGACCTGCCGTACCGAGGCGACCCGATCCAGCCGGAAGGTGCGGACGCCGTCGCGGAGGTGGTCATGGCCGGTGACGTACCAGCGCCCGGCATGGAAGACGAGCCCGAAAGGATCCAGCTCCCGCTCGCTCAGCACCCCGCTCCACGACGTGTACTCCAGGCGGACCCGTCGGTGGTCGCGGGTTGCCTCACCCAGCCTGAGCAGCACATCGGCCCGGGGCGCACCTCCCGAAGAGTCTGCCGAGGATCGCCCCGGCCGGCGCATCGAGGCGGAGAATCCGAGCGTCTCGGCCACCGCGCGGGTGCGTTCCCGCAGCTCAGCGGGCAGCACCCGGTCGATCTTGGCCTGGGCACTCGAGACGGCGGGAGCCGCGGCGTGCAACCCGGTGCGCTCGGCGGCCAGCAGCCCGAGCACCACGGCCACCGCCTCGTCCCCGGTGAGCATCAGCGGCGGTAGCCGGTAGCCGGGCAGCAGGCGGTATCCGCCGTAGCGCCCGCGGTCGGCGACCACCGGAACGCCCAGGCTCTCCAGGGTGGCCAGGTGCCGGCGGACGGTGCGCGGGTGGATTTCCAGTCGGGCGGCGAGCTCCGGCCCGGTCAGCCCGGGGCGCGCCTGCAGCAGCTCGAGCAGGGCAAGCACTCGCGCGGCGGACATGGCCTCGATTCTGCCGAGAAAAGCGGGCGGAATCTGCCCTGATTCGGCTTTAGCGTCACCGGCATGACGACGTATGTATTGCTTCCGGGCTTCTGGTTGGGCAGTTGGGCGTGGGATGAGGTGGCCGCGCCGCTGCGCGCCGAGGGGCATGAGGTGATCGCGCTGACCCCGGGCGGCGTGGCCGAGCGTGCCGGTGAATCCGGCGCCACCATCGAATCGCGAGTCGACGACGTGGTGGAGGTGCTCCGGGGGCACCGCGACGTGGTGCTGGTCGGGCACAGCGGTGGCGGCCCAGTGGTCGTGGCGGCCGCCGAGCGGGCCAGGGAGCATGTCGCGCGGGTCGTAGTGGTGGACAGCGGCCCGCTGCCGGAGGGCGTGTCACACCTCGACTTCCTGCCGCCCGACGCCCGTGCCTGGGTGGAGAAGCGGCGGGCCGAGCACGGGGGCTGGTACCCCATGCCGACTCGCGAGCAGCTGACCGAGAACGGGGCGAGCACGGAGGGCATCGACGCCGCATTGTTTGCCCAGGTGCACGCGCGCTCTACCGCCGAGCCGGCCGGCACGATCACCGGGTCCGCTCGCCGGGGGACCCCCGATCCGACCCTGCCCAAGACGGTGGTCGCGTGCAGCTTCACCGAGGCCGACGCGCGTGGCCTGATCGAGGCCGGGATACCCACATTCGTCGAGATGGGCGGCCCCGACTGGTCCTTCGTGCCGCTGCGCACCGGGCACTGGCCGATGTTCTCCAGGCCGGGCGCGTTGGCCGAGCTGCTTCTGGCGGAAGGCGCGGCCATCTGACCCGCAAGTGGGGGTGGGGTAAGCCCTACCTGCCTTCGGGGGTCGACACCTAAACCTTGGGGGATCACACCATCGAGTGAAGGGGTGCGCGCTGCCACTCTTGGTCGGACCCCAAGAGCGCCATGTGAATACCCCAACGAGGAGCACTCGACGTGAGTTCCCCACACTTCGACCCGCAAGGGCCTCCCCCCCGGTCGTCCCGTGGGATCTCGGCCCGCACCACGATACTGCTGTTCCTGGTCGCCTTCGTCGTGCTGGTCGGTATCGGCGCGCTGATCGCCGGCCCGATCTCCAGCCCGAAGAAGGCGCCGAGTACTCCCAAGGTTGCGGCGGCCGCTTCGGTGCAGCTGGAATCGACCTCCTCGCCGGGAGAGAACCCCTTCATGGCGCCGGTCGGAACCGATCAGGCGGACGTCACCGCGCCGGCCAACACCGCCGGCCAGTTCACCGGTGACACCCCAGGCCTTTTCGCGGACAACGGCAACCAGACCAGCTGTGACGGAAGGACGCTGGTGGCCAACCTTCAGACCGACGAACCGCGGGTCACCGCCTGGTCCAGCGCGCTGGGCATTACGCCCCCGGACGTCCCCAACTTCGTCAACACGCTGACCCCCGTGGTGCTGCGCGCAGACACGTCGGTTACCCAGCACGGCTACCTCGACGGGACGTACACGCCATACCCGGCGGTCTTGCAGGCCGGCACCGCGGTGTTCGTGGACAGCTTCGGCGAGCCGACGGTGAAGTGCTACAGCGGCAATCCGCTGACCGCTCCGCAAGCCGACCCCCAGCCGAGGTACGTCGGCGTGGCGTGGCGGACGTTCCAGCCGACCCGCGTCACCTACATCCGGCCGACCACCATCGTGATCAAGGAATACACGTTCATCGACGTGCACGTCCACAAGCCGATCAAGTGCAAGCGCGAGCACTGGTGGCCGCGCCGGCACCACGACAACGACTGGAACCACGTCTGGGACAAGGACAAGAAGGACAAGGACTACTGGGATAGGGAAAAGGACAGGGACAAGGACAGGGACAAGGACAGGGACAAGGACAAGGACAGGGACGAGCAGGACAGGGACAAGGACAGGGACAAGCAGGACCAGGACAGGGACAAGGACAGGGACAAGCAGGACCAGGACCAGAACAAGGACCAGCAGGACAAGGACAAGGGCCCGAACCCGGTCGTGGACCCGAAGGACTCGACGGACCCGAAGGGCCCGAAGGACCCGAAGGACCCGAAGGACCCGAAGGACCCGAAGGACCCGAAGGACCCGACGATCACGGTGGTGGATCCGGCGAACCCTGGCCCAACCGATCCGAAGTCGCCCACCGGTCCGATTGGTCCGAACCCCCCCACCGGCCCGAACCCAGGTGGTACGAACACCGGTCCGATCGGTCCGAACAATGGCCCGGACAAGCTGCCCCCGAAGATCGAGACCAAGGAACAGCCGAAGCTCCAGCTCGAAAAGCAGCAGCCGGCACCGCCGCAGCTGAACAAGCAGCAGCCGCCACCGCAGCTGCACAAGCAGCAGCCACCGCCGCAGCTGCACAAGCAGCAGCCACCACCGCCGCAGTTGAACAAGCAGTCGCCGCCACCTTCGAAGATCGAGGTGATCAAGCCGAAGCCGGTGCCGGAGGTGCCGAAGCAGGAGGTGGAGAAGGAGTCGGCTAAATCCTCGAACTCCAAGGATTCAAAGGACGACAACTAGCAGCTAGGCCAGTACGACCCGCCCAGCCTGGATCCACCGTCATGATGGCGACGGTGGATCCAGGCTGTTGCGCGCGAAGACTCACGAGCTCCCATCTTTCCAAGACCGCCGGATCACCCGGCATCCATGCTGGCGGGCATGGAGACAACACTGGATCTGAGCGAGACCTACCTGCACCTTGAGCGGGGACGGGCGGAGGCGATGCCGGTCGACGAGCGGTTCTGGGAGCGGGTGATCAGTGGTCAGCAGCCGTTGCCGGGATGGCTCGTGGCCAGCTTCGAGTTCCCGTCCGCGATCTGTGCCGGCGGCGCGGGTCACAGCGAGCGGCACCCGAACGGCGACGAGATTCATGTGTGCGTCTCCGGAGCCATGGCTGCCGTGCTGGAGCACGACAAAAGCGACGAGGTGATCGAATTCGCGGCCGGGCAGACCTGCCTGATCCCGCGCGGAACGTGGCACCACCTCGTTCCACGAAAGCCGAGCCGGATCGTCAGCCTCACCTTCGGCGAGGGCACCGAGCACCGCCCGGCTCGTGAGTGAAGAAGCGGGTTAGAACCGGGCTGGCCACTCACGAGGCCAGGTGGCCAGCCCCTCTGCTCCGACCTCAGCGGGCGTCGCTGAAGCGGCACAGGGTCCAGCGGGCCGGCGGCCAGCCGGTGGGGTCATCGTCAGTGGTCCACTCGGTGATTGAGGCCGGGGCAACCTTCAGGTCGAACGCGCGGTGAAGCGGCTGAGCGGCTAGCGCGTGAAACGAGCTGTTGACCGTCTCGCTATGCCCGACCAATATTGCGGTGCCGCCCCGGTGCCGGTGCGCGATGTCCATGATCGCCCGGCTCGCGCGGATGACCAACTCAGCCCAGCTCTCGTTGCCCTCCTCGAACGGCCGGAAAACGCCCCCGCCCGGGATCGCGTGGTCCGTCTGGAAGCGGGCGGTCGGCATCCCGTCGGCGTACGACGGCATATGCCATGTGCACAGCCGGCAATCTTGTACGGGGTTGGCGCCCAGCGCGGCTGCGATCGGCTGCGCAGTCTCAACGGCCCGGCGCAGCACGGAGGTGTAGACAGCGATCGGGCCGTCGGCAGCAAGGTCCTCGGCGAGGCGCCCGGCCAGCATGCGCGCCTGCTCATGGCCCAGCTCGGTCAGGCCTCGGCAACCCTGCGCACCGCCGACGACAGCTTCGACAGAGTGGACTGACTCGCCGTGACGTACGAAGATCAGCCGCGTTCGCATCTGCCCATGATGCGGCGTGGTCCGCAATGCTCTCGCTGACGTCCCATTCTCGCTCGGTCCCCGGCACAGCCGTCACCCCTCAAATGCGTTCGGCAGCGCCGTCACCATCCCGTCGACGGTTAAGGCTCCTGGCAAGGGCCTGCGTGACGGCTGCGATGTAGCGGGTGAGTTGGGTACCGCCCGGGTCGTGGGTCGGGTTGACCTCGGTCAGGACCACGGCGCTGAGGCTGCGCGCAGTGAGCAGCGTTTCGAGGACCGCGCTCGCCGCGGTGAGCATGACGCCGGTGCCGTAGTGGGGGACGTTCGCCAGCGGGAGATCGCGGGAGTCGACGGCGTCGACGTCGAAGTGGACGACGGTGCTTGCCCCGTCGCGGTCGAGCGCGGTAACGGCCTGCTGCGCGACGTCGAGGGGGTTGTCGCTGACTGCGGCGTCACCGAAGTGTTTCAGGGCGGGGCGGGCGGCCAGGGCTTTCTCGTCGTAGCTGTCGGGGTCACCTTGGTCGTCGCCGAGGAGCACCAGCTGGTGTTCGGCGAGCATCGGGAAGGTGCGTCCGATGCGGGCCAGCGGCGTATCGGCGATTCCGAGCAGGGTGCGGTCGCACCGATCGTGTCGGGCGCGAACACTGCACCTGCGACGTCACCGATGTCGCTCACCGCGAAGCCGGCATCTCGCAAGGTGGTGAGAAAGCCATGCGCCCGCAGCGCCGCTGGGGCGAGGTCCTGACCGGCGTGATGAGCCCCCGCGCTCGTCGGGACCCCAAGGACAGCTAACCCGACGGCCACGCAGTGAGTGTGTCATCGCGAGCCGACCGACACGGCGAGCGCGGTGTGCGGCCTCGACGTCTGTCACGGAGTCGCCCAGCGGCGTGCACGTCGCCGGGAGCGCCTCGAGGTCAACCTGAAATCGGTCCAGCTCGCGACGGGGCACACGACGCCGACAGCGACGCTCAACACGTACGTCGGATTCTGGCCCGACGCAATTGATCAGACCCGGACGCTTGTCGAGTCCGCGCTCGGTTGTACCCGGGTTGCACCCAGCAGGGTCGCCGGGTGAGTCTCCGCAGGTCAGGGCGGCTGTGTTAGCGGTAGTTGGTGAACTGCAGCGCGATGCCGAAGTCCTTGCCCTTGAGCAGCGCGATCACCGCCTGCAGGTCGTCCTTCTTCTTCCCGGACACCCGCAGCTGGTCGCCCTGGATCTGGGCCTGCACGCCCTTGAATTTCTCGTCGCGGATGGCCTTGGAGATCTCCTTGGCCTTGTCCGAGGCGATGCCCTGCACGATCGTGCCGGTGACCTTGTGGGTCCGCCCCGACGGCTCCGGGTCACCGACCTCGAACGCCTTCAACGAGATGCTGCGTTTGATCAGCTTCTCCTTGAACACCTCGACGGCTGCCCGGCAGCGCTCCTCGGTCTCTGCCTGGATGGTCACGCCCTCCTCCCCGGACCAGCTCACCTGGGCGCCGGTGCCCCGGAAGTCGAACCGCTGAGAGAGCTCCTTGGATGCCTGGTTCAGTGCGTTGTCCACCTCCTGCCGGTCGACCTTGCTGACCACGTCGAACGAAGGGTCTGCCACCGTCTCCTCCTCCAAAGCCCGATCCCGGTGTGGCCGACTCAGGCCACTGCCGTATCCTCTCCAATGTGCGATCGCCTCGGTGACGCGCACCCCGGCAGGTTGCCCGAGCGGCCAATGGGAGCGGACTGTAAATCCGTCGGCTTACGCCTACGAAGGTTCGAATCCTTCACCTGCCACCAGCCCCTTGACCAGCGGTTTAGGTCGAGGGGCTGATCATTTTAGGCGATCTTCGCAGCCGCACTGGCCATGGTCATGTCCATGAAATTCTGCCTACCATAGCCTCGTGACCAGCGCGGACAGCACACCGAAGGACCGCAAGCGCGGCAGCATTCGGGTGCGTGGCGGCTCACTGCAGGTCCGGGCGTACGCGGGAGTCGACCCGGTGACGCGCCGGGAACTCTACGTCTCTGAGTCGGTCAAGGGCACCGATCGGGCTGCCCGCCGGGAGGCGGACAAGGTGCTCGCCCGGCTCCAGGCCCAGGTGGACGCTCAGCGATCCGCGCAGACCTCCGTGACGCTCGGCTACACACTCGACGAGTGGCTGGGCACCGTCGAACTGGAGGAGAGCACGAGGGACACCTACCTCGGCTACATCGAGAGGACCATCCGGCCGGTCCTGGGCGACGTGCCGATCTCGAAGCTGTCCACCCGAACCCTTGAACTGCTGTACGCGGAATTGCGGCGCTGCCGAGGGCGGTGTGACGGTCGCCCCTTCGTCGAGCACCGGGCCAAGGGGGAGCACGACTGCATGGGGGCGAAGTGCACTGTGCACGTGTGTAAGCCGATGGCCGCCTCGACCGTCCGCCAGATTCACGCCGTGATCAGCGGTGCGCTGAGCGCGGCGGTGCGGTGGGACTGGATCACCACCAACCCGGCGCGAGGGGCTCAGCGCCCCAGACAGACGCCGCCCCAGCCCGACCCACCGTCGCCGACAGAGGCTGCCGCCCTCGTCGAAGGTGCATTCGCCACTGACGATGACTGGGGCACCCTGGTTTGGCTCGTGATGACCACCGGAATGCGGCGCGGCGAGGTCTGCGCCCTGCGCTGGTCGCGGGTGGACCTCGACGCGGGAACCATCGACGTCCGGCGGAGCTATCGGCTACGGCACGGGGTAGGGACCGAAAAGGACACAAAGACCCACCAGATGCGTCGCATCGCCCTGGACAACGAGAGCGTCGTGCTCCTCACCGAGCACAAGCAGCGGTGCACCGACCGGCTCGGACACGTAGGCATGGCGCTGACCGAGGACATGTACGTCTTCTCGGCCGCCCGGAAGTTCGATCCCACTGAGCCCTGTTCACCGCACTCGGTATCGAGCCGGTACCGAAACCTCGCCCGCCGGCTCGGCATCGACACCCACATCCACGCCCTACGCCACTACTCAGCCACCGAGCTTCTGACCGCCGGCGTTGACCTCCGCACTGTTGCGGGCCGGCTCGGTCATGGGGGAGGCGGCGCTACCACCCTCCGGGTCTACGCGGCCTGGGTGGCTGCCTCCGACCGCAAGGCTGCCGAGATCCTCGGCTCCCGAATGCCAAAGCGCGACCGCGCCGTGCCGGACGATGCGTAGGAGCCAGACGCACAGGCAGCTCTCGGTTGCGAGGGCGCTCGCTCGGACGACTGGCCCCTTCCTCTTTTCGGACCTCATATGAGCTAGAGTTTGAGGAAGACACCCTGGAGGCATCTTGAGCGCCCAGCCGCACTTGCCTGGCTTCGGGTCCCCCTGTCGGATCGTCTCGCTTGATCACTCGCCAGGGCGTCTTGCCGACCTCGCGCTGACCAGCGAGGTGCTTCTAGAGAGCGTCGCCGAGGGAGACAAGGAGCGGCGGCGCAAAACCCTCTCCCAGTACCCTCGAAACTTCCCTGGCATTGTCTTCTGGGCCGAGACATTGGCTACCTTGCGTCGTCAGCTCATCAGGCAGCGTGTGGGCTGGAAGGGGGGTAGATCAGGAAACTACGAGACTGTGTATCTCGAGTCGCGTGCAACCGCCGTTGCCGTAGTCGGGGGCGACA
>Ga0193743_1000513_pt1 | contig 30446 bp, 45 predicted proteins | sample L2c2metaG_FD_143038 | JGI IMG/M metagenome (GOLD analysis project Ga0193743, IMG submission 143038) | Soil microbial communities from a riparian zone of the East river system, Colorado, United States - L2c2 | ecosystem: Environmental > Terrestrial > Soil > Riparian zone | place: USA: East River...
TCGCGAGCGGATCGCATTCTACGAAAAGCAGATCGAGACGTGGAAGGGCAACCCGGACTATCTCGCCAAGCTGCAGATGGAACTATGGGCGCTCACGCTGGCCGCTGCGATGCTGGAAGTCGCTGGCGATGTGATCAGTAAAAATCCGCGCTCTGATCTTCTGTCCTTCGAGGAGAGGCAACGCGCCTGCATGCTGGTCGTCGAAGGCATTTCAAGCGGCGAACTCGGAGACGTTCTGCATTGAGCAACCGGGCCGCAAAACGCCGAGAGATCGCCGACAAGCTGTCGGGCGACATCGCGCGTCTGCGGAAAGAGATCGAAAATCGGCGCGAGCATCTGTTGCAGGCGAAGGAGCGGACGATCTCCAAGCGGATCGCGAAGGCATATGTCGAGAAATCAACCCACGTTGTCGATCGATCGTGGTTCACGACCTGGTCGCGACATGCGCCGGCGCTGGCTCGCGCCGTCGGCTCGTTAGATCGATGCCTCAAGAGACTGCCCATCGCGGTCGACAAGGCCGAGATCGCCTCGATGTTGGCGCGCGAGGAGCGCGATCGGCTCGCGCACATCAAGGCAGCGAACGAGGGCTATGATCGCCAGTTTGAGGCGTTCAAGAAGGACACCACGAACATCGATGCGCGCTGGCGCAAGGAGCGCGAGGGCGAGGAGAAGCGCATCCGCACCCGCCAAAAGCAGCTGCTCAAGCGCACCACCAAGGATTACAGCGACCGGGCGGAGATGTTTCGCAAGCCGGTCAGCCTGCCGCCGCCGGTCGAGCAGCCGGACCTGTCATCTCACCATGAAGAGATGATAACGACACCACCACGCGAGGGCCTGATCCCCGGCACGTTCACCGTGATGGACCCAGCGCGCGCCGGCCGGCTGATCGATCGCCCGCGAACGCCGAAGGTGTGGACAGCTTCGTATGTCGGCGCGCGATTGATCGAGGCCCACAAGATCCTGATGCGACTGCCCGGCTCGATCTGGCCGAAAGGCTACGGTGCGGCTTGGCCGGTCTACAAGGTTGAGGCGGGCGAGGCGGCGATCCAGGCCGGCGCCGGCACGTTGGCGATCGGCCGGCATTCGAGACCGCGCACCGCAAGCGCTGACGCGGTCGCGCGGATGACCGAAAGCATTTCATGGCCGATGCAGTTCCTCGCCAACCGCAAGGGCGCGGCCGCGGACGTGAATTATTGGGCCGCTGATGCCGCGTGGGATCAGATGGATTTCGACAGCCGCAACGCGCCGTGGGTCGAGCTGCAGATCATTGCCGATGCCTTGAACGCGGCGAAGGAGGTTGTGAGATGACCCCGACCGATCCGCTCCTGCAAATCCTCTTCGTCTGCTGGCTCGTCATGATCTGGCTCGATGACGATTTCGAAAAGAGGCCGACATGATCACCTTCCGCACACCCATCGCCGATTATCGCCTTTATCCGTTTACCGCGCCGACGCCGTGGGGATGGCGCGATGTTGTCTTTGCCGTGCCGGTTATCTTTATCGTGGTGGTTGTTTTGGCGGCGATGCCGTTGATTGAGGCTTACGACAAGCGCACGCGCAAGGAGGGAAAATGAGCAGCCGTGAAAAGATTATGCTCGCGCTGATCGCAATTCCGACGTTCGCAATTATCGGCATCGCGCTATTTGGCGCGGTTGGATACGCCATCAACACAATCGTAGAAATGGGAGGCGGTTAATTATGAGCGATAGACCAGAACTCTATAACCCACCACTCGACAAGTTTGAATATGAGCAGGCACAATTGCGGCCCTTGGTCGATGCACGAAATGCCGCGCGAAAGGTCGCCGATAGCGATACTGGTGAATGGGAGCGCCCGCGCGAAGACGCCGCTGTGAGCGTGCGGGACTTGTTGCTGCGCTTGCGTAACTATCTCGACATCAATGCACGTCCTGGCAATGATATTGCTCCGAAACTCTCCAGCGAAATAACTGCCGCCCTCGCCTCATCCCAGCAAGAGCCTTTAGTGAAATCAGCCTCGGCAGCGTTTAGGGCATCTGATAGTGCCACCACGCGCCCGCCAGCAACCGCGGCCATGGGCCAAAGTGCCGGGGCTGATACCCTCTCCCCCAAATTGCAGTCGGAAGCAGTAGCGGGACGGGAGGAAATCGCGCGGATTATCGATCCGATGGCATTCAAAGGCTGGCAACGCCTGTATGACTATTCCGAGAAAAGTGAAGGCGGGGATTTCGCGAAACGCTGCGCTGATTCCTTCCACAAAAAAGAATGCGACGAAGCTCTCGCCAAAGCAGACGCCATCCTCGCCGCCCTTTCCACACCGGGGGCAACGCCAAGCGGAGGCCAAAATGAGTGACATGGATTACGAGGATGACGTTTGCCCGAACTGCGGCGGCGAAGGCGTCATTTATTGCTGCGAGGAAGAACACGCATGCGTCGATCCAGAGGGCGGATGCGACCTTTGCGAGCGCCGCTGCGATTGGTGCCGACCGCGCCGCCTCGCAATCTCCCCGGAAAGCAAATGATCCGCAGCGCCTTCGGCTACGCCGTCATCGATGAGAAGGGCGAGGTCTTGATCAAGACTGTCTCCGACAGCCAGCGCGCCGCCAAACTCAATTGGCTGGTCGCCGTCGCACGCGTCTGGATCAATGACGTAACCACGGACGTCGAGATCAATCGCGCCTGGCTCCACAACAAAGGCGACGCGGAGTGTGTCCGCGTGCAGATCGATCCGGTGCTGGATGCTTGACGTCACCCGCCCAAATCAGCTCACCATCGCGACCGGCATGTGCAAGACGCGCAACGAACGGCTGGCGGATCATTACCTCGAGACGGCGGGCATCGCCGCCGTCTATATCGACACCGCCACCGGCATGATCGGGATGCAGAACAAGGTCTCAACCGATTATCAGCCGGGGCGTGTCCTCTACTGCTGCGCCGGCCCGGATTATCGTGCGCTCGGCGACGCGCTCGCCTGCAGCGTCAATCGGATCCGTTATGGCGGTTCCGATGTTCTGTCGATAGCGCTTCACGTCGAGGAGACGGCTGAGCTCGCCGGGATCGGCGTCACGTCGCACGGCACGGTGATCGCCCGCGCCCTGAGCGCGGTGCAGCTCGTCAATCAAACCATCGCCGAGATGCAGTGCAGCGGCGGGATGCGCGACCTTAATTGCTCGTTCAAGGAGGCGCGGCGCGCGGATCGCTCGCTGCGGTACCACGACTATTTGCACCGCCACAAAGCGCTCATGCTGGAGGCGATGGCCAGGGAGATCGGGCGATGATGCCACCAATAAACGACAATGATCCCAATGAACCTCACCCTGACGACGTTGCGCACGCGGCTCGCTACCGATACCTCAAGGTGAAGGGATATCGCACCCGCTTACTGCACTGTCTTGAGCACGAAGAGCTTGTAGAGCTTGTCGGCAATCTCGGTCTCACTGCGGTAGCTCAAAATGATCAGTTGAGCTTTTCCCGTCACGCGACAAGACTACGACGACAAATTCTAGCCAAGTGGCAAAAGAGCCCGTTGACGGTTTACCGTTCCATTCTCGATATTTTGGAACGCACTCTAGATTAGGACTTGGCGCATCGGCGACGGCCTGAACTGATCAGCCGGCGAGGATTTTCAAGAGAATGAACCCGGCAAATAGCAACCCGAACAACAGGGTCAGCTTGCCGAAAAACTCCACCGCCATCGCTCGCATCTGCTGCCCGAACGTCGGGTTCCGCGGCAATGCGACCTGCCAATTGAACGCCCGGTCGAGCGTCATCGTGAGGAATATCGCGCCGACAATTCCGAGCAAAACGATCCAAATCATAGCTTCCCCCTCTGGTGCATCATGGTGCATTTCTGGTGCATCGGGGATGCACCAACGCAAATCAGTGCCGAGTGCCTCGACGCGCGGTGCTGATCTCTGGTGCATCGACGGTGCAAATCTGGTGCATTATTGGTGCAATGTTCATGATTTGCAAGAACCACCAACATACAGAACAAGTGCCGATGATTGCTACATTAGGTGGTGATTTCCTCGCCCGGTGCATTGGTGCAAACCTATAAACCTTGAACATTGCACCATTGACAGACTGGCAAAATCAGGCACTTGTCGGGCGCATACACAAAAAAGTTACAAGTGTGTCTGATTGGTCGAAGCGCCGTCAGGCGCGTCTTCGACAACCTTCATCCAACATCTATGACAATACTCGGTGGTCGAAGTCGTAAGCTCGAAGCAGCTGCTAACGCGCTGCTGCGAAACGATACCGATCCGCTCCGGATGGCCAGAGCGCGCAGCGGCAAAAATCTCGCGATAGGCGATCGAGAATATCAAAAGCGGCGCAAGATCGAGAAAATCAAAGCCGCCCGCTTCGAGGCGCAAGAGACCTTCCGACATCTGCCCAAACCGATCCGACGCGCTCTCACCGAGCGCTTCAAGACCGAACGCGCGGCCGGCTCAACGGTCGACTGGAACGACTGGCTCAAGCGGCAGCTGGAGATCATCCATGGGCTGTCGGTGCAATGAACGGGCAACATCCCTAACACGCACCGCCAAGGCGATCGCGAAGGGCGACGGACAAGCCGTCGCCGCCGAGCTCAAGTTCATCACCACCACCGCAGCGCAGGACGTCGCAAGCACCTTTCGTGAAAAAGCAGCCGCGGCCAGATCCCGATTGATGCAACGGAGGCGGTGATGGCAGGCAGCGTAGGCATTCACGTCGACGTCCGCGGCCTGGCAGCCTTCGCCGGCAATCTCAAAGCGGCGAAAGGGCACATGCCCGAAGCGCTCGCCAAGATGGTGCAAACGGTCGGACCGATCGCCACTTCGCAAATGAAGCGGGTACTGCCAGCGCAGACCGGCCTGAAATTCAAAACCATCAACAAGGCGTTGAAAGGCCGCAGCGGCGGCGCCGTCTACACCATCGCCAGCAAGGGCGGCGATATTCGCCTCAAGTTTTTCGGTGCACGCGAGACAGCGCGCGGCGTCACCGCCGCGCCTTGGAATTCTCGCCGCCTCTACCCGGCAACGTTTATCAAATCAGGTTGGTGGCCGAAGCGAGGCAAGCCGGTCGCAGGCGGGCAAGTCATGCGACGCACAGGCGCAAGCAAATTTCCGATTGAACAGGTGCGGTCCGGACTGTTCATTCCCGAGGAGATGATCAAGGGCAACAGCGCAGTGATGTTCTATGGCACCGTCGACGCGCACCTCGCATCCGCTGCTCAGGCCGTGCTGTTCAAGGCGTTCTGATCACGCGCGCGCGTTGTGTGTCCTGCGCTCGTCCTGCACTCCGAAAATGCGTTCCGATTGCATCGCCCTTCAACACCTATCGCGCGCGGTGCGTTCTCCCTGCGGGCTTGATGCGCTGAGGCGCGTTATTTTCTGGTCGCACTCTTGCGCCTCCTCGCGGCAGACGCGCACCACGCGCGTCCCCTGCGCGATTGGCGTGCGTTCTCGCGTCATTTCGATCAAAGGAACGTTCAACGGGCGGAACCCATGCGCGTCGGACGCGCGCAGTCTTTCCGAATGTTTGAGCCGCCCAGATTTTCGAATTCAGTTCGGGGCTGCGAGGGGCGAGGATGGCCGAAAACGACGCGTTGACCGATCGCTGGATGCCGCGGGCGGGCATCCTGACAAGGCGACATCGCGCAGCTGAGACGCTGCAGGAGGAGAAGCGGTTAGAGAGGGAACATGGCGAGAGCAGCAGCAAAGAAAAAGGCGGCTCCGATCGCCGCTGATGTCGGAGAATTCGAAAAAACCTTAAACATCGTTTCACATGAAACGAGGCAGATCGAGACGTGGGCAATCGATCGGCTCAAGCCGTACGCTCGCAACTCGCGGACGCACAGCAAGGACCAGGTCGCGCGGATCGCCAAGTCGATCCAGCGCTTCGGCTTCACCAATCCGATCCTCGTCGCCGAGGACGGCACCATCATCGCGGGGCACGGCCGGACGCTGGCAGCGAAGTCGCTCGGGATGCTGACGCTGCCGGTGATCGTCGCGTCCGGTTGGACGCCCGACGAGCGGAAAGCCTACGTCATCACCGACAACAAGCTGGCGCTGGACGCCGGATGGGACGAGGAGATTTTGAAGCTGGAGCTGGGCGAGCTGACTGAGGCCAACTTCGATCTCGATCTGACGGGCTTCGGCGAGGAAGATCTGAACAAGCTGTTCGGCAACGTCGCCGACGCGATCAAGCCCGACACATCGCCGCAGCTGACCGGGCTGGTTTATTCCGTGGTCGTGCGCTGCAGCGGCGAGGAACATCAAACAGAACTGCTAGAACGGTTCGAGACGGAGGGCCTGAAATGCGAAGCATTGATCTCCTAGTCGAGACGGAGCTGGTTCGATCAGCACGCGTCAAGCAGCTTTCCGGAATGTTCGACGTTCCCGCGAGCGAGAAGCTGTCGCACCGGTGGCAGGGCGAGCTGCCGATCGACGAACGCGACTGGAACATCGGGCTGATCGTCGGACCGTCCGGCGCCGGCAAGTCGTCGGTCTCGCGCCAGCTGTTCGGAGAGGCGGCCGCGCTGACCTGGGGCGCTCCGAGCGTCTGCGACGACTTCGACCGCAAGTTCAGCATTCAGGACGTGGCGGAGATTTGCTCGGCGGTGGGGTTCAATACGATCCCGTCATGGATGAAGCCGTACGGCGTTCTATCGACCGGGGAGAAGTTTCGCGTCGAGCTGGCGCGGCATCTGCTCGAAGGCGGCGAGCTCGTCGTCATCGACGAATTCACGTCGGTCGTCGATCGACAGGTGGCGCACATCGGCTGTCATGCGGTGCAGAAACACATCCGCAAGCACGGTCGGAAATTCGTTGCGGTGACGTGCCATTACGACGTTGTCGATTGGCTGCAGCCCGACTGGCTGCTCGAGCCTGCGACGATGAATTTTCAATGGAGGTTACTTCGGCGAAGACCAGCTCTCAATGTCGAGGTCGCCCGGGTCGATCACACGGCGTGGAAACTATTCGCGCCATTTCACTATCTGACCGGCGAGCTGCATCGCGCCGCGGCTTGTTACGTGCTGTTCGTCGAGGGGATGCCCGCGTCGTTCGCGGGCGTGCTACACCGTCCCCATTCCAAGGTAGACGACATCAAGGGCGTGTCTCGACTGGTGACGCTTCCGGATTATCAGGGGTTGGGACTGGCGATGATCCTCGCCGATACGCTCGGGGCAGCGCACAGGGCAATCGGCAATCGACTGCACACGTACCCGGCGCATCCCTCGCTGGTACGGTCGTTTGATCGCTCGCAGTGCTGGGAAATGCACAAGAAGCCCGGCAAGTTCTCGCCTGCTGTCAGCACGACGTCTGCGATGCAGCACATGGCGATGGGGTCTCGCCCTTGTGCCGTGTTCGAGTATTGCGGGGAGAAGTTGGACGCGGCCGAGGGCCGCGCCCTGATTGACGGGAGCGAAGCAGCGAAGGCTGCTTAGTGCGGATCAACGGGAGGACGCCACATGTCACGCGGTTTGATCTTTTGGATCTTGATGCTGATCTGGTTTGTGTTCGCGCTCGCGGTCTTCGGCGGCTACGGCGGCGTTTATGGCGTGCGCGCAAGCGCGTTCCTTGAGTTCATCCTGTTCCTGCTTCTCGGCTGGCAGGTTTACGGGCCTCCGGTCCGGAGTTAGTTGCAGCGCGGGCAGGGAAGTCCGCGTTTCGCTTCGGTGACGGTGTCGAATTCAAACCATTCGGATTGATATTCGCACTTGCGACACTGGAACTGGACAATCGGCTTCGTCTCGCCGCAGCCTGCATCGCAGACGTGCATCAACTGTCCGCGCGTCTTGCGCGGCGGCTTGGGTAACAACTCTCCTTGTCGGGCTGTCATGCGCGCCTCCTTTAATCGTCGTAAGGTAACGGGATTTCGACGCCGTCCTCGTAGAAACGAACACGGTAGTTTTTCTCGAGCCTCGACGGGATCAAGTAGGTGTCGAAGTCGAACAAGCCGGCGCGCTGTCGCGCGCAGATGCGGTGATTGCCGTCGACAATGCGACGGACGGTAAGCGGCCCGGCGTCATGTTCGACGGTCAGGATCGGCAGACCAAGAACGAACGGCAGCGAGCAGAAGGCGCGGACCTTGTGCCAGTCAATGTTCGCGGTGTTCGCCGCTTCCATCGCGGGGATCACAGACAGCGGACGATTGATCGGAGCGCCGAACGCACCATTGAGCGCGTCGCGCATCATGCGGGTGATGTTCCACATGATCGCTTCGTCAGACAATGTCGGGTCGAGTTGGTGAATTTCGTCGGTCATGCCGACGCCGGTCATGGTGATCGTTTTCATCACACAAACTCCTTTTTGATCTTGCTTCCGAGATCGAGCGCGTAGGCACGCTCTTTCCAGAAGAATTGTTCGAACGCTTCGCGGACACCGCAGTTGGCGCAGATGTAGACGTCTGCGAACCGGGAGTAAGCGTTGCGAACGGTGACGGCTCGCAGCTGATTGCGCCCGCAAGCCGGGCAGAATGGTGCAGTCGATTTTGTCATCGTGATCTCCTTTAGAGTTTGAGTTGGTCGAGCAACGCTTGCGGCGCATCGCGGATGCCGAGCTGGCCTTTCCACGGCACGAACGGCAGCGGTCGAGAGTTCTTGAGGACGAAACCGAAATCGCCGAAGAACCACTTGCTCGGGTGGTTCGCGACGCAATCGACGATCTCGGTGATGCCGATCACGCCGCCCAGGGGCAGCATGATCGGCGGACGCACACCGAAGTCGCTTTCGATCTCTTCGTTCGTGACGCGATCAGCTCGCGCCGACGCGTGAATGAGAACGGGGCCGCGGTAGTTTGTGAGCCACGTTCTGTTTTCGATGTCCTTTGCCCCGCTGACGATCAGCGAGGCCCAAGGCTGTTGGATGGATAGAATTTTTGGCTGCATTTTTTCCTCTGTCGCGAAGATCTGCAGTTGTCGCCACGATTGCATCATTGTTTCCTCTGTCGCTAAGAAGGTCTGTTGTTGTCGCCACGCGCCGCAAATCGTGTTCCATTTGCAAAACGTGCTTCCGAACAAGCACTAGCTTATCCGCCATCGTAACGAGCCGGTCAGGAGCGACACGCTGCGCCGCGACGCATTCGCCTTCCTTGAAGCCGCTCAACACCATGTCGACCACCAAGCTGATCTTTCGCTCAAGCCGCGAGATCGTTTCGAGATCCGCGGGTGACGCCTTCGGAAGTTCACCGAAGGCATCGAGTTGCAAGTCGGCATCGCGTAGTGCAATGCCGGCGTGTTTCACTTGCTCCGAAGTCCGCAACTTGCCTGACATGATCGCACGCAGCAGTTCCCGCTGGCGATGTTGCGGAACGAGCGAGACACCCCACGCCATCGTTGACGCTAGTTGACCGGAGGCGACGAGCTGCTGAATTTGCGGGGTCAGTTCGAGCAGCTGCATTCGTTGCATAACGAGTGCAGTGCTTTTGAGGCCCAGCTCCTTCACAATGCGAGCAATGTCGTATCCTTGATCCATGAGAGAGCGAAACGCGTTCGCCTCCTCGATCGGGTTCATGTCGTGACGCTGCAGATTTTCGACGATGGCGCGCAACTGCATTTCGCCATCGCTGATCTCGACAATCTCGGCGCGGATCTCGCTCGCGCCGAGCAGCTGGTGAGCGCGGAAACGACACTCGCCCGCGACAATCGTGTATCTATCCGGCGCGTCTCGACGCACCGTGATCGCTTGAATAAGCCCGCGCTGTCTGATGCTGTCGGCCAGTCGCTCGATATGCTCCTTCGGGAACGTCTCGCGCGGCTGGCCGGGGTTGCGGGTGATTTGACTGAGCGGGATCAGATGCACGGCGGCACCTCGTCGCTAAAACACGCGTCGGGGTATCGCTCGCAAATGAATTCGCGGGCCGCGTCAACTCCGTCCGACGTCGGTCGCCAAAACCAAACATCGAGTGGCGGACACGTCGCTCGCCATTGCGTCCACTCGGCGCCGAACCGGTCGTTGTGAACGCGCACTAGAACAAATCGCTTCATCATTTGCGTCGTCATCACTTGCGCTCGCAACTGGTGAAGATCGCCGCGACTGATCCTGACAAACACGCCGGGGATTTGCGCTGGTGATATTCGGAAAGTGAAAACGCGAGTAACGCAAGCATAGCGATAATGCCGAGGCTCCTCATCTGTGCCATTTTGATCTCCTTTTGGGTGTGGTAGCCTGATCAAGCCGGGGCGTTTTGGCTTGATCTCCTTTTCGTTCTGGCAAGGGGCGCGACCGGTCACAGGTCGCGCCCTACTTGTTTCAGTCGGGCGTGATCGCCCAGGCGATACAGATGACGTAGACAATGATTGCGTAGGACGTCCATTCGGCGATCTTCACTCCGACATAGGCGGCCGCATCGAGCGGGTTGGGTTTGCGTTTCAAGGTGCGTTCTCCTCAATCTCGACAATGCGCACGCAATCGCCGCCGTGCAGATCGTTAAACCCGGCGAGCATTTCAACCGCAGCGTCCCGCGCGGTTTCTGGTGTGTCGGCGAAGCGTTCATCCAGCTTGCCGCCGATATTCTCGAAAATGATGTGGTAACGCATAGGCTGATCTCCTTTTGTGATGCGGTTTCAGTGGTGGTGCCAGGTGCCGCCACCGTCGTGCGAGTGATACCCTTGCGCGACGAGCTGCTTGTCGACGGAGCGGCCCGCAAGCCGTTCAGCCTTGATGATCTCTTGAATTGCCAGCTGCGATCCGCTCACCATTACGCGGCGATAGATGCAGCCGTCGGTGACGCCGTCGCGTTCGTCGTCGGTCAATCCGGTGAAGACGACGCCTCCCTTGGCGTCGACTTTCGGTTTGATCTTTCCGGATTTAAGGCCGGCGATAACGCGTTCCTGAACGCGTCGCACTTCGTCTTTGCGTTCCGAGATTGTTTGCCTCGGCTTCAATCGGGTGTCGCAGGGCATCAGTTGGCCCCCAACGGCATCAGGTCGACGGCACGGCCCGAGACGCGGGGCGCGGCGATTTCGGTCTGTTCGTCGAGGTCGAGGAACGCGGTGCGCTGTTCCTCAATGCGGCGGATCGCAGAGAGGTCGATTTCGCCGGCGGCTTCCTCGCCCGCCGAGACGATCTGTCTGGCAGAGGCGCGTGCCAGTTCGATTGCCGTCTGCACTCGCAGGGCAGCGTCAGGCGCGAGCATGGCGCCGACGTTCTTTGCAGCGTTCGCAGCCTCGCGAACGGCCTTCACGTCAAGATTGCGCAGCCCATCCTGCATGTCTTGCATGAGGCCGCGGATCTCGCTGTTGATCGCCTTCACCGCTTCGACGTCATCGGGCGCGATGCGGCCGATCATGACGTAAACGGAAATGCGGGTTAGCCGCGCGTTGCCGTTGAATTCCTCGGCGATGCGCCGTGCCTCGGCGATCGCGCGTTCCAGATTGTCGGCGTCGATCTCGGGGCAGAACAGGCCGAATGCCGATCGTGCGCACACGTTGCGAACGAGTGAGAGCGCTTTCGAGCGCGCCTTCGTTGCCGCTTCGTGTTCGTCGGGGTCGGCGATCACGCGCTCCGTTTGCCAAAGCGCTTTGCGCTCGCCCGTTTCTGTCAGGTGGTCGCGTTCGATTTCCTCCTTGTTGTATCGAACGTTGCCGCTGACCGAAGTCTTGAGACTGACAAGCAGGCCGGGGCGCAGTGTGGTTTTCATTGAGCTAATCATGATCGTATTCTCCGTTTGAGGATTGAAGGTTTCAGATATCGAGTTTGCGGCCACCGGAACGCGATTGCGTTTCGGTTTCCGCGGCACTGGCAGAGCGCGCGCGGCCCTTGGCCCATTCGCGCAGTCTGGTAATTTTTGCTTCGGCCGTCTTGCTCAGAGGGACGACGGTATCGGCAGCGAGGATCAGGTCGGCGGTGTTGATCGGACGCGCACCGTCGGCGAAGCCGGCGAACAGAGCATCGGGGACAATGGCTGCGATCTCCGAGCCGGTGAAGTTCGCACACGCTGCGACAACGTCGCTCAAATCGATGCCGTCCTCGCTTCGATTGTGAGCGCGCAGAGCAGCGCGCAGGATCTCAACGCGCTCTTTCGAAGTCGGGAGATCAACCCACCAGACTTCGTCGAAGCGGCCTTTGCGCAGCAACTCGGGCGGCAAACCTTCAACATCGTTTGCTGTCGCGATCACAAACGCTTCCCCCTGTCGCTCTTGCATCCATGAGAGGATCGCGCCGAGCGCATCGGACGAAACGCCGCCGTCTGCACTGCCCGACGTCGAGCCTTGCAGAGCCTTTTCGATCTCGTCGAACCAAACGACACACCGGCCGATTGCTTCGATCACCTTGAACGCCTTGCGCAGATTGCCTTCGCTCTCGCCGACAAACTTCGACTTGAGCCCGCCGAGATCGACTTTAAGCAACGGCACTCCCCACGCGGTTGCAATCGCCTTTGCAGTGAGCGACTTGCCGCAGCCAGGGATGCCGGCAAGCATTGCGCCTTTCGGAGCGGGCAGGCCGTATTCGCGAGCCTTCGCACTGTAAGCCCCGCTGCGAGCAGTGAGCCACGATTTCAAGTTCTCAAGCCCGCCAACGGCATCGAGCCCGCCCGGCAGAGGATCGAACCATTCGAGAACGCGCTCGCGCGCGATCACTCGCCGCTTCTCTTTCGCAATCGCCTTCGGGTCGATCTTGCGCAGCTGCACGATGGAGCGAGCAAAGCAGGACGCGGCTTCCTCTCCGGTCAACCCCACGGCGGCATCGATTGCAGCGTCGCGCGTTCCGTTCGGTGCGGCACTCGCTTGCATATCCGCGGGCAGTCCGCGCACGGCAGCGTCGAGGATCGCGGCGATTTCTTCGCGGTCAGGCATCGGCCATTCGATCACCGTCGCGTGGTTGCTCAGTTCCGGTGGCACTTCACCGGACGGTGACAGGATGATGATCGCCTGCGCCTTGTCGCGCTCGACGCCCGGAAGAAAGCGGGCGAGGTTGCGCAGTTGACGAAGTGTGGTGGCCCCGGACGGTCCGGCGAGCCACGCTGGCATGTCTCGCATGATCAGAACGCGACGCTTGTTTCCGCCTTTGGCGCGGATCGTGATCTCGTTCAACGCGTCGCCCGGGTCGCGCAGTCCGGCATCGATTGCGTTGCCTCCCATGTCGCACGTTCCTTGCGCGACATCCCACGTCTCGGCAACATACGCGGCGGACGCTGCCGCTTCGAACAGCAATGCCTCGACGCGAGCCTCTTCTCTCGTGACGATCCAAATGAGCGGATTGCGAGCGCGCAGCAATGCTGCGACGTCGGCCGCGACTTCTTGACCTTTAGTCATAGCGTGATCTCCTTTTGTGAAAGCGCAGAAATGTGTCGCCGCGCTCGCAGGGAGCGCGGCGTCGAGACGGTCAAGGCTGTCACCAGCCGTGATACAAAAAGGCGTTGTTGGGAGGGTCGGCGGCTTCGACCGCACAGATTGAAGTCGGGCAGAGGAAATAGTTGCTGACTTGTTTTATTGCCCACTCAGGGCTGGACGCCCAAGTTCCGATGGTCTGTTTGCATCCATCTTTCGATACAACGGTAACGATATATCTTTTCACGTTGATCTCCTTTTGGTGTGAAGTGCCGACATGGCGCTTCGTGCCGCGCTCTCTGCGGAGCGCGGTGTCGAAACGTCAGGGAACATTTCGTTCAAAGAACTTGACGAACGCGGAGACGGCGACGCCCCACAAGACGAGGACGAGCGCGGCGAACGCGACGATTAGCGCGGCAGTGCAAATCATTTGATTGTCGCGACGATGTTTGCCCACACGACTGCGTTAGCGATCAGCAGTGCGAGCGCGACGAGTTGTTTCGGGTTCATGTGATCTCCTTTTGAATTGATGCGGATTGCATCCCATCGCGCTCGACTGCGATCGAGCGCGAAAGGCTGAAATCTCAATTCCTTTTCTGATCGGTGCATCGGTGACGTGCCGGCTCGGTTCATCTGTTGAATGTTGGGAGCGCAGTCAGTTGCGATGATCAGCAGCGCGCGCATCTCTGCGGGCTGGAATTTTTCAGCGTATGATGTTGAGAGCGATTGATTGGACGCTTCGTCGTTTCGTCTGACATGTTTTGCGACGCGGCTCAGACGGCACTGCGCTTAATGCGAAACGTGTGGCGCGGCGGGCAAACTTAGTTGCTGCCCAGGTGGCGCTGGCGTTCGGTGGGTTCGCTCTAACGATGTCAAACAGCGTGCGTTTCGTATTTTCCGAAACTGCGTTGGGTCGATTGGCGTTCTCTTTTCGCTTCTCAGCGGAACAACGCACTACGTATTGTAGTGTATTTGCCGCAGGCTCCAAGCGGAAAGCCGCTCCAAAACGCGTTTAAAACGTCAAGAATGCACGATTTACGGGGATTTTGGTCCTAAATCGTGTAGGACAGCGCGAAACGTAGTCGGGAGGACTGTAGTGGCGGAAAAGGAACAGCTGGGCGCGGGGGAGTGCAATTCCGACGTCGGGTGCAAGCTGCTGATGATTACTCAGCAGTGGTTCAACAGGCTGGTGCGCGACGGCTGGATTAAAAAGCTCGGCAAGAACCGCTATCGCGTCATCGATGTGGTGCAGGGCTACATCAAGTATTTGCAGGACGAAAATCGCCGCGCGACCAAGAGCGCGTCGGCGTCGCGGGTGCAGGACGCGCGCGCCGGTCAGATCGAGATGCAAATGGCGCGAGAACGACGCGACTTGATCGAGATCGAGGACGTCCAGGCATTCCTGTCCGACACTCTCGGCGCACTGCGCACCGAATTGAGCGGCGTTGCCGCGGCATCATCGCGGGAGTTTGAAGTCCGCGAAGCTATTGAGATGAACCTAAATGCCGCAATCGAAAGATGCCGATCTGCGTTCGATGCAGCATCGAAGGCTGTCGGCGACCGTAAGCCAATCGCTTTGGACGGCGAAGAAGCAGACGCCTGATCAGTGGGGCGCGGCAAATCGGGTCTATGGTCCCAAGACCGGCTGGCCTGGGCAGCGCAATCCCAACCTGACGCCATACGCTACGGCATTCGCGCGACAATTCGGAAACACGAACTATCGCCGCGTGGTGATGGTGACGGCTGCGCAGACCGGAAAAACCGAGACGTTTCTCGACATCATCGGCGAGCGTCTCGACAACCGGCCGGCGCCCATCATCTACGTCGGGCCGTCGAAGGAGTTTGTCAGCGATCAGTTTGAGCCTCGCCTCGTCGAGTTGTTCCGACAGTCGTCATCGCTCGGGCGCAAGGTGCTCGGCGGCGTCGACAGCAAGCGGCAGAAGAAAACCTTGAAGCGGGTCAACGGCAGTCGCATCCGTCTCGCTCATGCCGGATCGTCGACCGCGCTGAAATCAGATCCGGCCGCGTTCGCGCTTGTGGACGAATACGACGAGATGATCCGCAACGTGCGCGGGCAGGGCGATCCGCTCGGCCTCGTGGAAGCCCGCGGTGATACCTATGCGGATTTTACTGTGGGCGTGGTCTCGACGCCGTCGATGGGCATGACAGAGATCGAGCGCGACGAGGCCAGTGGTCTTGAGTTCTGGGCGGTGGCTGACACCGACGACGTCAAGTCGCCAATCTGGCGGTTGTGGCAGGAAGGCACGCGCCATCATTGGACATGGCGATGCCCGCATTGCGCGGAATGGTTCGTTCCGCGCTTTGCACTGATGCAGTGGCCGAAGAACGCGACGCCGGCGCAGGGTCGTCGCGAGGCGTGGCTGAAGTGCCCTAATCATGGCTGCGTGATCGAGGAACATCACAAGTCGCAGATGAACGCGCGCGGCGTTCACGTCGCGCCGGGCCAGACGATCGACAATGATGGCACCGTGATCGGCGAGCCGCCCGACAGCTCGACGCTGTCGTTCTGGATATCGGGGTTGGCGTCGCCGTTCGTTTCCTTCGGTCAGCGCGTCGAGAATTATCTGACCGCGTTCCGGAGCAACGAGAGCGCGAAGATCCAGACGTCGATCAATTCGCAATTCGGCGAGGTCTACATCGACGGCGTCGGCGACGTGCCGCCGTGGGAGAGCATTTACGAGAACCGGCTCGGCTATCGAAAGAACACTGTGCCGGAGGCGGTGCGCTATCTGACATTCGGCGGCGACGTGCAGAAAAATCGCATCATCTGGGTGGTGCGCGGCTGGGGTTATCGCGCGACGTCATGGCTCGTCGCTAACGGCGAGCTGATGGGCAACACCGCCGAACCTGACGTCTGGTCGGACTTGGGCGAACTGCTGCAGACGCCGATCGACGAGACGCTGATCAAGCTGGCGTTCGTGGATAGCGGCTTTCGTCCCGGCAAAAAGGAAGGCGTGCCGGTCAATCGCGTTTACGAATTCTGCCGACGCCATCGTCGGTTCGTGTTCCCGACCAAGGGGTCGTCGCACATCATGCTGCGGCCGCTCGTCAAGGCGACGATCGAGGTGACGCAACAGGGCAAGGTTGCGCCGTACGGCCTTGAGCTGATCCGGCTTGATACCGATCACTGGAAGTCATTTGTCCATGAGCGCCTGCGCTGGCCGCACGATCAGCCGGGCGCCTGGCACATTCACAACGATATCAGCGAGGACTATTGCAGGCAGCTCGTCGCCGAGGCGCGCGTGATGACGCCCAGCGGCAAGCCGCAATGGGTGCAGCGATCGCGCGAGAACCATTATCTCGACGCCGAAGCGATGGCGGCCGCGGCGGGCTACATGCTCAACGTTCAACATCTGCGCGGCACTGGGATCGTGCCCCCAACCAGTGACGCGCAGCTAGCGAGGCCGACGTCGGACGCCATGCCAGCGCCGGTCTCGCGACCTGTTCTCGTCGTGCCGCCGCGCAAGTCCGCAGCGGAGCGCATCGCCGAAATGGCGCGACGTCTCAACGGTTAGGATCGCCGCATGTCGAAACCGCGCATTCGAGTTGATACCAGCGGCAAGGCGCTAGGCGTTGTGGTCGATGGCACATTGCATCGCACCAAAGCCAGCTACATGCGAGGCAACCAGTCGCCGTTCTTCTTTAACTGGAACCCGGCGCTGCGCGACATTCGCGACGACGTCCGGCTCGGATATGTCGAGGCGGCCGCGCGCACGATCGATGCCATGCACAACTCGGGCTGGATCGCTGGCGCTGTCGACCAGTCGATCGCCAGCACCATCGGCACCGGCCTGCGCCTGGCTGCACGTCCGGACCGCGCAACGCTCGGCTGGACAAGCCAACAGGCCGACGAATGGTCGGAGACGGTCGAACGTCGCTGGACAATCTATTCCGAGAACGCGCTGGAATGCGACGTGGCCGGCAAGATGAACGTCGCCGCTCAAACCGACGCCGTGATCCGCTCCTATTACTCGCACGGCGAGGCGCTCGCGCTGCTGCCGTACCTGAAGCGCCCTTGGAACATGAACGGCACCAAGGTTCAACTGTTGCCGCCGCATCGCCTGGTCCAAGACAGCAATCCGGCAACGAACAAGTTTCAGGGCGTCACGACTGACCGTTACGGATTGCCGATCACCTACACGATCAAGCAGCGCGCCGAAGATATTCAAAGCGTCGACATTCGCGCGCGCGACGGCATCGCGCGCCCGCAGGTCGCGCACATCTTCGAGGGACTGCCGGGACAAATGCGCGGCATCACGCCGCTTGCGCCCGCGCTGCGCACCGTCAAGCAGTACGATCAGCTTAGCGACGCGACGCTGCAGGCGGCCTTGATCCAGGCGCTGTTCGCGGCGACGGTCGAAGGCGATGCTCCGACCGAGGAAATTCTGCGCGGTTTGCAGAGCGAGGACGAACAGGCGAACACTCAGGGCGTCGGTGCACCGGGCTATGAGCCGCTGATGGCAGCTCAAACCGCGTGGTACTCAAACACGAAGATAGATCTCGGCGGCCCCGGTCGCATCGCGCATATGTTCCCCGGCGAAAGCCTGAAGTTCAATCGTTCGGAGCATCCGAACAGCACCTATGAGAGCTTCGCCAAGTTCCTGTTGCGCGAAGTCGCGCGCTGCCTGGGCATGACGTTCGAGACGTTGACCGGCGACTATAGCGGCGCGACTTATTCCAGCGTCCGGATGGCGACGTCGGAAATCTGGCCGATCATCCTGCGCCGCCGCGGCTTGTGCGCTCGCTTCCTGCAGATCGTTTATGAAGCGTGGCTGGAAGAAGAGATCGAGCAGGGCTTCATTCCGTTTCCGAACGGCATTTTCGGGTTCATGGCGAACCGGCCGGCCGCCGTGATGGCGAACTGGCGGGGCCCGGCCAAGCCGCAGGCCGACGATCTCAAGACCGCGAAGGCGCATCAGGTTTACAAGCAGATGGGTATCATGAGCGACGAGCGCATCGCCGACGATCTCGGCTATGACATCGGCGACGAATACGAACGCCGCTCGCGCGAAAAGAAGTTGCGCGAAAGCCTTGGTCTTCCGGAAGGCGACACGATGGCGCCCGACCCCGAAGTCGAGGCGCTGCTCGCCGAAGACAATCGGAAGAAGGAAAACGCGTAATGGCATTTCCCACCGATCCTTGCGAGCTGGCGGCGTATCTGCGGGAGATTTACCTCGGCGCGGTGACAGGATCGCAGGAGACTTCGATCCGATCGCGCGGTCCGGACAGCGAACAGGAAGTTCGCTTTAACAAAATGGACCTCGCGACACTGCGACAAGAGATGATCCGCGCGGAGGATCTGTGCCGCGAGCAGCAGGGATTGCCGGTGAAGGTCCGCCGCTTCGCCATCACCGCCGGCTCGCGCCGTGTCGATCCGCCGACGAGGACCTGAGCCATGCATCACTATCTCGCGCAGATCGCCGACCGGGTGATCAACCAGCCGTTGATGATCCTGCCGGAAAAGCTGGCGCTGATCGCGTCGATCCTCGAAGGCCGGATTAATATCGACGCCTCCGGAATGTTCGCTGAGGATGCGACGCTCAAGGACCTGGTCGGCGAGGAAATCAATAAGCCCATGGGCTCGCGTTACGTCGGCGACTTCGCGCCGATCGACCCGAACAACCCGCGCGCCGGTCGCAAGTCCTATCGCACGACCCAGGAAGGCGTCGCGATCATCCCGGTGCACGGCTCGCTTGTGAACCGTGGCGGCTTCCTCGACGCCATGTCCGGCATGACGTCTTACGAGAAGCTGAAACATCAGCTGAACGCCGCCGCCGCGGACAAGGACGTCGCCTCGATCCTGCTCGATATCGACAGCCCCGGCGGCGAGGCCATCGGAGCATTCGAGACCGGCGACGCTGTCCGGAAGGCGACGCTGTCGAAGCCGGTTATAGCCAGCGCGAACGGCCTGTGCTGCTCGGCGGCCTACGCGATCGCTTCGGGCGCGTCGCGGATCGTCGCGTCCAAGTCGAGCCTCGTCGGCTCGATCGGCACCGTGATGTTGCATCTCGATCGATCCAAGCAGCTCGCCGACGCGGGCATCAAGCCGACGCTTTTCACCACCGGCAAGCGCAAGGCGGACGGCAATCCGTTTTTCGAGCTATCGGACGAAGTGAAAGGCGAATTGCGCAGCTACGTGCAGCGCGTCAACGCCAATTTCATTCAGGCAGTCGTCGACCATCGAGGCATCACCGCAGAGGCGGTGCTCGCTCTCGAGGCCGGCGTGTTCATCGGAGCCGAAGCCATCGCCCACGGCCTCGTCGACGAAGTCGGCAGCTTTGAAACTGCGCTGTCCGACTTGACCAACGGGGCACATCGTCAACTCACACCACGAAAGGCACTTCCAATGAGCGACAAGACCTATACCCAGGCGGAGCATGACGCGGCGATCGCCAAGGCCCGCACTGAGGGCCACACCGAAGGCCACACCGCGGGCCTGATCGTCGGCAACACCCAGGGCGTGAAGTCCGAGCGCGAACGCTTCAAGGCGGTGCAGTCGTCGGAAAACTACAAGGGTCGCGAGACGTCCGCGAACCACATCCTGCACACCACCGACATGAGCGCCGACGATATCGGCGCGGTGCTGTCTGGCCTGACTGCCGCTCCGGTCGACGCCAAGAAGTCGCTGCCGGAAGATCGCGCGCAGAACCAGCCGAACGGTCTTGTGGTCGAGGGTGCGCAGAGTGAAGGCGGCAAGTTGCCGCCCGCCAACGACTTCGAAAAGGGCAAGGCGATCGGCGCCTCGCTCAAAAAGTAATTCGCCGGGGCGCGAGCCTCTGCGAAGCGTTTCCGTTTCAACTTCCAACCTTGGAGCATCCCGATGGGTGACTTTGACAACACTTCGCTGTTCGCCGATGACGTGCCTTACACGCACATCAGCGGCGTCCTACTCGACCAGAATGCCAACTTGCTGCGCGGCACCGTGCTGGGCCGCATCACCACGGGCGGCAAATGGACCGTCTCGCTTTCGGCTGCGGTCGACGGTTCGCAAGTGCCGCGCGGAATTCTCGCCTATGACGTTCCCGATCCGGGCTCCGACTTCACGGTCGCGATCTACGATCAGGGATCGTTCGTCAGCGAGAAGCTGATCTACGGCACCGGTCACACGGCCGTCACCGTCGAAGCTGCGCTCCGCGCCGCGTCGATCAACATCCGCCTGAAATCGGTCGGCGCCGTCAAGCCCGCCTGATTTCTCCCAACCATCCCGTCATCACATAGGACGCCCATCGCGGGTGTCCTTTTTTGTTAGAGAAGAGGACACCAACAACTATGGTTGAACGCTACACCACCCAAACGCTGCTCGGCATTCTGACCGAAGTGAAGCGCCCCAAGCGCTTCCTGCTCGAGAAGTTCTTCCCTCGGGAGCAGACCTTCGGCACGGAAGAAGTGATGTTTGACAAGCTGCTGGCGTCGCGTCGCCTCGCGCCGTTCGTTTCGCCGCTCGTCAAGGGCAAGCCCATGCCGCGCGCCGGCGAGGCGCTGGTCTCGTATCGCCCACCCTACGTCAAGCCGAAGCACGTCTTGACCCCGGACCTCGCGATCAAGACCATGCCGGGCGAGAGCCTGCAGGGCACGATGACGATCCAACAGCGCATCGACCGCATCCGCGCCCAGCTGCTCGTCGAGCAGGACGACATGATCACCCGCCGCGAGGAATGGATGGCGTCCTCTCTGCTGCGCACCGGCATCATGACGGTCGTTGCCGAAGATCATCCGCCGATGGCGATCAATCTGGCACGGCCGGCCGGTCACACCGTCGCGCTGCTCACCACCGCGCGATGGGGAGAGACCGGCGTGTCGCCGTTCCAGAACCTTCGCACCTGGGCGGGCACTGTTGCCGCGGCATCCGGCGCCGCGCCGAGTGAGGTGGTGATGGACCCGCTGGCGGCATCCTTGCTGCTGCAGGACCCGTTCCTGATCTCGAATATGCAGATCTATCACCAGCCGCCGCGCAGCATCGATCTGCTCGGCTCGCTGGCGGTACCGGACGAGGCGCAGTATCTCGGCTCGATCGGCGGCTTCAATTTCTATCAGTACCAAAGCACGTATCTCGAGGCGAACGGCACCGTCGGCAAGTTCATGCCGGATTACACCGTCATCCTCGGAGCCGTTTCGGCCGCCGAAGGCATCCGCACTTACGGCGCGATCCTCGACCTCGACAAGATGGCAGCGGCAAGCCGCTTCCCGAAGGAGTGGACCGAGGACGATCCGTCGGCTCACTTCCTGATGACACAGTCGGCTCCGCTGCCGCTGCTCGCCCGTCCGGAAGCGACCTTCTGCGCCACTGTGCGTTAACGACTGCCGCGCGCGGCTGAGAGGCTGCGCGCGTCCCATGTTGCTTAAAGCGTTACTGAAAACTGAAACGTAAAACGGAGACGAACAATGGCAAAGGTTACGATCAAGGCACCGGTGACGGTGCATTACGAAGGCCGGTACGTTGCGCCGGGCACCGAGATCGAGCTGGAAGAGGACGAGGCCAAGCGCCTGATCGGCACACATGGCGAGTACGGCGTCGGCGTTCTCGGCGATCCTGCCAATACCCAGATCATCAACGTGCTGGATGAGAACTCGGTCGAGGAGCTGAACAAGCAGGCTTCGATCAACAAGGGCCACGGCGAAGGCAAGAGCGTCGCTTCTGGCGCTCACCGCTCGCAAACCCAGTCCGCGCTGCCGAGCGATGAAGAACTCGAAGCAATGAACAAGCCGGAGCTGGTCGCCCTTGCGGGCAAGCGCGCCGTGGCGATCGAGCACAACGATACCAAGGCCGAGATCATCGACAAGATGAAAGCGGCCGGGAAGTAAAGATCCCGAGCAAGGAACTCGCCGATGGCTATCATCAATCCAAGTCGCGCAGCTCGCCTGTCGGCTTCGATCGAGAAAGCCTTCGGCGAGCTGTTCACGTTCGAGCCATACAAGCCCACCGACGACGTCAACGGCCGGCGCGTGCCGGACACATCGCGAATTCTTTTTGTGGCGAAGGGCGTCTGGCACGGCCCCGCTACTTCGAAGACACCAACCGCGCGCGGCGCGGCATCGGATGATCGTGCGCAAAATTGGACAGCGTCGCTGCCGAGCGTGAACATTCAGGATGCGTCACTCACGTGGACTGTTCAGCCAGGCGACAAGGTCACGCGGATGCTCGATGGCGCGACATACGCAGCCAATGCGTCTTATGCCGATGGCTTCGGGCGAACCACGATACCGCTCACGGCACGCAAGCGCGGCTGGGCGCCGCCAGACGTGCGCGCGCTGCGATTTAACGACGCCCGCAACAGCCAATATCTACCGCTGATCTGAAACCTTCAAAAGCAGCTTTAAGGAGCGCTTCTCATGACCATTGGTGTTCTCGACAAAGACGGCGCCCCGCAGACGATCTCGACGATCGACGATCTGCTCACCGTCCTCGCTGCCGGCATCAAGGTCAATCACACGACCACAGGCATCGGTCACGGCAAGAAGACCGTAACGACGGCGGGGACGGACGTGGCGTTGGCGGCGTCGACGCCGGCCAAGTGGGTCACCGTTCAGGCTTATCGCGCCAACACCGCGAACATCGCAGTCGGCGCCGCGGGCGTCGATGCGACCGCAGCGACCGGAGACGGCGTGACCCTTGCGCCCGGCGAAAGCATCACGCTCCCCGTCGACAATCTCGCTGACGTGTTCATCGACGCCACGGTGAACGGCGAGGGCGTGCGCTTCACTTACGGGATCTGATCTCTATGGCGCAGCATGGACATATGCCGATCATCCCCGGATTTCCGGCGCCCGTCGGGCGCCTTGTCAGCGGGGAAGCAGGCGGCTCACTGAGCTATTTTGTCCTTAGCACCGACGTGGCCACAGACTGCGACGACCTGGCGGCGCTAGGCATTCTGGTCAGGGCGATCAGGCAAGACCCGTCCAAGCGCCTGATCGCAGTTGTGACGGACAGCCCTGTCCCCTGGGCAGCACCGGCCATCAAGGCGGCGCTGGAAGCATACGATTTGGCCGATATCCCTGTGGGCGCCTATAAGGGTGCTACTGGTCCGACGACTTCGACCTACGCCGCGAATGTTGCATATATGTGGGGACACGGCGGCGAGACGCGGAACGACTACCCATCTGCCTCAACGGTGCTGCGCACCGCGTTGAATGCACTGCCTGAAGGAGCCAAAGCGACGGTCATCACGGTCGGCATGCAAGGTGCGCTCTACGAGTTCGTGCAGAGCGCGGCGGCTGCAGACGGGATCGCCGCGACCGGCGCGGAGCTTTTCAGCGACCGCGTGCAATTGGTGGTCAATCAAGGACCGAATTGGGCCAACACTGCGCCCCGGTACAATTGGGAACAGAACGAACCAGCAGCGCAACACTTCACTATCAACGCCGCTACCTACGGCGTGCCCTGGGTCATCCTTCCGGCTGATGAGGCTGATACTGTGTTCACCGGACCTCCGGTGGGTTGGAGCCAGTACAATAACCCCGTCAAACGTGCTTTTGCACTATCGTCAAGCCAACTAACCCCGGCCACAATAGACGGCAAGCGACAAGCATGGGATCCGTTGACAGTCTACTACGCACTCTTTCCGGAAAATCCGATCTGGGCGTGGCATCGGGAAAGATGCAGCGTCTCCTATGACACCGGAGCCAATACCGTCACGAAGGGTGCCGCAGAAAGCGGCTTGTTCTCGTGGATCAACCTAAACGGCACGGACGCGGCCATCGGCGACGAACTGAGCGCCTATCTCGCGGGGCTCGATAGTTACCAGACGCCCGCTGCGCCATTCCATGCAAACGCGGGCTACGCGGTTCTCGATTTTCCGTTCGAGGGTGCGGACGGCTCGACGACTACCAACGACATCACGGTCACACGTGCGGCGACGGTCTCTGGCGCTACGATAGAGAACGACTTTGCGGAGGATGGCGGTACAACCTCGCTGTATATCCCGACTGCCGGGGGCTATGCGCAGCTTGTCGATAGTGCCGACTGGCATTTCGGTTCTGCCCCCTTTACGATCCAGTTGCGCGGCGTTCGCTTCAGCAGTCTGGCGACGCTGTCTAAAACGCTCATCAATCAGTGGTTGGGTAACCTAAAGTCGTGGGCTCTTGAAGCGTCGACGGCTGGTGCTCTAGGGTTCTACTTTTCTGTGGACGGTGCCGCCGCGATATCTAACGTAACAGCGACTGGCATCGTGACGACGGGTGTCTCATACGACATCGACGTCGTGCGCACAGCCTCCAACGACCTCAAGATATTCCTAGATGGCGTCCAAGTTTATACCGGCAACATCGGCGCAGTATCGTTCTTTAATTCAACCACCACGATGCGGGTCGGCTATCGCAGCGACAGCGTCAACGGCTTCACCGGCTATATCGGCAGCGCCCGCTTGCTAAAGGGTATCGCGGAGATACCGGCATGAGCCTCGTACGCACCGCGCTCCGCCTCTCGGCGATCGCTGCGCTCAAGGGCGCGAACCCGATTGCCGGCCCGACGATCGCGGCGAACCGCGTCTACGACAGCCGCATCAGCGATTTTTCTCCCGAGACCTTTCCGGACGATGCGAAGCCGACGATCATCGTCTTGACCGATGAGGACGAAGGCGACGCTCTCTCGCGGCAGAACGGCGGCCCGCCGTTCAAGAGGCTGATCGATCTCGTGTTTGAGTTTGCGATGGTGCAGGGCTTCGACGTCGATCTCGAGGACGGCGGCACCGCGTTCGTGCCCGGCTATCCGGCGACCGATGCCGAGCATGAAGCCTCGCTGGATCTTCTCGAATTCCAGATCATCCGGCGTATGGCCTATGATCTCGATCCGCTGTGCGCGCTGTTCCGAAGTTTTACCCGAGTGTGGAAACATGACTGCCATCGGCAGACGCTCGATGAGACCGAAGTTACCGACGATCAAGTGGCGGTCACGCGCTTGCCCGATCAGACAACGCCCAGCGGTCTCGATCGATTGCCGCAGCCGCTTCGCCGCGTCGCCGAAGCGTTGCCGGCGGGATCAAGCGCGCTCGCCATCTGCAACTCGCTCGCGGACGCGCTCGCACCGCTAACTGCCGGGCCTCTTGAAGGCTTCGATATGACTGTTGACGCCGCCGACGGCGAGGATTTGTCCGATATGTTCGATGTCAACGTGGAAATTCGCAGCGCGCTGGAAGTGCCGCAGATCATCGGCAACGGCGCGGTCGAGATCGACTATGCCAAGGGCACATTCCAAAACCTGATCCTCACCGGCAACATCACATCGATGTCGATCATCAACTGGCCGGCGATGGGCAAAACCGGCCGCCTGATCCTGCAGACAACCAACACCGGCGCGTTCGTGATCGGCGCCTGGCCGCCTGGCACGGAATGGTCGCAAGGCGCGGTCGGCAGTGTCACGTCGGGCTCGGGCAAGAAGGATCTTTTCGTGCTCACCACCGCGAGCGCGGGCGCCGAGATATTCGGCAACACCGTTGGTCAAGATTATCAATAGAAAGGACTTTCTCTTATGGCTGTTCAGCTCTCCGTCGCCGTGCGCAACGCACGGCTTGATGCCATCGAAACCGCGATCGGCGTTTCCGCGAAGTTGCAAATCTATACCGGCTCGATGCCGGCTTCGTGCGCGACAGCGGCCAGCGGCACCAAAATTCTCGAAGACACGCTGGCATCCGATTGGGCCGCGGCCGCTTCGACGGGATCGAAGTCGTTCAACGGTACGCCGATCGCCGGCGTCGGATTGTCGCCGGGCGGCAGCGCCGGGTATTTTCGCATCGTCGATAGCGCCGGAACAACCTGTCATCTCCAGGGCACCATCACCGCGACCGGCGGCGGCGGCGACATGACGATCGACAACGTTTCGATTGCGACCGGGCAGGCCGTGAACGTAACGAGCTTTTCTCTAACCGACGCCAACGCTTAAACCGCGATGACGCTATGGACGCCGGCGGATAGCAGCGTCCAGCCGCTTCTTATGATGCGCGACGCGGACGCCGTATGGTCCGGCTCCAACCTTACCTCGATCGTGAATGCGGGATCGGAAGGCGGTTCGTTCACGGTTTATGGTCCGCCCGACAAGGGCACGTTGCTGAACGGTGCGCAGCCAATTCGGTTTAATGCCGGCACCGAAGGTTTCGGTAAGGTGCTGGATTTTCCGAATACCGGAAAGATGTCGATCTTCTTTTACAGCAAGATGATTACGGCGGGCGATAACGGCATCGTCAACAAGGCATGGATCGACGCCGGTCAGAGCAACCTATCAGTTTTGTATGCCAGCACTGCGGGCGTTACCCAATTCATCGGCAATCTTGATTTTGGCGGCACGACTGCCGCGGCTCAGACTACCGGGCAGATCAGGTCCGTTTACGCCCAACTTGGCGCGACCAACGATTGTTGGTCCGACGGCGTGCAGTTGGCGATGGCGTCGTCGACAACCGCCGCGGTGCCAAACCATGCCTCCTACGAATGGGGATTTGGCAGCGGCAACTCTCAAGGTCTCGGCGGTGGCGAGACGTCCAATTCGGAATTCCTTTGCATTGCGTTGTTTTCGGATTGGCTGACGACCGCCGAACGAAACAAATGGGAAGGCTATTGGCATTGGCGGGGCGGGACACAATCGCAACTGCCCGTTGGTCATCCGTACAAGCTGGCGGCGCCGACGATCTCAGCTTCGGCGACCGCTGCCATAACGCTTGGCCTTCTGTCGTCATCTGCGGCTGTTGCAAACAAGGTCGCGGCTTCGGTTTCTCGCACTCTTGGCGCTCTTACTTCCTCGGCGACAACGGCGGTCAGGAATAACGTCGCTGCGTCGATCGCTCTTGGTGCGCTGACAACAACGGCCGCGGCGACGGCGCGGGATGCGGCGACGGCTTCGGTTACGCTTGGCGCCTTGACGACATCGGCGACGGCAATCGCAAAGGACGCCGCGTCGGCATCGATCACGCTGGGCGCGCTGAGCTCCAGCGCGACGGGAGCGGTCCGGAATTCCGCGGCGGCGGCTATCACGCTTGGCGCTCTGACGAGCGCCGCTGTCGTGACCAACCCCGATGCAGCGACGGCATCGAACACGCTTGCGCCGCTGACTGTTTCCGCAACAGCAACGGTTAGGGATCAGGTTTCAGCGTCGATCACGCTGGGGGCGCTCACAGCTACCGCAACGGCATCGAACACGCCCGGCCTAACCGCGGCGATCGCGCTCGGGTCTTTGACCGCGACGGCGACGGCGACGGTCCGAGCGGCTGCCAACGCAACTGTAACGCTTGGATCTCTTTCGACCTCGGCAATCGCGGCGGCGAAGATCTCGGCGTCGGCGGGTATCGCGCTGGGGTCGCTGGCCGGAAGTGCGTCGGCGGTTGCGCGGGGAGCTGCAGCCTCGAACGTGACGCTCGGTGAACTGACCGCGTCATCCATTGTGATCAATCCGGTCGCCGGCCAGGCGAACGTCACGCTTGATCCGCTGACCGTCCTCGCCACCGCGTACCAACCGAGCATGATCCGGCGCATCGATCCCGCTGCGCTTCTTGTCTGAGAAGAGGAAAATCAAAATGACCGAGTATGTTTTTGTGAAGCCCGCCGCCGGTGGCCGCGTTCGGATGCCGGATCGCAGTTCGACCGTGATGCCCGAGGAGGGCCACCTTGTTCCTCGCATCGACTTTTACGAGCGCCTGATCCTCGCCGGCGACCTCGTGGTCTCTGATCCGCCCGCCGAGGCGAAGGAAGAGAAACCGGCCGCGCCAAGTCAGGTCGCTTCGCACGACAACAACAAAAAGCGCAGCGGGCAATAAGGCCCGCTGTTTTTCGCCCTTCCATTCACTAGGAGAACAACGCGATGCCCGTTCTGTTTAACAACATTCCCGCGAACCTTCGCGTTCCGCTGTTCTATGCGGAGGTGAATGCGGGGCAGTCCCCTTATCAGGGCCCGAGCCGGACGCTGCTCATCGGTCAAAAGACCACGGGCGGCAGCGCCGTGGTCAACGTTCCGATCCGCCTCGACGGCGATCCGCAGGCGCTCGCGGGCGCCGGCTCGATGCTCGCCGAAATGGGTCACTGGGCGCGGCAGAACCATCCCTTCGGTGAAATCTGGATACTGCCGCTCGCCGATCCGGCCGGCGTTGCGCAGACGCACACGCTCACGATCGCCGCCGGCATCCTCGGAAGTCAGGGCACGCTGACGGCTTACATCGCCGGCGAGAAGATCAGCGTTCCCGTAGCGTCGACCGACACCAATGCGGTCGTCGCCGCCGCGCTCTCCGTTCAGATCAATCTGGGATATTACAAGTTTGGTCGCCAGCTCTCCTTCCCGGTGATCGCGACCGTCGCCACCAACGTCGTCACGCTGACCGCTCGCAATCTTGGCGCTCTGGCGGGCAAACAGTCGGTGCTAAAGGATTTGGTCGGCGACGAAGGCTCGCTGCAGACGCACCTGACCATTGCGGCAGGCGTCGTCGGCACCGGCACGCCGCTGCTCGGCGCTGCGCTGGCCGGTCTCGGCGATCAGGAGTTTGACTTCATTTGCTCGCCTTATGCCGACGTCACGTCGCTTGACGTGATGCGCGATTTTCTCGGCGGCACGTCCGGCCGCTGGTCGCCGATCCAGCAGCTCTACGGTCACTATTTCACCGTGCTGTTCGATACGTTCTCCAACGTCGCGGCCGCGGGCGCCCTTCGCAATGATCCGAACGTTTCGGTCATGGGCGTCGCCAGCTCGCCGTCATCACCCTGGCGCTGGGCCGCCGCCTACGGCGCGCGTATCGCCAACGACAAGAACCTCGGCGGCGAGGTCGATCAGGCTTATCGGATCAGCCGCCCGGTGCAGACGCTCGATCTCGTCGGCATCCAGCCGCCGCAGAGCCGTGTCGACTGGTGGAGCATCACGCAGCGCAACCAGCTGTATCAGGACGGCATCGCCGGCTTCAAAGTGAACGTCGACGGCACCGTGATGATGGATCGCGTCGTCACCACGTACCAAGTCAATTCGTATGCGCAGCCGGATATCACCTGGCTCGACGTCGAGACGCGGCTGCAGATGGTTTACTTCGTCCGCTACATGCGCCAGCGGATCACTCAGAAGTATGGTCGCCATGCTCTCGCCGACGACAACCCGCAAGGCAATCCCGGCATCGTAACGGCGAAGATCCTCAAGGCCGAGTGCATCCACATCTATGTCGAGCTGGAGAACGGCGGGCTGGTCGAGAATTCGGACCTGTTCGCGCTCTCGCTGGTTGTGGAACGCTCCAGCGATCCGAACCGCGTCAACGCCTATCTGCCGGTCGACGTCGTCAACCAGTTCCGAGTGTTCGCGGCGAACGCGACGACTTTTTTGCAGTTCCCCGCTTAACTGCTGTATAGTTCGCATCGGCAAGGTGCGGCACGTCACGGCTTGGTCTGGCCAGTCTAGGCGAGCCACGGCAGGCAAAATAAAGAGCGGTCCCAAAAAGGGCCGCTCTTTTCGTTTCCCGAAACCCATCGAAAGGCTATTCCCATGCACACTTCTGGCGGCCGCGTTTCCACTGTGATCGGTGGCGTGGCTTATTCCGCGCGCGGCGTTATCACGCTCAACCCGTCGAACATCAACGTTACGGCTGGCGCCAATCAGGACGGCAGTCTGTATCGCACCGTCGCGCCGAAGGCGCGCACGGCGGAGATCACCTTCGACCGCTTTGTCGACAACGAAGGCCAGCCGCTCAAATGGGCTGAAAACATCTTGGAGCAGGTCGGGCTCGGCATCACGTTTGTCGAGCAGGACGGCGGGCTCACTCACATTCTGTCGGGCGGTTTCTTCACTGGGGAACCGACGATGGATACCTCAACCGGCGAAGTGTCCGGCCTCGGTCTCGCAGCTGACAGCTACAAGACCATCACCTAATCGGAGAACGTTTTCACATGGCGAACGTAACGATCCAGCTGCTTGAACCAATCGAGGGGCCGAGCAGCGTCAAGGACCAACCGACCACGAGAATTACCCAGATAACGATGCGGGCGCCGAAGTTTCCCGACATCATGCTCCTGGGCGAGCCGGCCGCCTTCGCGCGCAGCGAGGGCGGCATGATCTATCAGGCAGAGAAGGACGGGGTCATCCAAGAGTATATCGTCCGGCTTCTGATCGAGCCGAAGGACCCGCAGCTGCTCAATCAGCTCGGCCTCGCCGACAGCCTCAAGCTGAAGGAGATCGTGTTCGATTTTTTCAAGGCCGCGAGAGAGGCGATCTCGCTCTGATCGTCGATCTTCTGGTATTCGATCTCAA
>Ga0193743_1000514_pt1 | contig 30411 bp, 32 predicted proteins | sample L2c2metaG_FD_143038 | JGI IMG/M metagenome (GOLD analysis project Ga0193743, IMG submission 143038) | Soil microbial communities from a riparian zone of the East river system, Colorado, United States - L2c2 | ecosystem: Environmental > Terrestrial > Soil > Riparian zone | place: USA: East River...
CCACCCTCAACCGGGAGCCGGCCTTCGTCCAGGGCGTGCTCGCAGATCTCCCCGAGCGCATCGGCCTGGCGCTCACCCAACGACTTGTTCTCATCGGCGACCGGTTTGGCCAGCGCACCGATTGCCCGAGCCAGCACCTCGAAGGTGGCCGAATCCAACTGGCCCCTGACCCGCCCACCGACCCCGTCGCGGGATTTCGCCAGGTGCAACTCGTTGACCTGCGACTCATCATCGTCGGGCGCGGGGCCGTCCTGATCCAACTGGGCGATCAACCCCCGCGCCATCCGAGCCAACTCATCCGAGCGGTAGGTGCGTGCCCAGTCGGCCAGCTGCGCCTCGGCCGCGGACCACCGCCCCGGATCAAGCCGCCGCGCCGCCCCGGTGTTCAGCTCTCGTTCGATCACCTCGGCATGCGCCTGATCGATCTCCCACCCGGCCAACACCGTCGCGGTCACCGGCAACTTCGGCTCCAACCGCTGACCATCCAACCCAGTCGGAAACACGCTCGCCGCCAACGCCACCAACCGACGAGGCTCACCCCGCCCACAGCGCAACAGATCAGCCACCGCCGGCGCCGGATAGACACCGTGCTCGGCGAACACACCCTCCCGATCCAACCGGGCAATCGACCGCAGCGAGTCATGATCCACTTGACGGCTCACCGACTTCAAAAACTTCACATTATCAACCAGATCCTGCCCACCGGCCATGCTCAGCTCAGCCCGCAACAAAGCCAAACCCGACACAATGGCCTGGCGCGCGGTAGCGATCGAGCTGTCCGACATACCCACATTATCGCGCAAAGGTCTGACATTCCTGGAGCCACCAAAGGCCACCGGACACAATTTTTTTCAAGAATTCTGGCAACCTCGCCAACCGGAGCCGACGGACGCACTCGGCCAGTACCTGACGCCCGTCCAAAGCTTCTTTAAGAAATGAGTAGCCCCGTCAAGGCGACCGGAGACTGCGCGACCCCGGCAAACTTCGCGTTGCTAATTAGGCGAGCAAAGGTTTAACGTCGACGCATGGCACCGACGCCAGTGCGCACGCCGGCGACCGCAACGCGGCCCGCCGAGACGGCGCGGACCGCCGAGACAGCCAAGACCGCCAACTGGGGTCTGCCGCTCACCGTGGTCGTGATCGGGATGTTCATGTCCGTGCTGGACACCAGCATTGTCAACGTCGCGGTGCCGACCATCCAGCAAGAGTTCAGCGTCAGCACCGACCAGATCCAGTGGATCAGCACCGCGTACACCCTGTGCCTCGGCGTGATCGTGCCGACCAGCGCTTGGCTGGGGGAGCGGCTCGGCCTGAAGCGGCTCTATCTCATCGCACTGATCATGTTCTCCGCTTTCTCCGCGCTGTGCGGGATGGCCGGGGGCCTGGACAGCATGATCGTCTTTCGGATCTTGCAGGCGATTCCCGGCGGTGTGCTGCCGGTGACCTGCCTGACGATCCTCTACCGCATGGTGCCCAAGGAGAAGTTGGGCGCCGCGATGGGCCTGTACGGCCTGGGCATCGTCGTCGCCCCGGGTGTCGGACCGACGCTGGGTGGCTACCTGGTCGAGTACGTGAACTGGCGGCTGATCTTCTACATCAATGTGCCGATCGGGGTGATCGGGGTGATCGCCGCGATGGCGATCCTGCCCAGTTTCCCGGGTGCCCGGGGTCGGCGTTTCGACCTGCCCGGGTTTCTGTGCATCGCGGTGGGCCTGTTCGCGTTGCTGCTTGCGCTGTCCGAGGGGCAGGACTGGGGCTGGACCGGCTACCGGGTGCTGATGCTGACCGCGCTGAGCATCAACCTGCTCGCCCTGTTCGTGGTCATCGAGCTGCACGTCAAGGAACCCCTGCTGAACGTGCGGGTATTCGCCCACTGGCCGTTTGTGAACTCGCTGTTGTTGATCAGCATCATGTCCATCGGGCTGTTCGCGGTGCTGTTCTACGTGCCGCTGTTCCTGCAGGAGGGACAGGGCCTCACCCCGATGCACACCGGTCTGACCGTGCTGCCGCAGGCGCTGGTGATGGCGGTGATGATGCCGATGGCCGGCCGCATCTATGACCGGATCGGGCCGCGCTGGCCGGCGGTGATCGGCCTGGCCCTGTCCGGGGCCGGCACCCTGCTGCTGACCGGGATCAACATCGACATGACCCGGCCGGAGCTGATCGTGTGGATGATGATCCGGGCGGCCGGACTCGGCCTGGGCATGATGCCGATCATGACCGGCGGCATCTCGGCGCTTCCGCCGAGCATCGTCAGCGCGGGCAGCGCCTTCAACACCCTCACCCAGCGGGTCACCGCGGCGCTCGGCTTGGCGGTACTCACCGCAATGGCCACCGCCCAGCAGGCCCAGTACCTGGCCGACCGTTCCGCGCTGCTGCACGCCACCGGCCCGGACGTCCACCCCCGAATCCTGAACATGCAGGGCAGCGGGCCCGCCGGGCTGATCCCGCTCTGGCAGCAGCTCCAGGTGGAGGTCCAGGCGCAGGCCTACAGCAACGTGTTCCTGGTGGCTGGCTCGTGCACCCTGATGGGCGTGGTCCTGGCGTTCTTCCTGCGCTCCGGGGAGGCTCCCAGCACTGAAGACGCCGAGCCGGTGGAGGTGGGCTGAGCTTCCGTTGTCCGGTAATGCTTTCACTCAGCGGAAGGGTGTGCTGACGTCGGCGGCGGGGCTCCGGATACTTCGCACACCCCGATGCCGGGGGTTCGCGGAAGGTGGCCTCAGATGTCCACGGACTCGTCGACGAGCGTGACCAACCCTCGGGAGCGCTACGCGCGCTGGGTCCTGCCGCTGTGTTGGTCGGCGGTGGCGCTGGAGGGATTCGACCTGGTCGTGCTCGGGGTGGTGCTGCCCTCGCTGCTGCGATTCCCGGCCTGGGGACTTACCCCGAACACCGCCTCGGTGATCTCGGTGGTGGGCCTGCTCGGGGTGATGGTCGGGGCGTTGGCCGCCGGCCCGGTCACCGACCTGATCGGCCGGCGCCGGGCGATGCTGATCACCGTCGTCTGGTTCTCGGTGCTCACCCTGCTGTGCGCGGCCGCGCCCAACCCGTGGATGTTCGGCGTGCTGCGGTTCCTGGCCGGCCTCGGGCTGGGCGGCGTGCTGCCCGTCGCCCTCGCGCTGGTCAACGAATACGCCAAGGTCGGCCGGGGCGGTGGCGCCATCACCACCATGATGACCGGCTACCACGTCGGCGCGGTGCTGACCGCGTTGCTGGGCATCATCGTGATCCCGAACCTGGGCTGGCGGTCGATGTTCGTGATCGGTGCGTTGCCGGCGCTGGTGCTGGTCCCGGTGCTGTGGCGCTACCTGCCCGAGTCGACCTGGTACCTGCGGGCCAGAGCCGGCGACGGCCCGGTGGGCGAGGACGGGGCGCCGGCATCGGGAAACCCGGTCACCGTGCTGTTCCGGGGTGGGTACCTACGCGCGACGCTGGCCTTCTGGGTGACTTCGTTCATGGGGCTGCTGCTGGTGTACGGGCTCAACACCTGGTTGCCGGAGATCATGCGCTCAGCCGGTTACCAGCTCGGTGCCGCGCTGGCCCTGCTGCTGGTGCTCAACGTCGGCGCGGTGCTCGGCATGCTGATCGCTGGGCGGGTCGCGGACCGGATCGGGGTGCGCCCGGCCACGATCACCTGGTTCGTCGCCGCGATGGTCTTCCTCGCCCTGCTGAGCGTGAAGCTGCCCGGCGCCGGGGTGTACCTGAGCGTGCTGCTGGCCGGCATATTCGTGTTCAGCGCGCAGGTGCTGGTCTACGCCTACATCGCGCAGCGGTACCCGACCTGGGCGCGCGGCACCGCGCTCGGCTCGGCCAGTGGGGTGGGTCGGCTCGGCGCGATCACCGGGCCGCTGGTGGGCGGCGCGCTGCTGACCGCCGGCATCGCCTATCCGTGGGGCTTCTACATCTTCGCCGCGGTGGCCGCGGCCGGCGCGATCGCGGTGACGGTGGTGTCCCGTCCGGCGCAGCCGACGGCTGAGGGGCTCCGCGAAGCCGTGGACGGCCCTGGGCCGTCGGCCAACGGGCGGGTGTAAAGCGCGGCGGCGGAGGCCCGGCAGGCGTCCGCCGCCGTCAGAGGATCAACCGATGATCAGTGCTTGATCAGCCTGCGCGCGTCCGAGAGGACGCCCGCCATCTGCAGCGCCAGGCACAGCAATCCGGCGGTCACCAGCACGGTGGCGGTGAGCACGCCGAGAGCGAAACCACTCAGCTCGAAGACTAAGGCGACGAGGAACAACACAGCGGCGACGATGGCGAGCATTGGAATCTCCTCCTTGTGGGCAGAGCTTGACGTACTTGACCCGCTTGTGGGCGGCGCTCTCAGTATCCGCTGTTTTGGCTGGTCAGCGTAGAAGTGTCGCCCGTTCGAGACCTCCGCGTGTCGCCCCCCGGCCGGGTCTACTGTGTGATCAACGCCAGTGCCGATTGACCGGCCGCCTCAACCATCTCCGACGGCCCGGCGAGGCACCCCTCGGGCAGGGAGGTCTACGTGGCAGGCAACCCCGAGCAGCATGCCCCGACCGACCAGTTCGGCGGCGGCTCCCAGGTGCCGAGGGACGCCCAGGAGCTACTGCTGGGTGGCCCGCCGCGGTACACCCGAGCGCAGGCCGCGGAGCGGGCGGGGGTCAGCGTCGAGCGGGCCGACCGGCTCTGGCGGTCGCTGGGGTTCGCCGCGCCGGGGGATGCCGAGGTGGTGTTCACCGACGCCGATGTGGACGCGTTGCGGACGGTGACCGGCCTGCACGATGCCGGGGTCGGCGACGTGAACATGGAGTTGGCGCTGACCCGGGCGGTGGCTCAGGCGATGGCCCGGCTGACCGAGTGGCAGGTAGAGATGCTGCGCGAGATGGTGGCCGCCCGGATGACCGATTCCGGGGATGCCGATGCGCTCGCCGAGGCGGGGTTGGCGGCCGCCGCGGCGGTCCTTCCCGGGGTGGAGCGGTTGCAGCGCTATGTGTGGCGCCGGCACCTGCTCGCCGCGGGCGACCGCCTGCTGGCCACCGCGACCCAGCCCAGTGAGCCGGCGCCGCTGGCCGTGGGGTTCGCCGACATCGTGGGCTTCACCAGCCTCAGCAGGGGGCTGACCGAGGCTCGCCTCGCCGAGTTCCTCGAGGCGTTCGAGGACAGCGCGGCGTCGGTGGTGACCGAACGGGGCGGCCGGGTGATCAAGACGGTGGGGGACGAGGTGATGTTCGTGGCGGACACCGCCGGCGCCGCCGCCGACATCGGCCTTGGCCTGGCCGACCGGATCAGTGCGCTGGACGGCCGGCCCGATCTGCGCGTCGGCCTCGCCTACGGGCCGGTGCTACGCCGACTCGGGGATGTCTACGGCACCGTGGTCAACCTGGCCAGCCGGCTCACCTCGGTGGCCAGGCCGGGGACCGTGCTCGTCGACCGGGAGCTCGCGCTCGCCCTCGGCGAGGACCCCGACTACCGGGTGACCAAGCTGCGCCGGGTCTCCGTGCGCGGGTTCGCCCACCTGCAGCCGTGGCTGCTGAGGCGACCCGAGCACGAGCGCGACTAAGGCAACGGTTTGGTTGTCGAGAGTCCCTGGGCGCCGAGCGCATCCGGGCAGCCGTGGTATACCAAGATTGTGACGCAGGACGTGAGCCCCGCCGCCACCGCACTTTCGCTGCCCCCACTCGGCCGCTCCACGACCCGCTCCGATCTGGTGGCGGTCTCGATCAAGACGGCGATCCTGTCCGGGCGGCTGAAGCCGGACGAGGTGCTGGTGGAGCGGCGGATCGCCGAGCTCCTCGGGGTCTCCAAGACCCCGGTGCGCGAGGCGTTGATCTCGCTGACCTCCTCGGGGCTGCTCACCTCGACCCGGAACCGGGGTATCGCGGTGCGGCGGCTGGAGGCCGAGGACGTGCTGCGGATCTACGAGATGCGCGTGCTGCTCGAGCCGTGGGCGGCCGCCCAGGTGGCTCAGGCCGGCACGGTGGACGCCGTCGAGGCGCGCCGAGCGTTGGAGGAGGCCCGGCGCTTCATCGAGGCCGACGACCACGTCGGGCTGAGCCTGGCGAACCGGGATTTCCACCGTCGGGTGTACTCCACCTGCGAGAACGAGCTGGTGGTGGCCAAGCTCGACGATCTGCAGGACCTCACCGCGCTCGCCGCGGTGAGCCTGTTGTGGGAGCAGTGGCCCACCTGGCGGCCCGAGATGGAGGAGCACTACCAGATCTTGGACGCGGTGCGGCTGCATCAGCCCCGGGAGGCCGCGCATCTACTCCGCCGGCACATCGAGAGCTCGATCACCAGGCTGACCGAGCAGATGCGCGAGGCAGAGCTGGCGCCGCGCGAGCAGGGCTGGGAGGGTCAGCCGTCCCCGGTGTCGGCGGTGGAGCGCTGATATTCCGCCAGCGTGTGCTGGTCCGGCGGGTAGGTGCCGCGCAGCGGTGCGCCGCCGTCCACCTTCGCCAGGATGAAGTCCTCCAGCCGCTCCTGTTGCACGGCTGCGTCGGCGACCTCGTCAGCCAGCTCCCGGGGTAGACAGACCACGCCGTCGTGGTCGCCCACCATGATGTCGCCCGGATAGACCGCCACCTCGGCGCAGCCGATGGGTACCTGCAGGTCGACCGCGTGGTGCTGGGCGAGGTTGGTGGTGGCCGCCGCGCCGGCCGCGAAGGTCGGCAGGTCGAGGGTGGCGAAGCCATGGCTGTCCCGTACCGCGCCGTCGGTGACGATGCCGGCGGCGCCCCGGCGCAGCAGCCGGGTGGCCAGGATGTGCCCGAGGGATGCGGCGCGGGTCTTGCCTCGGGCGTCCACCACCAGGACGGCGCCGGGCGGCACGGATTCGACGGCCTTGCGCTGCGGGTGGTCGTAGTCCTGAAAGACGGACAGCACGTCGAGGTCTTCCCGGGAGGGGATGCAGCGCAGGGTGAACGCCTCGCCGACCAGCCGAGTGCGCTGGGGGTTCAGCGGAGTGAGCCCGGCCAGGAAGGTGTTGCGCAGGCCCCTGGCCATCAGCTGTGAGGTCAACGTCGCGGTGCTCACCGAGTGCAGCGCCCGCAGCGTGCTATCTCGCATCGGTGGATGGCTGGTCATCTCACATCCCGAGCTCTCGTTGTCTGCCGATCTGGCGGTCGCGCATGGTATACCAGTATACCGGCGTGAGCTGGCGTGATCGTCGCCGGCCGAGCCGTGCACCGCCTCGACAATGACGACGGGGAGCTAATCATGAGTGACCAGGTGTCCGCCGGAAAGGCGGCGAATCAGGACGCAGGGGGGCCACCGGCCGACAACTTCCTGGCCTACATCAAGGCGTTCGGCCCGGGCATCGTGGTCGCACTGAGCTGGGTGGGCACTGGCGACCTGATCGACAACTCGGTGGCCGGCGGCAACTACGGCTACGCCCTGCTCTGGGTACTGCCGCTGTCGCTGATCTTCCGGTTCGTCTTCGTCAACGCCCTGGGCAAGTACCCGTTGTACAACGTGCAGCGGGACCCGAGCATCGTGCGCGGCATCTCCAGGGTGCACCCGGCCTTCGGCTGGCTGATGCTCATCTCCTTCGTCGTCTACACCCACATCCTGATGGCGTTCACCCTCAGCGGGGTCGGGGTGGCGCTGGAAGGTCTCTTCGGCGGGCTGCCCACGTTCTGGTGGGCGGTGGTGGGGGCGCTGTCGGTCTTCGCGGTCACCCTCAAGGGCGCCTATCGGTTGATCGAGCAGATCTTCAAGGTGATCTTGGCGGTGATGGTGCTGACCTTCGTGGTGGGCATCGCGCTGGTCGGCATCGACTGGGGCGAGCTGATCAAGGGGTTCGCCTTCGAGTTGCCCGCTCAACAGGGCCTCTTCGACTCCGGCCTGGTGGCGTCCAGCCTGGTGCTGGCCACCCTCGGCTCAATGGCCAACCTGTTCTACCCGGAGTTCTTGCGGGAGAAGGGCTGGACCACGCCGGCCTACCGCAAGGTGCAGCGCTACGACCTGCTCTTCGGCACGTTCGTGGTGCTCTTCCTCGGCGTGGCCATCTGGGCGATCGGGGCCGAGGTGCTCTACGGCAAGCAGGGCGTCAGCACCGCCGGGGACATCGCCGACGCGCTGGGCGTGGCGGTGGGCCCGATCGGGCCGTACATCTTCTACCTCGGGCTGCTCGGCGCGGCGTGGACCACGGTCGCCGGATCGCTGTTCGCGCTGAGCAAGATGGTGGTGGAATCCCTGCACGTGGTGCGTCCACAGCGGGCGGAGCGGTACCCCCGAACGGGCGCCAGGACGGCTGATCCGATCTACCGCTGGATGATCCTCTGGGGACTGGTCGCGGTGTTGTGGTCGCTGCCCAACGCCCCGGGCTTCGTCGCCCTGGTGGTTGTCGCGCACGTGCTCACGTCGCCGTTCCTGCTGCTGATCGTGATCGCGCTGATCGTGATGTTGAACCGCAAGGACATCATGGGCAAGTACGTCAACAGCTGGAAGGAGAACTGCGGGCTGGCGCTGGTCGCCGTGTTCGTCGCCGTCGCGGCGGCCCAAGGCATCGGCAAAGCCGTCGCGGAGATCCTCTAGCGAGGCCCCTGAACCGCCGCACAGCCCAGGCTCCAGCCCGCACAGCCCAGGCTCAGCCCGCACAGACCTGGTACGGCCAGCGCAGACCTTGCAGGGTCTGCGCGGGCCGCGGTACTCGCCCCGGTGCGCGCTGCTGCGCGAGATCCTGATCACCCCGCCGCCGGGCACCTTGTCGATCCAAGCTGAGGACCGGGCGCCGCTGAGCTCCGCCGAGGTTGGCCAGCTATTTAACATCGATAGCTAAGGGAATTAATCCGACGACTAACGAGTCAGAAGCAGATACAAGCGGACCAGTCAGGATCAGCGAGACCAGTAGCGAACCCAGACAGCCCAGCCGGCTGGAGAAGAAGGCAATCGGTCGCGTCGTGTACCTCGGGCGTGTAGGTCCACGCGCCCCCACGGGCACCGATGCGATGGCATGATCCGAGAGCGAATGTGCGGTGATATCTCTTGGGTATCACCGCCGGATGACCAGGTATTGGACGCACGGCACCCAGGACCGGGGCAGTACGCGGAGGCGGCTGTCCAGGGGCAGGTCATGAGCGCCGAATTGGACGCTGGTTGGAGGAGCGGTGGTGGCAGATAGCGCGGCGCAAGGCCGTACGCGGGTGGGCGTGCCTCGTGAGTCGGGTGTTGGTGAGCGGCGGGTGGCGTTGGTGCCGAAGGTGGCGGAGCGTCTGATCGGTAAGGGCCTTGAGGTGGTGGTGGAGTCTGGGGCTGGGTTGGCGGCGCTGATTCCCGATGAGCTCTATACGGCGGTGGGGGCGTCGATCGGTGATCCGTGGTCGGCGGATGTGGTGGTGAAGGTGGCGCCGCCGTCGGATGAGGAGATCGGCAAGCTGGACAAGGGTGCCGTGTTGATCGGGTTTTTGGCGCCGTTGGCGCATCCGGAGGTGGTTGAGAAGTTGGAGGCGGCGGGGGTGACGGCGTTCGCGGTGGAGTCGATTCCGCGGATTTCTCGGGCGCAGTCGATGGATGCTTTGTCGTCGCAGGCGAATGTGGCTGGTTATAAGTCGGTGTTGTTGGCCGCGGATCAGTCGACTCGGTTTTTCCCGATGTTGACCACGGCGGCGGGGACGGTGAAGCCGGCGACGGTGTTGGTGTTGGGTGTGGGGGTGGCTGGGTTGCAGGCGTTGGCCACGGCGAAGCGGTTGGGTGCGCGGACGACGGGGTATGACGTGCGGCCGGATGTGGCTGATCAGGTTCGGTCGTTGGGTGCGCAGTGGCTGGATTTGGGTATTGAGGCGGCCGGTGAGGGTGGTTATGCGCGGGAGTTGTCTGAGGATGAGCGGGCGGAGCAGCAGAAGCGGCTGGAGGAGGCGATCACCGGGTTTGATGTGGTGATCACGACCGCGTTGGTGCCGGGGCGTAAGGCACCGACGTTGGTGACGGCGGCGGCCGTTGAGGGGATGAAGGCGGGCAGTGTGGTGGTTGATTTGGCTGGTGAGGCGGGCGGGAACTGTGAGTTGACCGAGCCGGGCCAGATCGTGGTGAAACATGATGTGACGATTTGTTCGCCGTTGAATTTGCCGGCGACGATGCCTGAGCATGCGAGTGAGTTGTATTCGCGCAATATTTCGTCGTTGTTGGAGTTGATGATCGACGGGGATGGTCGGTTGGCGCCGGACTACTCCGATGAGGTGTTGGCTAAGTCGTGTGTCGCGGGTAAGCCGAGCGCGGTTGTGTCGGCTGGGGATGAGGGCTGATGGAATCGAGCCTGCTGGCGAACCTGGCAATTCTGGTGCTCGCCGGATTTGTGGGTTTCGCGGTGATTTCCAAGGTGCCCAATACGCTGCACACCCCGCTGATGTCGGGCACGAACGCGATTCACGGCATCGTGCTGCTGGGCGGCATCATCGTGCTGGGCCTGGGTGGCGATGAGCTGGACGTGTTCTCCAAGATCCTGCTGGTGATCGCCATCGCGTTCGGCACGATCAACGTGGTCGGCGGGTTCCTGGTCACCGACCGGATGCTGGGCATGTTCAAGGGTGGCCCGACCAGTGCGAAGAAGGCACCGGCCGGCGCGGGAGACGGGGACAAGTCGTGAACACCCTGGTGACGGTGCTCTACATCGTGGCGTTCGGTATGTTCATCTACGGCCTGATGGGTCTGACCGGCCCGAAGAGCGCGGTGCGCGGCAACCAGATCGCCGCGGTCGGCATGGGCATCGCGCTCGTCGCCACGCTGTTGGTGCCCGGGATGTCGAACTGGGTGTTGATCGTCATCGGCATCGTGATCGGCACGCTGCTCGGGGTGCCGTCCGCGCGCCAGGTGAAGATGACCGCGATGCCGCAGATGGTGGCGCTGTTCAATGGCGTCGGTGGTGGCGCGGTGGCGCTGATCGCGTGGGTGGAGTTCCGCAACGACCCGGGCTACCTGAGCCACCCCGGCTACTTCGTGGTGGCCTCGCTGTTCTCGGTGATCGTCGGGTCGATCTCGTTCTGGGGTTCGCTGATCGCCTTCGGCAAGCTGCAGGAGATCATCCCGGGTAAGTCGATCGGGCTGGGCCGCCTGCAGATCGTGCTGAACGTGCTGCTGCTGGTGGTGGCCATCGTGCTGGCGATCGTGATCGGCCTCGGCGGTACCTCGGAGTGGCTGATCGTCGGCATCCTGGTGATCGCGGCGGTCCTCGGCGTGATGGTGGTGCTGCCGATCGGCGGCGCGGACATGCCGGTGGTGATCTCGCTGCTCAACGCGTTCACCGGGTTGTCGGCGGCGGCCACCGGGTTGGCGCTCTCGAACACCGCGATGATCGTGGCCGGCATGATCGTCGGTGCCTCCGGTTCGATCCTGACCGACCAGATGGCCAAGGCGATGAACCGGTCCATCCCGTCGGTCATCGCCGGCGGGTTCGGTGGCAGCGGTACCGCGGTGGGCGGTGGCGAGGACGGCGACAAGACCGTCAAGGCCACCTCGGCGGCGGACGCGGCGATCCAGATGGCCTACGCCGACCAGGTCGTCGTGGTGCCCGGCTACGGCATGGCGGTGGCCCAGGCCCAGCACGCGGTCAAGGACATGGCCAAGTTGCTGGAGGCCAAGGGTGTCACGGTCAAGTACGCCATCCACCCGGTCGCCGGGCGGATGCCGGGGCACATGAACGTGCTGCTGGCCGAGGCCGACGTGCCGTACGACCAGCTCAAGGAAATGGACGACATCAACGACGAGTTCGCCCGCACCGATGTGGCGCTGGTGATCGGGGCCAACGACGTGACCAACCCGGCCGCGCGCAACGACCCCAGCTCGCCGATCCACGGCATGCCGATCCTGAACGTCGACCAGGCGCACCACATCATCGTGCTGAAGCGCTCGATGAACTCCGGGTTCGCCGGTATCGACAACCCACTGTTCTACGACGACAAAACCAACATGCTCTTCGGCGACGCCAAAAAATCAGTCACCGACGTCACCGAAGAACTCAAAGCCCTCTAGGCACATCGAGGTCGACAGCAGGGCTGTGCTGAGCCATTGAGAACAGCCCTGCTGTCGATGTCGGTGGTGAGCTGTCCGCGTCTCCAGGGACGCTATTCCCGGTATCCGGCCAGCCGGCTCAGCTCGTGGCGCCAGGCGGTGCCGAGGTTGAAGGCGCCACCGAGGTCGGGCAGTTCGGCCATGTCGTCGGCCGGCAGATCCACGAGAGTGCCGCCGGCGGACACCACGGCCAGCGACAGCCGGGCAATGGTGTCCACACTGACCGCGCGCAGCACCGCCTGGGGCACCGTCTCGCCGGTGCTGGTCAGCCCGTGCGCGCGGAGCACCACCACGGGCCGGTCGCCCAGCGCGTCCACCATCTCGGCCGCCAACGCCCGGGTGCGGATCAGCACGCCACGCGGGTAGACCGGGACTCCGCCGGCGGCGAGCAGCGCGGCGGGGATGTCGAAGGCACCCACGATCGGCCGGATGCTGATGCCGGCCAGGTCGGCGGCCACCACGTCCGGCGGGTGCGCGTGCACCACCACCTGCACGTCCGGCCGACGGCGCAGCACCTCGGTGTGCAGTGGCAGCTCGTTCGGCGGGGCGTAACCGCCGTCCAGCTCGCCGGCCGCTCCGGGCTCGCCGTCGGAGTCCACCAGCCGGATGTCGGCGGCCTCGGTCCAGGCCAGCCCGCGCTCTCGGGGCCCTCGGCAGCGCACCAGCAGTCGGTCCGGGCCGATCCGCCAGCTGATGTGCCCCAGGAAGCCGGGTGCCAGCCCCCGCGCGGCCAGCACCCGGCAGGCCGCCGCCACCTCGGCGCGCCGGGCGTCGAGATCGGTCACGCCTTCACTCCCATGCCGCCGTCGGAGTGGATGGCGCCGCCGGTGATGCCCCGGGACCGGTCCGAGGCGAGGAATACGTAGCTCCATGCGTGGTCCTGCCCGGACAGCGCCACCCCGAGCGGCACTCGGGCGGCCAGCTCCTGTTCCCGGTCGGGGGAATCGTCCAGCCGCTGGCCGGCCAGGCCGAGGCTGTCGGGTCCGCGCAGGTCGGTGTGCATCGTGCCGCCCGGGGCCACCCCGTTGACCCGGATGTCCGGCGCCAGCTCGTGCGCCAGCGCGGTGACCAGGCCGCGCACCGCGAACTTGGCGGACACATAGAGCACCCCGCCCCGGCCCGGGTAGTACGCGGAGGTGGACTCGGTGAGCACCACCGACCCGCGCGAGGCGCGCAGCGCCGGCAGGGCGGCCTTCACCGAATGCAGGTAGCTCTTCACGTTCACCGCGAACACCTCGTCGAACGCGCTGTCCAGCACGCCCGCGTCCAGCTCGCCGAGCCCCCGGTAGAAGTCGAACACCCCCACGCAGCTGACCAGCACGTCCAGCCCGCCGAACGCGTTGACCGCCGCCGCCACGGCGCGTTCGTTGTCCTCCTGGGTGGTGGCGTCCCCGGTCAGCACCAGAACCTCGGGCAGCTCGTCGCGCAGCGCGTCGCACTTGCCGGCGTCGCGCTCCAGCACCGCGACCCGGGCGCCTTCGGTGCGGAACGCGTCCAGCACGGCGCGGCCGATCCCGGAGCCGGCGCCGACCACCAGCGCCCGCTTGCCGGCCAGCCAGTCACCCATCCCGGTCCACCTCGAGCGGCCCGTACGGGTTGCCGATCATGGCAGAGAACACCTCCTCGGTCTGCCAGGTCAGCGCCTCCAGCGCCAGCGGGCAGAGGCTCACCTCGCGCCCGGAGCGGGGGGAGGAAATGAGCAGCCGGGCGCCGTTGCGGGTGCGCACCTTGCGGATCCGGACCTCGGCGAACTCGTTGCCCAGCTCGATCACCGGCTCATCGGCGGCCCCGGAAAGGCCCTCGGCGCTCACAGGAAGATCGCCAAGTTCTGCATGCGCAGCACCGACTCGTCCACCGCGACCGTGCGCCGGGCCAGCATCCAGTGCCCGGCGGACTCCGCCGCCCCGGTCGGGTCGCGGCGCAGCAGGTCCTCCCGCCCGGCCGAGACCAGCGCCGACTCCCGCACGTCGCCCCGGCTGCGGAACAGCAACACGGCCGACTCCACCACCAGCTCGTCCGGTTCCTGGGTGGCGAAACAGCGCACGTTGGTGACGTAGTGCCGCAGCCGCGACGGCGGGTCCTCGGTCCAGGCGTGCTCGGTGGCGAACCGGGCCACCCGCCGGCCGAGCGAGTACTTGTCCTCGTCGAAGTGCGCCATGCCCGGCGCGGTGTCGAAGCCGGCACCGCGCGCGGTGGTCACCCGCACCGGCATGAGGTACCGGATGTCCTCGGTGAGCAGCGACAGCCAGGTCGGGTAGTCCTGCCCGTCCAGCAGGTAGGCCTCGTCGACCAGGAACTGGTGGGCCTGCAGGTGCCGCTCGTCGGAGAACGCCACCGCGGTACCCGGGCGGCGGGTGGACGCCATCAGCCGGGCGGTCACGGCGCGCCCAGCTCGGTGCGCGCCGCCTGGGCGAGCGGGTGTTCCAGGCAGTCCGCCCACAGCGCCAGCATCGCCCGCTGGTTGTACTCGCCGTAGCCGACGTAGGCGGTGCCCGGCCCGGCAAAGTGCGCCAACGGCGGGGTGACCGGCTTGTTGTCGTGCAGCAGCCCCATCCGGTTGTTCAGCAGCAGCCGCCGCGCCATCGCCCCGGCCGCCGTCGAGGTGATCGACACCCAGTTCTCCACGTCATCCTGCTCGAACATGCCGGTGCTGCCGAAACACATCAGGTACGCCTTGTAGGACAGCTTCTTGAACTCCTCCGGGGCGGCGGCGTCCACCGCGAACCAGGACAGCACCTCGGTCTCGTCCGCGTTGATCGGCTGCCACTGGCGCAGCGAGACGAACGGCAGCACCTCATCGTCAGAGCCGGCAGCAACCTTCGGCCAGTTGTGCACCAGGCTGAGGTTGGGGAACACCGAGGCGGCGGAGATCATGAAGCCGTCCTCGGCGATCATCCGCCGCTGCGCCTCCGACCAGCTGGTCCGCATCCGCTCGATCATCACATCCGGGTAGCCGACGTAGCGCAGCCGCTCGCGGAACGTGCCGGGGGGCAGTTTGTAGGTGGTGCCGCCGCCGCGCTGCGCCCAGTACAGCGCGCCCTCCTTGCGCTTGGACGCCTTGGGCTCGCGGAACAGCCCGATCTCCACCACGCTGGTGTGGGTCTGCGGGGTGTGGTAGCTGTCCCCGGCGAAGTTCTCCGCGCCGATCTTCCAGTTGGCCTTGATCCGCCACCGCTGCGGGCCGGACAGCTCGATCCCGGCGGGGCTCTGCTTGGTGTAGAAGTCCAGGTAGAAGGCGAAGTCGCCGAGGTACTCACGCAGCGGCGGGGCGTTCGGGTCCAGGCTGAGGAAGATCAGCCCGTTGTAGCTGTCCAATGCCGGCGCCGGCAGCAGGGTCTGCTGGCTCCGGCGGAAGCCGTCCTCGCCGCCATAGGCCTCGCGGTGGAACGGCAGCCCGGTCAGTCGGCCGTCGTTGCGGTAGGACCAGCCGTGGTACGGGCAGCGGAAGTGCGAGGCGTTGCCCAGCTCCGCCCGGCAGACCTGCATGCCCCGGTGCAGGCACATGTTGAACATCGCCCGCACCGTGCCGCCCTCGTCCCGGGCCACGATGAACGAGTCGTCCAGCACCCGGCGCACCACATAGTCACCGGGTTGCGGCACCTCCGACTCGTGCGCCAGGAACATCCAGGAGCGACCGAACACCCGCTCGCGCTCCAGGCTGAACAGCTCGGCGTCGTTGTAGATGTGCGCGGGGATCATTCCGCGCCGGACATCGGCGAGCAGTTGACTGTGGGAGGTCGTCGAGGGCTGGACCGGCATCGTCGCCTCCTTCTCTGCTAGGCAGATAAGGCCTCTGCACGGTAGGTGGCGCTTCGTGGGGGGTCAAGGGAACTCAGGCGTGCGGCAGCAGCCCCACGTCGGCGACCGCCGCGAGCAATGTCTTGCCGATGTTGCGCTCGACGGCGGCGGACATCCGGCTGGTCGGCACCGAGGCGTTGACCGCGACCCGGGCCGGCCCCCGGCGCACCGGGAACGCGACCGCCACTGAGCAGACCCCGGTCTCGCTCTCCCCGTTGCTGGTGGCGTAACCGCGCCTGCGCACCGTGTGCAGTGCCTCCTCCAGTGCGCGCCGGCTACCGATGCTCTTGCCGGTCAGTCCGTCCAGCTCCTCCTCCGGGTAGAGCCGGTGCAGCGCCGCGATGGGGAGCTGGGCGAGCAGCGCTTTGCCGGTGGAGGTGCAATGTGCCGGCATCGATCGACCGATCCGGGAGGCGACCCGAACCGCCCTGGGGCTCTCGATGGCGTCCACGAAGCGCACCGTGGCGCCGTCCAGCACCCCGAGGTGGACGGTCTCGCCGAGCTCGGCGTTGAGCGCCTCGAGTTGGGGCCGCAGCGCCCCCCGCACGTCATAGCGCTCCAGGATGGCGAAGGCCACCCCGGTCAGCGAATTGCCGGAGCGGTAACTCCTGGTGCGCTCGTCCTGTCGCACAAAACCTCGGTACTGCAGCATGGCGAGCAGTCGGTGCGCGGTGGAGGTGGCCACGCCGAGGTACTCGCTCACCTCGGTGAGCCGCAGCTCATCGCGTTCCCCCAGGAGCAAGAGGACCTTGAGCGCGTTGTCGACCGACTCGATCGGATACTGGGGGACGCGCCCGGCCGCGACTGGCTGCTCCGCCGCGGCGCCTATGTCCACGGCCGAAACACTAACCCGCTGGGTCAGTGGGCGTTGCAGACACAGAACAGCTTGGGCCGCATGCAGCTGTAGCAGATGTCGCTGAGCGCGGCCAACCAGTGGATCATGACGTCTCCGAACCGGGACGGGTGGATCTACATGGCTTACCCGCAATGGCCGAAACCTATGCGCCCCGATCTGGTGGCTTGACATCTTTAAGACGACCGGTCATATTGGAACTACGTCCAGATGGGAGTCGTGATGTCGACCTATCGTGCCGTCCAGGTGACCGGGACCAGGCAGTTTTCGCTGGTCAATCGAGAGTTGGTGCCGCCGTCCCCAGGGCAGGCGCGGATCAGGGTGGAGGCGTGTGGGGTCTGTCACTCGGACGTTCTCGCCGGAGAGGGTCTGCGCGCCGACCCGACGGTCCCCGTCGTTCCGGGCCACGAGCTTGTCGGGGTGATCGACGCGGTCGGCGCCGGCGTCACCGCCTGGCACGAGGGTGATCGGGTGGGCGTCGGCTACCTGGGTGGGCATTGCGGCGAGTGCGAGTTCTGCCGCCGGGGTGACTTTGTCAACTGTGCCGACCAGCCGAGCACCGGGACCACGGTGGACGGCGGTTATGCCGAGTACGCGTACGCAAGGGCCAGCGGGCTGGTGCGAGTTCCCGAGGGCCTGAGCGCGGTCGAGGCCGCGCCGCTGTTGTGCGCGGGGCTCACCACGTACAACGCGCTCACCCAGATCGACGCCCGGCCCGGAGCTGTGGTCGCCGTCCAGGGCATCGGTGGCCTCGGTCACCTGGGCGTCCAGTACGCCAGCAAGCTCGGCTACCGGGTGGTGGCCATCGCCAGGGGTGCGGCTAAGGCGGAGCTGGCTAAGCAGCTCGGTGCGCACGACTACATCGACAGCTCCAGCGAGGACCCGGCGGTCGCACTGGGTCGGCTCGGCGGTGCCGCCGCGATCATCGCCACCGCCGCCAGCGGCGCATCCATGTCGCCGTTGGTTCCCGGTCTCGCGCCCCGAGGTCGCCTGGTGGTGCTCGGCGCCGCGCCCGATCCGATCTCCGTGCAGACCTCTGACCTGATCTTCGGTGCGCGTTCCCTGGTCGGCAGCCTGACCGGCAGCTCCATCGAGAACGAGGACAACCTCGCCTTCTGCCTCGCCCGTGGCGTTCGCCCGATGACCGAGGTGCTGCCGCTGGCCGAGGCGCCGAAGGCCTACGAACGCATGATGTCCGGCGATGCCCGGTTCCGCATCGTGCTGGAGACCGAGGCGGCGTGATGAGTGACCTGCTGGACGAGGTGCTGGAGGCGCACGGTGGCCTGGACCGTTGGAAGCAACTGACCACGGTCCGGGCGTCCGTAGTCGGTGGCGGCGAGTTATGGGCCATGAAGGGGCTGGTGTCGGACCGCGAGCCACGGGAGACAGTGGCCTCGCTGCACGAGCAGTGGATCTCGGTACATCCCTACGGAGCTCCCGACCAGCGGACCTGGTTCACCCCGGGCCGGCTCGCGATCGAGAAGCTGGACGGTCAGCTGGTAGCGGAGCGCCGGGAACCGCGCGCCTCCTTCGCCGGACATCAACTGCGCACGCCGTGGGATCCGCTGCACCGCGCCTACTTCAGTAGTTACGCGCTGTGGACCTACCTCACCACGCCGTTCCACCTGGCCATGCCCGGCTTCTCGGTCACCGAGATCGAGCCGGTGAAGGAGAACGGCGAGCTGTGGCGGGGGCTGCGGGCCGGCTATCCGGCGGGCATCGAGAGCCACAGCACGGTGCAGGACTTCTATGTCGGCGAGGACTACCTGGTGCGCCGCCACGACTATCACGTGGACGTGGCCGGTGGGTTCCCCGGCGTCCACTACGTCTCGGACTACGTCGAGGCGGACGGGGTGTGGGTGCCGACCACGCGGCGGGCGTATCGCCGGGAAACCGACGACGGCCCGATTCTCGATCAGCTGATGGTCTCGATCGACGTCAGCAACATCAGGTTCAGCTGACCGGGTCCGAGTAGCCGGTCAGCGGGTCGAACACCCCGGGAAAGAACTCGTCGACCGTTCGCATGTCCCCGGTGACCTTGGCGTGCAGCAGCGTTCCCTCCCAGGCGTGGACCAGGCTGCTGGCGAGCAGTTCGAGGTCCCGCTCGGGGCTCAGCTCGCCCCGCTGCACGGCCTCGCGCAGGACCTCGGTCACCTTGTTGATCCACCCGGTGAACCCGGCGGCCACCGCCTCCCGGAGCGCCGGGCTCTGCGTGGCAACCTCCGAGGCGAAGTTCCCGATCATGCAGCCGCGGATGACGCCGAGACGCACCACGTCCTGCCCGAGAAAGACGAAATGCGCGCGTAGCCGGGCCAGTGGCGGCAGGGTCCGGTCCTGGAGCCGTTCGAACTCCCGCCCGATGCCGTAGCGGCGCAGCGTCTCCAGCGCCATCTCCTCCTTGCTGGAGAAGTAGTTGTAGAACGAGCCCTTGGGCAGCCCGGCCGCGTCGGTGACGTCCTTGACTCCGCTGCCGTTGTACCCACGCAGGTGGAACTGATCCAGCGCGGCGGCCACCACCTCCTCGCGCAGGCTCGGCCTCGGCATCGTCGCCCTCCTCGTTCTCCGGCGGCACCCGGGCTAATATGACCGCCCGTCTAGATACGTTACCTCAGACTGCGCTGAAATAGCAGGGTGTCCAGGCGGCGCCCTTGCTTGAAGCCGACGCCGTTGAGGCGCCCCGCCTGGACAAAGTTGTGCCGGCGGTCCAGGTCGGCCGACGCTGGGTCTCTGGTGTCGACGATGACCGCGATGACTCGCCGGGCAAACCGACCGGCGGGTCATCGTGCGCCGGGCGGCGGAGCAGGACGTGGTGGACGAACCCGGCGGCTGGCCCAGAACGATCCTCACGCCGGTCGTCCCCGGGCTCAACTTCGAACTGATCCGCTCGACGTTGCCGCCGGGGTGTGCGCCCGCCGGGTACCCCGCGTACGCCGCCGGCTCGCACGAGTTCATCGCCGTCGAGACCGGGACGCTGCGGCTGACCATCGACGACAGCACCGTCGATCTGGCCGCCGGGGACTCGGTCTATTTCGCCGCCGACGCCGCGCACCGCTACGCCAACCCCGGAAGCACGCCGTGCACCTACAACGTGGCCGCCCTGATCATGCGCCCGCGCGGCTCGTCCACCCGGCCAGGGTGAATCGCGCGGCCCGAGCGTGCGCGGGTCAGGCCTGGCTACCGCAAACCGGCCATCAGTTACCGAGCTACACAGGCGACGGGTTTCCGTCGCGCGGAACCTGTGCGATGCGAAGTTCGGTAACAGGTCATCAAATTTAACTCCAGGGTTGTCAAATCCATGATCGAATAGCCCTGTTGTTAATATTGCGGCGGTTTCGGGCGGCGCTGTCACCTGGGAACCCGTCAGACGCGGGACGCTTCCCGGCGAGCCCGCCCGTCGTTACCGAGCTGCACACGGGGCAGGTTTTTCGCGGCTAGAACCTGCCTGTTGTGGAGTTCGGTAACGACGGGCGGTCACGACGGGCGGACTGGCGAGCGCCGGCTGGAGGGCGGGAAGGCTCTACCTCGACTCGGGGGGTTTGTTCCCGGCCTCCGGGGGTGTGCCCCCTCGAACCTGGTTGGGCTGGAGTGAGAACGTGCAGGCCAGGGCTGGACAGGGACATGGGGCCGCACGGTCTGCAGCGGCGGCGGCTTCAGGGACGGGGAATCGTGATGGATCTTGGCGACGGGGTTTTCGACGATCTGCCTCGGTACCGCGACCAGCCGGCCGATCCGGCTCCGGCGTTGCGGCTCACCGGCCTGAGCAAGCGGTTCGGCCAGACCGTGGCGGTGGACAACATGGGGCTGTCGGTGCCGCCCGGTTCGTTCTTCGGCCTGGTCGGTCCCAACGGCGCCGGCAAGACCACTTCGCTGTCCATGGCGGTCGGTCTGCTGCGGCCGGACGCCGGGACCGTGCGGGTCTTCGGACTGGACCTGTGGCAGGACCCGGTCCGGGCCAAGGCGCTGGTCGGCGTGCTGCCCGACGGGCTGTCGCTGCCCGAGCGGCTCACCGGGCGCGAACTGCTCACCTACACCGCGTTGCTGCGCGGGCTGGATCGGGACACCGTCGCGGCGCGGGCCGACGAACTGCTCGGCGTGCTGGAGTTGGCCGAGGCCGAACGCACCCTGGTGATCGACTACTCGGCCGGCATGCGCAAGAAGATCGGCCTGGCCACCGCGCTGATGCACGCCCCGAAACTGCTGGTGCTGGACGAACCCTTCGAGGCGGTCGACCCGGTGTCGGCAAGCACCATCCGGACGATCCTGCGCCGGTTCGTCGCGGCCGGGGGCGCCGTGGTGCTGTCCAGCCACGTCATGGAGCTGGTCGAGAAGCTCTGCGACCACGTCGCGGTGATCACCAGGGGTCGGGTGGTGGCCAGCGGTCCGGTCGACGCGGTTCGAGCGGGGCGCAGCTTGGAGGAGGTATTCGTACACCTGGTGGGCGGCCGGACCGGCGGAGCGGAGGGCCTGTCATGGTTGGCGTCCTGATCAGCATGAAGCTGCGGGTGCTCCGGCACTCGCTGGGCGGCATCCGAGGTGCGTTCTTCGGGATCGGCGCGGTGATCGGGCTCTCCGTCGCCGCCGGCTGCGCGGTGTTTCTCGCGCTGCACCCCGGCGGACTCACCGTCGGCACCGACCTCGCCTCAGCGCTGATCGCGGTGTGGACCCTGGGCTGGCTGTTCGGCCCGATCCTCGCCGGCGGTGGCGACGAGACGCTGCGCCCGGAGAACTTCGCGCTGCTGCCGATCCGACCGGTCCCGCTGGCGGTCGGGCTGTTCGGCGCGTCGCTGGCCGGGGTGGCCCCGCTGGTCACCCTGATCGTATTTGCCGGGCTGGTCTGTGTCGCCGTGCCGGTTGGCACCGGAGCGGTCGTGGTCGCGGTGCTCGCGGTGGCGCTGCAGCTGGCCATGGCGGTGCTGCTGTCCAAGGTGGTGATCGCCGGGCTGGGTGCGCTGCTCGGGTCGCGCCGGGGTAAGGACCTCGGCGTGTTGCTGACAGCCCTCGCCGCTCTTGCCTACTGGCCGGCCAGCTACGCGTTCCAGACACTGGGCCCCATCGTGCTCGGCCAGTCCTCTCCGGTGTTCAGCGCCGCATTGCGCTACCTGCCGACCGGCTGGGGACCGACGGCGGTCGCCGCCTCGGCCGCTCAGGACTGGCTCGCCGCGCTCGGCTGGCTGTTGGCGCTGGCGGTGGTCGACGGGCTGCTCGTGCTGGCCTGGTCCAGGCTGCTGGTGCGCCGACTGACCACCAGCCAGTCCGCCAGCCAACCGGGTAGGTCCGCCAGGACCGGTCCGGCGAGGAGGCGACTGCGCCTGCTACCGGAAAGCCCACTCGGCGCGGTCATCGGCAAGGAGCTGCGGACGTGGTGGCGTGATGCTCGGCGCAGGGCCATGCTGCTCAGCTCCATCCTCATCGGCGCCATCGTCCCGGTGATGTCCACGGTCGGGAACGCCAACGCGTCCACGCTGGCGTTCGGCGCGCTGTGGATCGTGTTCTTCGCGGCGATGCAGGTCGGCAATCTCTACGGTTTCGACGGCTCCGCGCTGTGGCAGACGCTGGTCACACCGGGGGCGGTCAATGCGGACGTGCGTGGTCGGCAATGGGCGTGGTTGCTCATCGTCGGCCCGATCGCACTGCTCGCCGCGGCCATCCTGCCGGCGGTTGCCGGCGCCCCCGGCGCATACCCGTGGGTGCTCGCCCTGATGCCGGCCCTGCTGGGTGGTGGCGCCGGCACCGTTCTGCTGATGTCGGTGTTCGCGCCGTTTCCGATGCCGACCCAGCGTGGCCGCAACCCGTTCTCCTCAGGTGGGCGGGCGGGCTTCTCGGGCTTCCTGCCCCGGATGGGCATCATCTTCTTGCAACTTGCCACCGCGGTGCCAGCGTTTGTACTGCTGCTGCTCGGCGCCCTGGACGTCCTACCCTGGGCGAACTGGGCGGCCGTACCGGTCGGCGTGCTGAGCGGGCTGGTGGCCGCGTGGTGGTGGGGCGGGATCGCCTGCCGCCGGCTGGCCCGGCGAGGCCCGGAGCTGCTCGCCGCCGTCCGCGTCGCGGTCTGACCCGGCCGGCGCCACCCGCCAGAGCCGCCGCCGGCTCAGTCCAGGAAGCGGAGCACCTCGTCGAGGAACAGCAGCGGCGCGGTGTCCATGCCGATGTGGGCCTGGCCGGCCAGCTCCACGACGTCGCTGTGCGGCAGCGCGGCCCGCGCGGCGGCGGTGGCGGCCTTCAGGAACGGGACGGACTCGCTGCCCACCAGGAGGCGCACCGGGGTGGTGAGCGCGGCGAACCGGCTGGGATCGAGGACGTACTGCTCGACCTGCCGCGCCTCTCGGATCGTCGTCGGCATGGCCTGCACCCGCGCCGCCCAGGCCGGCGCCCGCCGCATGATGTCCAATGTCGGCTGGTCGACGCCGGCCCCGTCGATCAGCATCGTCTCGAGCGCGGCTTCCCGCCCACCCTCAGCGAGCAACTGCTCCATCCGCTCGATCACCCGGGTCTCCAGGGCGGGTAGACCCGGTGTGGAAATCGGCGGCTCGTACAGCAGTGCCCGCTCCACCTGATCGGTGAGCAGCAGCGCTTCCAACGAACAGAGCGCTCCGTAGGAGTGGCCGAGCAGCGCCACCGGCCCGCCGGCCGCCTCGATCACGGCGAGGACGTCCCGCGCCTCCAGCCCGAGCCGGTACCCCTCGCCGGGGTTGTCACCGCTGGCCCCACGGCCTCGGCGATCCACCAACAGCAGGGTCCGGTGCTCAGCCAGCCTCGGCGCGACCGGCGCCCAGCGGGAGCGGTCCGCGGTGCTGCCGTGCACGACCACCAGCGGCGGCCCCGCACCGAGTCGTTCGAACCCGATCCGGGTGCCGTCCGCCGACAGCACGTACTCGAGGGTGGGCTGAGGTAGCGACATGGTCGGTACCCTTCCGGCGACCGGCGGGGGCGACAACGTTTTTGCTGGTCTCAGCGGCGCGGTTCAGCGCCCCCGCTAGCGGTGCGCCCGGTGACGTAGATGATGTTCCGGGTCAAGCCGGGAGCCGGGTGGGTGACGATCTCGGCGAAGCCGGCGTCCCGCAGCATCCGTCGCGCGGTCTGCTCGCCCCACGCCGCGCCCAGCCCGACGCCGTCGTTGGCCAGCGACACCGTCAGGCAGTGCAGAGTGCTGACCGAGTAGATCCACGGCGCGGACGGGTTGCCCACGTTGTCCTCGAGGTTGCTCGACGCCGCCATATCGACCATGAGAAAGGTGCCACCGGGGGCCAGCGCCCCGTGCACCCGCCGCAGTACCTCGGCGGGGTTGGCCTGGTCGTGCACCGCGTCGATGGCGAACACCGCGTCGAACGGGTCCGGGATATCCAGCGCGGCCACGTCGGCGACCTCGAAGGTCAGGTTGGTCAGGCCGGCCTGAGCCGCCTCGGCCCTGCCCAGCTGGAGGGCGTCCTCGGCGATGTCGAACCCGACGAACGTGGACCGGGGAAACGCCGCCGCCAGCACCACCAGCGCATGTCCGCTGCCGCAACCCACGTCGGCCACCCGCGCGCCGGCCTCGAGCCGCTCGGCCAGCCCGGGCACCAGCGGCAGCCAGGCGTTGACCAGCAGCTCGTCCAGCGCCCGCCGATTGAGCTGGTCCATCGCACCGGTGAACTCCGGGCGGAACGCCGAGTACGGCACGCCGCCGCCCTCCCGGAACGCATGCTCGAGCTCAGCCTGGTGTTTGCCCAGGTGGGCCACCATCGCCGACATGGGCGCCATGTTCGTGTAGCCGGTGCCGGCCAGGCATGCGGCGTGCTCGGCCGGCAGCGTGTACGTCTGGGTCGCCGGGTCGTAGGTCATGATCCCGCCGGACACCATTGCGCCCAGCCACTCACGCACATACCGCTCCCGCAGGCCGGCGCGCTCGGCCAGCGTCGGCGCGGTCGCCGGGCCCCGCTCGGCGGCCGCGAACAGGCCGGTCCGGTTACCCAGGTCGATCAGGTAGGTGAGCAGCCCGCCGGTGTAGAGGCCAAAGATGTGCCGGGCGAAGTCGGCGACCCGTTCGCGATCGACGGTCTCGGTGCTGGAGGTCATGACCCGATCTTCACACGCCTGGGTACCGCCCGCGCGCGCGTGCGCCGGCGGTCTCAGCCGGCTCGGTCAGCGCGGCGGTGAGCCCTTCCAGGTGAGGGTGCGGTCCAGGATGCCGAGGGTGGCCCGCAGCGCACCTTCGGACAGGATCGGGAAGATGGCCCGCTCCCGCCAGACCGGGTCGATGGCCGACCAGTCGTAGTACGAGGTGACCAGGGTGCCCGCTTCGCGGGGTTCCAGCAGGTAGCCGTAGACATGCCCAATCGGCGGGCGGACCTGGCCCAGGATCGTCCAGGCGATCTCCCGCTCTGGCTCGAACGCGGTGATCTTGACCGTGACGTCGTAGCGGCCCATCGGGAAGTCGTTCAGCGCCTCGCGGTCCATGTGCACCACAAAGGTGTCGCCGACGGCCGCTACCGGGTCGCCGGTGGCGTCCATCAGCATGCCGGAGCTATCGATCGCCACGTGGCCGTGCGGATCGCAGAGCAGCCGGAAGATCGTTGCCGGGTCGGCCGCGACAGTGCGCTGGACCTCGAACCGTTCGTTCGCCATCGGGACATCCTGCCCCCCGATCCGATGATCAGCGAGAGCCGGCGGCCCTAGTGTCGGCGGGAGTCCAGCCAGCCGGCCCAGCGGTCCAGGGCGGCGCCCGGGTCGCGGCGGCCGACGCCGATGCGGAACCGGTCGGTGGGAGTCGGGGTCAGCGCCGACCGGTAGACGCTGGCCGGCAGCAACAGCACGCCCTCCCGCTCGACCAGCTCGGTGCACATCGCCTCCACACCGTCCGGGCCGAGGTAGCGCGGAAAGCACACGCAGCCACCCCGCGGCGGCTCCCACTCGAACAGCTCGGCGAATTTGGCGAAGAACGCGTCGAAGACCGGGATGTTCTCCGCGACGATCCGTCGGTTCCGCTCCAGGATGCGCTGGCGGGAGCGCAGGGCGATCAACGCCAGGATCTCGCTGGGCGCGGAGTTGCAGATCGAGGTGTAGTGCTTGGCGCGCTCCAGCCGGTCCAGCGCGGCGCGGTCGCGGCAGGCGATCCAGCCGATCCGCAGGCCGGGTAGCCCGTATGCCTTGGACATCACGTTGACCGACAGTGCGGTCGGCGACAGGTCGGTGGCCTGGGGCAACGGCGTCCGAGGCGGGCGCTCCAGGCCGCGGTAGACCTCGTCGCTGAACAGCGCGATGCCCCGCTCGTCGCACAGCGCGGCGAGCCGGCGCCAGGTCTCGGCGTCCGGCACGGCGCCGGTGGGGTTGTTGGGGAAGTTGACCGAGACCATCCGGGTGGTCGGGCGCAGCCGCGCTTCGATCTCGTCCACGTCCAGGGCCCAGCCGTCCTCGGGTCGCAGCGCCACGCCGGAGACCTCGCAGACCGACATCGGCAGCGTCTCGGCGGCCTGATAGTTCGGCGTGACCACGACGACGTGGTCGCCAGGCTCCAGGAGCGTCCGCATGGCCAGGTAGATGCCCTCCTCGGCGCCGGCGAAGCACAACACATCGGCGGCGGAGACCTGGTCGTAGGTGCTCGCGATCGCCTCCCGCAAGGCCGGCAGGCCGTAGGTCTCGGTGTACCCGAGGGTCAGCGACTCCCACCGGTCCCGGCCGTCGTCGTCGGCCAGCTCGAGGAGCTCCCCCAGCGACATGGTCTGCGCGTCGGATGCGGTCAGGTGGTAGCGGGCGGCGAACTCCCACCGGGAGAAGTACGTTTCCAGCCGGAAGTCAGGAAGCGTCGGCATCGGCGGCCGGCTCCTTCCGTACCTGCCCGAGCAGCTGGTAGAGCGCCGAGCGGGAGATCCGCAGCGCGCGGGCCACTGCGGGGACGGACCGGCGCTGGCCGAAGATCCCCGCGCCGTCCAGCCGGGAGACCAGGCTCAGGCGATCCGCCCTGCTCAGCCGGTCCACCGGGATGCCGTGTTCGCGGACGTAGCCGCCCACGATGTCGTTGAGGGATTCGGTCCAGTCCCGCTCGAACAGCGCCCTTGGCTGCCCGGAGGTGGGGGCGGCGAACGCGGCAAGGATCCGGGCGGCGTCGTCGAACGCGGTCCGGTCGACGTTGATGCACAGCACGAGCTCGGCGTGACCGTGGCCATCGCGCAGGACGGCGCTGACGCTGGAGAGCCGCCGCCCGTCGGCCAGCGACTTGGGGTACGGCCCGTAGACGTCCCGCCCGGCCGGGCGCAGGCTGTCGAGTTCGCCGAGCAGGGACGGATCACCGATCGACCGACCGGACAGGTCGTTCCAGATCGCCACGATGCGATCGGTGTCGGGGTCGTGCAGGACCACCTCCGCGTGCGGCGAGAGCATCCGGGTTATCGCCTCGCACACCGGGGCCAGTCGGCCGACTGCCTCACGTTCATCCACGGTAGTGGACGATACGTCTTTGTTGGACATAACGTCCAGAGCTCTTTTGACAGCATCAGCCTTCGACGAGATGATTGACAAATCGTTTTGGCTGCGATGTGAGGGGACTGCCTGGTGAAGGTGCTCGTGCTCAGCTCCAGCCCACGGCGCGACGGCAACTCCTCGACGATGGCGCACGCCGCCGCCGACGGAGCCCGGCAGGCTGGTCACCAGGTGGACTTCGCCTACCTCGCCGACCACGTACAGGGCCTGTTCCGGGACTGCCGCACCTGCCGTGATCTCAGCGGGGCTTGCACCGTCGGAGACGACTACGAACGGCTGCTGCTGGACCGGGTGGTGCCGGCGGACGGGCTGGTCATCGCTACTCCGCTGTACTGGTACGGCATGTCCGGCGCGCTGAAGACGTTCTTCGACCGGCTGTTCTGCTACACCTCGGGCAGTGCCCCGGACGGGGACGCGGTAGCCGGCGGGCTGACCGGCAAGCGGGTCGCGCTGCTGATCGCCTGCGAGGAGAGCTACCGGGGCGCCACTCTCGGGCTCACCGCACAGTTCCAGGAGCTGACCCGGTACCTGCATCAGGAACTGGTCGGCGTCGCGGTCGGGATCGGCAACAGCAGGGGAGAGGTCAGCCAGGACCCGGCCCGGCCGCTGGAGCAGGCCGCCGAGCTCGGCCGGCGGCTCTTCGACGTGCGGGTGACCGACTACCGCATCGACACACCCAGGTCGAACCGGGTGTGGGAGTCGAACGGCGCCCGGCCCGGTGTATCTAGGTGATGAGCTTACCTCCGGGTGGTGGAGTCCCGGACGTTGAGCCGGACCGGGATCTCGATGGCCGCCGTGGTCGGCCGGCCCTCGACCAGGTCGATCAGCGCGGTTGCCGCCGCCGCCCCCACCTGCCGCGGATAGACGAACATCCCGGTGATCCTCGGCGAGGTCAGCTGCAGCGACCCGCTGTCCACCGCGCTGGCGATGCCCAGGTCCACCGGCACCTTCAGCTCACGCCGCTGGGCTTCGTTGAGCACCCCCAGAGCAAGGTTCTCCGAGCTGGTGAATACCGCGTCCGGGGACAACCGGTGATCGAGTATCCGGCCCAGCGCCACGGCCGAGCCCTCCCTGGTGGGCGGCTCGTCGATCTCGACCACGATCGGTTCGAACCCGTGTCGTGCCGCCGCGTTCTGGTAGCCGGCCACCATGTCCCAGGTGTACGAGCGTGAGATGTCGGTGGTGATCATTGCTGGTTGCCGGTAGCCCTGGTCGATCATGTGGTCGATCACCAGCTCGGCGGCGGCGGTCAGGTCGTTGTCGACGGTCACCGGGATGTCCCGCCTCGGCCGGATGGGCCGACCGGTGGTGACGAGAGGCCGCTTGTCCCACGGGCCGGAGAAGAACGGCTCATCACCTCGGGGGTCGACCAGAATGGCGCCGTCCACCACGAAGGCGTCCAGGCTGTCCGGCTCGGCGTCCGGGGGGATGAGGATCAGCGCATAGGAGCGCTGGGCGGCGGCCTCGGCGGCGCCGTTGAGCACTTCCAGGAAGTAGTCCGAGTTGGGTACCAGGGCGCAGGTCGACGATGCGTCCACCGAGTTGGCGATCTGGATGGCCAAGGTGTGGCTGCGCCTGGTGACCAGCTGCTGGGCGTGCACGTTCGCCCGGTAACCCAGCTCCTCGGCGGCCCGCAGCACGCGTTCCCGGGTCCGTTCCGCGATCCGCCCCTGCCCGCTGAGCACGTGCGACACCGTCGTAATGGAAACCCCAGCGGCGGCCGCGACGTCCCGAATAGTGACCGACACCCAACCCACCCCCAGCCGCGCCCCAACCCTACGTCCCGCGCACGGCGCCGCCCCGCTCACACAGCTCCGGTGGCTCGACACAGCGGCCTGAGCCGCTGCGTCGGCCCGACGCGGGCTGTGTGAGGCTACTGAGCCTGCGTGCCGCAGGCTGTGCAGATGCCTCGGAAGATCACTTGGGCTTCCTCGACCACGCCTACGGCGGTGCCGGGGGTCAGGCAGGGGCGGGCGCCGACGAGGCACTCCACGTCGAAGACCCGATGGCAGGACCGGCACACAAAATGGTGGTGCCACTCCCGACCGGCTTCATAGAGCACCGGCCCGGGGCCGGCGTCCGCGGTGAGCGCGAGGCCGGCCCCGACCAGCGAGGTAAGCACGTTGTAGACGCTGGAGCGGGGCAGCCGGCGGCCCTCGGCGGCGAGCCGATCGCGTACCTCATCGGCGGACCGGTGCTCGCCCAGGTCCTCGAGCGCGGCGAGCACGTCCATCCTCGGCTCCGTCGCCCGCAACCCGTGCTCGCGCAGCCGGTGGCTCAGCTCTGCTGCGCGCTGAACATCCACCGCTGCTTCTCCAACCCGGCCAGAACTTCGATCATCAGATCCTGGGTGACCGGGTCGAGGTCGCCGAGGCGGTCCACCCTGGGCCGCATCCGGTTGATGACGGTGGACAGGGCGTCCACCACCACGTCGACCACGGTGATGTCGGCGACCCTGCCGTCCGGCACCTCGGGCAGCGGGCTCTCCTTGGCCACCGTGGACACCCGTCCGTCCGGGGCGTACCCGAGGGTGACTGCCCGCTCGGCGACGGCGTCGGCCGCGGCCCGGGCTTCGGTGGTCAGCCCGTCGAGCTGCTCGTGCAGCGACAGGAAGTGGCGACCGATCACGTTCCAGTGCAGCTGCTTGGCCTGCAGGGATAGGTCGGTCAGCTCGACCAGGGTGTTCTGCAGGTCGGCGCCGATCCGTGCGACGTCCATGACGACCTCCTGAGTTATCTACGACTTATCTGGACACTGTCCATTCTAGCTTATTGGACAGAGTCCAGAAAGTGCCGAGTTGAGGCTCACACGGCTCGCGGCGTGCTCACGCAGCCCGCCTGTCGCTCACACAGCTTGCGGCGTGCTCACACAGCCGCCCGATGCGCTGTGCCGAGCCACGCGTGCTGTGTGGGCAGTGGGAACGGCTCGCGCCCCGGCTGCCTGTTCGGCCGCGGCTACCGGTGTTGGGCGCGGCGGCGAGCTGCTTCGTGTTGCCGAACTGCACAGCGCGCAGGATGTGCACGCGAGAAACCGGCCTCCTTTGCAGCTCGGTAACGCCTGGCAGGGTGTCGGGGCGGCCACGCCCGCCTGTCGCTCACACAGCCCGCCGGTCGCTCACGTACGCGGCGGGCTCACGCAAAGAGGGCGCAGCCCGCCGGTCGCCCGCCGGTCGCTCACACGGCTCGCGGCGTGCTCACACAGCCCGCCGGCGTGCTCACACAGCTTGCGGCGTGCTCACACAGCCGCCCGATGCGCTGTGTCGAGCCACGCGTGCTGTGTGGGCGGTGGTAACGGCTCGCGCCCCGGCTGCCTTCGGCCGCGACTGCCGCTGTTGGGCTCGCCGT
>Ga0193743_1000515_pt1 | contig 30400 bp, 33 predicted proteins | sample L2c2metaG_FD_143038 | JGI IMG/M metagenome (GOLD analysis project Ga0193743, IMG submission 143038) | Soil microbial communities from a riparian zone of the East river system, Colorado, United States - L2c2 | ecosystem: Environmental > Terrestrial > Soil > Riparian zone | place: USA: East River...
GGGGATCGCCCCCTGAAAGAATGCACTGACCCGACGCGCGGTATGCGTCATCCGACATCCCTGTCGGTGCGGCCCTTTTGGGCTGTCTGTCGCCCACATGCGCCGCCGGCGCGTTAGCCGTCCTGACCGTTCAGCGCGACCGCGCCACCGGGCCCGTCGGCCTTGCGCGTGGCCGCCGGGCTCTCACGGAAATGCTGACGGTAGAACCGGCTGAAATGCGACGGCGATTCATAGCCGCAGACATCGGCGATTTCGGCCACCGCGAGATCGGTGCGGATCAGCAACTCCTTCGCCCGTGACATCCGCAGGTCGATGTAGAATTTCGACGGGCTCTTGTTCAGGTTGGCGTGGAACAGGCGCTCGAGTTGCCGGGTCGAAAGCTTGACGCTGTCGGCGAGCTCCGAGATCTCGATCGGGTCGGACAGGCTGCTTTCCATCCGGCGGATGACAAAGCCGAGCTTGGCGTTGCGGATGCCGAAGCGGTCCTCCGGCTGCATCCGCTGGGCATCGTCTTGGCGGCGGATGCGCGGATGGTTGAACTGGTCGGAAATCTGGGCGGCGAGTTCCCGCCCCTCGATCGCGGCGATCAGGCACAGCATCATGTCGAGCGTTACCGTGCCCCCCGAGGAGGTCAGGAAGCGCCCGTCGATCACGAAGATGTCGTCGGTCGCGAAGCACTTCGGAAACTCGCTGCGGAAGCTGGCGAGCGATTCCCAGTGCACGGCACAGCGCCGGCCTTCCAGCAGGCGCGCCTTGGCCAGGTAGAACACCCCGGTGCTGACGGCGCCCAGGATGCAGCCTTCGGAATAGAGGCGACGCAGCCAGGCGAAGATGTTCGCGTCGTAGTGGTCGGTGAAATTGATGCCGGCGCAGACGATGACAACATGGCAGCGCGGTCCCTCGCCGGCCCGGCAATCGGCCGGGACCGTCAGCCCGCTGCTCGACCGGGCGTCCGCGCCGTCGGCGGAGATTACCACCCATTCGAACACCTTCCGCTTGGCCAGCCGGTTGCCCTGGCGCAGGGAATCGAGCGCGGCCGCGAAGGTCATCAGCGGATAATCGGGCACCAGGAAGAAGCCGATCCGGATCGGCCGGTCGCTGTCGGCCAGCTTCTTCAGCGAGGTGGGTTCCGCCATGACGGTATCCCGGGAAAGCGATGCCTATTATCTATGCAAGATCGAGCCTGCTCCTGAATTAAGCATGCCGTGATCGCAAAGAACAGGCCTTCCCGGGCGTCGGAGAGCGCTGGGTCCCGCCTTCAGCGGACTGGGGATAAAGGCCGTGCGAAAGCCCTGCGCCTTGTCGCCCTGCAGTTCCGCCTTATGGCAGGCGACCACCATGATCTCGTCCGGCCGCAGGCCCAGATGCCGGGGTTCAAGCCGATAGCCCGCGATTCAGCAAAGCAAGACAAGTCCGGCTCCATTTGGTCACTGCAGGTATAGTACCGATCGTTGCCTAACCATGGGTTGAACCGAAGTCGGGGTCATCCGTCGGATCAGTGGTTGGAGCGACGGGACCGCGCCACAAGCGGACATTCGGTCGATGCCCCGATACCGGACATTGTCTACATCGGCCGAATCCGCCCCTTTCCCGTTGGCTTGGTCCAGTTGGAGCGCCGTAAGCGGCTGTCTCACTTGATGCCCGAAAGCGGACGCTCGGTGGCTGCGCAACAAGCATTCCGGCGCGCGATAACTGGAATCATCGTCCAATGTATTCAGATACTTAGTGCGAACGATGACCTCTGCAGGACCTCTGCGGCGAGGCCGTTTGCCCGTCAGGCGCCTGCCGATCGATCCGGCGAAACCAAGGCGAAGAGCCGCCAGTTGGCCAAGGTCGCCAGACCGACCAGCAGCGCGATCGTGCCACCATGCCAGATCAGCACCATGATCGAGGCGTCGAGCGGGTGAAACAGGGTCAGGCCCGTGGCCGCGAGCGCCGCGGCGGCGAGCATGCCGGTGGCGATGGTGGCGGTCGGCCGTACCGGCCCGGCGTAGCGGAGCATGACGAGCAGCGCCACCGCGAGCGGGACGCTCATCACCAGGATCGACAAGAAGCAGTCGAAACTGGTGCCGAGCAGGAATCCTCGCGAGCCGCGGCCGAGCCGGTCGGCCACGCCGCCGTAGCCGACCGCGCCTATCCAGATGATCAGTGGCGGCACGGGAAGGAACGCCCACCGCCGCGACCGATCCGGCAAACTGACATGGAACGCGGCGACGGCGGAGAGGATGCCGGTCAAGAGTGACGCCAGCCATTCGAGCAGATGGGCCGGTCGCGCCATCTGGTCCTCGAGATCGGGTCGGAACCCGATCATGGCCACGACCCCGCCGATCACGATCGCCGCGACCAGGAGCCAGGCGACGGCACGCCGGAGGGGCGGCCGCAACGGTTGCACCGCCAGGGCCTCGGCAGCAAGACGGTCGATCAAGTCTTCGGTGCTGCTCGACATCGTCCCTGTCATTTCGGTCCCCACGCCAGTTCCAGAGCCTTTGGGGTTCGACGCATTGCAACCTTCAACGCCGGCACGGATCCGGGCTGCTCATCGCCTCCGGTGGCGGTTACGTGGGTGTGCCACCGCTTCATCGCTCTGCGCCAAGTCCCGGTGTGGCGAGCCTCATAAGATAGTCATCGCGGCAATGATCAGGACCACCGTCCACAAGATGAAGAAGAGCCAGAAGTGCCGAGCCGCACGTTGCGCGACTCTTGGCCGGACACGCCTCCGCCGCCGCGGCCTCGGGGGCTTCGGATCGATGATAGTCTGCCTGTAGAACTTGGTGCCCGGCATCAGGCGTTCCTCATGCCGAAGGTCACGGGCAGCGTGCAGGGTCAATTCGCCCGGCGCTTCCTCGACACCTCCGACAGCGATCCTCCGCTCATGGTGAAATATGCATCGTCGAGAGCGGCCATGGACGAGCCGCCCAACTCCAGGCGTTCGAGTGCCAGCAGCAAATGCTCGGCGACATCGAGCCTGTCCTCGGCCAGGGCGCGCTTGAATGCCTTGGCAACCATGCGGTCGAGGGTGTGGGTGGTCGAGGCCAGAGCGAGCCTCCTCCTAAATCAGCGAGATCCGTTGGGATCACACTCATGTCCCAAGGTTGAAGCCTCCGGCAACTAGAAGGTCAAGCCGGAGGTGAGCCGACAAGGCCGCAGCGAAGGTTACACGACGCATTTGGCGCCAGCCGCGGGCTCGGGGATCAGATCAGGGATCGTCTTGATCCGCGCCTCGACGTTCTTCCGCCATGGCCCGATGGCGGAGTAGTCGTAGCCCATGACCAGTTTCGGATCGGCATCGCGCCATTCCGTGTCCTCGAAGATCCGGAAATACATGGCGGTCTTGACGTAGGTGTCTTGGAACCAGAAGGAGTTGAACCCCAGCGCCTCCCGGTAGAGCTCATCCTCGGACAGACCTTGCGACGCCCCCAGCTCCAGGAGTCCGAGCAGCGCGGAACCGTGGTTGCAGTCCTGGTAGAAGGTCGAGTTGTTGCAGCAGGGCCGGAAGGTGGTTTCGGCAACGCGCGTCGCCAGGGCCTCCTGCTTCGAGGTCAACGCCACGACCGGGAGCTTGTTGAAGTAGGCGGCGCCATTCGGCTCCTCACCCAGCCACCACCCGGCCGTGGACGCGAAGTTGGGCAACGTCACGGTGTTGATCTGGCTTTTCTCGTTGGTGGACATCCGATTGGCCAGGCCGAGCGGCCAGAGCAGGTTGACGTAGGCCGTCGCCGTCTCTGCAGTCAGGAGGATCGGGTTCGGCGACGGCCATTTCAGGAGATAGCGGACAGCCGGAGGGGTCCCGCCCGGGCGGTCATAGAGCGATATGAATTTTCGCGGATCGAGGACGCGCTCCCCGATCAGGCGGGAAACTGTGTCCTTCAGCGCGATCCGGCTTTGAAAGCCCTCCCTGGGCACGACCGCGGCCACCGCCTGGTCGAACAGCGCACGACGCCCCTCGGGCGTGGCCGTGTCCACGGCGCGCCGCTGCGACGCGAGCTTCAGCAATCCCCAGCCGGCGATCGACGATCCGGCGACAACAGCCAGGACGATGCCGAAGCGCCTTCGGTTGAACGACATGCCGCCCATCAGCCGATCCTCGCCAAAGCCGGGAAGGTCTCGAGAAACCAGTAGGACATCTCGGTCATCTTGCCGGTGATCATGGCGATGCCCATCGCCACCATGAGCCCACCGGCGCCGAGTTGGAGATACCAGCCGGCCCGGCGCAGCCGCTTGAGCCGGCCGAAGACCTGGCCGGCGAAGAGCGCGCAGAGCAGGAAGGGGATGCCGAGCCCGAGCGAATAGAGCGTCAGCAGCGCGACGCCGTCGGCCACCGTCGAGGTCGCGGCGCCGACCGTCAGAATGGCCCCGAGCACCGGCCCGATGCAGGGCGTCCAGCCGAAGGCGAAGGCCAGGCCGAGGGCATAGGCGGCCAGGGGGTGTCCGCCCCGCAGCTCGGCGTGGACGCGATGGTCGCGCTGGAGCCAGCCGAACCGGACGACGCCGGTCATGAGCAGGCCGAAGATGACGACGAGGGCGCCGCCGATCAGATTGGTCTCGTAGCGGTATGACAGCAGTAGCTGCCCCAGGGCCGTGGCGCTGGCGCCAAGAAGGATGAAGACCGTCGAGAAGCCAAGGACGAAGAACGCCCCGAGGCCCAGCACGGCGAGCCGGGCGGCCAGGTCGGTCCGACCAGCACCATCGTTCAGGGACTGGCCCCCGACGTAGGAGAGATACCCCGGCACCAGCGGCAGCACGCAGGGCGACAGGAACGAGACAATGCCGGCGGCGAAGGCGGTCAGGAGGCCGATGCCGGAGAGTTCACCCACGCTGATGCACTCCGATGGTGGTCCGACGCATCGGTCCGACGGGTATCGCCGCGCTGCCGGACGTCACGACCGCAGGTACTTCACCAGCGCCGCGATCCCGAGCAGCAGGACGACGACGACCAGGACCCAGATCACCGCCATCCCCCAGCCCATGCCTTGCATCATGTCCATTTGATTGGCCCTGCATCATGAAGCCGACCGATTGCTAGGCATGGTCGGCACCGCCGCAGCCGTCCGAGAGGTTCCAGACCTTCGTGACCTGCTCGCCGGTGAAGCCGTGCTCGCGGATCAGGCGTTTCGCCAGGCCGCCATAGACCCGCCAGCGCCAGCAGCGGCAGCAGCAGGGGCCACCCTCGTCGGAGTGGCTCATGGCATAATCATACGCCGCCTGCTCCTGCACGGTGAGCCTCAGGTCGTAGGAGGACATCAGATCCGCCGCCAGCCCGGACGGAATGTCATAGGGATCCGCCGGGATCAGCGGCTGATCGGCATAGGCCTTGAGGCCTTCGATCTGCTCGCCATAGCGTTTCAGCTCCATGGGACTGCAGCACGAGCCCTGGAGGCGCGCCGTCGGCGACATCGTCGCGATCGAGTTCATGAAGGCGCGGGAGCAATTGGAGTTGCCGTGGGTGCTCAGATGGGCGAAGCGCTCGGCGATCGTTGGAGGGCCTGCCGCCTGTGCGGGCGCTCCGATGACCGAACGCACGGCCAGGTGTCCCATGCCGATGGTCAGGGCCCGGCGGGAGATACAAGCTGATGCTGTGTGTCGCGTGCGCATGTCGAAACTCACCCTCCGCCGTTTCCGATCAGTTGGCGCAGCCGACGCGTCATGGCCGACGCGCCGTCAGTGGCAAAAAGCGATGATGCGTAGGTCCCGTCCGGGCGCATGACATAGATCGCCCCGGTGTGGTCCATGGTGTAGTCGTCCCCCACGATACGCTTCGCGTAATAGACCCGGTAGGATCTGGCCACGGCGGCGATCCGGTCTGCGCGGCCGGTGAGGCCGACGATGCGCGGATCGAAGGCGGCGGTGTAGTCCGCGAGCACCTGCCGGGTATCGCGTTCCGGATCTACCGTGACGAAGAGCGGCTGAACCCGGTCGGCGAGCGGCCCCAGCTGGCTCATGGCATCCGCGATGTCGCTGAGGGTGGTCGGACAGACATCCGGGCAATGCGTGTACCCGAAGAAGACCAACAGCCATTTGCCCCGGAAGTCCTGATCCGACACCTCGCGGCCGCTCGTCGCATCGGCCAGCATGAACGGCCCCCCGATGGACGGCGTCTGCCGCGCCTGCAGCCAGAAGACCGCGGCGACGGCGAAGGCGAGCACCAGCACCGCGACGATCGGCCCCCACGGACGGGGCGCCGCGCTGTGTTGATGGCCGATATCGGCGGATTGCTCGACCTCGGACATCTCCTATCCACCGCCACCGACACCGGGGTCGTCCATGGCGCCGACCTTCCCGATGCGCACCGTGACCTCGACGCTGCCGGCCTGCTCAAAGGTCAGGGTGAGGGGAAAGGTCTGCCCGTCCCGAAGCTGCTGCTTCAGGCCAAGCATCATCATGTGGATGCCGCTCGGCTTGAGAACGACCGGCTGTCCCGGAGGAAGATCGAGGGCGGGCAGCTGCGCCATCTTCATCACCCCGTTCTCGCTGGACTCGGAGTGGAACTGGATGGTTGTCGCGATCGGGCTCGAAGCCCCGAGCAGACGATCGTCGCTGGTTCCGTTGTTGACGAGGGTGACATAGCCGGCGCCGGTCACGGCGCCTTTGGGTGTGGCGCGCGCCCAGGCGTGCTCCACCGCGATGCTGCCCGGATCGGCGTCCGCCGTCGCGGTCGCCAAGACGCCGATCGCGATGGCGAGTGCGGCAATGATGCGCTTCATCCCTTGGCTCCTAGGTCGAGTGTTCCTTGATCAGCTTGCGCATCGAATCCGCTATCTGATCGCCGGGCGTGGCGCCCTCGACGACATCCACGAACGTTCCGTCGGGTCCCATCAGGTAGAGATACGCGCTGTGGGAGACGAGATAGGCGTCGCCCGCGTCCTTCTGCGGCTCGACGTAGAGCCGGTAGGTTTTGACGATGGCATCCGTCTGCGCCTGCGTCCCCACCAGCCCGACGATGCGAGGGTCGAAGGATTCCAGGTAGTCCGACATCACCTGGCCCGTGTCGCGCTTCGGATCGATGGTGATGAAGAGCGGCTGAATCATGCCCGCTTCCGCGCCGAGCTTCTGCAGGGCGATGCTCATGTTGCTGAGCGCCGTTGGGCAGGCGTCGGGGCAGAAGGTGTAGCCGAAATAGATCATCAGCCATTTGCCGCGGTAGGTCTGGTCGGTCACGGTCCTGCCGTCGGCGGCCGTCAGCGTGAACGTGCCGCCGATCAGCGCCGTGCCAGTTCTCACCGCGGTCCCCGAGCTGGGGGGCGTCGGCCCTGGCCGCGTCGTCAACAGCAGGGCGAGCGCCCCTATGTTGAGGGCGAGAACCACGACAAGGAGCCGGAGGAGCCATTTCGCGCGGTTGCTCATGAGGTGAATCGATTGGGAGCCACGGAGTTCCAGCGTGTCTGCGTGATTGCGATTGTCCGGAGAGGCGCCGGTCCGGCGCACGGGTGAGCGTGGCCGGACCGGCACCGGTTCAGCTGCCCTGCTTCTGCGGCGTGGTCCCCTGATCCTGCGGCGTCGCCTTCGCCTGCATCATCTTGTTGCAGCTATCCATCATCTCGCTCATCTGGGTCATCATCTTCATCATGCCGTCGCCCTGCTGACCCATCATGCCCTGGCCCTCCATCATGCCGGGTGCGGCCTGTTCCTTCGCCGCCGGCGGCTGGGCCGGGGTCTTCTCGGCCTGGGCGAAGACGGTTGTCGCGCCGGTCAGCCCGATGGCGAACGTCGCGGCGCCGAGCAGTGCATTGAAACGGTTACGCATGATCTTTCCTCTTTGGTTGCGACCGGGGTCGCCTGGTGTTGCGCCGTAGGCTTACGGCGCGGAATCGTCCGGCTTCGAGACCGGAGCCGGAAGGCTGCCGGCTGTCGTGCTGCCGGTCTTGCTGCAGGCTTTCATCGTGCAGAGACCGACGGCGCACATGGCCGCGCAGGGCGCGAGCGCCAGCAGGATCGGGGCGATGCCCGCGGCGGCCAGCCATGGCCAGCCGAACCAGGCGCCGCCTCCGGCCACGGCGACCGCGGCCAGGATCAGGCCGCGTCTGCCGCTGAGCCAGGGGCGCACCTTGTCGGCGAGGCTCGGCCTCGGCGAAGCGTTCGACGTCAAATCGGTCATGACCTTTTCTCCTCGGTTGTGGATGGATTCTCGGTAGCGGTGCGGCTCATGCCCTGCCGGATCAGGGCCTTGACCTCGGGGCTGTCCCATTCGACCGGCCCCGTCGCGCGCCCGACCTCCCTGCCCTCGCTGTCGATCAGCAGCGTCGTCGGGATGCCGAGGATATTGAGGGCGCTCGTGGAAGCGCTCGGCGGGTCGAGATAGATCCCGAGATGCGGCAGCCCGACCTCACCGAAGAAGGCGCGGACGGGGTCGAGGCCGCCATGGTCGATCGACAGGGCGACGACCTGGAAGTCCGGACCGCCCATCTCCGCCTGCAGCCGGTCGAGCGACGGCATCTCCTTGCGGCAAGGGGCACACCAGGTCGCCCAGATGTTGAGCAGCACGGTGCGTCCTTTGAAGCCGTCGAGGCTGAGCGGGGCACCGCCGGCGTCGGTGAAGCCGAAGGACTGCACGGGGCTCGCCTGGTCGTGCAAGACCAGTCGAGACACGGGAAGCGTCGCCAGGCTCGACGTTGGATCGTCAGACCGGCTCCAGACGAGCGTAATGACGACGATCAGCCCCACAACGAGCCAGAGGCCCAAAGACAGGACGAACACGAACCGCCGCCGCGGCAGGATGGAGACGCCCCTCATCGCCGGAGCTCCGCGACCAGCGGCAGGATCGTCTTGTCCAGATCCTCCCCTGTGACGGGTCCGACATGCCGGTGCGCAATGCGACCCTGGCGATCGACGACGTAGGTTTCGGGCACGCCGTAGACGCCCCAATCGATCGCCACCCGGCCGTCGAGATCGGCGCCGGTGCGGGTGTAGGAATCGCCCATGCCGTCGAGCCACGCCGCGGCATCGGCCGGCTTGTCCTTGTAGTTGAGGCCATGCAGCGGAACGATGCCCCTGGCGGCCAACCGCATGAACACGGGATGCTCCAGGCGGCACGCGGTGCACCAGGAGGCGAAGACGTTCACGAGCGAGACCTGGCCGGTGAGGTCGGTGCTGGCGAGGCCGAGGGTGCGCCCCTGGACCGGCGGCAGGGTGAACCCCGGCACCACCTTGCCGATCAGGGCCGAGGGGAGCACGCGCGGATCCCGTGTCAGCCCCCAGGCGAACAGGCCGGCGAGGCCGATGAAGCCGGCCGCCGGCACGACATGAAGCAGCCGACGCCTCGGTATCGCGCTCGCCAGCCGGGAGGTCCCGGCCGGGATCTTGCCGATCGTTGCAAGGTCTTCAGTCATGGCGGCGGAACTCCATCGACCATCGCTCCGTTCATTCCACGGCGTAGACCGTGGGGGCCGGTCCATCCTTGGTGAAGGCGTAGACCGTGAACGGACCGGACTTCTGGCCACCCATGCCGGGCGAGCCCATCGGCATTCCGGGCATCGCGATGCCGGTGATGGCCGGGCGTTCCGTCAGCATCTTCATGACGATGTCGACCGGCACGAACCCGTCGATCACATAGCCGTCGACCTTGATCGTGTGACAGCCCTGGAGCTGTTCCGGCACGCCGGCCTCGGCGCTGATCTGCGTCAGGTCATTGGTCGGCTTGAGCTCGACGGCAAAGCCGTTCTGTTCCAGGTACGCCGCATAGGTTTCGCAGCAGCTGCAGCTCGGGTTCTTGTACATCACCGCCTGGATCGGCGCGGCCAGGGCCGGCAGCGGGAATGCGAACAGGGCGACGGTGGCGGCGAGGCGGGTCATTCGTTTCATGTCAGATCTCCTTGGGTGAACAGAGGGGAGGTTCAGGCCACACGGAGGACGGTCATCAGACCGGCCACCTGGTGGTCCATGACGTGGCAATGCAGCATCCAGTCGCCGGGGTTGTCGGCGACGAAGGCGCATTCGACCGTGTCCGTCGGTGCGAAGAGCACTGTGTCGCTCCACTGGCGATGCGGGACCGGCACGCCGTTGCGGCTCAGCACCCGGAAGCTGTGTCCGTGGATGTGCATCGGATGCCACCAGGCGGTCTCGTTGCGGATGGTCAGCACGCAGCTTCGCCCGCGCTGGAGCGTGAAGAGCGGCGGCATGCCGGCGGTGCCGTCGCCGGTCATCGACATGCCGTTGATCGCCCAGGCGGCGTCGCCGCCCATGCCCGGCGTTGCCATGCCGTTCATGCCGCCCATCCCGCTCAGGGCGCCGCCGCCCATCATTCCGCCCTGCAGCGTCAGCTCATGGCGCTCGGCACTGGCGAGATCCGGTTCGGGTAACGGATTGAGCGGCAGATGGACTGGAGTATCGAGCGGCTGCGCCCGAAGCGGCGGCCCCGCCTCATAGGCGAGGACGGTGAGCGGATAGGCGAGCCCGTCGTAGAACTCGTCGATCACCCGGTAGCGCTTCCCGGGCTCACCCTGCATGTCGACCACGACGTCGACGCGCATGGCCGGGCCGAGCAGCAGCTGTCCGCCCTCGGGCTCGTGCGGATCGCAGGGCTGGCCGTCGATCGCCACCACGACCAGGCGGTGACCCTCGAAGCGCAGCGCCATCATGCGGGCGACCGCGGCATTGATCAGGCGCAGGCGGATGCGCTCGCCGGCCCGCACCGGCTGATCGGCGGGGATGGTGCCGTTCAGCGTCACCAGGTTGCCAACCCGGCCGGCCATCGCCGCCTCCATGCCGTTGCCGAAGCCCGCCGCGATCCGCCCGTCCGGCGATAGCCGCCAGTCGGCAAGCATCCAGACGAGGTCGCGGTCGACCGTGATCGGCTCCGCCTCCTCGACGATCAGGACGCCGGCCATTCCCCGCCCGAGCTGCTCCAGGCTGTTGGCGTGCGGGTGGTACCAGAAGGTGCCGGCGTCGGGCGGCGTGAAGGCGTAGGTGAAGGTCTCGCCCGGCCGGATCGGCGGCTGGGTCAGCCCGGGCACGCCGTCCATGGCGTTGGGCAGGCGGATGCCATGCCAATGCACGGTGGTGTCCTGGTCGAGCCGGTTCTCGACGACAGCCCGGAACGGAACGCCCTGCCGGAGCCGGATTTCGGGCCCGGGCACGCGCCCGTCATAGCCCCAGATCTTGGTTTCGGTTGCATCCTCGCCGAGCAAGGCGGCCTGCCCCGGCCTGGTGACAAGGTGCAATGCGTCGGTCTCGGCGGCGAAGACGTCTCTCCTCCAAGGGAGCAGAGATGACAGGGCCACCGCGCCACATGCGAGCAGGGCGGAGCGCCGGCTCAGGACCGGCAGCATTGGGTATGGAGACATCACGTCCGTCGATCCTGTCACCGGCGATCGCCTTGGCGATCGGCCGTGACCATCGGCCTTCAGGGCATGAAGCCCGTCCGACCGAGAGCGTCAGGGAGCGGCCCGCGAAGGCGGGTCGCGGCTCAGGCGCGGACGGTGGGCCTGGGTGGGAAAGGATCCGGGGCGGTGACGAGGCCAGCCCGCATCTGCGTCGACGGGTACGCAGGGGCAATGTGGGCAATCACGAAGGGCGTGCCGGCTTGCGCCGGAAGCGCCGCGACGGTCGCGCAGGTCGCGTTGACGCAGATCGAGCCCATCGCGGCCTTCAGCGGGACACTGCCCTTGCCGCAATCCGACATGCCGTCGCCGTGATCCGAACCTATGACGACGTGGGACGCGCCGCAACTGGCCATGGACGCTCCCATGCTCGCCTGCATCGGCAGGGCGAGCGCGAAGACCAACAGGGCCAGGAGCCCGATCAGCCGGCGCAGGGGGAGCGTTCTCATGGCGTTAACATAGGCCCTGCCTGCCCATCTGGCAAACGAGGCTCCGTGACAAAGAGTACATGATGGCGAGCCGACTTGGGTCCTTGCCCGTCCGTTCCGACCAGAACGCCGCTATAGGCGAAGTAACCCCCGAGTTGGTCGGCCCCGGTATTCGGCTTGCTTTGCCGGGTCGTCTGTCGGGGATCAGCCATCGAGCTTCACCACCCGCAACCGGAGCGCATTGGCGATCACCGAGACCGAGCTCAGCGCCATCGCCGCCGCCGCGATCTCCGGACTCAACAGGAGACCGAAGGCCGGGTAGAGGATCCCGGCCGCCACCGGCACCCCGACCGCGTTGTAGAGGAAGGCGAAGAACAGGTTCTGGCATAGCCTGCCGCCATCTGCATCGCCGCCTCCGTCATCTTCTGGTTTTGATCAATGAGTCCGAGCCCGGAGAACGCTTGCCGTAAGAAGCAGCCGATGGAAGGTCACATCGGCGTCGGCAGTCAAGCCGGCGCAACCACAGTTGACGTGTGCCATGTCGAACAACGCCGACTATTCTGACCAGGTCGCCGGCTGCGACAGCCTGCAGATCGAGATCAACCGCTGGCTCCACATGAACGAAGCGGCCCGTGACCGGCGTGTCAGCTGCACCCGTAACTTCAAATGAGAGCCTAGTTCGATGATTTCGGTCTCTTGAGAAATCTGGAAGCGCTGAAGACGACCAGCGTGACGATGAGCACCGCACCCGTGACGATCTTCTGTTCCTCCGGCGTCATGCCCGCCAGCCCGAGCGAGTTCTGCACGAAAGCCAGAACGAGCAGCCCTATCAGGACGCCCATGAGCGTGCCGGCGCCGCCGAAGATGTTCACGCCCCCCAGAACGACCGCGGTGATCACCGGAAGTTCGAGCCCGATGGCCGTATCGGAGCGCGCACTGGCGAGATAGGCCGTCAGCACGATCGCGGCCAGCGCCGACATCACGCCCGAAGCGACGAAGACGCCGAGCATGGTACGCCTGACGTTGATGCCCGAAAACCTGGCAGCCTCCCGGTTGTTGCCGATCGCATAGAGCGCCCGGCCCCAATGCGTCGCATGCAGGAAAACGGCGAAGCCGACGAAGAGCAGCACGAAAAGGATCGAGCTCCAGGGGATCGGCGTCGCGCCGATCGTGCCGAACCCGATGGTCTGGTACCAATCCGGGAAGCTGCTGACGCCACGTTCCTTCAGTATGATCTGGGCGATGCCGCGATAGAGCGCGAGCGTGCCGATGGTGACGACGAGCGAGGGCAGCGCGCCATAGACGATGATGACGCCGTTGACGGCGCCGGCCAGCGTCCCGACGAGGATTCCGACGACCATGGCCGCCTCCACCGGAAACCCATGCTCGAGGCACACGGCCATGGCCGTGGCGCAGAGCCCGATCATGGATCCGACGGAGATATCGATCTCGCCGGTGATGATGATCAATGTCATCGGCATCGCCATGATCGCCACCGGCGTCATGCTCGCCAACGCGATCGAGATGTTCGATGAGGTCGCGAAATACGGGGAAACCTGCGATCCGAAGACGAGGGTCGCGATGAGGACGACGAAGAGAAAGGCTTCCCAGCGCACCAGGAGACGGCTGAGCCGGGTCATGGTCCGGCTTCCCGCCCGGCTCCGGGCCTGGCGCGCCGAAGTCGCGAATGGCGCTCGGCCCGCTCGGCGCGTCGCGCCAGCCGGCTGTAGATGATCACCGTGACCAGAATGGCGGCGCCGACGACGGCCTGGAGCCAGAACTGGTTGATGCCCAGGAGTTGCACCCCATTCTGCAGCACGGCGAAGATGACGGCGCCGAGGGCCGCGCCATAGACGGTTCCGCTGCCGCCGAAAATGCTCACGCCGCCGACCACGACGGCCGAGATGGCCTGCAGCTGGAGGTCGGGCGCGATCACCGCATCCACGGTGCCGAAGCGCGCACCCCATAGCACGCCGACGAGGCCGCACAACACGCCGGACAGGACGAAGACGAAGGCGATATGCCGGGTTTCGTCGATGCCGGCGAGGCGGGCGCCGGCCGGATTGCTGCCGAGCGCATAGAGATTGCGGCCGGTCCGGGTGAACCGTGCCGTCAATCCGAGAGCCACGGTCAGGCCGATCGCCAGCCAGACCAGCAGCGACACGCCGGCGACATGCACCTGGGCGATGGCGCCGTAGCTGTCGGGCAGGATCGTCGCCGAAATCTGCCGGCCGCCCGCATACACGATCGCGCCGCCGCGATAAACCGCCAGCGTTCCGAGCGTGGCGACGATCGAGGGGATCCGAAGCCCCGCGACCAGCAGGGCGTTGCCGAAGCCGAGCGCGGCCCCGACCGAACAGCCGATCAGCAGGACGACCAGGATCGACCCATCGGGATGGTTCGACAGCCATTCGGCCGAGACGAATGCGCTCGCCGCGACCATGGCGCCGACCGACAGGTCGATCTGGCGGGCGATGATGATGAGGGCCTCGCCCAACGCCACGATGCAGACCAGCGTCGCCGACAGCGCGACCTGCTCGAGGTTGGCGGCCTGCAGGAAGCGTGGCTCGCGCAATGTCACGGCGCCGCAGACGAGGGCAAGCACCAGGACCAGGTTCAACTCCCGGATCCCCGTCAGTCGCGCCAGGATTGCGCGCAGGCCGGCGGATCGGGACATCGGCATCGCTTCTCCAGGTCGGGTCATGCGGTATGCGCTGGGATGGGCGTTCCATGGGCTTGCGTCGCATGGGCGGCGGCAAGCAGCAGCGTCTCGCGATCGAAGGCGTCCCGAGCCGTTTCGGTGGCGATGCGACCGCCCCGGAACACCAGGATCCGGTCGGCCATCCCGATCAGTTCCTGCGCATCGTCGCTGATCAGGATGATGGCCATTCCCTCCGCCGCCAGATGCGAGACGATGCGATGGATCTCGGTCTTGGCGCCGATGTCGATGCCCCGTGTCGGCTCGTCGAGGATCAGCACTTTCGGCGAAGGCATCAGCCATTTCGCCAGCAGCACCTTCTGCTGGTTCCCGCCGGAGAGAGTGCCCGTCACCTGCTCCACCCCGGTCGCCACGACGCGCATGCGCGCCGCGAAGTCCTTGGCGATCTCCGTCTCCCGGGCACCATCGATCAGGCCGAGCGCGCTCGAAAACCGGCGGAGGATGGGAAGCGTTTCGTTCGCCCGGATCGGGAACGGCAGCACCAGGCCCTGCTCATGGCGATCCTCCGGCACGAAGGAGATGCCGTGGCCCATGGCCCTGCGCGGCGACAGGCGCCCGACGGCGGCGCCGTCCACCCGGATGTCCCCGCGGTCGGGCTGGATGATGCCGAACAGCATCTGTGCGACCTCCGACCGGCCGGCGCCGACGAGACCGAAGAATCCGAGGATCTCGCCGCTGTGGACATCGAAGCTGACATCCTCGACGAAGCCCGCGCCGCAAAGCCCGCGGACGCTGACGATCGGCGCGCCGATCACGGCATCCTCCTTCGGGAAGAAGGCCCCGGGATCGGTGCCGATCATATGCCGGACGACGGCTTCTGGGGTGAGTTCGGCCGCCGCAGCCGTGACGACGCGCTTGCCAGAGCGCATGACGGTGACGTCGTCGCTGTATCCGAGGATCTCGTCGATGAAATGGCTGATGAACAGGATGGCGACGCCCTGGGATTGCAGGGTCGCGACAATTTCGAACAGGCGATCGACCTCGCGGCCCGACAGGGCGGAGGTGGGTTCGTCCATCACCAGCACGCGGGCGTCGATCGACAGGGCCTTGGCGATTTCGAGGGCCTGACGTTCGGCGATGCTCAGCGTCTTGACCGGCGCCAGCACATCGATGTCGACATGAAGCCTCGACAGCAGGGCACGGGCCTGGCTCGTCATCGCCTTCCAGTCGATCCGGCCCATCCGGCGCGGCTGGCGGCCGATGAACACGTTCTCGGCCACGGTGAGGTCGGGGAACAGCGCCGGGTGCTGGTGAACGACCGCGATGCCCTGGCGCCGGCCGTCGACCGGACCGAGGATCCTGATCTCGGAGCCGTCCTTCAGGATCTGCCCGCTGTCGGGCTGGTGCACGCCGCCGAGGATCTTGACGAGCGTGCTCTTGCCGGCGCCGTTCTCGCCGGCGAGGGCATGCACGCGCCCGGCATGAAGGCTGAGATCGACGCCGCCCAGGACTTCCACCGCGCCGAAGCGCTTCCTGATGTCACGAAGTTCGATCACGGGCGCCATTGCAGCCGACCTCGCCTCAGCAACATTCCGTCGGGCCAATCCGACACGTCCTTGCAAACGACGAAGCCGGACGAGGCGGCAAAAGGGCTGCGGCCTGCGGCGCCGCAGCCCCGTTTCCAGCGGGCGCTAGAAGTTATAGTCCTTGTAGTTGTCGGCCGTGAACTGCAGCGGCTCGCCGGTCACGATCTGCCCGTCCTCGCCGATCTTGTAGGTCCCCGGCCACTTTCCTTCCGTGATCGTGAAGGAGTCGCCGGGCTTGCCCGTGATCTTCCCTTCCGAGAGATATTTGGCGGCATAGTAGGTGACGTAGCCGAGCTTGATCGGGTTCCACAGGTAGAACCCCTCGATCGTGCCGTCGAGCATGTAGGGCGCGGTGATGCTCGGGACGCAATTGCCCGAGACCTTGATGATGCCCTTGCCCTTGTTGACCGATTCCAGGGCCCGCGCGACGGCAGGAAGGCCCGGGCAGGTCGGCGCGAAGATGCCGGCGAGGTCGGGGTATTTGGTCGTCAGGGCGACGGTGGCGTCGAACGCCTTCTGCTCGTTGTCGTAGCCATAGACCGTGTCGACGATCTCGATGTCCTTGTATTTCTTGATCTCGTCCTTGAACGACTCGATCCACAGGTTCTGGTTGGCGGCAGTGGGCTGGGCCGAGACGATTGCGACCTTCCCTTTGGGATTCGCGCCCATGGCCTTGACCAGCAGGATCGCCCCGAACCGCCCGATCGCGTCGCTCGTCGCCTGGTTGACGAAGAACGGCCGCCCCTCGACGCCTGAATCGGCATCGAAGGTGATGACCTTTGCCCCGAGCCTCTGTGCCCGCTTCATCGCCGGCACCACAGCGTCGGGATCGCTCGGCGCCACCGCGATCGCCGGGATATGCCGGTCCGCCAGGTTGTTGATGATGTCGACCTGCGCCGACGCGCTCGATTCCGTCGGGCCGTAATTCTCGACCTTGCCGCCCGTCTCCTGGGCGGCGATCTGCGCGCCTGCCAGGGTCGCCTTGTAGTACGGGTTGGTGGTCGACTTGATGACCATCGCCAGTTCGAAATCGGCCGCCCCGGCGGGCGTCGGGCCCAGCCACAGCGTCGCCGCGAGCGGGACCACGAAGAAAACCGTGGAGCCTTTCAGCAGAAATTTCGTCAGCTTGTTGCTCATTGCCATCCTCCCATGGACGTGTCCGGCCTGCCTCAGCCGATGGTGCGACCCGGCGGATTTGCTTCCGCACTGTTGTTGCGCACCCAGGGGATCATGCATGTTAACGATAACAAATCAAGCAGCATGGCGCGAAGAATTGGCATACATTACAGAGCGCAGGCACCGGAAATGACAGAGTCCCGGGCTTTTCGAGCAAGTGTGCGCGGCGGGAGTCATGCTATCGATATCATGAAGCCTCCACCGCCCTCCCGCTGTCGAGCACCAGGGACCTGAACAGAAATGCGGTTCTGGAGGAGGAATCCATGCGGACGAGACAGTTTGGCCGTAGCACCAGGCAGGTCGGCGAGATCGGCATCGGCACATGGGGGATCGGCGGCGCGCAATGGACCGCGGTCGAGGACAGCGAAGCGATCGCGGCCCTGCATGCGGCGCTCGACCTCGGCGTGACCTTCATCGACACGGCCGACGTGTATGGCGACGGCCGCTCCGAAAAGCTGATCGCCCGGGCCCTGAAGGAGCGCGGCGGAGAGCGGCCTTTCATCGCGACCAAGGCCGGCAAGCGCCTGCCGGTCCAGGATGTGCGCGGTTTCACGCGTGAAAACCTCAACAGCTGGATCGACCGGAGCCTCAGGAATCTCGAGGTCGACACGCTCGACCTTGTCCAGCTCCATTGCCCGCCGACGGACCTTTATTATCATCCGGACGTCTTCGGGATCCTGGACGATCTGGTGAAGGACGGAAAGATCCGCAGCTACGGCGTCAGCGTGGAAAAAATCGAGGAGGCCATCAAGGCGATCGAGTATCCCGGCGTCGCCAGCGTGCAGATCATCTTCAACATCCTGCGGCAAAGGCCGATCGACCTGTTCTTCGGTCTTGCCCGGAAGAAGGACGTTGCCGTCATCGCGCGCGTGCCGCTGGCGAGCGGCCTGTTGTCGGGCAAGTTCCGCAGGGATTCGCAATTCGACAAGGCCGACCACCGCAACTTCAACCGCCACGGCGAAGCGTTCGATGTCGGCGAGACCTTTTCGGGCGTGCCGTTCGAGGCGGGCCTCGAGATCGTCGAACGCATCCGGCCGCTGGTCGGCGGCACCGCCACCATGGCGCAGTTCGCGCTGCGCTGGATCCTGATGCACGAGGCCGTGACCGTGGTCATCCCGGGCGCACGCAGCGTCGAGCAGTCGCGCGCCAACGCGGAGGCGGACCAGCTTCCCCCGCTCTCGCCGGATGTGATGGCCCGGGTGAAGGAGATCTACGACCAATCCGTGAAGCCCCATGTGCATCATCGCTGGTGAGGCGACGGCCGCCTTGATCGACCCCCTGATCGCGGTCGGACCGGGAACGCGCGCCGCGCCGGGAAACCCGGCCGATGGCTAGCCGGCGCGACGGACTGAAAGGGCGCGCCCAGCCGACCATGGCCGACGTCGCGGCGCTTGCCGGCGTGTCGACGATGACGGTGTCGCGCGCCCTGCGCGAGAGTCCCATGGTCTCGCCCGAGGCCCGGCTGCGGATCTTGTCGGCGGTCGATGATCTGGGCTACGTGCTCGACCGCAGTGCGGGGACGCTGTCGTCCAAGCGTTCCGGCTTCATCGCGGTGGTCGTTCCGTCGATCAACAACTCGAACTTTTCCGAGACCGCCCACGGCATCACCGACGCCGTCGAAGGGCATGGCCTCCAATTGCTGCTCGGCTATTCCGACTACATGATCGAGAAGGAAGAGCGCCTCATCGAGGCCATGCTGCGGCGGCGGCCGGAGGGCGTCATCCTGACGGGCGGGCGGCACACGGATCGCACCCGGCGGCTCCTGGTCGGCGCGGGGGTGCCGGTGGTCGAAACCTGGGATACGCCGTCCGATCCGATCGACCACGTGGTCGGCTTCTCCAATGCGGAGGCGACGCGCACGCTGGTCCATCGCCTGGCCGAGCGCGGCTATCGCAATATCGGCTTCATCGGCGGCACCACGAACCGGGACAGCCGCGGCGCCGACCGGCGGCGGGGATTCTCGTTGGCCGTGGAGGAACTCGGATTGGCGCGCGAACGCATCATCTCCTTCGGCAAGCCACCCATCTCGATCGACCAGGGCGCCCAGGCCATCGCCCTGCTGGTCGAGCAATGGCCGGACGTCGATGCCGTGGTCTGCGTGTCCGATCTCTCGGCCTTTGGCGCGGTCATGGAGTGTCAGCGCCGCGGCTGGTCGGTGCCGCAGCGCATCGCGGTGGCAGGGTTCGGCGATTTCGAAGTCGCACGCAGCTCCAACCCCCGCATCACCACGGTTGCCGTCGATTGCCACGAGATCGGCCGCATCGCCGGTGAACTGATCGTGCGGGCGATCGACCATCGGCTCAAGGACCGCCCTCCGGGGCATGAGACGATCATCGTGCCATTCCGCGTCATCGAGCGGGAGAGCACCTGACCAGGTCGGTTGTGGCCCGGACACCGCATCCCGCGATCTCCGCCGGACCTGGAAGACGCTTGCGGGCAAGGCAGGTTTCCCGAAGGAGATCCGTGATCGCATTCAGACCCATGCGACCGGCCAACTCAGGAGGACCGAGACGCCCAGACGTTTGAGGAGCCAAGTCGCGGGCGGTTCCTCAGTCGAAGAAGGATTGATCCAGCGTGCCCGACGAATAGAAGCTGAGGCCCCCCGGCAGGTTGTGGAAGCCTTGCAGCGCCTTGCGCATCGCGAAGCCTTGCGCGCGATAGGCCAGGGTCACCATCGGCACCTGGTCCAGCACCAGCTGGTCGGCCTTGGCGTAGATCGAGCGGCGCTTTTCGGTGTCGAACTCCGCCCGCCCGGCCGCGAGCAGCTCATTCAGACCGGGAACGGTGATGCCGGTGCTGCGGATATAGGAGGGGGCGAGAGAGGAATCGACGAAGGAAGAGAGGCTTTCCGGATCCGGGCTCTCCATCGCGGTGCCCATGACCGCGAATTCGTACTGTCCGCTGTTGCCCAGGCTGACCCGCGTCGGCCAATCCGGCATCTTGAGCTGCACCTGGATACCGATCTCGGCGAGGTTCTGCTGGACCACCTCGGCCGTGTTCTGATGCATCCCGTACTGGGCGGTGGACAGCAGTGTGCAGGAGAAGCCTGCCGCACCCGCCTCGGCGAGCAGCGCCTTGGCCTTGTCCGGGTCATAGCGCCAGCCATGCGCCGCAGCCTCGTCGTAATACGGCGTCTCCGGCGGGAAGGGCAGGCCTTCGAGCGGCGCACCGCGGCCGAAGAAGGCGGCCTGCACGATCTCCTCGCGCCGGATCCCGAGCGCGACCGCCTTGCGGATCCGCGGATCCGCGAACGGCCCGCTTCGCCCGTTGAAGGTCAGATACATGAACGGGCCGAGCTGGTTGTCGAGCTTCAGATTCGCATCGGCCTCGATCGACTGCATGGACTGCCAGGGGACATAGTCGATCAGGTCGACATCGCCGGCCTGCAGCGCTGCCACCCGCAGATTCTCGTCGGGGTACGCGATCACCTTGATCGCCTTCAGCTTCGGCAGCCCCGGCTTGTAGTATTTGTCGAAGGCAGCGAGGTCGAGCGAGACGCCGCGTTCCTGCGCCTGCAGCACGAAGGGCCCGGCGCCGATGCCGAGCGGGTCGTCGGCGGTCGAACCCTTCGCCACCATCGGCATGTAGTAGTTGGCGAACCAGTACGGCACGCTGACGGTCGGCTGCTTCATGACGATCCGGACAGTGCGCTCGTCCGGCGTCTCGATCGCCTGCACGCCCTGGAACTGGGTCCGCATGTAGGCGGTCGACTTCTCGGCGGCGATCTGCTCGATGTTCCATTGCACGTCGGCAGCGGTGACCGGGGCCCCGTTGTGGAAGAACGCCTGCCGCAGATGGAAGACCCAGCCCGCCTCGCCGTCCCGCTCCCAGCGTTCGGCCAGCTCGCCCTGCAGGCTGCCATCCACCGCGTAGGAGAGCAGGCCGCGATGGATCAGCGCCGAGACCGATCCGGCCGCCCCGCCGGAATTCACCCAGGGCTGCAGATTCGGCGGAAAGCTGGAGAGGCCGAACCGCAGCGTGTCCGACGCCGCCTGCCCCCAGGCCGGCAGGCGCAGCGCCGGCAGGACCGCGCCGGCGGCAAGCAATGTGCGACGGGACAACAGCATGATGACCTCCCTCTCTTTTGCCGTGTTCAGGTGATGGAGCCGTAGATCTGCCGGGCCGTCTCCCTGTCGATGCGCCCTTCGGCGATGTCGCGCCGCACGGCATCCGCCGCGCGTCCGGCCGGCGGGCCGTATCCGCCCGCGCCCGGCGTGACGATCTCGATGACGTCGCCGCGCTTCAGATCGCCGTTGCCATGGTCGAACGGACCGACGCCCGGCCCGAACCGGAAGCTGCCGCCGCCGCCCGCCAGCCCGCCCGCCAGCCCCCAGGGGGCGGAGCGCAGGCGGGAGCCGTCGAGATGCAGCCGGCAATCGGCTTCCGCCCGATAGACCCGGCGCAGCCCCATGCCGCCGCGCCGGGTGCCGGGCCCGCCGGAGCCGTCGACCAGCTCGTAGCGCAGCAGGGTCAGCGGGTATTCCAACTCCAGCGCCTCGGCCGGCAGGTTGGAGGTGTTGGTCATGTGGACATGGACGCCGTCGAGCCCGTCCTTGGTCGCGCGTGCGCCCATGCCGCCGCCGATGGTCTCGAGATAGACCCAGAGACCGCCGGTCTTCGGGTCGCGCCCCATGAAGGTGGCCGAGGCGCAGGACCCGTTGCTCGCCGCGGTCAGCCGCTCGGGCACGGCCTGGGCCAGGGCGCCGTGGATCAGATCGGCGATCCGCTGGCAGGTGGCCACCCGGCCATTGACCGCTGCGGGGTGGATGCAGTTCAGCACCGTGCCCTCCGGCGCCGTGACCGTCAGCGGCCGCGACAGCCCGGCATTGGGCAGGATGGTCGGATCGACCACCGTCTTCACCGCGTAATAGACCGTCGACAGCAGCGCGGTGTAGACGACGTTGAGGCCACCGCGGACCTGCGGCGGGCTGTCGAAATGCAGCCGCATCTCGTCGCCGGCCACCACGATCTCGACCGAGAACTCCAGCTCGCCGTCCAGTTCCGGATTGTCGAAGTAGTCGCTGAAGCGATAGGTGCCGTCCGGGATCGCGGCGATGCCGGCGCGCATCTTGCGCTCGGCGTAATCCTGCAGGGCGTCGCCGGCGGCAAGCACGGTATCGACGCCGTATTTCGCGCACAACGCCGTCATCCGCTGCACGCCGAGCCGGTTGGCGGCCATCTGGGCGCGAAGATCGGACAGCCGTTCGCGCGGGACCTGGCAGTTGAGCAGCACCAGCTCCTGCACATCGGCCTCGAGCCGGCCGGCGCGGTAGAGCCGGATCGGCGGGATGCGCAGCCCTTCCTGATAGATATGGGCATGGCCGCGATCGGCGAAATCGGCATGGTGCGCGGTGTTGACCGCCCAGCCGATCATCTGCCCGTCGATGAAGATCGGCTCCGCCAGCACGATGTCGGGCAGATGCGTGCCGCCGCCTTCATAGGCGTCGTTGCCGATGAAGACGTCGCCGGGCCGCATCTGGTCGACGGCATGGCGCTTCATGATATGCGGGATGATCCCGATGAAGCTGCCGAGATGCATCGGGATGTGCTCGGCCTGGCAGAGCGTGTTGCCGGCCAGGTCGAACAGCGCGGTGGAGCAGTCGCGCCGCTCCTTGATGTTGGTCGAGTAGCTGGCCCGGACCAGCGCTTCGCCCATTTCCTCGGCCCTCCAGGACCAGGTTGAGATAGGGTTCGGCATGGGCCGTCATGCCCGGAAGGATGATTGTGGTGCTGTCCATCTGCTCGACCACGGCCGGGCCGGCGATGCGGTTGCCGGGCTTGAGCCGGGCGCGGTCATAGACCGGGCAGGACACCCAGCCCCCCGCCTCCGGCAGCCACACCTCGCGCGAACCGGTGACGGCGTGGCCGGCCTCCGGCCCGGCATCGGGCTGCGGCTGGAAGCTCGCCTTGGTGACGACGCCCGCGGCCTCGACCCGGAAGGTGACCAGTTGCACCGGCTCGCCGGCGGCGACGAAGCCGTATTGCCGCTCATGCGCCTTGGCGAAGCCGGCGGCCAGGGCCTCCAGCGCCGCCGGGGTGACCGGCCCGTCCGGCAGCGCCACCGGCAGCTCGTAGTTCTGGCCGGCATAGCGCATGTCGACGGTGCGGGTGACCCGCCGGGCGCCCTGCGGCACCTCCTCCTGCGCGAACCATTCCTCGGCCCGGGCCAGCAGTCCGTCGAAGGCGGCCTCGACCGCGGGCAGTGCCGCCGGGTCCAGCGTGGTCAGCCGGGTGGCGGCGAAATCGGCGCGCAGGTCGGTCAGGAGCAGGCCCATGGCGCAGAGGATGCCCGGCGTCTGCGGTACCAGGATCCGGCTGATGTCGAGCTCCTTGGCCAGCCGGGCTGCGTGCAGCGGACCGGCGCCGCCGAAGGCCATCAGGGTGTAATCGCGCGGATCATGGCCGCGCTGGACGCTGATGACCCGGATCGCCTTGGCCATGTTGGCGGTGACGACCGTCAGGATGCCCTGGGCCGTCTCCATCACGCCGAGGCCGAGCCGTTCCGCCAGCCGGCCGATCGCGGCCTCGGCCAGGTCCCGCCGCACCGCCATGCGGCCGCCCAGCAGCGAGACCGGATTGAGAGTCTGAAGGACGACATTCGCGTCCGTCACCGCCGGCTCGTCGTTGCCATGGCCGTAGCAGACCGGCCCGGGATAGGCCCCGGCGCTGCGCGGCCCGACTTTCAGCAGCCCACCGCTGTCGACAGCGGCGATCGACCCGCCGCCGGCCCCGACCGTGTGGATGTCGAGCATCGGCGCCTTGATCGGGTAGCCGTGGACGATGGCCTCGCCGGCGAGGCGGCACTGCCCGCCCGTGAGCAGCGCCACGTCGGTGCTGGTTCCGCCCATGTCGAAGGTGATGAGGTCGGGGAAGCCGGCGATCGCCCCGATCGCCTGGGCCGCGACCACGCCGGTGCTGGGCCCCGACAGGACCGTCCGGACCGGCAGCCGCGCCGCCGTCTCGAAGCTGATGACGCCGCCGTTGGACTGGGTCAGGCGGGGCGCAGCCTTGACGCCCAGCTCCGCCAGGCGGCGGCCGAGGCGTTCGATGTAGCCGCGCATCACCGGGCCGAGATAGGCGTTCACCACGGTGGTGGAGATCCGCTCGTATTCGCGGAATTCCGGGGCGACGTCGTGGGACGCGCAGGCGAAGGCCTCGGGGAAGTCCTCGGCCAGGATGCGCAGCGCCGTCTCCTCGTGCTCGCTGCGGACGAAGCCGTAGAGGAAGCAGACCGCGACCGCCTCGACCCCGGCGTCGCGCAGGCCGAGCACCGCCTGCCGCAGCGCGGCCTCGTCCAGCGGGATCTCGACCGAACCGTCGTGCCGGACACGCTCCGGGATGTCGATCCGCAGGTCGCGGCTGACCAGGGTCTCCGGCTTGTCGACCTGGAGGTCGTAGAGATCGGGGCGCTTCTGGCGGCCGATCTCGAGCAGGTCGCGGAAGCCGTCGGTCGTCAGCAGGCCGGTGCGGACGCCGCGATGCTGGATCAGCGCGTTGGTCCCGACCGTGGTGCCGTGACCGAAATATCCGATCGCCGCCGGCGCCGCGCCGACCCGGGCCGCCCCCTCCTCCACCCCCTGGACGATGCCGCGGGACGGATCGTCCGGGGTCGACGCGACCTTCCAGACGTCGAGCCGTCCGCTCTCGTCGTCGAACAGGCAGACGTCGGTGAACGTCCCCCCGGAATCCACGCCTATGCGCCAGGCCATGCGACGCTACCTCACAGCAACGGAAGACAGAACGAATGCGGCCATCGGGGCCGCGCGAACTAGGCTGCCGCCTTCAGGGCGGGTTTCGCGAAGCGCGAGTACCGGAACGGGGCGGGGTCGACGACCGGAATGTCGCCGGCAACGAGATCGGCCATCAGCCGGCCGGCGCCGGGGCCGATCCCGAAGCCATGGCCGGAGAAACCGCTGGCGATGAAGAAGCCCGGCGTGGACTCCACCGCCGAAATCACCGGCACCGCGTCGGGCGTGACGTCCACCAGCCCGGCCCAGCGGTCCCGCACCACCATCCGCTCGAAGGTCGGGAAGGCCTTGACGAGGTTGGCCCGGCCTTCGTCGAGGATGCCGTCATCGGGAACCGGGTCCAGGACCCGCACCTGCTCGAAGGGCGAGGCCGCGTCCAGCGACCAGCGCCGCGGCAGCCGCCATTCCTCGATGAAACGACGGCCGATGCGCAGCCGCAATTCGCGCCGCTGCTTTCGCAGCGCCGGCAGGAAGTCGAAGAACAGCCGGAAGCTGTCCGGCACGATCGGCGCCAGATTGGCATTGCGCTGGGCGATGGTGTAGCCGCCGTCGAGACGCTTGCGGAAGGCGAAATTCGAGGCCCCCACAGCCTGTTCGGGACCGTTGTCGAGCGGCGCGGTGCGCATGACGCTGCTGAGGATCTTCAGCTGTGGAAACGGCAGGTCCATGTTGCCGCAGAACAGGCGCGACCAAGCGCCGCCGGCCAGGACGACGGCATCGCAGGCGATCGGCCCGTTCTCGGTGACGACCCCGGCCACCCGGCCGGCCTTGGTCTCGACCCCGCGGACGGCGCATCCGGTCAGGATCGCCGCGCCCGCCCGGCGCGCGCCCTCGGCGATCGCAGGGGCCGCATGCTGCGGCTCGGCCCGCCCGTCGCTCGGGGTGTACAGCGCCGCCGGCCAGCGCCGCGAGGTCCCGGGCAGCAGCCGGTCGATCTCGTCCCCGCCGATCAGCCGGGAGTCGAGCTGGAACTGGCGGGCATGGCGGAGCCAGGCCTCGTGCTGGGCGATGTCCTGCGGGGTCTCGCAGAGATACAGAATGCCGGACTTGCGGAAGCCGGTCTCGGCCTCGACCCGCGCGTTCATCCCGTCCCACAAGCGCAGGCTTTCGATCGCCAGCGGCAGCTCCGACGGATCGCGGCCCATCTTGCGGCACCAGCCCCAGTTGCGGCTGGACTGCTCGCCGCCGATGCGGCCCTTCTCGCACAAAGCGACCGACAGGCCCTTCTCGGCCAGGAACAGCGCGGTCGCGGCGCCGACGATGCCGCCGCCGACCACGACCACGTCGACCCTGACCGGCAGGACAGCGTCGGAGGCGACCGGATCAACCGGCGGCGACATCGACGCCCGCCCGGATGATCCAATCGACCGGTGCTCTGCACACGCAGCCACACGCCATGACGCGTCTCCCGAATTCGTGAAGCCAAGCCTTCCCATGTCCGCAGGACAGCCTGCGTGCCGTTTTCCGGCACGAATTCCCGGCCCTGCGCTTGAATTCTTGATCCGGCGGTGTCTCGCCCGCCCGGTGATCCCGGAATGATGCTAGGCACCTCCGCGTCGTCATGGAAAATTCATTTAATCGAGCTTTGCATTCCGAATTGGAATGACTACCGGCAGGGGCTGCGCATGCACAGGATAAAGATCCGGCACCTCGAGACCCTGATGGTGTTCATGAAGACCGGATCGGTCACCGAGGCCGCGGAGATCCTGGGCACGACCCAGCCGAATGCCAGCAAATCGCTGAAACAGCTCGAGGATTCGATCGGCATCGCGCTGTTCCAGCGCAGCGGTGGCCGGCTACAGCCGACGCCCGAGGCCGAAATCCTGTTTACCCATGCCGCGCGGCTGATGGAGGAGTTGACCCTCTTCGAGACCCTGTCGCTCGATCTGGCGCGGCTGAAGAGCGGCTTCGTCCAGATCGCGACCCTGGCCAGCTTTGGCGCGGCCCTGCTGCCGCTCGTGGTCGAGGCCTTCAACAGCCGGTATCCGGAGGTCTTCGTTCAGATCGACATCCTCGATTCCGACAAGATCCATTCCTTCGTCAGCCGCGGGAACTACGATTTCGGCCTCGTCCACCATCCGAGCCAGGAAGCGGACCTGATGGCCCAGACCCTGCGCACCGGCGCCATGGTCTGCATCCTGCCACCCGCCCATCCGTTGTCCCGGCGGTCGGAGATCGCGGCCGCCGATCTCGCCGGCATGCCCTTGATCACCTATCCCAAGACCCTTCCTTTCGGCGCCGTCATCGCCAAGACGCTGGCGGACGAAGGCGTGCAGATCCGCAACCCGCTCTCGGCCAACCACAGCCATGTGGTGCGCAAGCTGGTCGAGCGCGGCCGCGGCCTCGCTTTGGTCGACGAGTTCTCGGTCTGGGACGCGGCGGCGTCGCCCGGCATTGCGGTGCGGCGCTTCGTGCCGCGGATTCCGGTCTCGATCGGCCTCATCGTTCCGAAGCGGCGGCCGCTTTCGCTCGCCGCGCAAGCCTTCGTCGCAGCACTGCGAGACGCACTGTCCGCGCCCCCGCTGTAGGGCGCCAAACCGACGGGAACCAGCCGATCCCACAACATATGCTCATAGCGGCAGTTGATGAGCAGTTCGGCCACCGCCGCGCCGCCCTTGGCGCCCAGGATGACGAGCGGCGGCATCTCCCCTGGCCGATCTGCGGCGGGAAATCGATGAACACTGCCGGCCGTCATCGAACACCCGCACGGGTTGCCACGAGGCCTTGCCCTGGTACTGTCAACTTAAGCCGTTAGGGCACGAAAGGCCCGATCCGTCTCACTCTCAGCCAGCCTGCACGGCGTCCCGCCAGCCTGCGAAGGCAGCAGTGCGAAACTCTCGAAGCGTGCAGCGGGAGATCAGATGGCGCTAGGCGGCCAGGCCGACGAACTGAACGGCCCGGTGATTTGCGTTCAGCTTCCGCCGGGTCAGACGCGTGCGGACGCTGCAGGCGTTGCTGCCCCATCCTGCCGCCCAGATGGCTTCCTGGGCCTCGTGATCGTCGGTGAGCGTGTACGCCTTCAGGGTGTCGAGATTCAGCCGCCCTTCGCGGAAGGCCTTACGGATGACCGGGCTCACTCGCGCAGGCTTCAATCGTTGCCGAACATGAAGGACCTGCACGCCGTATTGCCCTTCGAAATCTTCGACATCAACGCTCGGATTCTATCAAATGACTCTCGCAGGAGAATACGCCACAGAATCGGGCAATCTTTCGTGAAATCCAACAGACTATTTCCGAACTGCAATCCATAATTCATATCGAGCATGGAATAATTGGCCGCACTCTCAAAGCAATGCGCCTGCTGCCTTAATGAACTAGTTTTGAGAAGCAATGGTAGAGAATTCCGCCCACTGCCCTCCGATTTCTGCTGGCTAAGTTGCTTTGGCCCGACTTCGTTCATGCGCTAATGTCCACGATCAACGCACAAGAATGTGCCCAGATATAATCGGCAAATTACCTTGAGGCCGGGCCGTGGACCAGCTGAATGACCGCTTCCGAGGCAGCAGCAGGTGAAAAAATGTCCCATGGGGACAGACCCGCTCTGCCACCGGAGGTCCGCTTTTGGGGGCGGCTGGGCCGATACGGATGTCCGCTCCGGAGTAGGCGCCGCGGCTACCGAAGGTCGGCAATCGGGACAATCCGGAATGACGCGTTCCGTCCCTGAAGACCTGGAGGGGCGGCGATGATCCGCGGCCGCTCTCCGAGACCTGATCCGGCCGTTGCCTTCTCCAGCCGCCTGTTCAGCGAGCCAGCCGACCAATTGCAAGAAACAAGCTCTGGGCCCGGGGAACCAGGGTGTCGAGCTCCATGTACTCGTCCGGAGAGTGGGCTTTGCCACCCACGGGGCCGACCGCGCAGATGGTCGGGCAGCCGACACTGGCGGTGAAGCCGGAATCAGCACAGCCGCCGGAGAACTCGCCGGCGACCTTTAGGCCGGCCTCACGCGCAGCGCCGACATAGATGTCGAACAGCGCGGCCGAGGCATCGTCCTGCACCAGCGGCTTGAACTCGCCCCGGATCTCGACCCGTGCGGTGGTGCCGGGTACGGTCGCCTGGGCCGCGATCCGCTCGATCGCGGCCCAGGCGACGTCCCTATCGGCCGGTTCGACATAGCGCAGGTCGATCTGCGCCTCCGCCTGAGGTGCCACCGTGTTGACCGACTGCCCGCCCGAGACCAGCCCGACATTCAGCGTCACGCCGCGGTCGAGATCGGTGATCGCCTGCAGCGCGACGATCTTGTGGGCCAGCTCGGCGATGGCGCTGATGCCGTCCTGGAAGGCGCCGCCGGAATGGGCGGCCTTGCCCAGCACCTCCATGCGCAGAAACACACCGCCTTTGCGCCCGGTCACCACATTGCCGCTGGGCCGGCCGGGCTCGCTGTTGAACACGGCCCGAGCCTCGCGCGCGGTCGCCTCGATCACCGGCCGGCAGACGGGCGACCCGATCTCCTCGTCGCTGGTGACAAGGCCGATCAGCGGCGCCGGCGCGCCGCCGAACTTCGCGTAGGCCGCAAGCACGAAGGCGTTCATCACCAGCCCCGCCTTCATGTCGCAGACGCCGGGGCCGTAGGCCCGGCCGTCCGCGATCCGGAACGGCCGGCGCGCCGCCTCCCCTTTCGGAAACACGGTGTCGCGATGGCCCATCAGCACGATCGGCTTGTTGCCGCCGCCGGCTGCCGGCACCGTCGCCCGGATGACGTCGCCATGCTCCGGCTGTGGCAGGACGGAGGTGGCGATGCCCTGCTCGGCGAAGAAGTGCTGCAGGCGGTCGCCCACGGCGTCCACGCCGGCCTTGTCGTAGGAGCCGGAATCGATGTTCACGAGCTCCTCGAGCAGGCCCAGCATCGCGTCCTTCTGGCCGGCCAGCCAGGCCAAGGCCGCGCCGTGAGTATGGTCGGTCATCGGTGGCTCCCTCAGGCGGCGTTGTCGCGAGCCCAGCGCGCGACTTCGGCATGGGTGCCGAACCACACGCCCGGCTTCGACTTGGCGTGACGGATCAGCTCGTCGATGATCCAGATGCGCGACCGGTAGCCGATGATGTGCGGGTGGCAGGTCAGCTGGAAGATGCCGCCCTCCTCATAGGCCGCGTCGAACTCCCGCCGGAAGATGTCGAAGACGTCGGTCGGCGGGGTGTAGGGCCGGTGGGCCGCGAAGCGGTTCATCATGAAGTACACGGCGTCGTCGCGGACCCATTCGACCGGCAGCTCGACGATGCCGGTCGGCGTGCCGTCCAGCACCAGCTCGTAGCAATCTTCGTCGGCCATCAGCGAGCTGTCGTAGAGCAGCCCCATCTCGGCCTCGATGCGCAGCGTGTTCGGGCTGAAGTCCCAGGATGGGGTGCGCAGTCCGACAGGCCGGACGCCGGTGATCTTTTCCAGCGTCTCGGCGGCCCGCATCATCAGGTCGCGCTCGGCCTCATAGGGCAGGACGGAGTTCAGCTCATGGATCCAGCCATGAATGCCGATCTCGTGCCCCGCCGCGACCAGGGCGCG
>Ga0193743_1000516_pt1 | contig 30395 bp, 26 predicted proteins | sample L2c2metaG_FD_143038 | JGI IMG/M metagenome (GOLD analysis project Ga0193743, IMG submission 143038) | Soil microbial communities from a riparian zone of the East river system, Colorado, United States - L2c2 | ecosystem: Environmental > Terrestrial > Soil > Riparian zone | place: USA: East River...
AAACAGACAGGATTACAGAAAGCGCCCGCATGACTTCTGATGCGGGCGCTTTTCTCTGTCCCGACGACGCTATAGTGGTGACGACGGAGGGTTCATGAAGGCACTCGGAGTTGCATATGGATTTGTCATGGCCGCTTCCCTTTTTCTTCATCCCATAAGGACGAGTGGACAGGGGATGCTCTCGATCGAAGGAACAGCGACCTACCGCGAACGCATGGCACTGCCACCCGATGCCGTCTTCGAAGTGACCCTCGAGGATGTGTCGCGGATGGATGCTCCAGCGCTTACCCTGGGTCAGTCACGGACGGAACAGCCCGGGAATCCTCCTTTTCACTTCACTATCCAGTACGACCCATCGCAGATTCAGCCGAATCATATCTATGCGGTTCGCGCCAGCGTCACCGAGGGAGATCGCCTCCTGTTCACGACGGACCAGCGCTACCAGGTTCTTACGCAGGGCCACGGCAGCGAGATCGGAATGATGATGTTGCGCCGCGTCGCGGGGACGGCAGGACAGGCCGCCGCCTCAACTCCTCTACGCGAGACCTATTGGAAACTGATTCAGATCGGGGACAGGGCAGTCACCGCCGCAGATCAGCAGCAGGAGGCGAATCTGGTGTTCCACACCGAAGGCGGGCGAGTGACAGGCTCCGGAGGATGCAATCGTCTGACCGGCGGATACACAGCAACGGGCGACTCCCTTCGCTTCGGCGGCGTGGCTTCCACACGAATGGCCTGTATGCATGGAATGGAGACGGAGACGAACTTTCTTGCGGCACTCGAACGGGTACGAAGCTGGAAGATCGCCAGCCGTCAGTTGGAGCTTCTGGATGAGGAAGGAAAGATACTTCTTCGGTTTACCGCGCAGGCAGAGAAGACAAAATAGCCCGGACAGCGGAGAGGATCATCATACGATGGAGCGGGAGACCGGGATCGAACCGGCGACATTCAGCTTGGGAAGCTGACGTTCTGCCACTGAACTACTCCCGCTAATCCTCTGGCTTCTCTCAATCATACCCTGCACAGTTACAAAGGTGAAGCTCCGTTCGTGTCTCAAAGCATCTCGATTACCTAGAGAGAAGCGTGCCACCCCAATCGGCGGGGTCGACATCGGCAATGGATTGCGAAAACGTCCAGCGGTGTCCAGCGAGATCTTCCGCCGTGTACTGTCTCTCTCCATAGGGATAGTTGGCAGGCGGTTCCGGCACATGTGCACCACGTTCGATCGCGCGCGCATAATGCGTATCGATATCGTCGACACGCACCATGACGGAGCCGGAGTTATGCTCTGCTCCTCCCTTCCCAATCACGACGGCCCCATCACCAACCTTGAGCTGTGCACGGTGACTGCCGATGCGCAGCCGCAAGGTAAACCCAAACGTCCCACACAGCCAATCCACCGCCGCATGGACGTCAGGGTAGGCAAGCACTGGAATGACTGTAGATTCCGGCATCGAACGATTCCCTAGCATCCAACACCTCCTACGCCTGCGTTGAAACCCCTATCCTTTGAGCTCACGCATCATCGTGCGAATATCTTCGGCGCGGACAACATATTTGTTCTGCGTGGAAGCACTCAGGACGTCACGCCGTTCCCGCACAGAAGCGCGCTCCACACTTCTTACGCTGCCATGAAAATGCCTGGCTCCGGTTATGCGTACGACAGAGGCCGCATTTTCGATACGCAGCCCGCCCCCCGCAGCCACGTTGATTCGGTCCCCAGCGCGTTCCACAAGACGCGCGAGATTCGTGGCACCGGTGACCACATCGCGCTCCCCGCCCGAGGTGAGAACTCTGCCACAACCAGCCGCGATGATATCTTCGAGCGCCTGATCGAGTGAAGGGACGAGGTCGAACGCCCGATGAAAGGTTACCTCAAGCGGCGAAGCCAGCTCCACCAGCTCTCGCGTGCGTTCGGCATCTATCGTCGCGTCGGCACGGAGAACACCAAGAGCAAAGCCGCTGGCTCCCAGAGAGCGAGCGTGCAAAAGATCGTCCCGCATGAGAGCGAACTCTTCGTCCCTGTAAAAAAAATTGCCAGAGCGAGGCCGCAACAGAACATAGACAGGCAGGCCACTGTGCTCGATCGCGCCGCGGATCAGACCATGGCTCGGCGTCAGTCCATCTTCACTGAGCGCCGAGCATAACTCGATGCGATCTGCGCCGCCTTCCCTCGCTGCAAGACACGCCTGCAGCGTCTCCGCGCACAGCTCGAACGTGATCGTTCGACTCACGAAAGGCTCAGCGACGGCGGAGCGACCGACGGATCGGCGCCAAAGGAGGTGTTCGGCTCCGGCCCCATGGTGAAGACGAGCTTCCCTCCCTCCGCAATCTCCGAGTGATGGAACCACGCCCTCTGCTGCGGCTTTCCGTTCAGCGAGAAGGCCTGAATATACTGGTGCGCCGGGTCCTTCCGCTCAACGGAGATCTCCAGCTTTTTGCCACCGCCCAGTTCAACCGTCGCACTCTCAAACAACGGCGATCCGAGAATGTAATTTCCGCTGACGGGATCGACGGGATAAAAGCCCAGCGAGCTGAGAATGTACCAGGCCGACATCTGACCGACATCCTCATTCCCCTGCATTCCATCCGGCTTGGCGGCATACATCGTCTCCAGAAGGCTGCGGACACGAGCCTGCGTCTTGTGCGGCTCGCCCGCATAGACATAAAGGTACGTGATATGGTGCGAAGGCTCATTCCCATGCGCATATTGCCCGACCAGACCGGCGATATCCGGCGGAGCATCCTCGGGCAAATCGCTCGGCACCGTAAACAGCTCGTCAAGCTTTGTCACGAAAGCCTCACGTCCTCCAAACAGCTCAATCAAACCTGCGGCGTCATGCTGCACGCCAAACGTCGTCTGCCAGGCGTTCGATTCGGTATAATCGCGCCACTTCTTTATGTGCCCCATATCGATGGGACGGAACGGTGAGGTCCACTCCCCGTTCTCAAGCTTCGGTCGCATGAACCCGACGGACTTGTCGAAGTAGTTGCGATAGTTTGTCGACCGCTTGACCAGCATCTCGGCATCGTCCTGCTTGCCCAGCTTGCGCGCTACATGAGCGATGGACCAGTCGTCATAGCAGTATTCGAAGGTCTTTGAGACTGATTCCTCCTCTTTATCGGCAGGAATGTAATTCAGCTTGCGGTAGTAGCCAAGGCCGCGGAAGTCCTCCACCATGGCTCGCTTCATCATCAAGCCATATGCCTTTTCGTAATCGATCCCGGTGAAGCCCTTGTTGCACGCCTCGGAGATCACCGCCGCCGAGTGATAACCCGTCATTGTGCCTGTCTCGGTCGACATCAACGGCCATACCGGCATCCCCGTCGGGCTCTGCTCCGACATGCGGATGAGCGTGTTCATGAACAGCGGCACCCTCTCCTGCTCAATCAGAGTGTAGGTCGGATGTGCCGCCCGGAAAGTATCCCAAAGCGAGAAGGTGGAGAAGTTGTGCTGCCCGGCCGGAAGCGTATGGACCTCGTTGTCCATGCCGCGATAACGTCCGTCGACGTCATCAAACAGCGTCGGTCCCATCGAGAGATGATAGAGCGCAGTGTAGAAGATGCGCTTGTGGTCCTCGTTCGCGCTGCTCACCTGAATCTTCGAGATCTGCTTGCGCCACGTCTCGCGCGCCGATGCACGCACCTTGTCGAACTCCCAACCAGGAGCCTCTGCGGCTAGATTCTTCGCCGCGCCCTCGGCATCGACGCCGGAGATCCCCGTCTTAACCAGGATCCGCTCATTCGCCTTGGTCTTGAAGTAGAGGACACACTTTAGATTCTTCCCCTTGAGATCCTCGCCCGCCGCAGGCGCAGGAACCTCCTTGTCGTCGGAGTAAAAGACGATGCGCTCAGGACGCTTCGAGAGCTTCAGGGTGAAGTAAGCATGGCGATCCTTGCCCCAGGCCGACGTGCGCCGTCCGCCCGCGAGGGTATCCGGAGCAATCTGTCGCAACTCCGCCGAATCGCAGGGCCCCGCTCCCGGCCCATAACCATGCTGCAAGTCGAGGATGAGGTATGCGTTGTCGCTCGCCGGAAAGGTGTAGCGATGCAGCCCCGTGCGCTCGGTGGCGGTCAGCTCGGCGCGCACCTTGTAGTCCTTTAGCAGCACGGAGTAGTAACCAGGCTCCGTCTTCTCGTCGGCATGATCGAAGCGCGAGCGGTAACCGGCATCGGGATTGTTACGATCTCCGGGTACAGTGTGCGCGGTCCCGGTTCCAGCCATCACCAGAAAGTCGAGAAGATCACCGCATCCGGTGCCGCTCAGATGCGTGTGGCTGAACCCCATGATGGAGCTGTCGGAGACGTGATATCCCGAACACCAGTCCCACTCGTCGTTGAAGGTGTCGGGGCTCAGCTGCATCATGCCGAACGGAAGTGCCGCCCCCGGGAAACAATGCCCGTGACCACCCGTCCCGATGCGCGGATCGACCCAGCGCAGAGGATCTTCGGTTGTGGAACCTGCGGCGTACGCCAGTTTGTTCAAGGGAAGCGTGCTCGCAGCGCATGCAACGGCGCTCCGTTCCAGAAAACTTCTACGACTGATCATGTATTCTCCGTTCGGCAGAGAGATGAAGAAAATGCCGCCACAACGCACATGGCAGCCCGGAAGTCTGCAACAACCATCGAGACTATTCTTACCGTATGCGATGACAGACGGGCAACTGTGACAGAATGACACGTGACAAAACCAATGAGCATTCTGAAATTTAATAGACGCAATTTTCTCTGCTCCGCGGCCTCTGCCGCATTCGTACCTTCCCTTAGCTGGAACCCGCAGCAACAGCCCGCTATAGAGCCTCAGTCCTCCATCGAGACTCCTCCTGTGAAGGCTCCCTGGGACATGTCTCAGGGGCGTCCGAAACCATCGGAGCGCAGGTTCCACAGCAATGCCGTCGAAGCTTTTCTGAAGGAGCGCAGCGCCCGCATCTCCGATCCTGTCCTCGCTTCGCTCTTTCTCTCCTGCTTCCCCAATACACTCGACACCACCGTCGAACCGGGCACCTTCGAAGGCAAACCCGACACGGCCGTGCTGACTGGCGATATCGCCGCCATGTGGCTGCGTGACTCCTCCGCGCAGGTATGGCCCTACCTTCCGCTGGCAAAGAATGACCGCCGGCTGCGCGATCTTCTGGAGGGCGTAATCCGCCGACAGGCACGATGCATCCTCATCGATCCTTACGCCAATGCCTTCATGGCCGACCTCAATGCTGCTCCGCTACCCTGGAGCCTGAAGGACAAGACCGAGCTGCGCCGTGGCGTCGGCGAGCGTAAATGGGAGATCGACTCTCTCTGCTACCCCATCCGTCTCTCCCACGGTTACTGGAAGCAGACCGGAGACACCAGCCCCTTCGATAATCGGTGGCGCGATGCCATGCAGCTTATCGTTAGAACCTTTCGCGTGCAGCAGCGCAAAGAAGGTGTTGGCCCCTACCGCTTTCAGCGCGAATCAACGGCTTCGACCGAGACGCTTCCGGCGGCAGGAAGAGGCAACCCAGTCTGGCCCATCGGCTTGATCGCTTCGGGATTCCGTCCATCGGACGACGCCTGCATCTTTCCTTTTCTCGTTCCCTCGAATCTCTTTGCTGTAACCTCCATGCGGCAGCTTGCCGAGATGGCTCATGCCATCCTTCATGACGACACACTCGCTGATGCCGCCAACTCACTCGCCGATGAGGTGGAGCAGGCACTGCGCCAGCACGCCATCGCCTCCACGCCCGAAGGAACTATATGGGCCTACGAGATCGATGGTTACGGCAGCCAACTCCTGATGGATGACGCGAACGTTCCCAGCCTGCTGGGTCTTCCCTACCTCGCCAGCTCACCCGATGCAGCGCTCTATGCAAGAACCCGTGCCTTCTGCTGGAGCGAGCGCAACCCATGGTTCTTTCGTGGAAAGGCAGGCGAAGGCATCGGCGGACCACACATCGGCCACGACATGATCTGGCCCATGTCGCAGATCATCTATGCCCTGACCAGTATGAGCGACGATGAGATTCGCCGCTCCATCGCCATGCTCAAAAACTCCGCCGCAGGATTCGGCTTCATGCATGAGAGCTACTTCAAGGACGATCCGCGCCGATTTACGCGCGCATGGTTCGCCTGGGCCAATACGCTCTTCGGAGAACTGGTCGGCCAGCTGGCAGTTACACGCCCTGAACTACTGCGAGCCTGATCACCCGTGACGAGCGCGCCACAACGCGCCAAGCGTCGGATCGACCATGCCCGGAACCACCTTCAGAGAAGGCAGGTCGCGGCGCAGAATCTCCACGATCCCTTCGCGAATGGGCGCAACATGCTCCAGAATGCTCCCGGTAAACGCCAGATCCGGTACCCAGTCCGGACGTTCCTCGGCGCGCCGAAGGCGATCGATCACCAGCCGCGCCAGATGCGCCAGCTCTTCGGCCTCGCGATGAAGCACTCCCTGCGCTACGGCGTCGCCCTCCGCCGCGCATGAGACCACCACTGGAGCCAGCTTCGTCAGGTCCGGCGAGGGAATCCGATTGGCAAACGCCACCAGGTCATCGAAGTCCTTCAGATCCCAGAGTCTCAGAATCGCGGGCAGAAGAGTCGTCTCGCGCTCCTCATCCACTGCCAGAGCCGTATCGCGCAGCGCCTGCTGGCCAATTCTTGAGCCAGATCCCTGATCCGATAGCGCCGGTCCCCATCCGCCTGCCGTCGTCAACGCCCCCGCGGCGGTCCGGCCCGCAACGTTCGATCCCGTCCCGGCCATCACCAGAACCCCAGGGCCGCCGAAGAACGCTCCATCGAGCGCAATTTCGACATCTCCCACCAGGATGAGCGATCCACCGATCCGTTCGGCAAAGATCTTCCGGATCCAGTCCGTCACCAGGGCAACCGTAACTCCCGCCGCACCCACGCAGCTTCGTGTAACGTCGCGAACCGAAACTGCGGCCTTTGCCTCAAGCTCCCGGATCGCTTGGTCGAAGTTCTCCTCCGCCGTCGTCGCGTCCGTGCGCATTCGTTTGATCGTGCCTCCGCGAACGCGCGCAAGCTCATACGCTTCATCTGCCAATACATACTCTGTCTTGGTTCCGCCCAGATCTACTGCAAGGTAAAGCGCCAACGACTCGTCCTCGTGCTCGGTCTCTGCCCTTCCGCTTATCGACGGTGGACGCCCTATCTTAACCGATGAACGTGAAAATCGGAATCTTCTCGCAGCAAAACCGCCTTTCGATGCACTTCCTCGCGACCGAAAGCCAGCACCGATGGCGACCATTTAGGATCTCCCTATGCCGAGCCCGCCCCAGCCGCTCTACGTCCAGATTCATCCTTCGGACAACGTCGCCATCGTGGTAAACGAAGGCGGCCTGCCGGCGGGAACTGTCTTTGCGTCCGGCCTGATCCTGCGGGAGCCCATTCCGGAGGCACATAAGGTTGCGCTCACAATGATTCCCGAAGGCGACCCCGTGATTCGTTACGGCGTCACCATAGGCCATGCCCGCGGGGAGATCGCAGCTGGAAGCTGGGTGCATGAAGCCATCCTCACCCTCCCTCTTCCACCAAGGCTCGACCAGCTTCCGCCTCCCAGCGGAGTGAACTCTTCTCTCGCTCCCCTCGAAGGATTCACCTTCGAAGGCTACGTCAACGAAGACGGCACCGTCGGGACGAAGAACATCCTCGGCATCAGCACCACGGTGCAGTGCGTCTCCGCAACCGTTGAATATGCGGTCAAAAAGATTAAAGCTGAGCTTCTGCCCCGCTATCCCAACGTCGATGACGTCGTCGCGATCACGCATCTCTATGGATGCGGCGTCGCCATCGACGCGCCCGGATCAGAGATTCCGATCCGTACCCTGCGCAACCTGAGCCTCAACCCCAATCTCGGCGGAGCACCGATGGTTGTGAGCCTCGGCTGCGAAAAGCTGCAACCCGCCCGCATGCTCCCCGACACAACCCTGCCCATCCTGACATCGCAGCCCTACATTGTTCGCCTGCAGGACGAAGAGCATCACAGCTTCGGAGATATGGTTCAGGCCATTATGAACATGGCGGAAGGGCGCCTTGCGCAGCTGAACAAGCGGTGCCGCGTCACTCGCCCAGCCTCCGATCTGGTCGTCGGCCTGCAGTGCGGTGGAAGCGACGCGTTCTCAGGTGTAACGGCAAACCCCGCCGTAGGCTACGCCGCCGATCTGCTGGTCCGCGCGGGAGCCACGGTCATGTTTTCTGAGGTCACCGAAGTTCGTGACGCCATCGACCTGCTCACCGCGCGCGCAGCCTCTGAGGAAGTCGCGCAGGGCCTGATCCGGGAGATGGAGTGGTACGACAGGTATCTGGATCGCGGCTCCGTCGATCGCAGTGCGAATCCAACCCCCGGCAACAAGAGCGGCGGGCTTACCAACATCGTGGAGAAGGCGCTCGGCTCCATCGTCAAATCCGGCACGACACCCATCCGCGGTGTCTTCGGCCCCGGCGAACGCGTCACGACCAAAGGACTCGTCTTCGCGGCCACGCCCGCAAGCGACTTCGTCTGCGGAACCCTGCAGCTTGCGGCATCCATGAACATGCACGTCTTCACCACCGGCCGCGGCACCCCGTATGGACTGGCGATGGCTCCTGTCATCAAGGTCGCCTCAAGGACGGCCCTCGCCCAACGCTGGTCTGATCTGATCGACGTCGACGCGGGAAGAGTTGCAACCGGCAATGCAACCATAGAAAAGGTCGGGGAAGAGATATTTCATCTCATCCTGGAGGTAGCCAGCGGTCGCAGACAGACCTGCGCCGACCATTGGGGCCTGCACAACGAGTTCGCGCTCTTCAACCCCGCGCCAATTACCTAAGCCAGACAGGGCCGCTTGGGATCGAACTTCCAGTTCGGCCTTAGAAACTGCATTGCGGCTGCATCATCCCGCGAGCCCAGCGCAGCCTCTCGATAGAGACGATTCGCCGCCTCGACCTGCTCCATATCAAGCTCAATCCCCAGCCCTGGCCTCTGCGGAACCGTCAGTCGTCCACCCCGAATCTTCAATGGCTCTACGGTCAGCCGTTGACCGTCCTGCCAGATCCAGTGGGTATCGATCGCCGCCACTCTCCCGGGCGCCGCGGCGGCAACATGCGTAAACATCGCAAGTGAGACATCGAAGTGATTGTTCGAATGCGAGCCCCACGTCAGCCCCCACTCACGGCAGAACTGCGCCACCTGAACCGAACCCTGCATCGTCCAGAAGTGCGGGTCCGCCAGAGGAATATCGACCGCGTGAACCTCGGCTGCATACCGCAACTGCTGCCAGTCGGTCGCAATCATGTTCGTAGCCGTGGGAAGCCCGGTCGCACGCCGGAACTCCGCCATGATCTCCCGGCCGGAATAGCCGCGCTCCGCCCCGCAGGGATCCTCCGCATACGCCAGAACATCGTGCCTATTGCTGCAAAGACGTACGGCCTCTTCGAGCGACCATGCTCCGTTCGGATCCAGCGTAATACGAGCCTCAGGGAAGCGCTCGGCCAGCGCCGTAACCGTCTCCATCTCCTGCTCGCCGCGCAGCACGCCCCCCTTCAGCTTGAAGTCGCGGAACCCATACCGATCCTTCGCCGCCTCGGCCAGTCGAACGACAGACTCCGTCGTCAGAGCCTCCTGGTGCCGCAGCCGGAACCATGCATCCTCGCCGTCTTCGCCGCTCTCGTAAGGAAGATCCGTCTTCTTTCTGTCACCGATGTAGAAGAGATACCCGAGAACGTCCACACTGTCGCGCTGCTGCCCTTCTCCCAACAACTCGGCAACCGGCACCCCAAGGAACTGCCCCAGCAGATCGAGCAGCGCAGATTCGATCGCCGTCACAGCATGGACCGTAGTCCTAAGGTCGAAGGTCTGCAGACCTCGTCCTTCCGTATCGCGATCCGCGAAGCGATCCCTCACTGTATTCAGTATCCGCTTATAGAAAGCAATCTTCTCGCCCTCCACCAGCGTGCGGCTCTCCTCGAGCACCTGGCGAATCTTCTCGCCGCCGGGGACCTCGCCAACACCAGTCGAGCCTGTGTCATCTTCAACAATGACAAGGTTCCTGGTGAAGTAAGGCCCATGAGCGCCGCTCAGGTTCAGCAGCATCGAATCCCGGCCGGCAACCGGAATCACCCGCATCGACTTGATCCGTGGAGACTCCCCTACAGTCAATTCCTTCATGCTCTTCCATCCGCAGGCTCTGGCAGTTTCAGATCGACGCGCTTGATCTCGCCCACAATCGGCAGATAGGCAACGATCGCCATCAGCGCCGTCACCACCACAAAGATCAGTGCATCGTGGAACGAGCCCGTTCGCTTGACGATATATCCAATAATGATCGGTGTCGTAATCCCCGCAAGGTTCCCGATCAAGTTAAAGAGCCCGCCGTTCACCCCGATCAGCGGCTTCGGCGACGTGTCGGCGATCACCGTCCATCCCAGCGCACCAAAGCCCTTACCGAAGAAGGCAAGCGACATCAACACCATCACTACCCACTGCTCATTGGCATAGTTGCAGCCAATCATCGTCACCGAGAGCAGCATCCCCGCCACAATTGGCACCTTGCGCGCGAACGACAACGAGTGCCCACTCTGCAAGAGCTTGTCAGAGACGACGCCCCCCAAAATGCCGCCCGCGAAGCCGCACAGTGCCGGCAACGCCGCCATGATTCCCACCTTCGTGATCGACATATGACGCGCCTGGCTCAGATAAACCGGAAACCACGTCAGGAAGAACCACGTCAGCGTCGTAATGCAGTACTGGCCGATATAGATGCCAACCAGCATCCGGTTGCTCAGAAGCATCCTGATCGCTGCCCAGGTTAGCCTGGGAGCCTTCTGGGTCGAACCAGCGCCCGGATCGATATTCACCAGGCCGCCGCCCTGCTCGATGTAGTCGATCTCGCCCTGGTTAATCCGAGGATGCGACTTCACGCCATAGACGACCTTCTGCCACACAAAGCTCAGCAGAAAACCAGCGGCTCCCACAAACCAGAAGCACTGCTTCCAGCCCCATACATTCGTAATCCATCCTAAAATCGGGGCAAAAAGGACCAGCGAAAAGTACTGCGACGCATTGAAGATCGCCGATGCCCTGCCGCGTTCCGCCGTCGGAAACCAGCTTGCGACAATCCGTCCATTCCCGGGAAAGACCGGCGACTGAACGAGCCCCGAGATCAGTCGAAGGCCAAAGATCACGACGAAAGCCGCGGTCGCAGGCAGATATCCTGCAAAGCCCGCAAGAAAAGCGCAGATCGACCACAGAACGATGCTCGCGCCATACACGCGCTTCGATCCGAACCGGTCCAACATTCCACCGGCCGGCAGCTGCCCCACAACATATGCCCAGCTGAAGCCCGAAAAGAGATAGCCCAGCTTCACCGCGTCCATGTGCAGGTCTTTGGAAAAGCTGATGCCTGCGATCGACAACATCACCCTGTCGCCATAGCTGAAGCAGCTCGCGACGAAGAGCATCAGCACAATCAAGTATCGCACCCGCGTCGGTCTCTGTTCCGGCACGGCCATCATCAGCGGCGATTCCCGATTAGCTTTGTCAGCTCCTCCAGCTCAGCCTGGCTTAGATCCACCAACGGAGAACGAACCGGGCCAGCCGGCCGGCCAATCGCCGTCATGCCCGCCTTCACAATGGAGACAGCGTACCCTTTGCGTCGATTCCGAATCCCAATGTAAGGCAGAACGAAATCTCTCAGGCCAGCGAAAACCTTCTCCCGATCGCGTTCTCTGACCGCCGCGTAAAACTCCTGCGCAAAGCTGGGAAGAAAGTTGAAGATCGCCGAAGAGTACGTCGTCACCCCCATCTCCAGATAAGGCAGGGCGAAGGTCTCTGCGGTCGGCAGCCCGCCGATGTAAGTCAAGCGATCCCCAAGCCGGGCATAGATACGCGTCATCAGCTCGATATCGCCATAGCCGTCCTTGAACCCAATCAGGTTCGGGCACCGCTCGCACAGCTTCGCCAGGGTCACGTCATCCATAATGGCGTTGTCGCGGTTGTAGAAGATGACGCCGAGGCTGGTGGACGAGCACACAGCCTCTGCATGCGCGGCCAGCCCCGCAGCGTCTGGATTCACCAGGTAAGGCGGAAGCAGCAGAATGCCATCGCCCCCCGCATCCTCGGCGGCCTTTGCAAACTCCTTCGCCATAGCCGTCCCGTAACCACAACCGGCAAGTACGGGAACCTTGCCCGCAGTCTCATCCACTGCGGCGCGTACTACTGAGGAGAACTCTCCCAGGGCAAGGGAAAAGAACTCCCCCGTTCCGCCAGCCGCGAACAATCCGGCAGGGCTATGCTCCAGCAGCCATGCGATGTGCTCGCGATACGGTTTCTCGTCGAATGCGAGATCTTTTGCGAAATGCGTAACAGGAAACGATAGAAGACCCTCACCAATCTTCTTCGCCAACTCCGAAGGACTCATCTTTGACATCAGCATCCACACCCGATTGTTTGATCTCCACACTATACCGCACAACCTCGCACGCAATCCCGCCTATGGCCGAACCCTGCCGAGAAACGCAAGCATCGCCGCGTTGAACAGCTCAGGACGCTGGAGCGGAGCGAAGTGGGTCACACCCTCCAGAAAGAGCAGCTCCGCGCCCGGAATATTGTCCGCGAGATACCGGGCATGTTCCGGCTTGATGAACTCATCTTGCTCCCCCTGCACAATCGCAACCGGAACGCCGATCTCCGCAAGATCGCGCGCAGTGTAATTCGGCTGCGTCTTCATCATCTGGGTGACGGTCTCCGTAAAGGCATCAAACTGATCCGGAGTCGCCGAAAGCCGCGCGTAATCCTTCGCATGCCTCCGGAAGCATCGCTCAGTCACCGCATCCAGCTCCGTGATCTCCTTCGCTCCGCTGGGGTCCATATTGCAGGCAAAGAAGAACACTCCCGTAACGCGCTCAGGCACCCTCCTCGCAATCACAAGCGAGATCACCGCACCATCACTCCATCCCACCAGCCCGACCCTCTCCAGACCAAGCGCGTCCATCACTTCCAGCACATCTGATGCCATCAACTCATACGCGTACGGACGCTCATCGCGCGTACTGCGGCCATGCCCGCGGCTATCGATCAAAACCACACGATAGCCAGCATCGAGCAACGCAGGAACCTGGTATCCCCAGTTCCCGCCATGGCCCAGCCCGCCATGCAAAAGAACGACGGGAAATCCGGACCCAAAGGTGACATACCGGATTCGAGCTCCGTCGTGCTCAACAACCCCATCTTCACGAGCGGCCGGCAAAGGCGCAGCTCCACTCTCTTCAAATCTTCTTAGCTCGTCATCGTAAGCTTCCATCCATCTCCATCCATTCGCTGCAACCGCAAGCGTCTCTATTCGCCCATCAGAATGATTAAAACGCAACCGCATCAACGCTTGGCCAAACACATACTACTGGAGATGCTTTTGATGAAGGTATTCGCTCAGCTCTCTAGGCCCGTCGGTCTGAAGCATGTTAGCCCCGTGAGCAACTGGCCCCCCAGGTCTGATCCGGAGAACCAGTGTCAACCGCCCTGTCGTCATCATGATTGGCATTCTGGTCTGGCCAAAGACTGTTGATCCAGATGGGGAAATGCTGTCTGTAGATGGAGATATGCTGGACCGACGGAATTTGACCATCAGCGAAGATGCACTGAACGATGGTCCTCCTGTGAGAGTCGTAGCTCTGGATTGTGGCCGGCTCTTGTTCACGGTTTGATAATGTTTTGCGTGGAGAATCTCAACTATGGCAACAAGGCGTGATTTTTTAAAGGCTGCTTCGCTTTTAGCGGGCGGCGCAGGTATGTCGGGCGTTATTCCTGAATCAGTGAAGCGGGCGTTTGCAATTGAGCCGACACCAGGGTCGACGTATCAGGATGCCGAGCACATCGTGATCCTGATGCAGGAAAACCGATCATTCGACCATACGCTGGGTTCGCTGCAGGGTGTGCGTGGATTCAACGATCCGCGGGCGATCCGGCAGGCAAACGGAAATTCTGTATTTCTGCAGACAAGCGGTGCGGGTGAGACGTTTGCGCCGTGGCGGTTGGATATCAAAGATACGAAGATTACGTGGATGGGTTCGATTCCGCATAGTCGCGATAGCCAGGTGGACGCGTGGAATGAAGGTCACCACGACCGGTGGATTGACGCCAAGCGTTCGCATGATCCGACGTATGGACATATGCCGATCACAATGGGGCATTACACCCGTGAGGATTTGCCGTTCTATTACGCATTGGCGGATGCGTTTACAGTGTGCGATCAGAACTACTGTGCCGCTATGACGAGTACAACGCCGAACCGGCTGTTCTTCTGGACAGGGACGGTGCGAGATGAGCAGCATGCAAAATCGCGAGTGTTTATGCGCAATGACCAGATCATGATCGGTGGTCAGAAATGGAAGACCTTTCCGGAGCGGCTGCAGGAAGCGGGGGTGAGCTGGAAGTTCTATCAGAACGATTTGACCCGGACTTCCGGGTTGAATGCCGAAGAACGGGCCTGGCTGGGAAATTTCGGAACGAATGTGCTGGAGGCATTTACGGCTTACAGCACGCCGGCGTATGAGTATGCCGGACCGAATTTGAAAAAGGAGTTGGCGACTCGTGAGGAACGCATTCTAAAGACACAGGAGCTCCTTGCAATAACGACCGACCCGCAGATGAAGGCGAAGCTCGAACAGAGATTGAAACGAGACGAGCTGGATCGTGAGGCCTTGTCCCGGCAACTTGCGGCAGGAACAGGTAAGGATTTGTATGCGAAACTTTCGCCGCGGCAGCAGGCGTTACACAATGCGGCGTTTGTGGTGAATGTGAATGATCCTCACTACCGATCGCTGGAACTGCTGAAATTCGACGGGCAGGAGATGAATGTTCCAAAGGGTGACATCCTGCACCAGTTCCGCGATGACGTGCAAAACAACAAGCTGCCGATGGTTTCGTGGCTCAGCTCACCAGAACACTTCTCGGACCATCCGACATCGCCTTGGTACGGAGCCTGGTATGTATCTGAAGTGATGGACATTCTGACAAAGAATCCTGAGGTGTGGAAGAAGACCATCTTCGTTCTGACGTATGACGAGAATGATGGGTACTTTGATCACGCACCGTCGTATGTAGCGGCTGATCCGAAGCGCGCTGAGACGGGAAAAGCTTCTTCGGGAATCAATACCTCGCTGGACTACATGTACAAGGATGACGAGTTGGCGCAGGGCGTTAGCCACGAAGAGGCGCGCAGTGGGCCAATTGGTATGGGCTTCCGCGTGCCAATGGTCGTTGCGTCGCCTTGGAGCCGTGGAGGATGGGTCAATTCGCAGTTGTTCGATCACACTTCGATGATTCAGTTTCTCGAAGGATTTGTGAAGAAAAAGACCGGCAACGCAGTGTACGAAACGAATATAAGCGCTTGGCGACGGTCGATCTCCGGCGATTTAACGACCTGCTTCCGGACGTATTCGACACACGATGCCAAATTGGATTATCTCGATCGCGACAAGTTCGTGATTCAGATCCGCGAGGCGAAGGATAAGGAGGTACCGGCGAACTTCAAGGCGTTGACCGCGGAGCAGATCGCCGAAGTGAACCAGAAATTGGCGGCGTCGCAGTGGATGTCGAAGCAAGAGCCGGGAACTCGGCCAGCGAACCCGTTGCCGTATGAGTTGTACGCTGATGGCACGTTAAGCGCGGATGGGAAGAGCTTTGTGTTGACGATGAAGACGGGAACGTCAGTTCATGGAACAAAGTCCATGGGGGCGCCATTCAATGTGTATCTGCGCGACAACGGAAGTATGGTTGCGGGGACGTATGCGGTGAAGGCTGGCGATACATTGACACAGAACTTCCCGGTGAATGATGGGAAATACTCGATTGACGTTCATGCTCCCAACGGTTTCTTCCGGAGTTTTAACGGGACTGTGAAAACCCCCGTAACGGTGGAGACGATCTATGAGCAACAGGGCGGAAAGTTGAGCGGTAACATTGCTCTACACGTAAGGAATTCAGGAAAAGCTTCAATGCAGGTTGCGGTGACAGACAACTCTTATGGCCTGGCTCCAGTGATGAGGAACGTGGCTGCTGGCGCGACGGGAAAAATTGTGATGTGGTCGGGGAAGAGCCACGGTTGGTACGATGTTTCGGTGAAAATTGAGGATAGTGAATTGCGCTACGCGGGGCGCGTTGAGACTGGCTCTGCGAGTATTACAGATCCCGCAATGGGTGGGGTGGCATAAGAAAAAGCTGAGAACTAAGCAGCAAACACAGCGCGGATAACTTCAACTCTTTGGGATGACAACGAAAGGTCCGGCTTCGCTTTGCTGCTGGTTCTCCAGAAATGCAGGACGACGTACCAAAGGCGATGCAAATGCAAGTTCCCAGGCAGGAGACTGCAGATGTGGCATCGGCTTTGCCTGAAAGAGTTTTCTGCACTGTTTGGCAGTCCACCTAGCCCAGGTTTTGGACTTCTTCCTGCGAGCGCTGTCGGTGGAAATTCCAGTTCCGGCGTACATCTGCCGATAGAGCTTGGAAAGAAACATAAAAGCTATCCGGGCACGTAGCGTTGGAGTACAGGCTGACCTCTGCCAGATGGCGCTCCAGTTGTAAAACCTGTCCCATACCTTCTGGGTTCGCTCTCGAATTTCATCCGAACTCATCGAAGGATGTGGCGTAAACATCTTAGGACGAACATCCGTCGGAATCAGCCAGTAACGGGTAATTGACACATCGCCAATCAGCGTCGGAGCTTTCGCCTGCTCTTTTTCCCATCGTGTAAAGTCCACAGTTCCGGGAAACGGTGTCATCATGACGAACTGAGCAAAGGTCACGCCAGCTTTCAGTGCCATTTCAACCGTGGCGGTGAACGTCGCAGGCTTATCGGTAGGAAGTCCGAAGATAAACGATCCAAGCACATGGACGCCGTGTTGTTTGAATGTCTGTAGCTGTTTTGCCAGCGCCTCGCCTGAGTAGTTGAAGTCTTTGAAGACTGCCTTGAGGCCTTCTGGTGTTACCGCTTCAACGCCGACCAAGGCACCCTTGATGTTGGCCTTCCGCATGGCGTCCAGATACTCACCATCTTCGCCTGCCTCCATCGTAATCTGTGTGAAAAAGACCATATCTTTGGGCAATTTCGCCAACTCTTCCATGAGCTGGAAACGCTCGGCGCGGATCGCAGTCAATTCTTCAAGTTTGGCGAGATTGTTCTGCTCTCTGGCTAATCGTAGATCGGTCAATGTCACCGGATAAAAATTGTCATCCGCCAACGCGATAAACCGGAAACCGATTCGTCGCAAATTCACGATCTCGTCAATCACGTTCTGGAACCGGCGTTGCCGAGGCTTCTGCCCGTCTGTTCGCCATACGCTGCAAAACGAGCAGTGCTTAGGGCATCCGCGAATCGTCTGTACCGATGCCCACATATATTTATCACGCGGCATCAGGTCCCATCGTGCGGCCAGGAACTGGCTACCTTCGATCCGTCCGCCTTCGTAAATTTGGCATAGGCTACCTGCAAGGCAATCGGTAACGACTTTGCCCCATGCAAGATCTCCATCACCTTTGACAACGGCATGAGCATTGCCGCGATCCAGTGCTTCTTCGGGAAACAGCGTAGCGTGAATGCCGCCATAGATCACCCAGGCACCGCGTTCGCGCGCCATTCTGCCAACCTCATATCCGCGCAGAGCATTGCCTGTATGCACGCTGATGCCGACAATATCTCCCGGCATGATGGTTTCGGGCACAATTTGTTCCAGCGACTCATCGACAAGAATGGGATCGCCCGCTGAGTCGGGTGTCGCTGCCGCAAGAACAAACAGCCATCTTGGGGTAATGACAGCCGTGCCAAATGAATTATCACTGGGATTTACGAGATGAACACTCATTGAATCCAACCTTTCCTCGTACGAGTACGGTGGCTTCAGAGAGTGTCTTCACAATTGGGAATCATCGGCGCAAAACTATGTTGGCGTGATTTCCGATTACGAATCTTCCGGCCGAACTACCATATTGATCATACAGGGCCAGTCGCTACGAAGAATGAAATGCTCGTCATAATTAGCAAAACAGGTGAACTCTTGTGGTATTGACCACCTGGGTACGGCTCTTAAGTGAATGACGAAAGGAATCGGAGGCTCTATTCACTGAATGGAACGCCGAATGCCAGCTGAGCAGTTTTGGGTGGACGATGCCGCGCGCCGATCACATTTGGCTGCTTGCCCATTGCTTTCCAGATACGAAGTGCGACAGCATTCATGTATAGCAGCCGCACCTGCTCTCGCACTTCGCCTCGCTGAGCATAGATGCTAATCGTGGTCAAAAGCTGCACTTGTTCGGAATCGATCAGATATGGTCCCATGCTGATCGCGGGAGCGTTCTGGATGTCCTGTACTTCTTCTACGCTCTGCGCGACGATCTCATAGTTCAGAGTTTTCCGGGAATTTTCTCCTTCCAGGCTGAATAACAGATCGTTCGAGGTATGACCGAATGGATATTCTGGGTTATTCATCATCATTCCATGTTTTTCAGGAGTTATGTTTATCCGCGCTCTCTTTTTGCGAACCAATAGTATCGTCGCCAGCAGTTGGCACAGCGAACCGGATAAAACATAAGTAATCTCAGCAGGCGATCAAGAGGATGTGATTCGGCAGTTTTAAATTCGATCGAACTGCAGAGGGGGCATTCTCGACGCATCCAGAGCAACCGAGGAACGTTGCTGGGCCAAGTCAAACCTGAGATATCCATGTCAATCTCCTTTCGACCTCTAAGCTCCGCTTTCATCTTCTGTACCGGAATGCGTATCTAGCCACGAGAGAAGAGCACGAATGCTGCCGGTGGCCATAGCCATGCATGAATCGGCTGCTCCGTAATAGAGATAAATTGTGTCTCCGTCCGGCCTGATGGTTTGTCCGCAGGGAAAGACGACATCTCGAACATCTCCCGTCCGCTCATAGTCGGCTTCGGGACCAAACATCCAGGAATCTCCGCGTTGCAGGCAGATATCCGGTCTGTCGATGTCGAAGAGAGCGAGCCCTAGGCGATAGATGCTGCCGGACGCTGTCTGGCGGACACCGTGATAAAGCACCAGCCATCCCTTTGTTGTTTCAATCGGTGGCGAGCAAAGACCGATCTTGTTTGCATCCCACCATCCACCGCGTCGTGCCTGGAGTATTACTTTATGGTTTCCCCAGTGTTGTAGATCTGGTGAATACGAAATCCACATGTGAGCGCCCAGAGTCGTCACGGGCCGGTGAATCAATGCCCAGAAGCCTCCGATCTTGCGCGGCAGCAGTGCGGCATCCTTGTCTTCCGGCGGCATGATGACTCCATATCGCTCGAAGCTCTTGAAGTCTTTCGTCAGCGCGAGCGAGACACCTGGACCGCCTCGGGCAAAGGACGTATAAGCAATGGCATATTGCTGCAACTCGGGAATGTAAGTGATTCGGGGATCTTCAATACCCCAGATCTCCTCCGGATATTCCCGGGGGTTCGGCATCAGAGTCGGCTGCGGATCGATTCGCCACTCATCGATTCCGTTAGCCGAACGAGCAGCGCAAAGATGAGATAGTCCTTTTCGATCTTCTATGCGGCAAAGCAAGAGGGTATCTCCATCCGGCAACAGCGTCGCGCCGGCATTGAAGACACTGTTTACGGGGTAGGGCCAATCTTTTCGGCTGAGGATGGGGTTGCCAGGATGACGGACGAATAAAGAATGATCCGCCTGCTTTTGCGAGTCTAGCTGGTTCGCAGTGAGAGACTCAGGTGATGTCGCTGGAAGCATGATTGAAGTCAAAGAGAAACGCTCATTTCTGGGTTCATGTTTTCTGCTGTGGAAATTTCTATGCTTCGCATTTCGAGCAATGACATCAGGAAGGAAAGCGTTGATTCAGCTCCCTGGTTTTCATTGACACGATCAGGATGGAGGCCATCCCTGCAACCGCCAGTGACTGCATCGTAGAGTGGAACCTGCAGATCGTTCTCGCCGAGAAACCAACGGAACGCACACCATGCTTCGTCAAACCAATGCTTTTCTCCGGCCAGGCGGAATGCCTGTAAACAAGCGGAGATTGTTGCACAGGCTTCGACAGGCTGCTGATCGAATCGGGCCTTTTCACCATCCTGAGCGAAAAATCCTCTGGAGCCTATCGGGACAAACAAATCGTCCTCCTGATGGTGTTGAATCCTCGTAAGCCAGTGGAGGGATTCGTATCCTACTTCGACCATCCGCCTATTGTCACTTCGCCAACCGGCAATCAGGAGCGCCTGCGATAGCCTGGCATTTGAGTAGGAGAGGCTCTTCTCAAACCAATGCCACGTCTCGGAGTGACTACGTTCGTAGATATCCAGTAGCCGGTTAGCGAGCAGGTTGCGAGCACTCTGGATCACTCTATCTCCGGGGAACCAGTCCAAATATGCCTGCATTCCCAGGACAGAAAATGCCCAGGCCCGCGGACTGGAGAACGTCAGTGTCGCTGGAACAGCAGCCTCGAAGAGCCTGCCCGCCGCACCCCTTAAACCAGCATCTTCCGAATGGCCGAGCACTGTCCCCAGTGCCCACAAGGCACGGCCGTGGCTGTCCTCCGAACCGATTTCCTCTTGCCATGTGCGGTCGTAGCTAAGGAAATTTCTGAACCTGCCTGTTTTCTCATGAAATGCAAACCAGAGAAAAGCCAGATAGCGATGTGACAATACCGCGTGTTCATGGTTTTGAGGAACAGACGACGCGGCAAGTAGAGTGGTCACTACCAAGGCTCGCGCATTGTCGTCAGTCGTGTACCCCTCAAGGCTATTGGGCAAAGAGAAGATGGCGTGCTGCAACATGCCCGTGTCATCGGTCATGCTCAATAAATGCGACGTATTGAGTACAGGCAATGTATCCGTTGATTTGGGTGCGAAGATGTCCTGCAGGGCGGCGCGAGGGCGCAGCATTCGTTCGACGCGTGCTCGCTGGAAGCTCGCCATATATGCCTGTGCAGTCTTCTGCCATGTGGTGTTGCGCGAGTGAATATACGCGCGCTTTCGCATCGCGTGCCGCTCGGCATCATTGTCCAACAATTTGATCGCTGCAGTCGCTATGGAATCAGGATCATCGAATGGAACGAGGACACCACGTTTGTCAGCAAGAATCTCTTTGGCGTGCCAATAGGGCGTGGAGATAATCGCCTTTCCCGCTCCGAGTGCAATTGCGAGCGTACCGGAGACCACCTGCGCTTCGTGGCGATATGGAGTGATATAGATGTCCGCAGCGCCGACGTGCTCGATCATTTCCTCATTGCTTACGAAACGATTATTGAAAATCACATGTGAGGATACGCCGCATTCTGCTGCTAACGCCTGCAACTCTTCTCTGTATCGCTCCCCCTCGCGTCGTCTGATATGCGGATGCGTCGCTCCGGAGACGATGTATACAAGATCAGGGTGCTTCGCCAGAATTGCCGGCAACGCGCGAATCACATTTTCGATTCCTTTGTTCGGAGACAGCAGACCGAATGTCAGCAGCACGGATTTTCCCTGGGTTCCAAACAGGTCCTTGAAATAATTGGGGTCCATGAAAGGAAGGTCTGGCACGCCATGAGGAATGACGTCGATCTTTTCGTCCGAGACACCATATACATCGCGCAGAAGACTTGCCGCGTGCTCGCTCATAACGATCAGGCGATCCGATAGATGGCTAATCTCGTCGAGCACCGCACGCTGATTGGAGTCCGGATCACGCAGCACAGTGTGAAGCGTTGTCACTAGTGGCATCTTCAATTTGCGAAGCAGGGCTAATACGTGGCTGCCGGCAATTCCTCCGAAGATGCCGTACTCGTGCTGCATACAGACAAGATCGTTTCCATTGAAATTGAGAAATTCGGCAGCATGTTCATAAGAGGAACAGTCCTCCTGCTCAAGCTCGATTCGCACCTGTTCGGGATATTCGTAGCTGGAATCGGGATCGTTGACGGGAATCGCGAAGAAGCGGCCACTGCCGAATTCGGCTGCCATCGAAGTACACAGGTCTGTCGTGAACGTCGCAATGCCACATTGTCTGGGAAGATAATTGCCAATGAATGCGATGCGGGTCGGTAAGGGTAATGGCAATGTCTGGAATGCCGGAGAGATTCTGGAGAGAGACATGCTTGCCTGCTTTCACCGTCGTTGAAATCAAACGGTAGTGAGAGATGTGGGGACCTTTTAATCGAATTTAGAGACCCAGCACGTCTGGCTCAGTATGCAGCGCTTCCTCGAAGGGTCATCTCGTCAACAAGACCAAGAGAAGCATGTTGTTGTATCTGGCGAGTCTGAAGTATGACCCTAGCAACCTGAAATCCCGGGTAATTCGTGATCTTGAGCAAGCTCAATTCGGCAGCATTGAAGCGTTGCTGAACCTTTTTCAAGGCCAGAGCTATCGCGTTACTACGAGCTGCTTCGGCGGTTCGACCGATACCCAGGCAGGAATGCGCTTCCGTCAGCCACATGAAGTGCCAGTCCGCACTCCGCACGCTTGTATCGAGTGCGGCGGCAGTCATGTTCTCGACAGACATCCACCTCTCGCAAAATGGCTTTTGGATAAGCGCTAGTCCGCTGGGCAACGAGCATCCTGTACGCAGGAAGATCGCGTACTGCTTCACGCCGGCAATTTTCTGATTACAGGTACGGCAACTGAATTCTCACCATAAGATGAGACTATGCTGGAAATACACGTTGACGAATGGCTTTGTTCCTCCCCCGAATAACCTGCCAAATCAGGTTCCGTTACAGATTGGAAGGGGAGAATGTTCTTTCTAATGCGTCGAGAAAGATGGCTCTTTACATCAGTTTTTTTAGGGAAGCTCATAGAGACCTCCAGTCGTCCTGTTGCTTACTTGAAAGGTGCTCGTCTGGAGCAAAGCATGGACAGCTGAAGGCGAGAAAAAGATGATTCAACAACTGAATCTGATCATACGCTTGAAGTGGTCACTGTGCCGCAAAACATATCTCCGACTACAAAAAGAGCTATACGTAGGTCTATAGGAAAATTGCACCTGAAGAAGGATCTGGGAGAAAAACATTGATTCCCCAGTCAATTCGCTACGTTGGCCGGATACCAACATTCCTCGCCCATGCGCCAGATCCCTCATAGAGACCTGCCATCATCATCATTGCCGGATGCGGGAATGTTCTCACGGTCGATGACCTCATACCTTCATTAGCGCGCTAAAGGGGCACTCAATTTCAACCGATGAAACATGCAGAGAGACGTTGAGGGAGTATTTGCATGATTGGCGACGATCGCTTTATTTTCTCGCTAGTGTGTGTGGCCTACTGGCTGATCTGGTGGGGTGTGAAGCGCATCTTGATGTATCGGAGCAAGCGGGAGCATGGGAATTGCTGTCGCAATCTGTCCCTCAGCCTTGACACGAACAGCAGTAGTAAGTGCTAGTCGATGGATGAGTCTTAGGATGTGGATACGAAGCTGATGCTTAGTGCATCACTCAAATTTCTGCCCCAGAACCATCACCATCTCAGAAATCTCACAGAAAAGATTTATCTGGTGGAGCTGAGCGGGATCGAACCGCTGACTTCCTCGTTGCTAAAAGCTGAGAGGCGAATTCTCAACAACAAAAAAATAAAAGCACTCCTAAGCAGAAAACAATCGATAGAAATTCTTATTGGACCAGATCTAGAGTCTCTATAAGCCTGAACATACTACGCTGTCGAATCAGCCTTATTTTGCCGTCTACCGGCGGACCTAGGTACTCTGACCGGGATAATGGACCTCTTTTGAAAGTGCGCGCTGGATGATTTCCTCGCGCGTTTCTCTATTCAATCGGCATCGATTGCGAGAAATACGTATCGGTACCAATCGTCTCATCATCTATTAAGATCGGCGCTTGCAGTAAGCGGCGGCATTAGCGGAAATTTACCGCATGGACAGACCTGCTGTGTTCGGGACGCCGTAGCAGGCTATTGCGGCTCCCGTGGAGATCATTGCCGGCGAGCGAGTTATGTTTAGTCAGCCAGCATGAGCGTTCGCAGGAGTTTGTCGAAACGGGGATGAGCGCGGCAGGCGTCGAAGAGTGGATCGATCCGCAGCATGTTGAGTGCGTTATCGTGCTGGGCATAGGCAAGGTCCAGCGCATCCATGGCGTCCTCTATGTGGCCGAGGCTGCAGTAGATCACGGCAATGCTGCTATCAGCGACATAAGAGTGTTTCGCTTTGGCCTCAAGCTCACGAGCAATCTTGAAGGCCTGCTCTTTCGAGCCTTTCTGGGCTAAGGCGTAGGCTCGCAGGAAGTCGAGATCGAGACCACCATTAAAGAGCTGGCTGGCCGTCTGCATTTCAGAGATGGCTGCGTCGTAATGGCTCTGCTGCAGGAAGATCTTTGCCTTGACTAGGTGAGCCTCGGCAAAGCCTGGATTGTCGGCGAGTACTGTGTCGATTCGCTTCATCGCCTCCTGCGGCTTGCGCGCCCAGTAGGCTGTCTCTGCCCAGTCGGTAACGATGATGGGGGAGAGAGGGTCGAGAGTAAGGGCACGCTGCATCTCAACCTGGGCCTGCTGCATGCGACCCAGCCTGGAGAGATGGAGACTATACCAGTGGTGAACGCGTGAATCTCCGGGACTGAGCTGAATGGCACGTTGGAACTCGCGCTCTGCTCCGGCCCAGTCCCAGTCGCTAACGGTCATGATGGCGGCGGTCGCGGTGTGAGCTCCGCCGAGGCTGGGGTCGAGCCGGAGAGCGCGTTCAGCTGCGTAATGGGCCTTCAAAAGAGCATCGGAAGGATTGGCCGGGCTATAGGTACTGAGAATGACGTAGGACTCTGCGAGTGCGGCAAAAGCCTCGGCATAGGTGGGATCTTCGCGAATCGCCAGCGTGTACTCGTGGATGGAGGCTTGCAGCTCCTCGAGCGTGCGCGCGTTCCAGAGATAACGGCCGCGCAGGTAAGCGTCGTGAGCTTTAGGGTTAACGGGACGGAGCTTCGAGAGGGAGAGTCGATCGCCGAGAGAGAGAGAAACCTGATGCGCGATGTCGCTGGCGACCTGATCCTGCATGGCGAGCAGATCTTTGTCGCTCTCTTCGTAAGTCTGCGCCCACAGGTGTCGGTCGGTTCGCACGTCGAGCAGCTGTGCTGTGATGCGGATTCGATTGCCGGAGCGGATGTATGAGCCTTCGACGATCGTGTCGACGTCGAGGGTTTGCGCAATCTCCTTGATGGGCATCTGGATGTTTTTGAAGTGCATGGCGGATCGCCTCGAGATGACGCGATGAGAAGTGCTTCGTGCCAGGTCCGTGATGACCTGATCCGTCATGGCATCGACGAGATAGTCTTGATCTGTGTTCTGAGCGAGATTGCGGAAGGGGAGGACGGCAACGGAGCGCACCGGTGCGGCTTCGTCGGAGGCTTGCGAGTTCTCCCGCCGCTGGTGGGACTGGTAGCCGAAGACGGCGACGACCATCGCCGCCAGCGCTCCGATGGCGGCGGATCGCCAAGCGCTGCCGGTTTTAGGGGCTGGAACTATTTGTCCGGCAGCGGCCGGCGGAAGAGGTGGCTGCGGCGGGAGGAGAGGTTGCGTGTTGGATGGGATTGTCTCTGGCTCCGCGGACGTGACGGCGGGGGAGAGGTTGATGCCGTTGTTTGTGTTGGACTCCTTGCGGACGTCGCCGATAAAGCAGTATCCCTGGCCAACAACGGTGCGAATGTAGCGAGGCCGCTTTGGATCATCGCGGAGGATGAAACGAAGTTTGTTCATCGCGGTGTTAATGCTGTGCTCTGTTTCGATGAAGACGTCGTCGCCCCATAGCTTCTTGTTGATAGCCTCTCGGCGCACCAAGGTGCCGGGCTGCTCGAGCAGCAACAGGAGCAGCTCCATGGGGATGTGTTCCAGCTTGACAGGCCGTCCCAGACGCCGCAGTTCGCAGTTTTCAGGGTGGAGCTCGAATTCTCCGAAGCAAATCGGCATCGTATGGCAACTCACGTTCACGTTGACCAGGGGCCCATACGGCTAAATCGATTAGTGGAAGGCAGGAGGAGTATAGCGCAGTCCTGCCAGGTAAAGCGTTATCTGGATGAAAAAGCAGAGTTTATAGGGTTAGATCGACTTGACCAAAAGTTTAGGGTGTCTGCATTGACCGGGAGCGCGATCGCGACGAGACTCGACTCGATTCCGGCCCACCCCTAAAGTTGCATCGCACTGCGGCCTCAACTGAAGGCAAGGCTGTGCTGCGCAGGTCTTTCCAAAGGTCACGCAAAAAGAGGAGATGTATGTCACGACCGCTATTTTGCTCACCCGGAGCTGCCGGCCGACTCGCAGCCCCTGTTCTGGTCGCTCTAGCTTATGCCGTGGCTGCGTTTGCAGAGAACCCACTCGCGCTAAAGGTGGAGATCAGCGATGTGCAGAGCTATACCGGCGCACCGTTACCTAAACCCACCATGATCCTGGTTTACGACTTCGTCGTGAATACGAAGGATGTGCAGGTGGACAAGTCGCAGAAGATTCGTCCGCGCCACCTGGTGATGGGAGACGAAAAACCTGGCGCTGTCGCGAAGAAGGCCCTCGACAGCTTTTCGAAGGAGCTGGTGAAAAAGCTGGCAAAGACGGGCATCCCGGTACAAACACACTACGGCTGGCGTGGTTCCGGCGGAGGGTTCGCTGGTGGTGCAGGGGACGTTTCTATCGTTGCAGCAGGGAGATAAGACGGAGCGTGTAGTCCTTGGCATGGGTACTGGGTCGGCCGAGATAAAGTCGAGCGTTGATGTACGCCTGAAGACGTCCGCGGACGCGGTACGGGTGGTGCAGTTTCAGACGGAGACCAAACCGGGGGCGAATGTCGGCGTGGGAATTCCGATCGCGGCGGGATTGAATCCTGCTTCGGCAGCGATGAAGTCCACCGTAGGTGACAGAAGAAAGAACGTGGATACATACGCGTCGAAGACGGCGGATGCGGCGGCGCAGCAGATTGTAACGGCGATGACGCAACAGGGTTGGATCAAGCCGAACGGAAAAGACAAGTAGTTGGCGAACCAACAACCTTCAACAAGGACGGTACGACCTATGAGAAGCAGATATGAAGTGGTGGCGCTTCTGCTGGCGTTCGCGATGGTGCAGCCGATTGCGGTGTATGCCGTTGACGCCGATCCGGCGATGGAGAAGCTGGAGCAGGACATGAAGACGGCGGTGCTGAACGGCAGCATCACCATTGCGCAGGTGAAGCAGCTACAGGCAAGCGCAGCCACGCTGAAGGCGACGCGCGCGGAGCATCAGCCTGGAGCGCCGGTGGATCTGCTGACGCCGTACCATGCGGTCTCGAGCATGAAGGCGGTTATGGCGACGGTGGCTCCGAAGGACCGTCAGATGTTGAAGGAAGATCTTGATGCTGTTCTTGCGACGAAGCAGACTTCGGCGCAAGCAGCAGCGACAGTTCCGACGCCAGGACAGAAGCTGGGGAAAGACATCTTCAAGGCTGTGATGTTCGGTACACCGACGGATGCACAGGTGACGCAGCTGCAGGACAGCCTGAACTCGCTGGAGAAGCTGAAAGAAGATCGCGGTGGACCATTGCAGGCTTTGAGAGCGCTGCGCGGAGCGAAGTCACAGATTGAAGAGGTAATGAACGCAGGCTCGTTTCGGCCGGAGGATCGCCAGGCAGTTCTGGATGATCTGAACAACCTTGGACCGCAAGGCGGCGGCAGGCGTGGGTGAGCGAAATGCAGCTCTCTCGGGCGGGGATCGCTGTCGCATGCTGGCTAGCGTTTACGGCGGCAGGTGTAGCGGCACAGGACGCGAAGGCGGCGCCAGAGCTGACGTTAACTGAGGCGATCCGGATTGCATTGATGAGCAACCGTCCGGTGAGCATCGCGAAGCTCGACATCAGCAAGTCCCGCTGGCAGCTGGCAGCGACGAAGACGAAGCGGCTGCCGGAGATCAACACCTACTTCTTTGGCTCGGCGAACCTGACAACTCCAAGCTTCACGTTCAAGAAGGGTGTCTTGGGATCGACGGATGGGACACCGAATGGGCCCCCACTTCCTGCGAAGGACATCAACATCTCTCTCTCTCAGGGATTTACAGGCTATGCGACGGCGACGATTGCGCAGCCGCTGAGCCAGCTGTACAAGATTGGCCTACTGGTCCATGAGCAGGAGCTGGACCTGCAACTGGCGAACGAGAAATATCGAGCCAAGCGGCAATCGACGAGCGCGGACGTGAAGCAGGCGTACTACGCGGTGCTCCAGACGGAGAGCGCTCTCGAGGCTGAGCAGGCGTTGGTGATGCAGTACCAGGAGACGGACAGGCTGCTGCTGCAGTACCTGCAGCAGGAGTCGGTGCTGAAATCCTCCAGCCTGGATGCCACGGCAAAGCTGGCGCAGGCGCAGTACCAGGTGACGCAGTTTGCGGACACGCTTGAGACACAGAAGGAGCAGCTGAACACGATTATGGGCCGCGACCTGGATACACCGTTTCGTACGCAGCAGGTCCCGACGATCTCGGAAGAAGAGGCGGATCTGAAGGTGGCGCGGCAGACGGCGGTCGCGCGAAGACCGGAGGTCAAAGAGGCAGAGATCGACATGCAGAGAGCGGAGTACGACCGGAGGTTTGCGAAGGCCGCTTACATTCCTGATGTCGGCCTGGTCTTTCACTATCTGAGCCCGATCAACACGCAGCTACTGCCGCAGAATATCGCCACAATCGGTGCGGAGCTGAAGTGGGAGCCGTTCGACTGGGGTAAGCGTAGAGACGACATCAGGCAGAAGGCGGATGTGGTGGCGCAGAGCAAGCTGCAGCTGAGTGAGGTGCAGGCGCAGGTTCTACTCGATGTTGATAAGAGCTTCCGGAAGCTTTCGGAGAGCAGGTTGCTGCTGCAGGTTGCGATTGCGGCGCGCGATGCAGCAAACGAGAAGCTGCGCGAGACCATGGATCAGTTCAAGAAATCTGTGGTGCTGCTGCGTGATTTGCTGGAGCAGCAGGTGGCGGTTGCAAATGCGAACCACGGATATGAAGAGAGCCTTTTGGCGTTCTGGAGCGCGAAGGCGAACTTCGAGAAAGCACTGGGAGAGGAGTGAGGCGGATGACCAGGGCACGTACGACGCGCCGCATCACTGCCGTTGCCGCCACGATTCTAGCTGTGGGTGTGAACGCGTGCAGGCATGAGGTAATTGCGAGCAAGGCGCCGGTGCCGGTACGTACGGCCATGGTCCAGAGCATTGCAGTGAGCAACGGGACGAAGTACTCCGCGAGCATCGTTCCGTACTCGCAGGTCGATCTTGCCTTTCAGTCGAGCGGATACGTGGATCGCGTGCGGCAGGTAGCGAATCCTGGCGGCGGATTGAGGAGTGTGGACCAGGGAGACTGGGTGAGCAAGGGCACAGTGCTTGCCGTGGTGCGGCAACAGACATATCGAGACAAGCTGGATCAAGCGAAGGCGCAACTCTCGCGTGCCGCGGCGGAGTATGAGAAGGCGCGGCTGAGCTTTGAGCGGGTCTCGGCGCTGTATGCGACGAAGAGTGCAACCAAGCCGGACTACGACTCTGCGAAGGCGCAGGTGGAGAGCACCGCTGCGTCGGTTGCGGGCGCGAAAGCGCAGATCAACGAGGCGCAGGTGGCGCTGAACGATTGCTCGCTCGAAGCTCCGTTCGATGGATGGATCGTGAAGCGCAGTGTGGACGTCGGCAGCTTCGTAGGACCGGCGACAAATGGCTTCACGTTGGCAAGCACACGCACGGTGAAGGCGGTCTTCGGTATCCCGGATACGTTGATCAGTCAGGTGAAGAAGGGGCAGAACATGACAGTCGCGACAGATGCATTCACGAAGCAGTTCTTTGGGCATGTTACGACGGTCTCTCCCTCTGCCGATCCGAAGAGCAGGGTGTTTTCGGTGGAGGTGACGTTGAATAATCCGCGCAATGAACTGAAGCCGGGGATGATTGCCTCAATCGCGCTTGAGGGCGAGCCATTGTCAGGATCGGTGCTTGCGATTCCGCTCTCCGCGGTGCTGCGCGATCCCAACCGGGCAGAGGGATTCGCCGTAATGATCGCGGACGGAGACGCCAATCATGAATCGGCTCACCTACGGCCGGTTGAACTAGGTGAGGTCTACGGAAACATGATTGCCGCGGCGAAGGGGCTGCACTCGGGAGAGCAGGTGATCACTGCAGGTGCAACGATGCTGCGCAGCGGCGACGCTATTCGGGTGATCCCTTAGTGTGGCGATCGAAAGTGATTAGGTGCAGGCCTCATGAGTCATAAGACCGACGCGAACTATATTGCGAGCACACATAACGCCGCGCGGTTCTTTACAGAGAATCGGCAGATCGCATTTGTGTTGCTGGTGACGGTGCTGGTGTGGGGATGGTACGGCTACCGCCATATGCCGAAGCGGAAGGACCCTCAGATTCCTGTGCGGGTGGCGGTAGCTTCAATTCCATGGCCGGGTGCGACGGCGGAGCAGGTGGAGCAGCTCGTCTCGCGGCCGGTGGAACAGACGATGGCG
>Ga0193743_1000518_pt1 | contig 30366 bp, 33 predicted proteins | sample L2c2metaG_FD_143038 | JGI IMG/M metagenome (GOLD analysis project Ga0193743, IMG submission 143038) | Soil microbial communities from a riparian zone of the East river system, Colorado, United States - L2c2 | ecosystem: Environmental > Terrestrial > Soil > Riparian zone | place: USA: East River...
AAAGCCAGGCTGATTCGCCAATGTTATCTGCTGCACTCTGCTCTTCATCTACTTACAACTTAATTCAAGCTGGCTGCGGATTCGACACTTGTGCAGAGGCTCCTTAGAGAAATCAAGCTGAGCCCAGCGTTTACTTCAAGCCGGCGCGTTCCACTAGTAAGTGCATCCGGCAGATTCGAGGGCCTGAGCCAGCTGGCCGGTCTTGAATGTGGAGTCCTGGGTATCGAAGCTGAACCGCATGGTTGGCGAAGAGGACAGACGCACGATCCAGCGCCGGTCAAGCCTGCCTTCGAACATCTCAGAGTGAGCCGACAGGGTCTTGCCGCCATCGGCGACGGCCCAATCCTCGAACGTGCTGTTGGTTAGCTCAGATCCGAAGCCCATCCGGGTCGTTGGAATTCCGCGATTGAAGTCGACCGCGCGTTCCTGCACGGGGGCGCTCGTCTCGAGAGCCACCTTCCACACCTTGCCGTTTCGGCAAATCAAGTCGAGTTTTGCGTGATCAGAGACGGTCTGTATCAACACGTAGCGATTGCCTGTGGCCGGAGTGACGGACCATGCGCCAATCTGCTGTGTAGTTCCTGCGAACGCCTGGACAGTAGACATCATGACGACAAAGATGGTGCTGATGGGGGTCTTCATTTCTTTAGCCTCGGTCACCTGTGGATCAGGTGTGAGAGAACAGTAGCAAGCGCGGAGCGAGGCTAGGAAGGTTTGCGGTAACGACCCACCATCTTCTAGTTACGTCAGCTAGGTAACCATGTGGGGATCTCCTTCTACAACGAGTCGCCTCGTACGAGAACTACTGGCTCTGATGCCTGATGTGGTGCGATTCCTCTGGCCCTCCGCTCTGATCGATCCAGGAATGCCAGCCAGCCTTGTCAAAACGGGGACTGTCCGATCTCCCCGAACAAGGCCGTAACCCAAAAGTGCAGTACAAAGTTACATAGGTAGGAGGTATATCACAGGAGGCAGCTCGTTTGGGCATATGGCTGGACAGGGAGGCTTATGCAATTGAGCAGCTTTGTCAGAGTGTTGTACGTGAGTGATGCCTGGTTCACAGTAGACGCGTTCTCTTACCTAGGCGGCCAGCATTTAGGGCGGCAGAATGCTAGAGCGAAATGACCAAATTATCCCCCCGTATTAAACAGAACATCTATCGTGTCGCGGGAGCGTTGCCTCTCTTGCTCGCAGCGCACAGCGCTGTTGCTCAAGCTGCTCCCCCGGTTCGATATGGGCCACAAGTCTCAACTTTTGCGGAATTTACCGCCGGCAAACCCGACTTCGGCAATTACGGCGATTGGACAGTCTACGGTTTTACGATGGGCGGATTCTCGGAATCGTCACACATCCTCAGCTCTGAGGTGAGAGGCTCAATTCTGCGCTCGGGCGGTTACGATCACGAGGAAACAGCGCTAGCTGGCCCTCGTGCCGCGTTGCACTTCGCGCGTCTCTCTCCATACCTATCGCTTCTGGGGGGCGGGGCGCACACATGGTGGTACTCCAATGCGCCCAACAAAGGACCAAAGCCAACCATGAAGTCAGGCCTGGGTCTTCAGTGGACAGCTGTAGCCGGGATCGATGTCTACATGAGTCCGCGTATCAGCCTGCGAGTCGGAGAGTTGTCGTACTCGAACGTCTTTGTCGGGAGCGAGACAAAAACGGCGCTGACCGCAAGTGCTGGCGTTGTCTATCGTCCCCGTTTCAAACGCCCGTATTAGCGTTCTCTATGAGATCGGGTCTGGCCATCGTCAGTGGATCTCCTGAACTTGCGTCACGGCGCACGAGCCTCACATACACCGCTTCACGCTCGGCTGCTCTCGGACATCAGACTGCGCGAACCAAGGTGTTCCTGCTACTCACGAACTCCGCGACTCGTATCGATATCGTCGCGCAGTAAGCACGCCTCTGTCTTAGCTGGTGGTTACCGGTCATTTGGAGGGAAAGATGCTTTGGCAACGCTGTCTTCAGCGACGAGGCCACGCGCACTCTTTGGCAGATGCTCATCAAGAAGCCGCTAGCTGTTTGTACTGGAGATTGCAATACACAAATACAACTTAATGATTACGGAAGAAACCTAAGTCCTATTCTAAGATCCGTATTGTCATAACAGTAGCGACATGAAAAACGATTGTATTCAGAAGCTAAGTCAAAAGATCGCTCGCATAATGTGCCAGCCATTCAGCGAAAAAGAACAAGAGGCGACCGATGAGTAATAAGGAATTAGCTAAGAGCCTCGATAACGACCTGACCATCCAGGCGTTGCTGGCGATACTCAGACGACGCCGGGCATTCATCACGAGGACGATAGCGGTCTGTTTTACTTTGGCAGCGCTCTTCTGCATTTTCACGAGTCGGCGTTACTCTGCCACGGCAGAGATCCAGGTACAGAAATCGAGCGCCGACGGTCTGGGTCTCGAAAGCATGATGTCGTCTGCCGGCGGGGACGCGTCGGATGCGCTCGACGCGAACATTACCCTGCAAACGCAGGCAAATATCCTTCAGTCGGATACTCTCGCCCTCAAGGTGATTGAAGACCTGGACCTTGAACACACCAAGGACTTCAAGCCTAGATTCAATCCGATCGGTTGGGTACTCGGGTTAGTGACGCCAGCTGGTCCCAAAGATCCCGCAAATGTGCCGCTGGAGCAGGCCCCCGTGCGCCGGGCTCACATGCTTAAGGCGTTCGACAAAAATCTCACGGTCAAGCCGGTGGCAGGCACGCGGCTGATCGATGTGACGTATCTCAGCACTGACCCGAAACTCGCGGCGGCCGTGGTGAATCACCTCACGCGGGGACTGGTTGATTACACCTTCCAAACGCGCTACGACGCGACGAACGAGGCAGCTGGCTGGCTCAGCGCCCAACTCGACGACCTCAAGAAGCAAGCGGAGACCTTTCAGGCACGTGTTGTCACTCTGCAGAAGGACTCAGGCGTCTATTCGCTTGGCAGCGATTCGACAGGTAAGGAACTGGCCTATAGCGCCACTCTTGACCGGCTCCAGCAATCGACTGTGTCGCTCACGGCGGCAACCTCGAATCGCATAATCAAGGGTGGTCTCTACGAGATCATGCGGAAGGGCGATCCTGAACTGATCTCTGGGCTTGCGGGTACATCGATGGCCGGAAGTTCGCCGGGTATCAATAACTCGCTTTCGCTCATTCAAAGCTTACGGCAGCAGCAGGCGACGCTTGAGGCGCAGATTGCTACTGACACCTCACGAATGGGCAGCGCCAATCCCAAGCTCGGTGACGAACGTGCATCACTCACAGCGATCGATGCTCAGGTCCAAGCAGAGGTCTCGCGCATCGGGCGGCGTGCGGAGAACGACTATCGTTCGGCGCAGTTAGTTGAAGCGAGTCTTCAAAGCGTCTACGACCAGCAGCGCGCGGCTGCCAACAAGCTCAACGACAAGGCGATCGAATTCATGATCGCCAAGCAGGAGGCGGAAAGCAGCCGCACTCTCTACGAAACGCTGAATACCCATTTGAAGGAAGCTGGCGTCATGGAAGGGCTTCACTCCTCTAACATCACGGTGGTCGATCCAGGCCGCGTCCCCGCCAAGCCGGTGAAGCCGAATGTTCCGCTCTATCTCAGCTTGAGCCTGGTGGGTGGCGCATTCCTCGGGAGTATCGGCGCATTGTTCCGTGACGCCACGGATGATCGCATCCAGTCCATGGAAATGGTTGAGGTGACGCTAGCGACGCCGATCCTCGCCGTCCTGCCGCTCGTGAATGCAGGTGGAGCTCGGAACGTCGCTTCCTACCTGTCATCCCGTTCTGGAACAAAACAGCTGTCAGCAGGAGCCGATGAACTCGCGGCCGCACGCCGGCTGCCCGCGATCGATGGACCGCACACTGCGTTCGTTGAGTCGCTGCGCTCCCTCCGCACATCCATCCTGCTTTCGCGCTCCGGTGCTCCGCCCAAGGTAATTCTTATTACGAGCGCGACCGAGGATGAAGGCAAGAGCACCGTCTCAATGAACCTGTCAGCGGTCTTTTCCCAGTCGAATTCCAGAGTACTTCTGGTTGAGGCAGATATGCGTCATCCCGGCCTCACGCGTCGCTTCGGCTATGAGCGTATTGGCGGAACTGGTCTGAGCAGCATGCTGTCCGGAGTGGACTATCAGAACATCCCGACCATCGAAGCATTCTCGGAACTTCCCACGCTGCGCGTTCTTCCTGCTGGTCCTATGCCACCGTACCCCGCTGAGTTGCTGGGATCCGATCGCATGCATGAGTTAATCCAGGGCTGGCGCGGCATGTATGACTTCGTCATCATCGATTCGCCGCCCCTGCTCGCCGTTGCTGACTCACAAATTCTGGCGCGCGAGTCCGATTTAACAATACTCGTCGCCCGGCACGGTCTTTCCACCAGGAAGAGCCTGGAGCGAGCCTATCGCAAGCTAGTCGCCGATGAGGAGAAGGTAAGCGTGGTGCTCAACGGAGTCAACCGCGACTCAGTGTCCTATGGCGAGTACTACGGCTACACCGGCGGCTCCAAGTACTACACGGAAAACTAATTCCGCGAGAAAGGAACTGCGATGAAGAAAGTCATATTTGTGTTTCTCATGAGTCTCCCGCTGGCTGTCCTCGCGCAGTCCGGTGAGAGCCTCCGCATCGGAGCAGGCGACCAGATCCACGTTACCGTCGTCGACTCCCCGGAACTCGACCAGCGCCCGCGTGTTACGGATGCCGGTGAGGTGCCGCTGATCGGTGTCGGCGCCGTCAAGATAGCGGGACTCACTCCGGCTGAAGCGGCTACGGCTGTTCATGACAAATTGATCGCGGCCCACTACCTCAATCACCCCGAGGTCACAGTGACAGTCGAGCAATACGCCACGCAGACCGTCTCGGTGCTCGGCCAGGTGCGTGCCTCGGGAGCGTATCCCATCGGCACAGCCCGTCCCGTACTCGATGTTCTCGCGTTGGCGGGAGGACTGAACGAGGTCGCGGACAGAAACATCCTCATCGAGCGGCGTGGCGACCCGGATCATCCAATACGCTACAACCTCGCGAACGATGGCGCCGTAGCCCTCCGCACCTCCGTGCTGGTCTATCCCGGCGATACCGTAATGGTGCCGAAGGCAGGCATCGTGTACGTCCTCGGTGACGTGAACCGGCCCGGCGGAATCGTGATGGATAACAACTCCTCGGAGTTGACGTTGCTGCAGGCGCTGGCTCGGGCCGGCGGTGTTGCGCGTACCGCCAAGCAGGGCCATGCCAAGCTTCTGCGCAAGGACGCGACCGGCTACCACGAGACTCAGTTGTCGCTTGGCGAAATCCAGAAGGGCAAGCAGCAGGACATCGCGCTCGCTCCTGGCGATGTGCTGTATGTGCCGTTCTCTTATGCAAAGAATGTCGCGGTCTCCGGATCGGCAGGGATTATATCCTCCCTGTCTTCGGCTGCCGTCTACAGCATGCCGTAAGGCTGCTCAACCGCTGGCTCTTAACGCCTTGCCGCAGACTCGCTCTGTCGCTGTTCTCGACCTGGCGCGTCTTACCTGCTCGGCCCTGTTGTATTTGGAATGCTGCCTTCAAAGTGTTTTTACTCCCCCAACGCGCTGCAGAGGTCAATGCGGACAGGACCGTAACACATGCCTCAACCCGGGACAGCTCGTTTTCTAGGAATTTCAGTTCAGCCGATGACGATGGCCGCATTGACGGATACCGTCGTCGAAGCCGTATCCACAAATCAGAAGTGCGTCATCGCCAACCACAACATGCACAGCCTCTGCCTCTTTCACAAAGAGATGGCAGAAGGGCCTGATGGGCCCTTCCAGCGTTATTTCAGCCGTGCTCACCGCACGCATATTGACGGCATGTCGATTGTCCTGCTGGCGCGACTCTACGGGCATGCCGCAAACCATATTCACCGGATCGGCTATACCGATTGGCTCCCGTCCCTCATGGCCTCGGCCGTGGAGAGGAACTGGCGCGTCTTCTACCTTGGCTCGGCGCCCCGTGTCGTGGATACCGGGGCCACCATTCTGCGGGAGCGTCACCCGGGGCTTCAGATCGACTACCGCCACGGTTACTTCGACGTGGATCCCGAGGGTTCTGAAAACAAGAGGGTCCTGCAACAGATCGCCGACTTTCAGCCACATCTGCTTATGGTCGGCATGGGCATGCCGCGACAGGAGCGTTGGATAGACGCAAACCGCGACGCGATCCAGGCCAATGTCATCCTGGCCACCGGTGCTGTGCTCGACTATGTTGCCGGTATTATCCCAACACCGCCGCGTTGGTCTGGTCCCTTGGGGCTCGAGTGGGCCTTCCGTCTCGCGGCGGAGCCCCGGCGTCTCGCCTCCCGGTACCTCATCGCGCCGTGGAGGTTAGTCTCGATCATTCTGCGAAATCCAGCATTTCCGCAGTCCACGTTACCGCAGAGCCCTAACGAGCTGGAAGTTGCTGCCCCTAATTCCTAGAGGAGTGTCGACCGGCTGGTGTCGGGCTAAGGAGATCCATGAACGAGAAGCCTCTAGTTAGTGTAGTAATTCCAACGCGCAATCGTCGCGACGTTCTCTGGCGACGATGTCTCATAGGTAACGTGTTCTTTGCGCTGAGGCCCGTGAGCGCTTAACTTGCATAGGAAATGACAACTTGACTACTGATCCAATGCCGTCCCTGGTCAGCGCCGTTATCCCCACGCGCAACCGCCCCGGCCTCGTCTGCCGCGCGGTGCGGAGCGCGCTCAATCAGACCTATCCGCATCTCGAAGTGGTGGTCGTGGTTGATGGACCCGACCCGGCCACAGTTGCGGCCCTGGGGGTTATGGGCGATCCCCGGGTAAGAGTGATCCCTTTGGCGCAAAATGTCGGCGGCAGCGATGCGAGGAACATCGGAGCGCGTGAAGCTCGCGGAAAATGGATAGCCCTTCTCGACGACGACGACGAGTGGATGAACCGCAAGGTTGAATGCCAGCTAGAAGCAATTCTGAGCCAATCCCCCAACGTGGTCTTCTCCGCAACCGCATATCTCGACAAGAAACAAAGTGGTATGACCCGGCAGCCGCGGCGATTTCCCCTGGCGGTCGAGCCAATCAGCAACTATATTTTTTCCGAGTTGGATGCGTATGGCCGGCGAGATTGCTTTATGCAGACTTCGACTTGGATAATCTCGCGGAAATATCTCTTAGTCCATCCCTTTACGTCAGGATTGACAAAGAACCAGGATACGGACTGGCTACTCAGGTTCTTTCCAGCGGATTCGGCGCATAGAACGTTCGTTGATGAACCTCTGGCTATCTTTCATCGTGGGCCGAGCATACAGCGTATCAGCACGACGAGAGACTGGAGACAGACATACGACTGGGCGGCGGCCAACCGTGGCTTGTTCACCGCGCGATCATTTGCATACCTCCTCATGACAGAGTGCTGCCGGTCTGCGTCGCGCCAAAAGGAGTCCCTTAGTATGATGCGCTTCTTTTGGAGTCAATGCGACCGTCGGGAACGCTACAGGGCAAAACTTCTGTTCTGCGCGCTGATTGCATTTGCTCATAATGCCGCGCTGTCAGTGAGAAGGGGATTCCAATGGAAAAAGGAAGGAGCACAATGATCCGCATTGTCCATCCCGCCTTGTGGATCATCAAGGAGACGGTGCAAACACATCGGACCTCTGTTAGAACGTATCGAGCGAGAGGACCGCAGTTTCATTTTCAATGTGACTTCCAGATGTACCACACGGGACTCTTTTTTGATGATCTAACCGTTGAGTATCCAATCGAGGCGATTCGTCGCTTCAAATCAGGAGAAGACAGATCCAACCGCAACGCGACTCGATCTCATGCGTCGCAGTTCGGCACCTCGATTTTTGAAGCCAAGATCCAATCGTTCACCGATGGGCTTATGGACCTCTGCCGTAAATCGACTGGGATCAGAGGTCAATGAAATGAGGTCAAACCGTCCCAACGAATTCGCGTTTGTCAGGACCTGGCTCGTTTGCATTGTTCTCCTGGTGTTCTCATCCAACGTCGGGTTTTCGTTCGAGCGTGGCGCCATGAACACGGCCAGTGGCTCGCAAGCACAAGGGCTAGTATCGGCAGTTGGGTCACAAGATGCCTTGGTGATGCGCATCCAGACTCTGGTTGTGTATGCGATATGCTCGTTTCTGTGTCTGCGTCTTCTGTGGTCGATCACGGCAGAGTTTCGCAGGGATAAACTCCTCTCTCTCATACCGGCGTGGGCAATCCTCTCAACGGTGTGGTCGCAGAATCCGAAGATATCGTTGCAGGACGGATTGTTTCTCGTCATGAATATCGCCCTTGTGTTTTATCTGCTTGAGCGCTTTTCCTGCGATGAGATTCTACGGTTATTGGTGGCGGTCGGCGCTGTGGCTGCCTTGGCAAGCCTGCTCGTCATCATTGTTTTGCCGCAATACGGCCTAATGAGTCGGGGACAATATGGTCTGGGGGCATGGGAAGGTATTTATGGGCATAAAAATATCTGCGGCGAAGCAATGGGATTGTTGTTGATGCCCATTTTCTTTGCCAAGATCCGGAGCCGATATGCTCTCCTTTTCCGCGTTTTCTATGTGGTTCTGATCTCAGTCATTATTGTGATGTCTAGAACGGTAGGCGCGTACATCATCTGTGCTTCCTCCGTTCTACTGGTCGTGATAATGAAGTTTCTCGCGAAGATGAGACGGGCTGACGCTTTTGCTCTTTCTGTCCTTCTAGTTGCGGGTGCGCTGGGTGGCGCGCTTGTGGCGATTAATTTCGTTCCTGATGTGCTTTCGCTTTTAGGTAAAGATCCGACGCTTACCGGCAGAACCACAATCTGGGCTGCGGTCATGATGTCCATCCTCAAAAAGCCTCTGATCGGATACGGATATAAGGCGTTTTGGCAAGGGCTAACCGGCGAGTCGGCCAATCCCATCCTGGCCATGAAGTGGCCGGGGCTCTCATACTCGGAGAACGGTGTGCTCGATCTCTGGCTGGATTTGGGCGGCATCGGTGTGGCCCTATACGTATGTGTCTTCCTGCGGGCGGTGAAGGATGCCGCCTATTGCCTTCGGAGAAATGCATCTCCTTTTGTGATGTGGTGCACTCTTATCCTTTTCACTGTTGTCATATCTAATATCGAAGGAGGAGCGGCCCTCTTACCTTCGAGCCTCGCATGTATTCTGCCCATTCTGGCATTTGCTGGCTTAAGGAGAGAGAGATTCCGTTTGAAGGCAGCAGAGGCGCGAACTCCGATCGCACACGCTGAACCCAGTCAATTGTGGCCGGTAAAGGGTGGCGGCATGAGGCCACGCGTCTGCGAGAGCGGGGACTGATATGAGCTCAGTTGCAACGGAGCTTGGGCGTATCAGGTCCAGTCCTCTGGCGCGCAATGCAGGCTGGATGTTAGCGGGCCAGGGCGCCAATCTTGTTCTTCAGGCGGTCTGTTTTGTCCTGCTTGGGCGCCTTTTAGGTAACGTGCAGTACGGCATCTTTGTCGGGGCCTTCGCGTTTACCTCCCTCCTGGCCACCTTCAGCGCCATGGGGTCGGGAACGCTTCTTCTGCGGTATGTAAGCACCGAGAGAGGGGTGTTTGCAGCTTACTGGGGTAATGTTCTCCTTACTACTACCGTTTTCAGTACGGTCCTGCTGGCAGCGGCAAAGATTGTGGCGCCGCACCTTCTCAATCCATCAAGCGCCGCACTGGTCCTGCTGGCAGGGATTTCCAATTGTTTTTTAAATGAGCTTACCCGTAACGCTGCGGCGGTCTTCCAGGCATATGAGCGTATGCGGACGACCGCAGCCCTGAACCTTGCGACCAACCTGGTCCGGCTTATCGGTGCCGCAAGCATGCTGCTCCTGCTTGGTCATGCAACGGCTTTTCAGTGGGCGAGCATGTCTGTCGCGGTTTCAGGAATAGCCACGATCGCATCCCTGGTCTGCGTCACCAGGCGGTACGGGAAACCAGCGTTGTCGCTACATCTCTTATTCGCTGGGATCCCGGAGGGCTTCGGGTACTCCTTCGCTTCGTCGACTGCCTCGGTCTACAACGATATCGACAAGACGATGCTCAGCCACTACGGGCTGAACGCACAGAATGGTATCTACGCACTGGCCTATCGAATGATTGACATGGCGGCAATTCCCGCTATGGCGCTTCGAGATGCCGCCGTGCCCAGATTCTTTCGTGAAGGGAATAACAACCGACGGGAGCTATGGAAACTGACCTTCCGGCTCATAAAACGATCACTCGTGGTGACAGGCCTTCTCGGAGCAGGTCTCTATGCTGGTTCTAGCCTGATCCCACTGCTGGCCGGTGAAAGCTTTCGCGGCAGTGCACAGGCCGTTCGGTGGCTCTGCCTGATCCCTATGCTGCGCTGCATTCACCAGATGACGGGATCAGCGGTTATGGGTCTCGGGCTCCAGAAGTACCGGACTGCGACCCAGATGGCGGTTGCCGGATTCAATTTCGTCCTGAACCTTTGGTGGATCCCGGCGTATGGCTGGAAGGGGGCGGCGGGTTCCAGTCTTCTCTCGGACGCTATGTTGGCAGTCCTCAACACAATAGTTTTGGCTTGGCTATGCAAGGAGCGCGCATGAGCGTTTCAGTTGTTATTCCTGCCCTCAATGCAGCCGATTTCATCGTTCGTGCGATCGATTCCGCGCTCTCCCAAGGCCGAGTGCTACACGAAGTGATCGTCGTCGATGACGGATCTACTGATGATACGGCAACCGTCGTTTTGGATACTTCGCGGCGCGATGCAAGAGTGCGACTCATCAAACTTCCGATGAATCAAGGACCTGGACCCGCTCGGAATGCCGGCTTCGCGGCCGCGACGGGCGATTGGATCGCAATTCTGGATGCGGACGATGTTTACCTTCCTGGCAGGCTTGACTACCTGGTTGAAAAGGCTGAACAGTTCAATCTTGACTTTGCTGCTGACAATATCCTCTTTTTTGACCACACTGCCCGCCAAGTTTCACGCATCGGAATTCGTCCAGAGATGATTGGCGCCGTCCTGTACGTGAACCGCTATGAGTTTGTGAAGAATTGTTGCGGAACAAGTGACGCGAAGGTGGATTTCGGTCTCCTCCAGCCGATTGTCAGAACCAGCTTTCTTCGGAGACAAAATCTGTCATATCCGCCGATCCGCCATGGAGAGGATTTTGCATTTTGTCTAGAAGGCTTGCTCGCAGGGGGGAGGCTTGGAGTGTTTCCGGAGGCGTACTACATGGTAACGGAGCGCACCGGAGGCATCAGCGGCAAATCGTCCCCGCTTACCAGAACCACCGTTGACTTTCGTGGCATGGAGAGACATGCTCGCGAGATGGCAGAAGTGGTGCAAGCAAACGGCGATCGAGAACTCGCTGAACTGCTGCTCAAGCGCGCAACTCATATGCAATGGATGTCTTTGATCAGGCAAGTAAAGAATCATTGGAAGAGCAGACAATTGCATAGTTGTGCGCGGCTCGTCTGCACCGACCGACGAGCGCTGACCGCCTGTTTTGAAGCCGGCTTCAGGAAGATGCTCCAGATGGCTCAAAAAGAGGCCCGGGAACCCGCAAGCCTATGAGGCAGCTAGCGATATTCAGATCCGAGCTTCTACGGGTTTCAGAAACTTTCATCCTGGCTCAGGCGAACTCCTTACAGCAGTACACCCCACACTTTGTGGGACTTCGCCGCGTCGGGCGATCTCTGCCACTGCCAGACGGGGCAGTGATTCTTGGTTCGGCGGGGCGGTACTCTGCTGCGTTAAAGGCAAAGGTATACGCTGGTTTCCCCGTTGCACCGTTCTTTCACAGACGTATTGCTCGACTCGGCGCGTCGGTCATACATGCGCATTTCGCTCCCGACGGATCCTTAGCCGTGTCTCTGGCGGAGAAGCTCGGAATTCCTCTCGTTGTGACCCTGCATGGTTATGATGTGACGGTCAGGACGGATTTCCAGACGCGTTACGGGAAGTTGTGGCGCAAAGCCGCCCGGTTTATCTGCGTCTCAGAGTTCATCCGCAAGAAAGCTATCGAGGCGGGCTTCCCTCCGGAAAAGCTGGTTGTCCACTACATTGGCATCGATCGCAAGAGATTTACTCCTGCTGATAGCGATAGGGCAGAGGGCATGGTGTTATTCGTCGGCCGCCTTGTGGAGAAGAAGGGTTGCAGCTATCTCCTGGATGCCATGCGGCGGATTCAGAGTAGACACATCAACGCTCGTCTGGTGATCATCGGCGATGGACCTTTGCGCAAGTCATTGGAGCAGTACGCTCAGGAACTGAAGCTGGACTGTAGCTTTCTCGGGGCCCAGTCACAGGACGTGGTGCGGAAAAACCTGCAATCGGCGTCAGTGCTGTGCGTTCCAAGTGTAGCGGCCCGGAATGGCGACAGCGAAGGATTACCAATCGCCATTCTTGAAGCATTATGTATGAAAGTGCCTGTAGTCGCATCGAGACATGCTGGGATTCCGGAAGCTATTTTGGATGGGGAAACCGGACTGCTGGCAAGTGAGCGAGATGAAAAAGAGCTCGCAGAACAGATTCTTCGGTTTCTTACGGACGAGCCTTTCCGGAACGCATGCGCTCGCCGCGGGAGCGATTGGGTTGCAACTCAATTTGACCTCATCAGGCAGACCTCCCTGCTGGAAGATATCTACACAAAGGTCGCTTCTGCTCAATAATTCACAGATGAACGCATTCCCATAATTTCTGCCAGCAATATCGCGTCGGTGGGCTCCTTTTGGGCTGCACGGCCTGAGTGGGAGCTAGCTCGCGGAGCCATTCGGCGACTTTCCTGCCGGCTTTCGCGGAAGCTGCGTCGAGAAGGTGTCAACGCGGGCGCTGCTTCTTCCCCTGCTATATGGCTCTGGGGTTATGGTCGACGGCGATCGGAGAGCGGTTACGAACGAGGTCCTGAGCCCAATCGCGACCAATTCGCAGAAGGCGGAAGGCGCAATTCCCGGGACTCGTGGAATACCCCGGTTGGGTGATTACTCCTAGTTGATCAATATGCTAATTTCGCCACAACGACATGCGAGGGGCCGTATGTTGCATACAAAGGAAACATTTTCCGCAGTGATCACTACACATCATTCCGCACGGTTGGCCGGGAGACCTCTTGCATAGATTGGCAGGTCGAATTCCTTCGCTCGACGGGCTGCGTACATTTTCGATTCTGCTCGTCATCGTCTCACATCTGACCATTTGCGCAACACATGGTGGGCCGGGGCGGAACTTGATCCTTGCCTTCACGCAGAATGGCGGTTTGGGAGTTTCGATTTTTTTCGTGATAAGCGGCTTTCTGATCACCACTCTCCTGCTGCGCGAGTCCGATCAGTTCCAGCGGGTTAGCCTGGAAAGGTTCTATATTAGGCGGGCTTTCCGCATTCTCCCCGGCTTCATGGGCTTTATGCTGATCGTCTTTACTCTGGCGTCCCTCGGCGTCATTTCGGTTAGCCCCGCCTCGTTTATTCACGCGTTCACAATGACCTCCGATTACCAGCTTCACCCCGACTGGTATGTAGGCCATATCTGGAGTCTCAGCGTCGAAGAGCAATTCTATTTGATCTGGCCTGCGCTCTTTGTCATCTGCAGTAGGAAGCGGCTGGTAAAAGTCGCAATCTGCGTACTTGCGGCGGAGCCGGTCATTAGGGCTGCGACTTGGCTGCTGTTTCGGCAGCAACACGGGCAGATCAGGTACATGGGGCATACGCGGGCAGACATGTTGATGTTTGGCTGTATTACCGCGCTATTGTTCAGCTCATACCAGTTTCAGGAGTTTATTCGACGGATATTGGCTAGGAAAGCTGTTATCTATGGTTCGGTCCTTTTTCCCCTTTTCCTGTCACCGTTGATTGAGCTGGCATTGGGTGATCATTTCAAGTGGTTTTACGCCGTCGCCGTCGGTTTTACTCTTCAAGGGATTAGCATCACCGTATTTATGTTGTACGTCATACTTCATCCGGGGAGCCGGGTTGGCCGAATTATGAATTCTCCAATCATGGTGGCGATCGGCGTCCGTTCATACAGTCTTTATCTCTGGCAGCAACTGTTTATCGGGGACAGCCGTCACTCAATCCCGAGGTTAGCAGCGGGATTATGTGCAGCGGTATTGGCTGCTGAGTTCTCCTATCGGATCATCGAACTGCCGATGTTGCGACTGAAGCGCTATTTCGAACCGAGAAAAGAATCCGGCGGTCATGCCACACCCTCACCTGCTACTGAGAGCCAAAGATTAACCTCGCTGGTGCTAACGGGTGAATAGTCACGCAAAGCAAAAGCACCGCTCACGAAAAACAACGAAGAGATAGGCCGGCCTATTTGTGCAATTAGCATCCGGTCGATAGTCCGAAGGTGACGATCGCCGCTTGCGTGGCGCCTATCGGGATCGTGAAGGAACCATCGTTCGGCGTAAGCACGTCCCATCCAACCGTGCCCCTCGGCGATCCGTCGGTGCTGGTATCAAAGGTTTGATACGTCGTCCCCGCGAAGTTCGACAATATCTTCAGTCCGCTGGTGGAACTGTAGGATGGAGCCGCGAGATAGCACACGCTCGCTGTAGAGGCGCTCTGGGGAACAACGACCTGAGCGCCATTGGCGATGTCACGATTGACCATAAGTAGCCGCTCTGTGCCGGCGCCGTCCACCGTGGACCAGGCATCGATGTTTGCGTTGGTGCTGATGGAGGCAGGGGAGATGGTCGAGTGCGCGCCATTAATCGCTCGCGCGAAGAACAACATCCCGTAGTAGAGTGGCGCTGTCGCCGGAGCGGACCCGCGGTTGTTGAGCGAGAATGATCCACCACCGTCTGCCGTAATGAAGAACGGAGTGTAGTAGTTATAGCCCTTGCCGGCGAGCATGCCGCCGTGAATATTAATTCCGTCTACTCCTTCGGACGCCAGCTCCGCTGCGTTCTCGATAAACCACAGCGCCGACTCAAACGCGTTGCTCACCCCTGCCGCACCACCGCCCCAGGCCGAGTTCATCTCATCGATTCGGTACGCCATTCCAAGCGCGTGAGCCGCCTGCAACTCAGGCAACACACGTTGCGGGCCGTTATCGGCCGCTGTGGTCAGCAGGAAGCCGGACGTGGCGGTGTTCGTTCCCCCATAGTAGTGCTGCGTTACCGCACCCAGCCCCTTATCCTGGTTTGTGACAAGGATGTCCTGGATGTTCGGAATAAAGTCGCCATGTCTGCCGTTGAAAGAAGCGAAGCTAGGCCCCATCAGACTGGACGCGCAGGACTGGGCCGAAAGAACTCCGGCGAGATATTCAGACAGCTCGGCGGAATAGGTATCTGCCGTCCATCCAGGAGTTGTATACAGATCCGGCTCGTTGCCGATCTCGAAACCCGCTATCGAACCGGAGGGCATTCCGGCGCAGTACGCTGCCGCTTGCGCTTTCGAAGCAGAGAGATCATGGGAGGCCATGTTCACACCGAAGCTGAATTTTGCATCCGTGGCACGGGCAAATTCGTTCATCGCTTGGGCGGACTGAATGCCGGTCGGCGTGCTGCATGATCCGCCGGTATCCGTGCTGTTGCCACCGATGCGAATCGACATCGGCCCTGCCCCATATGCTCGAAGGTTAGCCACGTACTGCGCGAAGATAGCATCAGCGCCGCCGGCGGATGCCTGCCCTAACACGGTTTGCGCGTTGCACCACTCCATCGAGAGCCCTAGGAAGTCTGCCGCGACCGGAACAACCGAGCGAGTGCCGTCTGCCGCGACCAGAGCACCTGGACGAGTGTCGCCTCCCACCGGGGTGTAACCGCAACCGGCGAGAAGTGCCGACAAAACAAGTGAGGCAGCCATAGCCAGGTTACGTGGATAATTCTTGACTTCGTTTCCTGTACAGGTTCGCTCTTGAGCGGAGCAGATTGACATGACCGCATGATCCCTTCCACACCGACCAGTTGCAAAGTCACGTGTGGTTCCTTTATCGGCAGCAGGGCGTCTTTCTAGTACTCTTCCGAAGCAGTTACTAAGTCATTTTGGGAGTGCACGACTTATCCGGAGAAATAACTTGCCTGGAAAAGAACGAGAGCAATCTCATATGTTGGGATAAGGTCTTAGACCTTAAAGAATTTTAGGAAGTGGACGAGCGGGCTCCGGGGCTGGGGCCGAACGCGCAAGCGGCTACCACCAATGGAGGCTCACAGCCCCTTCAATTAAAGCTTTCCGTGTTCATGTCGACGGTAAAACGGTTGCTTGATGTAGCGAAAAGCCAAACAAGCATCGTTGAGAAGCGCTTCGTCAAAATCGCCGGAAATTGATCCAGTGGATCGGAATCAGGGGAGAGGATGTTTCGGATTCGCCCCGATGGGAGTGCTGCGTGTCAGCAAGAGATAAATGACAGCCAGCATCATCTCCATGAGAGCGTCGACAAAGAACCAGCCATATCCCAACACAAAAATGTGACTGAGAATTACGGCAGTCATCCACACAACAGTCAATCCCGCTCCCAATCTGGCTGTTTTCGGAATCAGGAGCAGAATCGCCACCACCGTCTCGAACAACCCTGACCCTAGCCGGAACACCGGCTGAGATACTAACCCGTGGACCGCTTGCGACATCTGCGTGAACAGGGCCACCGAACCTGGCGCCCCTGCAAACTTGAGAAAGATGGCAGCATACAGAAGGTTCACGGACACGAACAGGCGAATTGTCAGTAGTGCGAGTGTCTTTCCCATGTGTTCTGTAATTCCCATGTGTTCAGTAAGAAGGAGGGAGCATCGCTCCCTCCTTCTCAGTTATTGACTTCGAACGTCACCTCTAGCATGACTGGTAGGCCCAGTGGCAAGCTGGCTACTCCGAAGACGGACCGCACGGACGTCTTGCTCTCTCCAAATACATCCCGGAGAAGCTCCGATGCCGCGTCCGCGACGATGGGCTGGTTGTAGAAGTCTCCAGACGTAGCTAGATAGACCCCAACGCGGATGACCTTACTCACACGATCCAGAGAACCGATGTGCTCCTTCGCGGCGGATAGAGCATTCAGGGTCGCGGTTAGCAGGGCATCACGGCCAGCATCTGCATCGAGCTCCTTGCCCAGGCGCCCGACGTATTGAGGCTTGCCATCCTTGATCGGCAACATTCCACTCAGGAAGAGCAGGCTGCCTGATTGGACCGCCTCGACGTATGCGCCAAGCGGATGGGGAGCATTGGGGAGCACGATCCCGAGGTCCTGCAGCCGGCGCTCCGCGCTGCTGGGCTGCGAACCTTTCGGGCTTACCATTTGCCGTTGTGCGCACCGCCGTCCACGTGCAGCACCTCCCCAGTAATCTGGCGCGATTCGGTGAGATAAACCACCGCGCTTGCAATCTCCTCCGCAGTGGAGATTGTACCCATCGGCGAAAGGGTCTTCAGGAAATCCTTTGGGTTGTCCTTGTGAAGGGGAGTGTCAACAACGCCTGGCGCGACCGTATTGAAGCGGATGTGCTCCTTCGCGTACTCAGAGGACAGACTACGTGTGATGGCCTCCAGACCGCCCTTGGTGATCATCGGCAGGGACACCGGCAAACCACTGTTGGGATTTTCAACCAGCGATGACGTAATGCCCACAACGCTTCCGCCCGACTTCTGAGCGAGCATCTGCTTGACCGCGAGTTGGGTGATGTAGATGTAGCCTTCGAGATTCGTCGAGACAAGGGCACGGAAATCAGCAGCGCTGTACTCAGTGAATGGCTTCACCGAGAAGATGCCAGCGTTGTTGACGACTGCATCAATTGAGCCGAACTTCTGAACAGCGGCATCGACTACCTTCTGTGCAGTAGCCGCTTGGCCGATGTCTCCGTCCACCAACACAAGCTTGTCGGAAGCCTTCAACTCAGCCGACTTTGTCGCATTGCGAGAGGTGCCCACTACGTTATAGCCACGTTCCAGAAACGCCTTTACAACCGCAGCGCCGATTCCTTGTGAGGCGCCGGTCACGATTACCGTCTTTTGATTGCTTGCCATATATCACTCCCTTTTTTCTGCGGATGACTGCGAACCAAAAGCGATCTGCGAGTCTTGCCGCGTAACGCGTGTTGCTTCGTCTCCGTTACACCAAGTAGATTTATGTAACGAGATAAATGATTCAGTAAAAGTTACAGGAGCCTGCGGATGGCATGTCGTCCTTGAGCCTTCTCCCAGGGAAGCTGACAACTTGGTGTCGGCAATACACTTCGGACGAAAGACGAGGTACTTGAGATTGGGACGAAGCGCCTCTTGGAGAGCACATCGAGCCCTACGGAGATGGGCCTGATTGCCGGAGTCATTCCAGGCCTGAACGTTGCAGGATGGCCCCTGGTAGAGCGCGGCGATTTTTCAGAGCGACAGATTGAACCGGGTTTACATATTAAAGAATCAAAGTAATGTGTAAACAGGGATTCTGCGGTTACTGGAGAGGGCCATGAAGAACACTCTTTTAAGAGCTCCGACGAACGAGAAACAACTCGATTTCGTGGGAGACGATCTGGCGATCAACTTCATCAACACTCGTCGGATCGTCGAGGGGCAACTGACAGACACACTGCAGAGCGACAGCGACGTGAAAGCCTGGCTCAGAAGGCTCGAAGTCCCCGTCGCGAAAGGGTCACTTCCTTTCGGAGACGGCGTATTACTTAAAGGGGCAAGAGAGCTTCGTGAGATTGCGCTCGCGGCCGTTCAGGATCGAAAGTCCGGGAAGAAACCTTCGCTGCTAGCGCTCAACAGATTCCTGGCGGACGCTCCGAGTCATGCAGTCCTTACGGCATACGACGCGAGGAATATTCGAGTGACTCGTGTCTACGGCAAAGAAACGGTTGAGGAATTCCTGGCTTCGGTCGCGGAAGCGGTCGCCGACCTGCTGGCGGAGGGTGATTTCGAGCTCGTCCGGCATTGTGAAGGCCACGATTGTGTCATGTGGTTCTATGACCGTACGAAAGGCCACCGCAGAAGGTGGTGCACGTCGACAGGTTGCGGAAATCGCGCAAAGGTAGCTGCGTTTCGAGCGAGAGCGAGCCAAATCTGATGACTCAGCATCGCACCGCGGATTATTGATCAATCCATCCAGACGCCACTCGAGCTCATCAGGAAGTTGATTTCTGAACTCACGACTCCAGACTCGCCTCTTCGCGCAAGCATCGTCACGAGAGACGCGGCACAACCCGGTGCAGGTTGTGCTCAACATCCTTCTCTGAAAAATGCAGGGGCTCACAGGAATCCGAAGGGGTCAATGTGATGCGAATGCACTTGAAGACTGGTTGATTGCTCTTGGCGGCAACGCTGCGGATCGAAACCAGCACATTCGTTTCCGGATAGTAAACGGCAGCGCTCCGCCGGGCAATTGCATACGGAATGATCGCAAAACGGGGTGCCATGCGGACTTCGCCTTCAAAGTGGCTGTAGATGTCCACGATCTGACCGGCGAGAAGGCCCCTTGCCTCCATGTCGAGCGGGTTCAGAAAGATCACTCGGCGGCCCTGGAACACACCGCGATAACGGTCATTCAATCCGTAAATCGTTGAATTGAATTGGTCGTGGGTCCGTACCGTCGTGAGCAGAAATTCGTCTGGCTTCAGATCATGTTTGGGGATCGGGCAGACCGTCATTTTTGCCTTGCCTGAACTCGTTTTGAAAATGCGTTGTTTTGCCGCATTCGGCAGATAGAAGAAGCCCTCCTTGGCAAGCCGCTCATTGAAGTTCTCGAACCCCGGAATCACCCGCGAAATGGAATCGCGGATCAGGTTGTAGTCGGCAGCAAGTCCCAGCCAGTTCGTGGTCGTTCGCGACCCCAGCGTCACGTGCGCCAAATTGCAAAGGATCCTCACATCGCTCATCAGATCAGACGAAGCAGGCTGAAAGAATCCTTTTGACGGATTGATAATCCCCATCGAATCTTCCACCGTCACGAATTGCTTGCCCGCCGCCTGCACATCTTCTTCCGTCCGCCCCAGGCACGGCAGAATCAGCGCTCGCTCTCCCGTGATCAGGTGCGACCGGTTCAGCTTCGTTGATACATGCGCAGTAAGCTTGCACTTCTGCATCGCATGCGCGGTGTACACCGTATCCGGCGTGTTCGAGAGAAAGTTGCCGCTGATGGCAAAAAATACCTTGATGTCCCCATTGAACATTGCGTGCAGAGTCTCGACCGTGTCATATCCCCACTTCTTCGGAGGATCGAAGTTGAATTCCTTCGCGAGCGCATCAAGGAACGCCTTTGGCGGACGCTCCCAGACTCCCATCGTGCGGTCCCCCTGCACATTTGAGTGCCCGCGAATACATACTGTCCCCGCTCCCGGCCGCCCGATATTGCCGCCCACCAGTAGCAGGTTCACGATCATCGAGACGTTATCCACGCCGTTGCGCTGCTGGGTCACGCCCAGACACCAGCCACAGATCGTCTTCTTTGAGTTGGCATACATCTCGGCTGCGGCGTTGATCTCAGCGCGCGACAGCCCGCTCTCCTCGATGATCTCGTCCCAACTCGCCGCTTCCACGTCCGCCCGCAGCGCTTCAAAACCCTCGGTGTACTGGTTAATAAATTCGTGATCAATCCCCGACAGCCGCCCCGCCCGCTCGCGCTGCAAAAGCTCCTTCAGGATGCCCTTGATCGCCGCGATATCTCCATTCACACGCACCGGCAGATACAGATCCGCAAGCGCCTGGCCGTGGCCCAGCAACGCAATCGGCAGCTCCAGCGGATTCGGATAATCCTGCGGGTTCGGATTCGTCACGTGCATCAGGCTCACTTCGGGCAGAGGATTGACCGCGATAATCTTCGCGCCCTGATCTTTCGCCTTCTGCAGCGACGTAAGCATCCGCGGATGGTTTGTGCCCGGGTTGTTCCCGAAGATAAAGATCAGCTCCGAGGTCTCCATGTCCTCGAGCGTCGCCGCACCCTTGCCCACCGCCGAGCGTCTCCACCATTGCCACCCCGGAAGACTCATGGCACATATTCGAGCAATCCGGAAGATTGTTCGTCCCCAGCTGGCGCGCGAAGAGCTGCAATAGGAATGCCGGCTCATTCGTTGTCTTGCCCGAGGTATAGAAGCTGGCCTGATCAGGAGAATCGAGGGTGTTTAATTCCTCCGCGATCATTGCAAAGGCCTCTTGCCACATAATCGGCTCGTAGTGGGTCGCGCCTTTGTGCCGCACCATCGGAGTCGTGAGCCGCCCCTGCTGGTTCAGCCAATAGTCCGACTGTGCCGCCAGTTCCTCAATCGAATACTGCTTGAAAAACTCCGGCGTAAGGCGTTTCCTTGTCGACTCGTCCGATACCGCCTTGGCGCCGTTCTCGCAGAACTCGAAGATCTTTCGATTCTTGTCAGGACTTGGCCACGCACAGCTCTGGCAATCAAAACCCGTGACGTGGTTGATCTTCAAAAAGGCCTCTGGAGCCCGCATCACGCCCATATCGCCAATCCCGTAGAGCATCGTGTTCCAGATCGCCGGAATCCCTGCCGCCTCTTCCGATGCCGATCCCACTCTCACATCGCCGAGGCCCGTTGGATTCTGCGCCTGCAGCGAAATCGCGTCGTTTGGATCCAGAAACTCTTTCGTGCCATCATCTTTCGCAACCATTTCGAGCACGGTTTCTTTCACGCGATAATGCCCGTCCCTGCACTGTTCATCTCCCTGAATCACGCTGGTATGGTCAAAGATCCGCATGGCGTCGCTCCTTTCCTATCAATCGTGCGATTGGAGCACAGTTTGCCGTTGATTCACCATCATTTTGGCGAGAGGCATTTTCAACTGGATTGATCGCTTTTCACAGGCATCGTCGGCGAATCGCCGTCCATTTCAGCTATTTTCGGTATCCAGCCAAACGCACAGCGCGGATGGGCTTGCTGCCCAGCAAGGCCTCACCACGTCTTCATTGGCACAGTATCGATGCGAGATTTGCGGTACGGAAAGCTCGAACCTGGTGCATTTGGTTCATGATTCGATGCAATGCCAACGAGCTCAAGGTGCTCAAGTGGAACTCCGAGGAGGCCTCAATTCCTGACACGCGGCACTATTGCGGAGAAGCTCACGCCGGCATCTATGTGAGTCGTTGGCTTGAGACCTCGTGCCCACCCTCGCGATCCGATTTCAACCGTCCTTCGGCAGGTTGAGGCATCGGAGAAGCGCGGAAACTAACTACCTAAGCCCATTCCCACCTGTGATTTAGTGTAACTTTCCAAAGTTAGGGCAAAACTGGTGCCTGTGCCCGAGATACTGACTTACGACGAAGCTTCCTTAGAGAAAAGTCTTCCCGACCGTTTATTGAGCGCGGAATGCTTAGAGTCGGAACAGCGATGCGAGTCACTGCGGCACTCGGTTTTGAGCTTTTGTGTAACGGGCAATTGCAACGCAGCTGTCCCAATTCGAGTCCGCCAGCGCTCAAAGTCGAGACACCTCTCATGCAGCGGGTGGGTGGCGCGTAGAATCGGGAGGCGTCAAGGTCGGGTTTGTAACCTGATGCCGGGCGCCCCCCTGAGGGCAGACTGCTTTCGAGTTCGGGTGGCAGGGCGGCGCTAGCAGAGAATTCGACAGCAATCCAACGGATCAAAGGAGACCATGAAATGCCAACTTCCTTCGCCAGCGATATCAGGCCGATGTTTCGACCGATCGACATTGAGCACATGAAACATCACGGTGTTTTATTGGACGACTTCGCTTACATGTCTCATGCAGAAAATGACAACGGCAACGCGCGCGCCGTGCTCGAAACAGTGGTGGGAAATCCTCCATCCATGCCGCCTGGGGGGCCATACTGGACAACGGAGCAGGTTGCCCTCTACCAAAAATGGATGGACGAGGGATTCCAGCCCTGAGGAGGGAGCACGGTCGTCAGGCCTGCAGCAGACCCCACTGTCGAAGCTATGTGCGCCGTGCGCACATGAAGGTTCTAGTGTTCCCGGTATTGTGCTCAGCGGCTCAAAGCTTGCTAAAGCGCCTATGCGTGACCCCGTAGATCGGCATTATCAAGTTGCTTTAGGCTACCCGGCACTCGCCTCAGATCCAAAAAGTGGAGTCTGGATAGCAACCCTAGCCCAACCGCTGGTTCACGCATCCGGCGAGACGCTTGATCTTGTCGGTCCATTGATTGGATCAAGCCCGATCATCTGCGATGACAATGGATCGGTCTGGATAGCAGATCCCATTAAGAACGTTCTGACTCGCAGTGGTATCAGTCTCAGGCCCGTCGAGCGAGCACGGTGCTTACGCCTTGCAGCAGCCCCAAGTGGCAAAGACGGCAAGAAAGGCCCACCAGCGGACAGCAGGCCCCCTATAAATGCCGCAAAGTGAGGTAAGCAGTCTTCGCATTCTTTGCAGCTTAGGGGGCGAGGTGTGGCGTTGCCTTCTTCGCAGTGTACGTCTCCTCATTTCGCCGCTCCCGCTCATAGGGCCCGGCTTAGAACGACTTGTCGCCAAACCTAGTTGTGCATTCTCGCTCTTCGAACTTCTTCAGCCGAGTCTATGGCCTGGCCTGCTGGACCATCTCCACGAGCAACTTGCGTGTCTCCTGCGCGTTAGCTACTTCACGGAGAAAATTGATGCGGGCACCTTTGATTCCGTCCATCGTCTTGAGTCGAAGAGAGAAACCCAGGCGGTCGACGGAAGTCATGGTCGCCTCGACGGCCTCCATCTGCGCATAGGACCGTGCCAGCAAGATCATCGAGTCAACATGATCGGCGTTCATGTGAGCGAGGATGCCGGGCGCGGCTTCGGCCAATGGGTCGGGCGCAGCCTGTCGATAGTCTTCGGCCTCGACCCAGCCCATCACACCGAAACCGCCCACATAATAGAGATCGATGGGCTGGAGCCGGAAGAAGCTGAAGTCGGTGAAGTCTACCCAGTAACGGCTATTTTCATGGCGAGCCAGATACTGTTCCCGAACGGAAGCTGCGTCGTCCTCTAGTACAGGTTCGGCATGGCCGATTAGGGTCGCCCGTGCGGCCCCAAGTGGGTCACCATCGACGCCTGCCTGCTCAATGAAGAGACTGCAACGCGAATCGGTCTCCAGGTTCTGGGTGTGCATGGCCATATTGCTGATGAGGAAGGTGGGGCGCCCGGCAGGATCGGTCGCGAAGGGCATCAGCGAGCCGAAGGGAAAACCCGGACGCTTGCGGGAGAGCGTGGACAGCGTACCGATCGACACTAGTGAGATGAGGGTGCGTATACGCTCAGCATGACTGGGTTCGGGCAGTTGCGGGAGCGCGGGCCCAGTGTATGCATGCTGGCGTGGCGCGGCGGTTTCCTTCATCGGCATAGGGTTCTTGACCTCTCAATCCATGGTAGCTTTGCCGATGTTTCCGCTGGAAGGGACCCGCTCATAACCGTTGAGGTGCGAGCGGTCTATCTATAGCAGTTTCAGCCGCATAAGCCCATTATCCTTGCAAAAAGAATCCTTTTATAAGGATATTCATCTATAGTCCTGTACCAAGTTGAGAGAGGGGCGGCAAGAGATGCCAAGGCAGGCGAACAACGAAGCAGCTGTTTCGAAAGGCAGCAAACAAGCCACTCCGGAACAGCTATGGATCGCGCTCGCGCACTGCTATCGAGCCATGAGCTCTCTCATCGAGCGGAGCTTCGTGGATTCGGGATTGAGCCTGACCGATTTCATGCTGCTGGAAGGGCTGCTGCACAAAGGCTCTATGACCATTACGGAGATCCAAGCCAGCGCCTTGCTTGCAACGGGGTCGATGACGGCTGCCGTCGATCGCTTGGAATCGAAAGGCCTGATCGCTCGGACGCTGAGTAAGAGCGATCGTAGAGCTCGCGTACTGCAATTAACGGGTGAGGGCAAGGCCGTGATTACCCTCGCTTACCAGGAGCACAGCAGAGACCTGAAGCGCTGGATGAGCGTGCTCTCGGCGGACGAGCGTGCAAACACCTTCACCAATCTTCGGAAGCTCGAGAGACAACTCAAGGGCATCGCCAGGGACTCGCCGCTGTAGCCGATACAACAGTCCTCGTCCCGCAGACGCTTGGCTTCTTGCCAGGGGCAGCCCCTCTTTGTTTTTAGTTACTGACATTTACCCGTAAAACCTTTGAAAGGAACTCGTCATGAGAACACCCATCGTAGGCCTCCACCACGTCACCGCCATCGCATCCGATCCGCAGCGCAATCTTGACTTCTACACACAGGTCCTTGGTCTACGCTTCGTCAAGCGGACGGTGAACTTTGACGACCCAGGAACCTATCACTTCTACTTTGGCGACGACACCGGCAGCCCCGGCACCATCCTCACCTTCTTTCCCTGGCCCGGTACTCCGAGGGGCCGGCGAGGCGCAGGTGAGACTATCTCCACGGCGTTTTCGATCCCCGTCGGCTCCATGCCTTATTGGCGCGATCGTTTAAGGGACAAGGGCATTGCGACAGAAGAGACCATCTACTTCGGGGGAGCGCATCTGGGTTTCAGTGATCCGGACGGCATGGTGATCGAGCTGGTGGAGCACGAGGAAGCTCACGCGGTTTCAGTGCCTCGTTATGCCGATGTGGCGGCAAAGCACGCGATCCAGGGCTTCTTTGGAACGACGCTGCTGGAGCTGAGCTTGGAGCGCACGGAGGCTCTGCTTGGCGTCATGGGCTATCGCAAGCTCAGCGAAGAGGGAAACCGCACCCGTTATGCGCCGGAAGGAGATGCTCGCGGCCGGTTTGTGGATATTGTCGTCGACAAGAACGCGCAGACAGGGCGCATGGGCGCCGGCACGGTGCATCACATCGCCTTTCGCGCCAGTGACGACTCCGCCCAGGTGGACTGGCAGCAGGAACTCGGGCGTCATGTCAGCGTGACCCCGGTCCAGGATCGGACCTACTTTCACTCCATCTACTTTCGCGAGCCCGGCGGCGTGCTCTTTGAGATCGCAACGGATGCTCCCGGCTTCCTCATCGACGAGAGCGCCGAATCGCTCGGGGAGGCATTGCGCATCCCAGAGTGGATCGAGCCGCAGCGCAAATTGATTGAAGCACGTGTGCAGCCGATCACGCTGCACAAAGCCAAGAGCGAAACAACAAAGGAAAGCGAGGCAGTGCTATGACTTCGGACCCACACGGAACACAGGCCATTGTGTCCATTGGCACACCCCTCGCGGACGCAGCAGGCGTCCTCATTCTGCTGCATGGCCGCGGAGGAACCGCTGAGGACATTCTCGGCTTGGGTGAAGCGATCGTTCCAGAGAAGTGGACGATGCTCGCACCGCAAGCTTCTCGAAACTCCTGGTATCCCTTCTCGTTCCTTGCACCACGGGAACAGAATGAGCCTTATCTCACATCGGCATTGGGAAGGGTGCAGGCTGCCGTAGACACGGCGTTAGCGGCGGGCGTCGCAGCGGAAAGGATTGCTATCGGGGGCTTCTCTCAAGGAGCCTGCCTTGCGACGGAGTTTGTCGGCCGAAACCCTCGCAGATATGCTGCCCTGCTGGCCCTCACGGGAGGGCTCATAGGGCCACTGGGAGCACCGATCAAACTCACGGGAGATCTGGCCGGCACGCCAGTTCTTCTCAGCTCAGGCGATCCGGATCCTCACGTGCCCTGGGCGCGTGTGCAGCAATCCGCCGAACTGCTGCAGGAGATTGGTGGCCGCGTCACAATCCGTCGCTATCCTGGCAAGCCGCATTCAGTCACAGACGAAGAGCTGAGAAGTGCTCGTGACGTACTCACTGCGGCATAAGTCTCTGCTCCTACGAGATTGAATCGGCGCGCCAGCATATTGGAGGCCTCTTCAGTCAGAAGGAGCAGTGAACCAAGTCCGCTGCGCATCGGGCTGCCATCCGCCAGCGAATGATCGCTCAGTCCAATGTAAGTTCAGGCGCGTCACGCTTGTCCAATGTTTGGTCTGACTTTGAGATCGCGGCCAGCTTGCTTGGTCTCAGGAACCACATGATCTCGTTGATGCCTTGCGCGGAGGCATCAATAGTAAGCCCAATGGGAACGCCATCGCGCAATATGAGAACAGCCGCTTGTCCATTTGTCTCGACCCAGTCAAGCGTCACGCCCTTCCAGCACCATGTAGAGATAGCGGCTATGAACGTTGCTACACGCTTGCGACCGGAAACTGGGACTCCCGCTGCGGGCACAAGTCCACCGCCATCTGAATAAGAAACAACATCCTCTGCGAAGAGGCCTTCTAGAGCCGTCATGTCTGCCTTCTGTGCGGCAGCGATAAATGCCTCCAGAAAGCGCCGCTGCTCGTCCGAACTGACGGTTGTGCGCCGACCATCTGCGATGTGTTTACGGGCACGGGAGACGAGTTGGCGAACGTTTGCTTCCTCCATATGCAGGATGTCTGCGATCTGGCCGTAGGAGTAATCAAATGCTTCGCGCAGAACATATGCTGCACGTTCACTGGGAGAGAGTTTCTCAAGTAGCAGCAGGACCGCAAGCTTCAGTGCCTCACTGCGCTCCGCACCTATCGTAGGATCGGCGCTGGTGTCCACCGGTTCGGAAGCCATGTCCCGACGTAGGTTTCGCGGCGTGTATGGGCGGATTGCACGAGATTGATACACACTCGTGTGGTTGTCGTCGCCAGGAATGCGGGCGTGGCCGCCCCTACTGGCATTTGTGGCCAGTCTTGCCAATCATCCAGCCGTACTATCCACGCACACAACGTGTTCTCCTTCACTTGCTACTTCATTCTGGACATATCAATCGCGGTTCGGAAATCGCCGGGTGATCCGCTGCGCTTTTATCCAGGTTGAATGAAGGATGGTGTCACAAAACGCCACGCTGTTCGGTCTAAGCAAGTACGACCGGTACATGTAAAAACACCGTTCGAAAATGAAGGGAGCAAAATCATGAAAATCGTAGTGATCGGCGGTACTGGACTCATCGGATCAAAGCTTGTCAAAAAGCTTCGAGAGCACGGGCACGAAGCGGTAGCGGCATCGCCGAATTCGGGTGTCAACATCTCACGGGTGAAGGGCTGGACGAAGTGCTGAGAAGTGCCTCGGTCGTCGTTGACGTATCAAACTCTCCATCCTAAGAGGACGCAGCGGTGCTGCAGTTCTTTGAGACATCAACCCGTAACCTCCTCACCTGTGAAGCAGCCGCTGGGGTAGGACATCACGTTGCGCTATCGGTTGTGGGGACGCAGCGGTTGGCCGAAAGCGGTTACTTCCGGGCTAAGATTGCCCAGGAGAAACTGATCAGAGAGTCTTCAATCCCATACTCCATCGTGCAAGCGACGCAGTTCTTCGAGTTTCTCAAGGGCCTTGCCGACATTTCATTCGACGGCGAAAAGGTGCGACTGCCACATGTGCTTTTCCAGCCGATGGCCGCCGACGATGTGGCAAGTGCCGTCGGAAGAGTTGCAGTAGGTCAGCCGGTAAACGGCATCGTCGAAATTGGGGGCCCCGAGCAGTTTCACGTGGATGAACTAGTCGGGCGGCGTTTGGCCGCACTCAACGATTCCCGCAAAGTCATCGCTGATCCAGATGCGCTTTACTCTAGGGCGAGACTCAGCGAAAGAACGCTGGTTCCGGGCAATAACGCGCGACTCGGCGAGACCCGTTTCGAAACCTGGCTCACTCAACCTGCAGCACAAATACCGGGTGCGCCTCAGCCCACAGGCGTCGCAGTAATGAACAAGGAGAAAGAGGGTCAGAAAAAAGCTAGCTGATACCGCCACCGGGCGTACCACTGGTGAGCGGATACGGGAAAGTGCACCGGCCGTCAAACGTCGCCTAAACACGACGAGATTACTTCACTCGCCTTCAGTTTGTATGAGTCAGGCGGCCGGCAGGATGGCGCGACATCGAGGATTGGGTGCGCGCCGAACAGGAACTCGTGTGGCACTACGGGTAACGGCGAAGTACCGACCGATACACACGACACATCGAATGGCGCACAAACGAAAGGTTATTTATGACGCTCACAAAACTGATTTTAGCGCTGGCATGCCTCATGTCCGGCACGCTGGTGGCGCAAGAGGCTAAGGTAACGGAGCTTATGTCGAAAGACCTGACAAGCTTTCCTGGTAAAGAGGGTCTAATGATCACCGTCGAGTATCCGCCAGGAGGTCAGGACCCAATCCATCGCCACAATGCATATGGGTTTATTTATGTGCTGGAAGGCTCGATCGTGATGCAAGTGAAAGGAGGAAAGGAAACGACTCTGACACCTGGTCAGACCTTCTATGAAGGCCCGGATGATGTTCACATCGTTGGGCGTAACGCAAGCCAAACCAAACCGGCGAAATTCGTCGTGTTCTTCGTGAAAGACAAAGGCGCTCCGATACTAGTGCCCACTAACTGAAACATGAAACCGCGAGCAGTTCTACTTTGCACAAACGAAGGAGATATTTATATGAGCACAATTACGGTAAAAGATGGCACGACAATCTACTACAAAGACTGGGGCAAAGGCCCGGTCGTCACGTTTCACACGGATGGCCGCTGAGTTCCGATGCATGGGACGGCCAACTGCTGTTCTCGCGCAGAATGGTTTCCGGGTCGTTGCGCACGACCGCCGCGGCCATGGCCGGTCCAGCCAAGCCTGGTCCGGGAACGAGATGAATGGGTATGCCGACGATCTGGCAGCGGTCATTGAGGAACTTGATCTCAAAGATGTCACTCATGTAGGTCACTCCACTGGCGGAGGCGAAGTGACACGGTACATCGGACGATACGGTACAAAGCGAGTTGCCGCAGCCGTTCTGATCGGCGCTGTGCCGCCGATCTTGGTAAGGTCCGCCGCCAACCCCGAGGGGATCCCGATCGAAGTGTTTGATGGATTGCGCAGCGGTCTCACAAAGGACCGTTCTCAGTTCTGGAAAGACTTCGCCATCATGTTTTATGGCGCCAATCGGCCGGGCGCGAAAGTCTCTCAAGGGATGCTGGACCAGTTCTGGCTATGGAGCATGCAGGGCGGTCTCAAGAATCTCTATGACAGCATCAAGGTATTTTCGAAGACTGACTTCCATGAGGACCTCAAGAAATTCGACGTGCCCACGCTGATCATGCTTGGTGAAGGCGACCAAATCGTGCCGATCGATATTTCAGGAAAGAGATCGGCCAAGCTCATCAAGGGAGCTAAGGAGATTTCTTCCCAGGCTTGCCGCATGGCCTCACCGCCACGAATGCGGATCAAGTCAACACGCCTGATTCCACCCTTGTTGGATACGAGTCACGCCACTCATACACACCTTGGGCCGCCGCGAACGGTTGAGGCCTGCTACTAGCTGAGAAACCACTCAACCAGTCGTTCCAGAGTCGCTTTGCCGTTCGCCAGACTCACTTCTGATTCCTGACGATCTCGATTCCACGCGTTGTCAACAATCACGCGACGAAGATCTCGAACACCTACAAGGTGCAACCAAAAGTCCAGATAGGTTGCTTGGTGATCGAATAATGAGGGCGGTATAGGCGTACCCTCCAGGAAAAGTGAACCGCGTGTATAGACGACGATTGCCTTTTCCACGTTCAAGAGAGGGCCGTACTGTTTGCCGTCGTAGGCAAACAGATAGTTTCGCTGCGCTACGAGAT
>Ga0193743_1000519_pt1 | contig 30299 bp, 28 predicted proteins | sample L2c2metaG_FD_143038 | JGI IMG/M metagenome (GOLD analysis project Ga0193743, IMG submission 143038) | Soil microbial communities from a riparian zone of the East river system, Colorado, United States - L2c2 | ecosystem: Environmental > Terrestrial > Soil > Riparian zone | place: USA: East River...
CCGGAAGCCCATCGCCATTCAGGTCGGCAGCGGTCGTAGCGCCATACATCAGCAGTTGGATCTGCTGAGCCGGATACGTCGTTCCAAAGCTATCCGTGTAGACCTGCACTGTCCCGTCTCTATTGCCCAGGAAGATGCCTCCGCCATTGATGCTTGGGAATGCAACGTCATTTTGCCCATCACCGTTGAAATCGGCGACCGCCACCTCAGAAAAGCCTGCGCCCGCGAAGTTGGGCAGGGCCGTTGTCGAACCCGGGGTAAACGTGCCGTCGCCTTTGCCGAGCGAGATCACCAGGGAGCCACTCTGTCCTGTGCTGTCCTGGCCGATCGAGACGACATCCAGATGTCCGTCTCCGTTCATGTCCACAATCGCGATGGGCGTCTGCTCGTACTGGTCGCCATGCAATGGATTCGATCCCAAGGTCGGTGTGGCGGGAGCGTTGAAGGTCCCGTCCCCCTTGTTGATATACAACTGCCATTCCGTAGTGGTGCCGGTACCGGTCTCGGTCAACGGATTCACAACAAACAGGTCCGGCGCATTGTCTCCGTTCACATCGGCAATCGTCGCGAGCGTCGCAGACGAGAGGATGGGAGAGGCCTTGCTGTAGTAAGTGAGGATCGGTGTACCAGCAGTGAAGCTGCCACCGCCTTTGCCTAGCAGAATGAGAAAGCCCTGACGGGAAGTCTGCGCCTGGTAGTCGTTGTCGGAGAAGGTGAAAATGAGATCCTGCTTACCGTCGTGATTCAGATCGGCTGCCTGGATCGCCGTAGCTAGGAGGCTAAATGTGAAATCTGGTGCCGCCACCGTTGAGGGCAGGATGTTGACAGCAGGTGTACCGAAACTGCCATCGCCTTTGTTCAACGCGACGATATAGAAGCCGCGTTGCGTCGACCTGTCCAGCAGGTTCGACGGAGTCCAGATCAGATCTGGGGCGCCGTCGCCGTTCACGTCGGCGAGGATATAACCCTGAGTAGCCGATAGCGTGAGAGTCGTGCCGTTGTCGTTGAACGATGGCGCGTTCAGGACTTGTCCTGCCTTGAATGTTCCGTCTCCATTTCCAAGCTCGGTGACTAATGTCGTTCCATTCGCCGCGACCATATCCGGTATCTTGTCCCCGTTGAGGTCGGCGAGATTGAAGCCGTTGTAGATCGCCGGAGCGACCGGTGCGCCGACGAAGGTGCCATCTCCATTGCCCATCAGTGCGTAGGAGTTGCCCACCTCGAACTGGTCACCCCCCCAAAAACCTCCCTGCGCCAGCCCGACATAAATATCGGCGTTGCCGTCTCCATCGAGATCTGTCACTGTTACGTACCCGACATCGTTGATAGTCGCGTAAGAGTTTGCCGGCGTAAACGTGCCGTCGCCTTTGCCCAGGTAGACCAGCACCTGCTCGCCCGTGTTCACGACAATATCCTGATGGCCGTCCGCGTTGACATCCCCGGATGCCAGGTTCGGCCCAAACTCTGACGACGCGCTCGGCGCCGGGAACGTATTGGTGCTCGACACAGAAAAACTGCCGTGCCCGTCATTCAGGAGCACGACGCCGTTCGAAGCAACGATGTCCTTGCCCTTTCCCTGCAGGTTGACCGAAATAAGATTCGCGATCTTCTGGCCCGGGTTAGGCACTGGGGTGATCTGTGGAGCGCCCAGCGTGCCATCGCCCTTTCCTTCGAGGATCGCGATGCTCTCACTTTTCGAACCATCGAAAACGGCAACGGCAACGTCCCGTTTTCCGTCGCCATTGAAATCGTCCACCACGGCAGCTTCCGCGTTGGATCCAGTCATGGAATACGCCACAACAGGATCGAGCGATCCGTCCGCATGAGCAAGGCGCACGCCGATAGAGGCAGAGCTACCAAATGCATCCACGCTGATGACGTCTGCAAGACCGTCCCCGTTCAGGTCCCCGGAGGTGACGGCATTGATTGTTGGCTCGGAGGTGTCGAAGTGGAACGCCTTGACCTGCAGCGTAGCTGCATCCACGGTCCCGTAATACAACGCGCTGCCGTTCGACGGAGCGTAGTAACCGGAAGCCGCGAAAAAATAGAGGTTCTGCGTCGTCTTGCCGAGATACGTCGCGCGCTGAGAACTGAGCCCGCTCGTCGGGTCCTTGCATCCGTTCGGGAAGATGTTGGCCGTCGTCTTGAGCTGCGCCTCGCTGTGCCGCACGCGCTCATAGTTCGTTGTGGTGTTCTGAATCGAGATCGCGGGATTGCTGATGCTGAAGGTGTACGTGCCGGTGTAAAGCGAGAGCGAACAATCTGCCTGCCGCTGCAGCGTAAGCGCCTGCGCTCCCGGGGCGTTGATACCGGTGAAATTCCCCAGAAACGGCGCCAGTGGCGGCGGGGCAACCGTTCCGCCACTCTGAGCAAGACGGTGAATAAACCGGCTGGCAAACAGGTGCATCCGCTCAAGTGCCTGCTCGGGTGTCAAATCGCGCCACATCGGATGCATCATCCGCTGACGCGCTGCCAATACCGATGTTCGGGAATTGAGACTTCCGGCAGGAAACCGGCGCGCAGCCAGCTTCAACTGAACGTTTCCTGCCTCAGCGGTATGAAGAACCGAGGGTGCCATCCACAGCATCATCGCCAGCGCCACACACGCCAGCACAACCAGAACACGCGACCTCTTCGACATGAACCTCCGCCATCGCCGGGCCGGAGAGAGGTACACGCTTTAAGCGATCAGCACTCGCAACGTATCACGCAAACTGCAAGAAAGAAAATTAAAAGACGAAGGCGCCATCCCGAAGGAATGGCGCCTCGCTCAGCCGGTTATCTCTTACAGGGTCGATTCGATCTCAAAGCCCCAGGCTTCAAGCAATGCTTCAGGGATGTACTTGGAGTTTTTGTTGCGGCGAGCCCACTCCCGGAGACGGGTCGACCGCACATACTGATCGGGGGTCAACTTGAACTCCTTTACCACCTGTTCGAACGATGTTACCGTGGGGACCACCGGACCGATTGGCTCCGGCTTTCCCCAGTTCGGATTTCCGCGACGCTTTGCCATGCGCTGTTATTCCTCAACGTGGAGAGTAATTGGGACCTGAGTTCGACCATGCTCCTGGCCGGGCACATGCAGGGGCTGTGCCTCTCAATTGATACTTACCTATCTTAGCTCACTTTTGCCCAAATATCAATGTCAGGCAAGGACTTACAGGACTTGTTAGGTGCTCTGGTTATCCCTTTCCATATAGAACGCCAACATCGCTCTGCAAACAGTAACCTCTTGCCGCAGGGCAGATCGGAGACCAGGACCTACTTCTCCGTGGCTCTCAATTGCACAAAATCGAGTGCGGCCCAATTTGGGCTACAACGGAAAACACTCTGTCCTACAACCAGTGTGCGATTCACCGTGCCCCGCTTGTGGATGAATCTCGCTAGATAAGAGGAATCACGAAAGGCAACGCCGGCCGACGGAGTTTCACGATGGATAGGACCTACCGCTTTCGATTCTTGATCTACGTCGCCGCATTCATCCTGGTCATGTCCCTCTGCTTCGTCTACGCGGAGCCGCTTCCCCCCCAGAATCGCCTGCTCTTTCAGGTCGCCCCGCAACATGCCGGCTTCCTGGCTCCCTCGGCGCTGGAGCCTGCATTCGACCCGGCAGCCCTGCGCGCCGCCGCACCGATGGTCTCGCTCAAAGCACTGCAGCAGTTGCAAGACGCATCCCACGGCCACCGCGGATTCTTGCATCGCGCGAAACATCCCGTAACGCACCCCGTTCCAGCCAACCTCCAGAGCGAGTCCTCCGTGCTCGATCTGACCGTCGCATCGCCAGCGGCCGCCCCCAGCGCCCGCTAAACCAGACCCTCCAAGCAGATTCCGCCTTCGCCGTTGCGCATATTCTCTGCTAGAGGGGGATAATCCCATCTCCTCAGCACAACCCCACAGGGCCGCTCCCCTTCTTACCCTGCAAACCTGCCGCGCCGCGCGGGAAGGCGCTTTTTGAACAGGCCGCACAGAATAGACACACAGGAGGATCGAGGCATGAGTCTTTTCAAGTACTGGACCGCTTTTTCCATCGGAGTGGCTGCCGGAGCAGCCGTGGCCCTGGCGTATGCGCCACGCACCGGAGACAAGACCCGCAAGCAATGGAAGCGGAAACTCGACGACACCAGCGACTATCTCAAAGACACCGCGGACGACTTCAGCAAGCACGCCACCAAGGTCTATTCGCGCGCCCGCGACGCGGCCGACGATGTGGCCTCGCAAGCGAATACCTTCGCCCGAAAAGCCTCCAAGACCGCCAGCAAGGTCGCCGACTCCTTCTGAGCCGCTGCCCTGACTCGACGCGGCGTCCCCCAAGGACGCCGCACTCAGGATGTCTCGCCGTTTCTCCACGGTCCTGAGATCTTTCCGCATAGCCCTGCCAACAAACTGGCTACCATGGAAGCCATGGGCGGCGATCCCACACCCGTGAGCAAACCAGATGCACAGTTCCGAACTCAGGACCACGCCTTTGTTGCCCTGATCGACGGAGCATTCGCGGATGCCGCCGAACGAAGCGGATCGCACCTCCTCTGCCGTCCTGGTTGCACGCAATGCTGCATCGGAGTCTTCGCCATCGGGCCTGCCGACGCCCTCCGGCTCCGGCAGGGCCTCTCCGCGCTCAAAGAAACGGATCCCGAGCGCGCCACTCGTGTGAAGGAGCGCGCGGCAGCATCCTGGTCACGCCTCAAGCCGGGGTTCCCCGGCGATGCCTCCACTGGTGTTCTGGATGTGGACAGCAACGGCGATTGCCTCGATAGCACAGAAGCCAGCTTCGAGGACTTTGCCAACGATGAGGCCTGCCCTGCCCTCGACCCCGCAAACGGCACCTGCGATCTCTACGCCTCGCGCCCCGAAACATGCCGAGTCTTCGGGCCGCCGGTCGCCACCGGCGAAGGATATGGGGTCTGCGAGATCTGCTTCCAGACAGCGTCAGCGCAGGAAGTCGCCGACGCAGCGATCGTGCTCCCGCCCGAAGAGCTGTCCGAGACCCTCGATCAAGCGGCCATCGCAGCCGGCGAATCTTCGGGTTCCGCCGTCATCGCCTTCGTTCTGAACGCTGTTTGAAGCGGCTGATCCTGAGGCCGGACCCGAAATGGAACAGCGCGCTGTAGGCAAGAATGATGAAGGAATTACCTATTCCCAAACACGCCCGGCACGGAAAGAGTTGCGCGGAACGGCGGAACTTTTTGCAGCGTAACGCTCCCCCATCAATCGATTCAAGCCTGACTCGCACCACCCTATTCACACAGAATCAGATTAGTCATACCTCCCAGTTGTGAGTGTTTGGCGTAGAGAAGGCAGATTCGTAGTTACCTCCGCGAAGCCGAGGTGACTATATGGGTACCATTACATCGTGGCAAGTTTTTCTAACTGGTTGTACTTTTGGGAGCACGCAAGAAATTCTGTCTTGCTCCGAAGTCCAAAGAGGCGAGTAAAAAGTGAAACTCGACGAGAGATCTATTTACCCTAACTTGAAGCTGACAATCTATAAAACAGGGATCCGTCAAAACCGCCTGGCCAAGATGGTGGGCATTCACGAGGCATATCTCAGCCGGATCGTAAACGGAAGCCGGGAACCCGGAGATGCGCTGCGGCAAGCAATTGCCTCTGCACTTCACTCCGAAGTTGACTGGCTCTTTGAACGGGAGAAGGTTGTGAGCTTCCCCACATTCCTCCGTGAAGATCGCGCAGCTTCCTAAACTCTGACGTACCGGAAACCCTTTCTGTCCCTGGTTCTCCTGTTGTGCGGTTGTTCTGCCGTAGCTCTGGTCTCTGGGAAGGCAGCACGAGAGTCAAACCTCCCCTCTCCTGCCTGTTTTGACTGCAATTTTGTTGAATTCTGCTCTGGTTCTCCCGTTGTGAGGCTCGCCGGTAAAAACCCTCCGGTGTGAGCTTCTCGACACCCTCTGGCTTGTCAGAGGCCCAATCCGCCATCCACGCTCAGCACCTGGCCGGTGATGAACTTCGGGCCTGCCGCGAAAAAGAGCACCGCCGCCGCCACGTCCTCGGGCTTGCCATTGCGGCGCATCGGCGTCTTCTCCACAAAGTGCTCGTATCCGGGATCGACCTCGCCGTTCACGATCATCCCCGGTGCCACGCAGTTCACGCTGATCTCCGGCGCCCACGCCTTGGCCATCGTCTTGGTCAGCATGTGCAACGCGGCCTTGGAGACGCAGTAGTGCCCATGTGTCGCCCACGGGTGCAGGCCGCCCAGCGAGCCGATGTTTACAATGCGCCCCTGCCGCTGCTTCAGCTCCGCATGCGCCGCCTGCGCCATCAGGAACGGGCCGCGCGTGTTGGTGTTCAGCATCGCGTCCCAGTGTTCAAGCGTGATCGACTCCAGCGGCAGCGTCTCAAACAAGCCCGCATTGTTCACCAGCAGATCGATCCTGCCCAGCTCGCGAATCGCTGCATCGACAACGCCCCGCACGCAGGCGGCATCGCCAAGATCGCAATAGATTGCAGTCGCCCGTACGCCATACTTGCCGATCGCGTCAACGGTGGCCTTCGCGTCCGCCTCGGAGCTGCGGTAGGTGATCGCCACATCCGCGCCCGCTTCGGCCAACGCCAGCGCCAGGCTGCGGCCAATCCGCTTCGCCGCGCCCGTCACCAGCGCGGTCTTCCCTTTCAGTGATTGCATATTTTTGATTCTAACGACCCGCAGCAGGAGGGCTCATCGCGACGCCCACACGCGAGTCCGCGCAGCCGTAATAAAGCCACCAGCGGCCGTGGAACCACACCAGCCCCTCGGCAAACGTCGTTCCCGCGGCATATTGGCCGCTCTGCTCCCACGGCAGCTTCGGCTGAAAGAACGGCGTATCCGGCCGCGCCATGAGCTTGGCTGGATCGGTTGGCTCGAAGACCGCCTGTCCCACGGAATAGGTCCCCGCCGCGAGCGCGGGGTCACGATGAACATTCGACTTCTTGCGGTTAGCGCCAGCGGAGTTCTTACCGTTAGCGCCCGTAGCGTTCTTGCCGTTGGCGCCTGCGGCGTTTTTGTCGTTAGCGCCTGCCGCGTTCTTACCGTTATAGACAAGAACGATGCCGTACTTGGTCAGGACCGGCGGTGGCCCCACCTCCGGCAATCCGCTGTCGAACCGACCCGAACGCGCGCGCATCAGCACCTTTGGCTGGCCATTTGCACCCTGCACCGGCGTCCAGTGCACCAGATCGTCCGAGGTCGCCAGGTGGATCTCGCCTTCCCCCCAGTACATCCAGTAATGACCATCGAACTTTGCCGCGATGCATCGGCCTTTCGTTACACACTCGGTGACAATTCCCGCCGACTTGTATTTGAGTCCACCCCACTTCTCCATCCCGAAGGCCGGTCCATGTTTCGTCCACGTATGCAGGTCGGGCGAGGTGGCAACACCCACGCGATACGTCTGCCGGTTCCATTGCGTGTAGGTGATGACATAGCCGCCACTCGGTGACTCGACGATGCGAGGATCTTCCGTGCCGCCCGGCCACTCCCGCGCCTGCTCGCTGTCCTTCGCTGGGTAGAAGACCGGCGTCGCCTCGCGCTGGAAGTGCAGGCCGTCGCCACTGACCGCAAGTCCCAGCCGCGAGGTGTGCATCCCGATCTGCATCGTGCCGCTGTCGTCTTCCGCGCGATAAAGAACGTAGATTTTCCCATCGCGCACGATTGCCGCTGGATTGAAGTTATGCAGCGCCTCCCAGTGCACCGGCTTGCCGAGAATCGGATCGGTGAAAACCGACTCCGGCCGCGCCGTGATCACCGGCTGCGCATTCTCCGGCCGAGTAAACGGCCCCAGCATCCACGCCTGATTTGTTTCGTTCGATTGAGCGTGGTTCAAAGAGGGCAACGACAGCAGGAACCAGACCACGGAGAGAGCAGACCATCGCATCGCAGCCACTCTACCAGTCCGGAACGGAATTGGCGCATGAGCACGAGGTCTCGTTGATCGTGGGTATTCTTGGCAAATGAATCCGACCGTAAGAGAGCGGGCGTTCGAAACTGCTCGCGGACCAGATCGGAGTCGTTGAGGCGGCTCGCACTCTTTGTCCGCTTGTTCATGCAGAACCCGACCTCGCCTCGGAAACAGATCGGAATTTGATCATCGGGCATCGACAGCGAGAGTGACGATCTACCGATTGGGCGGCTACGCGAACTGTGGCATCCCGATTTTTTGCCCGAGAAGGACCGGGAGATCGAACGCTGTGATAAATCGTGGCGCGATCGCCTTCGCGATGCGTGCCAACGTATTTTGTCGCGCGGCCAACCTGTCGATTGGCGATAGGTGTTTCCTCAGCTTGACTGCTTCGGAATGCAGGCTTAATCTGGCTTAAGAGGCGAACAAATGGCGAAGATACAAGCCAACGCGCTCCCCCTCTTCCCCGAACTTCCACCTTCCCCCGCCGTCGGCATCGCCCGCATGGCTGCCGACTCCGTCAGGGCGGACCAGGGCCACCTCATCGAGTTCCGCTCCCTGCCCGTCCGCTCCATCCTCAACCGCATCGTCTCGCGCCGCGGAGTACCCTTCACCTGGGGGATCAACCCGTACCGTGGCTGCGAATTCGCCTGCCGCTACTGCTACGCCCGCTACACCCACGAATTCATGGAACTGCGCAACCCGGCCGACTTCGAGCGGAAGATCTTTGTGAAGGACAACGCCGCGTGGCTCCTTCGCCAGGAACTGCGCCAGGTCCGCCCCGGCGAGGAGATCGCCATCGGCACTGCCACGGACCCCTATCAGCCCATCGAGCGGCGTCTCCGCATCACCCAGAGCCTTCTCGCCGTATTTGCCGAACAGCGCGGCCTGCACATCGGCATCGTCACCAAATCGGCTCTGATCGCGCGCGACCTCCGCTACCTCTGCGAAATCGCGAGAAACAATGAGCTGACGATCTGCATGACTATCACGACGCCCGACGCCACGCTTGCCCGCCTGCTCGAACCGCGCGCGCCGCGACCCGATCTTCGCTTCGCCACGGTGCGCCGCCTGCGCGAGGCAGGTCTGCGGGCAGGCATCCTTAACTCGCCGCTACTGCCCGGCATCACCGATACCGGTCCGGCGCTCAACCGCATGGCCGAGCTCGCACGCCAGGCGCGCGCCTGCTTCCTGCACGCCAACCCGCTCTTCCTGAAGCCCTGCTCGAAGGAAACCTATCTCGCCTTCATCCGCGAGCACTTTCCCGCGCTCGAGCCGATGTACCGCACGCGCTACGAGAGCGCCGCCTTCGTCCCCAAGGCCTATGCCGAGCGCTGCCGCGCGCTGCTGCACGCCGCCTGCAAGAAGCATGGCCTCGGCCGGCGAAGCTCCGACCACCTGCTCACCCGCAACGTCGGCATTCCGGCATCGCTGCGAGAAGAGGAAAGCCACCTCTTTCCGGTCTCGGCGCTCGCAGGCGTGCCACGCAAGCCGCCACAGCCGGTGCCGATGAGGTAAAGGACCAGCCTAGCGCCCTTCGTCGTTTGGCCAGGGAAGCGGATTAGCCTCCTCGATCAAGATTGTTATTTGATCCCCGGGCTTGTGGTCCAGATGAAAGGCGACGTCTTTGACGCGGAAATAGTGAGGTCGGATCGGTTCGCGATTGGTGCCGTATTCCAACACAACGCGTTCACCAATTCGCGGAATGAACTCTACTTCATAATCTTTGCCATTCCCGGCTTCATCCACCACTCTGAGGGAGTACATGCCCGGAAGTGTAGCAACCGGCGCAACAGCATCGCACGCTGCGCTTCCGCCCGGGCGGCCAATCCTTATCGCGTGATGATCACTTCGTAGAGATTGTCTTTGGCGAGGAAGAACTTGCAGCCGTTGAAGCGCTCAAACGTCTTCTCGATGCTGCGGTTGGTGAACGCGCGGCGCAGCGGAATGGGCGCGCTCTCCTGCATGTCGATCGAATCCGTTTCGCTAAGGTGATAGCGGCAATACGCGGTGTTCTCGCCGGTCTGCTTGTTGTGGAAAAGCGCCAGCACCTTGCCTCCCGGCCGCAGACACGAGCGCAGGCGCTCCACGGTAGGCTGCACGAGCGCGTCGGGAAGAAAGTCGAGCGTGGTCCACAACAGCACCGCATCGAACTCGCGCCCGGTAAAGTTCAGGTTGTGCTCCAGAAACCCTTCCACATCGAAGGCCGGATCGCCGCCATCCGCGGGCTTCTTCATCCATTCCGGGCTCTGCGCTTCCGGCACCAGGTCGGCCATGTAGACGCTGTGTCCTGCATTCGTCAGCAGGTTGATGTTTGTCGGCGACGTAGGGCCGATGTCCAGGATGTAGAGTCCGCTCTCCGTCAGCAGTTGCTTTTTGAGATTCGCCCAGCCACTGGAATGCCGCGAGATGCGCGGCCCCGTCAGCACCGTCGGCGAGTTGGATTGCGCGTCATCCTTCGATCTCTGGAATGGGTTCTTGAACACGTAGGATCGGCGTCCCCCGGCGCCATTTGCTGCAGGTATCCGCTATGCGGTCTGCGTTACGGTTTTTGCGGCGCCGGCTGGCCCTTTTGTGCGTTCTGCACCAGGTCTACCTTGCCCTTGAAGTTTGCATTCTCTTCGATCGAGAGGCGGGCCGCCGTCAGGTCGCCGGTCAGCGAGGAGCCTTGGCGCAGCTCCACTTTGCCCGAGGCGCGCACGTCTCCATTCAGCGTTCCCACGACAACCACGTCCCGCGCGGAGACATTCGCCGACACCTTGGCAGTCTGCCCGATGGTCAGCCGGCTGTCGCTGAGCGTGATCGTACCCTCAACCACACCGTCCACTATCAAATCCTCGCTGCCATTCACCTCGCCGCGGATCTGGACTGACTTCCCGATTACCGCTGCGCCGGACTCGCCTGCCGCCATATATCACGCCTCCTGAAAGCTTCGCGCCACACTTTTGCGGCGTCAAGTTCTTGAGCGAACTATAGCATTTTCGGTAGAAGTGGTTGCATAAACCAGTGCTATTTGGCGAGCCTACGGATGAGACCCGCCATCGAAGCGGGTCTCATATTGCTAGACAGAGTCGCGAATCCATATATGCAACCGCTTCTAATACCGTCGTTCCCGGAGTTCTCACTCGGCATGGCTTTGCTGAAAGAAACAGCCACAAGAGCAATCGTTGGACGGCTTACACCTATACCGAAAAACACTCGATACGCAATCCTCTGACCTCGCAACAACTCTTCGCGCGCACTCACGCTCCAATGGAAAGAGAAAGTCACCGCAGGCTAAAGCACAGACAGTGTGTATCAACGAACGGCTGCGCAGAATCGATCTCTTCTCTTCACAATACGGAATCTGTGCTTTTGCTTTAGTCTTAACGCAATCGCTGGTAAGGCCCACAATACGCTGGCTGATTTGATGCGGCCGTGCTTCCAGGAGAAGATGCTTGTCAGGAATCACCTCCTTTCGCCTGATTCCCCTCGTTCTGCCTGCACTTTTCGTTGTCTTCTGTTCTGCGCGTCTGTATGCGCAGGAGCCGCCCGAAGACTCGGTTGCCCTGGTCCGCGCCGCATCCTGGAATGAGCTTCACTCCTCCAACGCCGGCCATCCCGTCCGCTTTCGCCTGCGCAAGCAGGATGAAGAGGGCAGCACCACCAAGGACATCATCGAAACCAGGGAGGGTGACATCGCGCGCCTTGTCGCGGTGAACGACAAACCTTTGACTCCGGAGCGGGCTGCGGCGGAACGCGAACGGCTCGACAATCTGCTGGCGCATCCGGAACTGCAGGCACGTCGCCATAAGAGGGAGCAGGAGGACAGCAATCGCTCGAACGAAATGGTTCGCCTGCTGCCGGATGCCTTTCTCTACACCTATCGCGGCATCGTGAGCACGCCCGATGGTCCCGCGTGGCGCCTCAGCTTCGTACCGAACGAGAACTTCATTCCCCCGGACCGTGAGGCGCAGGTGTACCACGGCATGGCCGGCGAGCTATGGATCGATTGCGAGCAAAAGCGCATGGCGCGGCTCGACGCACACCTCATCTCGGATGTGAACTTCGGCTGGGGTGTCATTGGACGGCTCTACAAGGGCGGCACCATCCTGGTGATCCAGCAGGATGTCGGTGAGCGGCACTGGGAGGCCATCCATCTGAAGCTCAACCTGACCGGCAAAATCCTGATGGTGCACAGCATCACATTCCAGACCACGGAGGATGGCTCCAACTACAAGCCGGTCAGTCCTGGTCTCACTTACAAAGATGCGATCCATGTCCTCCAGAGCGAGTGACGGAATTTGAGGGACGAGAAGTTCGCAATTTTTTTGTGAACCTCGCATCCCGCCAGAGCGTAGCCCCTTCTGTGTAAGTTCTGAGGTCCGCATGCTTCTGACAAATCTCCGGCAGGCTCTGCTTCGTCTTCTTCAGGCCCCGCTCTTCACCGTCATCGCCATCCTCACTCTGACTCTCGGCATCGGTGCAAACACCGCCATCTTCAGCGTGATTCAGGGCGTGCTGCTGCATCCCGCCGGTGTGGCAGACCCCGCCAGCCTCGTCTCTTTCCATGCACGCTACACGCAGCTCAATCTGCCCAGCATCGGCGTCTCCGCGCCGGACCAGGCAGACGCCGCATCGCTCTCCTCGCTCGTCTCCTCATCCGCCATGTATGACGAGCAAAGCTTCAATGCGCAGCAGAATGGCCGCACGCTTCATCTGCTCGCCGCGCAGGTCACCTGGCCCTGGTTCCGTACCTTCGGCGCCGAGCCCATCCTCGGCCGTACCTTTCGGCCGGAAGATGATCAAAAGGGCGCAGCCCGCACCGTCGTGCTCGGCTACGGCGCATGGCAGCGGCTCTTTGGCGGACAGCATGACGCCATTGGTAAATCCCTGGTATTGGATAGCCAGCCCTACCGCGTGATCGGTGTCATGCGCAGCGACTTCGACTGGCCACGCAGCCGCGACGTCTGGGTGCCGCTCGGGCTGCCTCCAACCGCCTACGACGCCGGCGAGCGTTACAACGAGTTTTATTCGAGCGTCGTCCGCCTGCGCCCCGGTGTCTCAGTCGCCCAGTTCAACGCCGCCATTCATCAGAAGCACCTTGAGCAGATTCGCCGCGAGGGATCCGGCAGCTTTGGTCAGAGCGCCGGCTGGGGCATGTTTGCCGAGCCGTGGACGAACGATGCCGCCGGCGATCTGCGCAAGCCGCTCATCGCGCTCTTCGCCGTCGTCGCGGGCGTGCTGCTCATCGCTTGCCTGAATGTGGCCGGCCTCTTCCTCGCACGCGCTTCGGCACGTTCCCGCGAGCTTGCGCTCCGCATCGCGCTCGGCGCGTCCCGCTCGCAGATTGCTTCGCTCTTCATCAGTGAGGTGCTGGTGCTGGCTGGATTCGCAACCGTCCTGGGCATCGTCGCCGGGCCTCTGCTCGGCCGTCTCATCCTCCGCGCCATCCCGCACGACCTGGCCGCCGGCTTCGTCGTCCACACAGATTTTCGTCTCGTCCTCGCCGCCGCCGCCATCGGACTGCTCTCCGCCATCTGCGCCGGGCTCGCGCCGGTGTGGAGCGTGTTGCGTCAGCGCAAGTCGCTCAGCCTCGCCGACTCCGTCCGCACCAGTACCGGCGCCTCCGGCAAGCAGCGGCTGCGCGCCATTCTTGTCGCCAGCGAGATGGCCATCGCCTTCCTGCTGGTCGCGGGCACCGGCATGTTCCTCTCCAGTCTCTTCCGCCTGCAGCAGGTCGATCCCGGCTTTCGCCCCGCAGGCGTCATGACCGGCTCCGTCACTCTCACCAGTGCGCAGTATCGCGACAACGACCCACGCCGCGCCGTCTTCGTAGATGATGTGCTCGCGCGTCTGCGTCAGGAGCCGGGAGTCAAGGACGCAGCTGCCATCTTCCCGCTTCCCTTCGGCACCACCGTCAAGCCCTCCGGCAGCTTTTCCATCGAGAACCTGCCCATCCTCCCCAATGAGCCCGGCCCGCATGCGGATAAGCGCTGGGCCGCGCCGGGCCTACTTTCGACCATGCAGATACCGCTGCTGCGCGGCCGCTGGTTCGCGAGCAGCGACACCGCCACCACGCAGCACGTCGCGGTCATCGATGAAACCCTCGCCCGCGCCTACTGGCCGCATCAGGATCCAATTGGCAAGCGACTGCGTTTCGGCTCGCGCGATCCGTGGGCACAGGTCATCGGCATCGTCGCGCACACCCGACGCGACTCACTCGAGGTGGATGAGAACAAGGGCGTCATCTACAAGCCGTTTGCGCAGGAGCCGGTCGAGGGGGTCACCTTCATCGCGCGCTCCGCGGGGGACGCCGAAAGCCTCCGCACCGCAATGACCGAGGCCGTGCATGGCGCCGATGGGGCTGAAGCACTCTATGACGTGACGCCGCTCGACGCGCTCGTCAACGCCTCCCTCGCGCCGCGGCATCTGCTGGTCTGGATGCTCTCGCTCTTCGGCGGCCTCGCGCTCTTCCTCGCCGCCATCGGCATCTACGGCCTGCTCAGCTTCCTCGCCACCCAGCGCACCGTCGAAGTAGGCGTGCGCATGGCGCTCGGCGCAAATCGCGTCGACATCGCCTATCTCATTGCACGGCGCATTCTTCCGCTGCTCGCAGCGGGCCTCGGTGTGGGCGTGGTGCTGGTCATCATCGCGCAGCGCACGCTCACGCACTTCTTTGCCGCCATGTCCGGCGGCAGTATCTCCTCCATTGCAGGTGCGGCAGTAGTGCTGCTGCTCGCGGCAATGGTGGCGGCGCTGCTGCCAGCATTGCGCGCCGCGCGACTGCAACCCTCCGTCGCGCTGCGCAATGAGTAGCGGTGCGCCCTATTTCTTCGTGTGGCCGATCGCGAACCGCATGCCCGTCCGGAAGGTGAACGGCAGCGACGGATAGCCGATCGGCCCGATGTGCTGATCGCTCACCAGGTTGTCGAGCTGCGCATATATCCCCACCCAATCCTTCACCTGATAACTACCGCCAAGATCGACTTTGGCGTATGCAGAATCAAGGTTTCTGTTCGGCAGCAGCAGCGAGTTATCGCCCGCCAGGCTGGAGAACGAGCTGATGAAGGTGGAGTCATCGCTTCGGCTCGCGAAGCTTCCCTGCACCTGCAGGAACCACTTCCGCGTTGTATAGGTCACGCCTGCAAAGCCCACATGGGGCGCCCGCCGGAACGGCCGCGCGCCAATCAGCGGTGAGCTGATGCCAAGCTCCACGCCCGGAAACAAAGGATTCTCCTGGGGCCCGATGGCATCGGAAGAAAACGACCGCTGAGTCACTCCATCCGTATAGGTATAGCCGCCGCGCGCAAAGATGTGCGAGCTGATCTCCCCCTGCAGTTCGACCTCGGCACCCTGTGCGCGAAACGCGAGCGAGTTCACGCTCGCGCCGCCGTACACCTGCTCAATCGTTTGTGCCACGGTGGGATTCACTCCGATAAGAGGCAGCGTCAGCCCATCGACAAACTCAATCTGGTTGCCGAACTCGTTGTGGAAATAGAGCGCCTTCATCAGCAGGCGTTCGTTCAGGAATGTCTGCTCGATCCCCCCGTCATAACTACGGCTGGTCTGGCCCCCGATCGAATGCACATTGTATTTCGCAATCAGATCGGCATACCCATACTGTTCCAGAATCCCCTGCAGCGAACCTATCTGCGAGTTCAGGTCCGGCTCCTGAATGCCCTTCGAGAAGTTGAACGTGAGCTTGGTGCCATGCGCGATGCCGCCGCCTGGCCGCACCGGAAAATACGCGAGTCCTATCCTCGGCTGCCCCACCGTGCCGTAAAGCTGATTCTTCTCGATGTCCCCGCTGAGCGTGTAGAAGAGCCGGTTCTTGAAGTCGCCGGCAAACTGCCCAATGTAGTCATAATTCGTGCGTTCCAGCTGCTCTGCCAGGAAAAACGCGGGATTGTTATAACTCCCGCGCTCGTTCATGTATCGAAAGCCCAGCAGCCCGGTCAGATGCGGCGTAAAGCGGAAGTCGCTCTGAAAGTAGAGCTGGTCTCGATTGTTCGCCGAGTCGCTCGAATTGGGATAAACGCCGCCGAAGGCCGTCCCATAATTCATCAACACTTGGCCGACGGCGCTATATCCATTCGCACCCTGGATTTTTACCGGCAACCCGTAGTAATTCGTGAACGTGGCATCGTTGCCGATGGCGATCGGAACACCCGCCGGATACCACTGCGCGGTCTGCTCCCGTTTGCGCGTCAGCCCGTAGCGCAGCAGGTTGTGCCAGGCCTCGGTCGTCTGGTTGTCAATCGTTCCGGAAAGGTAGATATTCTGGTCGCTTTGCTTGCCGTCGTTGGTCAGCCCGTTGAAGTTATAAGCACCCGGTAAGCCGGCCGCCGCATTCGTGTTGCGAGCGGTCACACGCAGCGAAGTCGACCCGCTCAGCGCGTATCCCAGGTTCACCGATTCCGTATTCAGGTGATACTCATCCTGCGGCAACGCATTGGACGAACGCAGCGCATCGAAGCCGCCATAGTAGTCCAGCTTGTGCCAGGTGCCGCCAGCCTGCACCGCATTGCGATAGGTACGGAAGTTGCCCGCATCGCCCTCATACAACAGCGACGGAAACGAGGTCGTCCCGCGCGGTGTCTCCAGGTTCACCACACCCGCCGCCGCGTCAGATCCATACAGCGTGCTGTTCGCACCGCGATAGATCTCGAAGCTCTTGATGCCCGTCGTTGCCAGTGTGCTGTAGTCGAAGACGCCGCCGATATTCTCAATCGGCACCCCATCCAGCACCACGCGATTCGCCGCGGAATTGCCGCCGCGCACAAACAGCGATGTGATCCCGCCATACATTCCCTGCTGCACCAGAAAGATTCCCGGCGCCTGCCGCATTGCGTCGGCAAGGATCGCGCGGTTGCGGAATTCCGGCTGTGCCACTACTGTGATCGCGCCGCTCACCTGCGCCTGCGGAGTCGGCGTGCCCGTAGCAGTCACCACCACCTGCTGATGAATGCGTTCCGGTTCCAGCACCACATTCTGAAGACGCGAATCCAGCACTCCGGCGTAAAAGGACGGCGTCGAAATCTGCCGGAAGGTCTGGCTCACAACAACGACGTAGAAGTGGCCGGACTGGCCGGTACGCATCGAGTAGGTGCCGTCCGTGGCGCTGTGCCCGCTGGTGACGATTTTGCCGCCTTTGAGGAGCGCAAGCTCCGCGCCGGCTACAGGCACACCCAATGGATCGGTGATGCGGCCATGGACCTCTGCGGCGAAGGCAGGCGCAATGCCGGCAGAAATCAGCAGGAATGCAGCAAAAAATCGGCGCCATGCGCGCCGTTTGCATACGGGCATCAGGGTTCTCCTTCGTTCCCCTCGGAACGCGGTTCGTACAACGCACACCGGAACCGGTCTCCTGACTCGCGCGCTGGCGAATTACTTCGCCGCCTGCCTGTCCCCTTCCCGGATTCTAAAACCCAGTGGGTAGTTACACGGCAGTCAGGTGCTACCAGCTCCGCCTGATTCCTTGACGGCCGAGCAGTAGCAAACGCGCATACAGTTGCGGGGCAGTGGCGGCGTTTCACCGCCTTCCCGTACATCCCAGGTGTCTTTGCTATGGTCGTTGCGAGCAGACAGCATGCGCTCGCAGTGATGACTGCTGTCCCCGAGTGTATAACGGCCCGGGGTCACAATCCGTCGCACTCTTTCGTCACCCACCGTCTCGATCAAGGGCAACCCGCGTTCAAGGGCAACCCGCGCTCTTCCACCGCGCCGGATTGTGTAATTCGCCTCAACCTTGACGGCATTGATGCACCGCTTGTTTACCAGCCCATCGCTCGTGACGAGCCAGTACTCCCTCATATCATCAGCGCGCACCAGATTGCCAGATGGATCGGGTCCGATCGGTTGTCTCCTCGATGCATCGCTCACTAGGAAGAATGACCTAGGCCTACCCAACTCAACCGCTCTTCTTCCTTAGCCTGCAAGCTCGTTCCATGATTGGCTCTTTTCATCCACCGCCAAAGCTCGTAATCTTCTTCTCACTCCATCATGAGCACTGCCACCCGCACCGTATCCGCGCCCGATCAGTTGATCAAGCCTGCCTCTTCCTCCAAGCGTTATCTTGCTGTCGACGTGCTTCGCGGTCTCACCCTCATGTTCATGATCATGGTGAACAACAACGGTGGCGAGCAGGCCTTCGGAGCCATGAAGCACGCAGCATGGAACGGTTTCACTCCCACGGATCTGGTCTTCCCCACGTTTCTCTTTCTGGTGGGTGCGTCGATCGTCTTCTCTACGGAATCGCGCCTAGCACGCGGAGTTACCCGCGCCTCGCTCTTTGCCCACACCGTGCGCCGCGCCGTCATAATCTTCCTGTTGGGCCTGCTGGTGAACAGCTTCCCCTTCTTCCGCCTTTCCACCATGCGTTTCTATGGCGTGCTGCCGCGAATCGCGCTCTGCTATCTCGTAATCGCGACGCTCTACATCTTCGTCCGGCGTCCGGATGGCACACCCGCCGTGGCTGACAAGATCGGCCTGCTCGTCGCCTGCCTTCTCGGCTACTACTTCTTGATGCGCTTCGTGCCTGTGCCCGGATTCGGCATGCCCGGCCACGACATCCCGCTCCTCGACAAGGACGCGAACCTCACCGCGTGGCTCGATCGCCAGATCTTTTCCGCGAAGCACCTATATGAAGGTACACGTGATCCGGAGGGACTGCTCTCCACCATCCCGGCGTTCGGCACCACGCTCATCGGTCTGCTGACCGGCCTCTTTCTGCGCACCTCGAAGCAGGCGGATTCCCGCAAGGCGCTCAGCCTCGGTATCGCTGGTCTCAGTGGCGTCCTTCTCGGCTTCGTCTGGAACCCCTGGTTCCCTATCAACAAGAAGCTCTGGACCTCGAGCTTCGTCCTTTACGCTGCTGGCTGGTCGCTGCTGGCGCTAGCCATCTTCTGGTTCCTGGTGCAGGTTCGCGGATGGCGGCGCGGCACTGGCGCGCTGCTCGTCTTCGGCACCAACGCCATCACCGCCTATGTCGTCTCAGAATTGTTCGGACCTGGGCTCAGCTACGTCATGGTGGCGCCCCACGTGAATGTGTGGCTCTGGGTCTACAACCGCATCGCTGCAGTCATCTCTTCGCCACCTTTTGCGGCACTGGCCTATTCCACCTTCTACATGCTGTTGTGCTGGCTGATCGTGCTGCCGCTCTACCGCAAGAAGATCTTCATCAAGATTTGAGGCTGCAGCCGTCGTCGCGTTCAGCGACACGTTTTCCTGCGGCGCGGACGCTGGCTAGCCGTCCATGCCCAGGAGACACTGGCTTCCCCATCTGACTGAAATGAGCGTGCAGAGGCTATCGCATCTGTGCCGTCAGCTGCGGCCCGGCACTGGTCCCGTTTGATCCATTGCCCCAGTGCACTCGCCGCCCGGCCTTTTGCAGATACGCAGCGCGCGCCTGCAACAGATCCGTAAGATGTTTCCCCTCCAGCGTCGCGCCTCCGCCCAGTTGCCGCACCACCAGGCATATCTGCGCAAAGTGCTCCACCGTCTCCATCTTCATCAGAGCATCCATCAAGGAGTCGCCATAGGTCACCGCGCCATGGTTCGCCAGCAGCACCGCGTCGTGATGCTGCAGGTAAGGCGCAAGCGTCTGCCGCACCTCGCAGGTTCCCGTGGTCGCATACGGCGCCAGTGGAATCGTGCCCAGCGTCATCACCACCTCCGAGCAGAGAGGCTGATCCAGCGCGAGTCCACTGGAGGCGAAGCCGGTCGCAAAGACAGGGTGCGCATGTACGACAGCTTCCACGTCCGGGCGAGCCTTGTAGATGGCCAGGTGCATGTCGATTTCGCTGGTCACGTGGCGGGTGCCCGCAAGTTGGTGGCCATCCATATCCACCACCACCAGGTCATCCGGCCCCACGACGCGCTTCGAGCAGCCGGTCGGGGTCGCCAGCACGCGCGATCCATCCAGACGCACAGATACATTGCCCGATGTGCCGGGCGCAAAGCCGAGCGCATGCAAATCCGCGCTACAGGCGGCAAGTTCTTCGCGCAGCTTCGTCTCGCAACGGGCCAGTTTCGAATTCTCCGCGGTCTCGCAAACAATCGTAGTGCGGGTCTCCGGCATGTGGGTCAATGGCGTCTCAGTCATCGTAGCCTCGGGCCTTATAGGATGGTGAACGGCTGTGCTTCGGTTTGTGCCTTGGGGACGCGGTTTGTCAGCGAGCGCCATCGCTGGCCAATGGTATCGGACGCCCTGAAGAGGTGGCCTGCCGTAAGCGCGCCCGCCACACGGTAATGCCCCACTGCCGCAAGTCCAAGTGAGGCAACGCAGCCGCATTGCGCGCAGTCCGGATCGCCGCCAAACTGGCACGGCGTCACCTTGGTCTTCAGATCGGCGGAGATGGTATGCGTCGTCCGCGCAAAGACGCACTCCGCCGGGCTCTTCGGCGGCGTGGCGATCTCGCGAATCAAACCTTCCGGCATGTCCAGCGAAGGATATAGCACGCGGAGCCGCAATAGCTCATTCATTACTTCGCGTCGTTGCACCGCGGTAAGTATCTCCGGCCCGGTGGCCCCGCGCTGGGGCGTAAACAGGCTGAACCAGACCTTCCGTATCTCCGGCTTCGGCGTCCAGAAGCGCAGAAACTCCTCCAGATATCCCGGGCGCGAGGCGATATTCCCGGTGATCGTGCAGTGGATCGTGACCTTGCTTCCGGCAATGCTCTTCAGGATGCGCTCGTAGGTCGCCGGCTTGCGCCGCTCATCGTGCTCCGGCTGCAGCCCATCGATGGAGACCACGACATTCAACCGCTCAAAGCGCGACCACTCCGGCGGAATGCGACGAAACGCGCTGGTCACCACCTGGGTGTGAATGCCGCGCGCATCCATCCCAGGCAGGATCTGCTCCAGCTCGCGATAGCGCACCAGCGGGTCGCCGCCCACCAGCGATACATGCAGCGGCTCATACTCGTCCGCCAGCGCCAGCACGCGCCGCACCAGCTCCTCGCCGCGGAAGTCCGAGAGCTGACGAAGCTGCTGCGTGCCGCCAAGATGGGCCTCGTCGAATGCGTAGCATCCCGGACAACGCAACGGGCACTCCTTCGTGATCTCGATGGACAGCGATGGGCGGCGTCCGGAAAGAATGCCCCGCCACGCGTGAAGTACTTCGGATGTTTTCATCGTTGCCCTTTTGCCGGCACCGGCAACTGCGAAAGCCGATGACGAACCAGTTCGCGTTCTCGAGCAGGGATTGTATTGACCGGCGTTGCATGAACCTGCTCCCGCGCGATCGCTTCGTAGAAAAAGAAAATCAGATCCGCAGCGACGTCAATATGCGACAGCCGGAAACTGAGGCGCGGGCATCGAGGCCTGCAGAGCGTGACGAATCGCTCGTCCGTTGCGAGGACCCACGCCCGGCGAGTGCGTGCGGGGGGGCTTGTCCGCACGGGCCGTTTGTCGCGGCGAACGCTGGCTGCATCAGGAGCGGTTGCATGATGGTGCCGCTCATCGACAGCACTACCATCGCGGCGAACAGCAGAGCGGCCAGCAGATTGAACTCCACGTCCTGACCGCCGCGCAGAAAATGGTCCCAATTGCAGAGATGTTCCGTAACCGGCATCACCAGCAGAAGCAGCGTGGTCAGCAGTACAAGCAGCCGGCACAATGGCCGTGTCCACTGGCTGCTGTCCGCTCTCCACCCCTGATACCGCAGGTTGCAAATGGCTCCCAAATGCGCCCTCACATCATCGCCGGCCGCGTCAGCGCCGTCGAACCGTACACTCAGCGTGACACATTCAGCAGGGCATGTCGAGCCATCCGCCGCTGCACGCATTCGCTGCGAACTCACAGAATCTTGGCCGTCCCGCAAAATGTAACCCTTGCAATCTAGATGCATTTTTGATGCATCAGATGGCTTCTACTATGCCTCTTACCAATTAACTGCTGTTCGCCAGCGCTCCCCCGTATGGTCAAGTTGATTTTGAAGTTGAAGCTTATGAAGAAAAATGGCGCTCAGGCTATGAGAACCATACTCCGCCACTTTGTCTGATGGTGCAGGTCTCGCTGCTGCCAGTGTCGTGATGCGTTCCAGCCCGATACCCCACCCCGCCCTGAGCGAATGCCGGCAGACGCATTGTGCTCCGAAGAGCTCGGGTGACCCGCGCCCGCCCCCTGGTCGTCACCCTCCGTGATTCAATGGATAAAAAGGAAAGTCACAGTGCCACTGAATTGCGGAATCGTCGGTTTGCCCAACGTCGGCAAAAGCACCATCTTCAACGCTCTCACCTCGGCCAAGGCCCAGGCCGCCAATTACCCTTTCTGCACCATCGACCCCAATACCGGCGTCGTCACGGTGCCCGATGAGCGGCTCACGAAGATTGCCGACCTTATCCATCCCAAAAGCCTGGTGCCCACCACCATGGAGTTCATCGACATCGCCGGATTGGTCGAAGGCGCGTCGAAGGGGGAAGGTCTCGGCAACCAGTTCCTCGGTCACATCCGCGCTACTGATGCGATCGCGCATGTCGTTCGCTGCTTCGACGACCCCGAGGTCATCCACGTCGCCGGCACCGTCAATCCCCTGCACGACATAGACATCATCAACACGGAACTCCTCCTCGCCGATCTCGATACCGTCGAGAAGCGTCACGCCAAAGCCGAGAAGGCTGCGAAATCGAACGACCCTAAGGTCAAAGCCGAGCTCGCCGTCCTGCAGAAACTCCTCGCCGCGCTCAACGCCGGCAAGCCCGCCCGCACCGTCGAGCTCGCCCCGGATGAAAAGCTGATCGCGCGCGATCTCTTTCTAATCACGGCAAAGCCGCAGCTCTACGTCGCAAACGTCGACGAGGCCGGTCTCTCCACTGGCAACCGTTATACCGAAGCGGTGGAGAAGCGTGCCGCCGAGGAAGGCAGTCAGGCTGTTCGCATCTGCGGCGCGCTCGAAAGCGAGATTGCGCAGCTCGAGCCGGCGGAGCGCAACGAATTCCTCTCGAGCATGGGCCTGGAGGAGCCGGGCCTCAACCGCCTCATCCACGCGGCCTATCGCCTGCTCGATCTCATCACTTACTTCACCGCGGGTGTGCAAGAGGTTCGCGCTTGGACCATCCGCCGCGGCACAAAAGCACCGGGCGCAGCGGGTGTCATCCACTCCGACTTCGAAAAGGGTTTCATCAAGGCGGACTGCTACGCCTCCGACGATCTCTTCGCGCTCGGCAGCGAGCAGGCCGTCAAAGAAAAAGGCCTGCTGCGTTCCGAAGGCAAGGAATACGTCGTCAAAGACGGTGACATACTCTTCTTCAAGTTCAACGTATAGTTCGGCTGCCTGCGAACACCGCGGCGCGCTTCCCTTCTCCCATGAGATGCGCCGCGGCGCAGCCACTCGCGTCGGCGAGCCCACTCTCGTCCGAGCATCAGGCAATACCTTTCACGCAGCAGTTACGATTTCCGTCCACCAGATATATTTGCCGTGCGATATGCTGAGGCCCCCCCGCAATCAGGCCACATCAAGGAAGAACACCAACATGCTCATTCCTGCCCGCGTCTGCGCTGCGTCTTGCCTCCTCGCTCTCTTGGTCGTGTCTCCTGCCGTGCGCGGTCAATCCGCTCCGGAGCAGATGACTCCCCTGCTGCTCGCAGTGCACGACGCGCCGGTGCCCTTCAACGGATCGGACGGCCGCACGCACCTCGTCTACGAACTGGCGATGACCAACTTTTCCAGCGGCGATGTCTCCGTCCAGAAGGTGGAGGTCCTTGGCGATGGCGCGGAGCTCCAGACGCTCGATGCCGCCGCTCTCGCCACGCGTCTTCAGCCTGCCGGAATGCGCGACTCCGCCGGAATGCTCCCCAGGAGCACCCATGCGTTGCTCTTTCTCGACGTCATCCTCGCCCCGGGCGCCGCAACTCCCCATGAACTCTCCCATCGCGTCGCGATTCTGGCAAGCGCAGCGCCTCCGGACCGACAGAACATCTCCGAGACCGGAGGAACAATCTCCGTAGACCAGCAGCCTGTGGTGCAGATCGGTCCTCCGCTGCATGGCGTGGGATACATCTCCGCCGACTCCTGCTGCGACGCCACCCGCCACACCCGCGCCGCTATGCCGGTCAATGGACGCGTCTGGATATCACAACGCTATGCCGTGGATTGGGAGCAATTGAACGCCGCCGGCAGCATCTACTCCGGCCCACAACAGAAGCTTGAAAGCTACGCCATCTTCGGTCAGCCCGCTCTCGCGGTCGCGGACTCTGTCGTCGCATCCGTCGTCGACGGCCAGCTCGAACAGACCCCCGGCAAATACCCCACGAATATTCCTCTGGCCGATGCGGATGGAAACTGCGTAATCCTTGATCTTGGACATGATGACCTCGGTGGACATCGCTACGCGCTCTATGCCCATCTGCAACCCGGCAGCATCACGGTCCGCCGTAGCGAGCAGGTCAAGCTGGGGCAAGTGCTCGGGCTGGTCGGCGATTCCGGCAACTCGATCGTGCCTCATCTTCACTTCCAGGTCACCGCCGGGCCCTCCTCCATGGCCTCGAATGGCCTACCTTACGAGATCCGCAACTTCCAAATCACTGGCAAGGTTCCCGGTACTGCCGCGTTCGACAAATCGGAAACCGACGGCAGCCCACTCCCTGTGACGCAGATCGCCCCGCCAAAGAAAGTTACAAACGCGTTGCCGCTGGACCAATACATCATCTCGTTTCCGGCCAACTGACCAAGCAACCGCCTTCCATCACGCCACATCTGTTCTTCGAACACACAAAAGTCGCAGGTCGAACGCCGTTTCCGTGTAGGATTCCGGCGGGAGGGGTTACGCATGCGGATACGAGGATTTCTTGGGACTGTTTTGGGCATCATCGCCCTGATGGCCATGTCGCCGCACTCAGCCAGCGCGCAATCCATCGCCTGCTCGTCGGACAATGGCAGAAGGAATTACTGCCCGGTTAACACGAGCGGTGGCGTTCAAATGGTGCGCCAGCGCAGCGATGCGCGGTGCACGCAAGGCTATAGCTGGGGATACGATCGCCGCGGCATCTGGGTCGATCACGGCTGCCGTGCGAACTTTGCTGTCAGAGCGAATTACCGGCCCCCCCGTCCGGGTGGCCCCGGTTATGGTCCTGGAGGCCCAGGTGGGGTGTCCATCACCTGCTCGTCGGACAATGGCAAGCGAAACTACTGTCCGGCCGATACACGCCGCGGCGTTCAAATGGTGCGCCAGCGCAGCGATGCGCGATGCACGCAGGGCTATAGCTGGGGATACGACCGCCGTGGCATCTGGGTAGACCGCGGCTGCCGTGCGGACTTTATCGTTCGTTGATCGCGCCTGGCTCACTGTACGTTGAGGCAATGCGGGGCGGGAGTTCACTTTCCCGCCCCGCATTGCGTCTTCATCCGGCCTCACCGCAGCTATGCAGAAAGTGAACACCACGCGCCTGCCCAATTAGGCAGCGGAAGTTCAGGCTCGGCTTTTTCGTTGCAGTAAACTAAGACCATAGGACCGGTTGCGACCGATGGCCCTGTAGCTCAGATGGATAGAGCGACGGTTTCCTAAACCGCAGGTCGGAAGTTCGAATCTTCCCAGGGTCACCACTAAACCTATATTAATCAATTACATATAGCCAAAGAAGACGCGGCCTGCATCCGTACGTTTTGGGTGGTGACACCTATGGTGACACCTTGTACCGGCTTTGCTATGCTCCTCGAACCAGGAGTGCGGGATGCCGAGAAAGACCACGAAAAAGGAGACCGGAGTCTATGAAAAAGAACCGGGCTCCGGGGTTTGGTGGATACGGTTCAAGTCCAACGGAGTGACACGTCGCGAGAAGATCGGCAGGCGCGGTGATGCCATCGCCGCATATAAGGATAGGAAGACCTCCATCCTCCGTGGAGAGAAGCTGCCAGCGACGATGAAAAATCGCGGCATCCGGCTTCGCGAGATCGGACAGGATGCGATTGACTGGTACATCCGCACTGGAAAGAAAGACCTCAGGACTTTCAGTCAACGAATGACGGCGGTGATGCACTCTCCCCTCGGAGCGAAGGCAGCGAATGACATCACTCACGAGGATATCGACCGCTGGATCAATGGACATGACAGCTGGTCACCCGCCACTCGCAATCGCTACAAGACGACTATCAGCCGCGCCTACTCCCTAGCCACGAAATCTCATAAGGTTGGAATCAATCCCGCTCGGCTAGTGGACCATCACGATGAAAATAACGAACGTGTTCGGTGGTTAACTCCAGCGGAGGAAAAGCGACTTAAGGCAGCTGTTGCCAGGCGATGCGTGGACCAATTGCCCGCTCTCGTGATCGCTCTCCACACCGGCATGCGGAAATCAGAGCAGTTCAGGCTCACATGGGATATGGTCGATCTTCCGAGGCGGACAATAACGCTCGTCAACACGAAGGCAAGAAGTCGGACGCGTCACATTCGGATCAACCAGACCGCCCTTGCTGCACTCAAGTCGATTGAGCGGGCCGAGAGTAACCCGTTCGTATTTCAAGCCACCCGCTACGATGCGCGGCTGAAAGATCCAAAAAAATGGTTTGAAAGCTGCGTGACAGAGGCAAAAATCACGGACTTCCGCTGGCATGACTTGCGACACACCTTTATTTCCCGACTCGTGATGGCTGGTGTCTCTCTACCCATCGTCCAAAAGCTAGCTGGTCATAGTGATCCAAAGATGACCAGCCGGTATGCTCACCTGGCCCCGAAGACAGCGCAGGATGCCGTCGACGTTTTGGACACTCCAGAACTTGACCCGGAAGCCGAGGCAGCGATTGAGAGCATCAATCCCTAGTCTCCAAAGCTCTATCAAAGTGAACCAATTTGATCCTCGAGATCAGCATGATGGGGAAATAGACCATAGGCTCGTCGCGCTCGCGGACGCCGAACTCCGGTGTGCGCTCCTCGACGCGCAGCATCGATCACGTCAATCCGTTCGAATGCGATGGAGCAGATGCACCGTTCAATATGCAGTGGCAGACGACAGCGGATGGGAAAGCGAAGGATTAGACAGAACGCAATTGCCGGCTGTGAACAGCGATTGAGCACCTTAATCGATTGAGCACCTTACTTATAGATAGTCCGGTTCGGTACTTTCGCCTTTTGTTTTCCTTTCCGCGTCCTACCGCGCTACCCTGCCGGTATGCCAGCTTCCGAACGGAATCATGTCCAGGTGGTGCGCTGTAAGGGATGCAGGCGATGCATTCCGATCTCTGTTGAGGCCGTGATTGGTTCCGTCACTGTCTCCTGCCCTGTCTGCATGGAGCGGCGGTCCTACATCGTCTCTACGGAAGTCTTTCTCGGCCAGCCGTCCTGGGAAGTGATGCGCGTTCTCCAGGGGCGCCGATGATGGACGACAAGACAGCAGACAAGTCGGCAGGAGTTGTGGCCGTCGTAGCCGGCCTGATAGCTGCGGTGAAGCTGGCTCGAGTGGAGTCCAGAGAGATTCAGAATAAGAGCCCACGAGTACGGTCCATCATCTCCGGAGTCGATTACGATTGCCCGCATGGTGGTCGAGGCCAGCAAAGCGAAGTTATGACCTGGAAGCAGGCCAAGGCGGAAGCGCTGCGACTGGTGGAGCAGGCCGCGCTCAACCGCTCCGAGCTACATCTGACTGAGTATCAGAGTCGGGATCGCTACCTGGCTGACCATCCAACCGGCAGAGCGATGGGAGATCACAATTTGATCGTTAGAGCCGCGATGCGTGAGGCATCACGGCGAGGGCTTTACGTCCATCGCAGATTGGTGAAGTGAGAGAGGAGCGAACATGCCTGAAGAGGACGATGTAAAACGCTCGAACGTGATCAAGATGCCCACCAGAAAGCCGAAAGCGAATCCTACTCCCCAAGGGCTGGAGGTGTGGAGGTTGGAAGGACTTGATGAGGCGAACTATTTCCAGCCACCGGATGAGGAGGCATAGCGATCTGCGGAAGATATGCAAGACGGTCGGATAAACAGAAGATCGCGGAACTGTTTGCGATCCACGGTCCAGTCATCCCTGACTTCGGACCGAGCTGGAACGTTGCGCCACAGACATTCCAGCCGATCGTTCGACTGAATCGCGACACAGGGGAGCGTGAGATCGTCCTGATGCGATGGGGACTCATTCCCTATTGGGCGAAGGACCCTTCGATCGGGCTCCGTACGATCAACGCGAAGGCAGAGACGATCACAACTGCACCGGCTTTTCGTGAGGCGATCAAATATCGCCGCTGTCTGGTGCCTGCGGACTGTTTTTATGAGTGGCAGCGCTTGAATGCGAAGACGAAGCAGCCTTTTGCGATCGCAATGAAGGACGGCAAGCCATACGCGCTCGCAGGTCTCTGGGAGCGGTGGAAGGATCGCAAAGCCGGAACCGAATTGCTCACGTTCACGGTCATCACTACGGACCCGAACGAAGTGGTCGAGCAACTACACGACAGGATGCCGTGCATCATCCCTGAGAAGGACTATGACCGCTGGCTTCAGGCAGGTGATCCTGATCGGCCGCCCGTCGATCTGCTGCGGCCTTTCGACGCCGAAAAAATGACGGCGTGGAAGGTGGACAAAGCTGTAGGCAACGTGAAGAACGATTCACCGGAGCTAATCGAGCCCGCATCGACTACGCCCAATGAGGTTGACCAAAGCACCGACGAAGGTCCAGGGCTGCTCTTCTCGTAAAGCCGATCTCAGACGGATGGCCGTCGGAAGACTAGGTCCAATACAGAGCCAACCGTGCGGATCGGCCACGGTAATCTTGCGTTTCGAGCGGCTTCGATCTCAGCAACGGCTCCAGCCTCGCGACCTCGAATTCCGTGCCCTTGGAGTTTCTTCAGGTCTTCTTTGACAGCGCCATGAATCGAGATTTCCTCGAACTTGGCGCCCTCGTAGATTCTGCCGTCCCAATATGGATTATCCGCCATGATTCCATTGTGTCTTCAGGTGAGTCCCTCGTGAATCACACGACAGTAGTACGCGCTTCAGTTATACGCGGAGAGAGATGAGCTAATTGGGCTGAGGTTCAGGCCATAGAGCGCGCTCGTTTTGCAAAGCTGCCGTGCGTTCGTGCGATCGGCGCGATGCTGGACTTCGTGCTGCGAAGACCACCTCACTAACCTTGACGACACGCGTACCGCTCCATTGCCATACTCAGGTCTCCCTCACGACTTAGCGGGGATCTTTGTCATCGCGCAGCCGAACGAACTTCGTATGCCGTGGATGATCTGCGCCGGTCCATTCTAGGAACGCAATCTGTGCGACCTTTCGGGTCTGAGCCATAATGTCGAATGCCGGACTATGGCGCATAGCAGGTTTTCGTTCTGATCCAGGGCGCTCACGCAGACGTAGCCGACCCGGTGCCCCTTCGAAGCTTTGCGGCGCTTCTGTGTAGGGGTGGAATGCTGCCCCGTCTGCCACGACGAATACCCGGATGAGATGGAGATCATTAGATCGAATCCAATGTGAGAGCATGGATCTGTTGCTCGCTCGACCGTGCTCTCAATCCGACAAGGTACATGGCAATGGGGCAGACATCGGAGTGGTCAACTCCCACCGTGTGATCTGCCGGAACAAACGGTACAGGCCTGTAATGACCTATACAGCTTCTCGAGGTTGATCCCGGATTGCCTCGCCAGTGCATCCGTTCTCTTCCGGGCGTTGTCTCAGGTTCGGAGAACTAAATATGCCACCGGCGAGACGAAATCAACATGACGACATCGAATGGATGATGAGTTCCCCAGAAGAGTCTTCAATTGCGTCGCCGGCCACCTCCGGCGCTGACTGCCAGCCTGGCCGTTCTTTTTTCGAAAACACCTATGCGCGGTTGCCGGAACGATTCCACGCTCGACTGAACCCGACGCCCGTGGCGGCGCCGCGCCTGATCAAACTGAATCCGGAGCTGGCGCGGGACTTGGGCCTCGATCCAGATATGCTGGCAAGCCCGGAAGGTGTCGAGATTCTCGCCAGCAATCGCGTCGCCGCAGGGTCCGAACCGCTGGCGATCGCGTATGCCGGCCACCAGTTTGGTGTGTTTGTGCCGCAGCTCGGGGATGGTCGAGCCAACTTGCTGGGCGAAGTGATCGGGCGGGATGGCGTGCGTTACGACGTCCAGCGCAAAGGCTCGGGCCCCACTCCTTTCTCGCGTGGGGGTGATGGCAGGGCCGCTCTTGGTCCGGTCTTGCGTGAGTACATCGTGAGTGAGGCCATGGCGGCGCTCGGTGTTCCGACCACCCGGGCTTTGGCGGCGTGGAAGGTGGACAAAGCTGTGGGCAACGTGAAGAACGATTCACCCGAGCTAATCGAGCCTGCTGCCGCGCCCGAACAAGCCGATGAGCCACCCCCAGAACGTCCAGGGTCGCTCTTCTCGTAGCTGCGGATTCCGGTCGATGTGGGCAGGTGATTCCAGTGGATGTGGGCACCGAAAACGGTGGGATGTGGGCAGCGATTCCGCTGCGATGTGGGCATGAAGATCGGATTGACCGTAATCAGT